>SAMEA3663299__coassemble_756_pt1 | contig 13462 bp, 11 predicted proteins | sample SAMEA3663299__metabat2_low_PE_002 | metagenome-assembled genome bin SAMEA3663299 (sample SAMEA3663299) | pig gut metagenome | biome: pig gut; feature: pig-associated habitat; material: faeces | place: China | collected 2013
CCGCTCGGGGCGGGTATCTTTTCCACGATGGCATCGAGTATCGGCGGAACGCCCTCGCCGGTGCGGGCGGACACCTTGAACACGTCCTCGGGGCTGCAGCCGAGCAGGTCGCATACCTCGTCGGTTACGACATCCACCTGGGCGGAGTCCATATCTATCTTGTTGAGAATCGGGATTATCTCGAGGCCGTGGTCAATGGCCATATAAAGGTTGGAGATAGTCTGTGCCTGAACGCCTTGCGATGCATCCACCACGAGCAGGGCTCCTTCGCAGGATGCGATGGAGCGGGAGACTTCGTAGGAAAAGTCCACGTGGCCCGGAGTGTCGATGAGGTTGAGATTGTAAGTCTCTCCCTTGTACTGATACTGCATCCTGATGGCGTGGCTCTTTATCGTGATGCCCTTTTCCTTTTCCAGGTCCATATCGTCAAGTACCTGGTTTTCCATTTCCCGTGCCCCCAGAGTGCTTGTAAGCTCTATAAGTCTGTCTGCGAGGGTGCTTTTGCCGTGGTCAATGTGGGCTATGATACAGAAATTGCGTATATTCTTCATTCGTACGGTCTATGTTTGAAATGCAAATATAATCTTTTTTCATTATCTTTGTGAAACTGTACACAGCATAAGTATTTAACACCACTAATATGGCAAACATCGAAGAATTAAGCAGGATTTCCTCCCAGGTACGCAGAGACATCGTCAGGATGGTCACTACCGCCAAGTCCGGTCACCCGGGCGGATCCATGGGCATCACCGACGTGATGACCACACTCTATTTCAACGAGATGAAGCACGATCCGAAGACCTGGACTCGCTCCGCAAAAGGTCAGGATGCATTCATCCTCTCCGCAGGACACCTTGCACCGGTACTTTACGCCGAGCTGGCACGCGCCGGCTATTTCCCTGTAAGTGAGCTTGGTACACTGCGTCGTTTCGGCAGCAGGCTCCAGGGACACCCTTGCGTTACCGACTCGCTTCCGGGCGTATTTAAACCTTCCGGTTCACTCGGTCAGGGACTTTCCACCGCAGCCGGAATGGCTCTCGGAAAGAAGCTCGACGGGGACGACACACGCGTTTACTGCCTCTGTGGAGACGGCGAAAGCGAGGAAGGTCAGATCTGGGAAGCAGGCATGTGGGCAGTTCACCACAAGGTTGACAACCTCATCGCATTTACTGACTGGAACGGTCAGCAGATCGACGGTCCTACGACCAGCATCACCGGACTTGAGGACCTCAGCGAGAAGTGGGGCGCATTCGGCTGGGACGTCATCATCGCAGACGGACACGACTATGAAAGCATACTCAATGCATTCAAACTTGCGCACAATGCCAACGGCAAGCCTAAGATGATACTGTTCAAGACCGAGATGGGTCACGGTGTCGATTTTATGGCCGGAACCCACAAGTGGCACGGAAAGGCCCCGTCAGCAGAGCAGTGCGAGGCCGCTTTGAAGCAGTTACCAGAAACTTTAGGAGATTATTAGTATGAAGAAGTATATTGATGCAGGCAAGGTAGATACCCGCAGCGGTTTCGGCGAGGGTCTTGTTCTGGCAGGACGTGAAAATGAAAATGTACTGGCTCTCACGGCCGACCTCAAAGGCTCGCTCAAGATGGACGCCTTTGCAGCCGAGTTCCCTGAGCGTTTCATCCAGTGCGGAATTGCAGAGTCCAATATGGTCGGCGTAGCCGCCGGTCTGGCAATAACCGGGAAGGTCCCTTTCATCGGCTCTTTTGCCGAATTCGTCACCGGACGCGTTTATGACCAGCTCCGTCAGGAGGTCGCATACGGACATACCAATGTGAAGATTGCTTCCTCACACGCGGGAATCACCCTCGGAGAGGACGGCGCAACCCACCAGACGATGGAGGACATCGCTCTGATGCGCGCGCTTCCGGGCATGACGGTCATCGTTCCTTGCGACTACAACCAGACAAAGAACGCCACCGTTGCAGCAGCCCGTTTCGACGGACCTGTTTACCTGCGTTTCGGCCGTCCTTCAGTGCCGAATTTCACCCCTTCAGACGAGCCGTTCGAGATTGGAAAAATCTACAATCTCAATGAAGGAAAGGATGTTACCATCATCGCTTGCGGACACCTCGTATGGGAGGCGCTTCAGGCAGCCGAGGCACTCGAGGCCGAGGGAATAAGCGCGGAAGTCCTCAACGTGGCAACCATCAAGCCTCTTGACGAAAAGACCATACTTGAGAGCATCGCCAAGACAGGTTGCGCAGTCGTTGCAGAGGAGCACAATATGGCAGGAGGTCTCGGAGAGGCCGTTGCCGGCGTTCTTGCAGCAGGCAAGCCTGCTCCGGTAGAATTTGTCAACGGAGCCGACCGCTTCGGTCAGTCCGGCACTCCGGCCGAGCTTATGAAGGCATACGGTCTGGATGCCGCACACGTTGCAGAGGCAGCAAAGAAGGCAATCTCCAGAAAGTAAGTTTTACGGGAGTCCGGGAAGGGCTCCTATGGAACAGGATCATATCCGCTGCCGCCCCACGGGTGACAGCGGATTATTCTTTTAAATGCAAGCCAGGAGCCCTTGAGAGGTCCGTATTTGCGCAGCGCTTCGAGGGCATACTGTGAGCAGGTAGGAGTAAACCTGCAGCAGGAAGGCTTGTAGGGCGAGATGAACTTCTGGTAGAAACGCACGAGAAGAATCAGGGGAAGGCTGAGTATCTCTTTGACTGTCATTTCGATATGCGCTTCAGAAGTTGAGCTGTCTCTTCGCGGATGACATTGCTGTCCGCAAGTTCGCGGCTCGTCCAGACAAACATAATGTCATAGCGGCCCGCGTCCAGAATGGACTTTTGCGTCCTGTAGGACTCTCTCATTCGCCTTTTGAGCAAATTGCGCTTGACGGCACGCTTGAAGTTGCGCTTTGGTACGCTGACGGCGATGCGCGAACATTCCGACTCGGGAGGAAGAGCCCTGTAACAGCACTTGATATGGGTACCGGCAATCCAGCGGCCTTTTCCGAGAAGGGCCGCAATGCTGCTTTTGCCGCATAGACGTTCCGATTTGCGGAATGTGCCGGTGAGAGGAAGTTCCATCCCTGCTGAGGATTATTTCTTGAGTGACTCCAGATAGAGTTCTATGGTCTTGGCGGCTGACGGAGCCTCTGGCAGCGGTCCCTGGGCTGCAATCTCCAGTCCCGCCTCGGTTATGGCTGATGCCACGTTCTTGCCGTATGCGACTATCTTGAGCTTACCCTGCTTAAACTCGGGATAGCTCTCGAAAAGGGACTTTACGTCAAAGCGGTTGTAAAGCACGGCTATGTCGTATGTGCTGAAGTCTATGGAACTGAGGTCCTGAGGCACCGACTTGACAATTACGCCCACCTTGTAGTCGAGGCCGGCTTTGTCAAATGCGCCGGTGATGGCATCGGTATTTGCACCTTCCGAAGCGGTGATGAGGAATTTCTCCCCCTTGTGCTTGGGACCAACGAGGCTGACTATGGACTCAGGCCTGCCGTCACCGAAGAAAATCTTGCGCTTGCGGTAAACGATATGCTTCTGAAGATACATTGCAACCAATTCGGTGGTGCAGAAGTATTTCATAGTCTCCGGAACCTTGAAGCGCAGCTCTTCAGCCAGCTTGAAATATGCATCGATGGCGTGACGGGAAGAAAAAACTACTGCCGTATAGTCCTGAAAGTTGATGCGTGATGCACGGAACTCCCTAGAGGACAGAGGTTCAATGAGGAAAAAAGGTTTAAAGTCAATCTCGGCACCGTACTTTGTCTGCAGGTCCTCGTATGCTTTGAGGTTGCTTGGAGTGCTCTGGGATATTAGTATCTTCATTTCTACTGCTTTATAACAATACCGCGGTTGCAACCACTGCGCCCGCAGGCAAAAATTCAAGACCGCAAAGATACAAAATAGTTGCCAAAATCGATTGCTTTGAAGACAAAATTTGTGCGGTCCTTATTATTGCAAAGAGCCAGAAGACAAGCAGTTCATATTGCAGGACCATACATACAAGGGCATCCCGGCAGCCTGCAACGGACATTGCCCCGGCTGTAAGCATCATTATCAGGCCCGAAGGAATGAAATAAGTAAACATCGCCTTGTGTAGCGCCTGAAGATCATCCCCGTGCATCCTTTTGGGTGCGCATAAAAGAAGAGCTATGCGCCGCAACAGCAGATACGCGATAACTACGCCGAGCAGGGCGGCTGCAGACCATCCATAAGCGAGAGAATCGATCCAGGCGGCGGGATAAATGCCATACCTGTCAGCGACCAGTATCCAGCCGAGGGCAACAGTAATTGCAGCATTGTTGCGAGACCTCGCCGTGCTTATGCTATGTTCCAGACCAATGTTTGCACGCCACATCTGGACACAGTCCCATATTTTGGGCACTGTTCGCAGAAAGTCGGCAAGTTCTATGAGCATCAGCAGCAGGAGTGCCACAACGGCGATGCGGTTGGCGAGACAGTCCCCCCAAAGCATTACCTGCGGACCCGCTTGAAATGCTTCCGTAGCCATTTCAAGCTTTCCCTGCCTGAAAAAATCCTCCGGCATCAGTTACCTCTTTTTGCGTTATAACCCATTCCCACAAGGAGTTCCACCACCTTGTCACGGAAGTCTCCCTGAACGGTAATCTCGCCGTCCTTGGCGCTTCCACCGACTCCGCAGCGGGTCTTGAGCGTGCGAGCGAGCGCGGCCAGATCCTCCTGAGTACCGACAAAGCCCTCGACCAGGGTAACCTGCTTGCCGGCCCTCTGCCTACGGTCTATGCGCACGATCAGCTTCTGCTGCCGCGGCGGAAGGGTCTCCTGCCGGTCCGGGGCGCTCTCTTCGTATCTATAATCCGGGTTGGTCGAATACACCACTCCGAGTCTTTTTTTCCAGTCATTTTCTGCCATATCGTCTGCTTGGTAACAATTTTTGCAAAGATAGTTTTGTATCTTTGTAAGTTACTTTTGCACTGATGTGCCCCAAAGTGAAACAAGACGATATGGACAATAAAAAATTCACACTCTGGCATCGTCTGAGCGCAGGTGCGGTTCTGGTAATTGCCGCCGTCACCTACCTGCTCACCATCGAGCCGACCGCCTCTTTCTGGGACTGTGGCGAGTTCATCGCCTCCTCATACAAACTCGAAGTCGGCCATCCGCCGGGAAACCCTGTGTTCCAGCTCATTGCACGCTTCTTCACTCTGTTTGCCGGTCCGGAGGAGGCTCACGTAGCAATGATGGTCAATGCAATGAGCGCACTATGCTCAGCGCTTACCATATTTTTCCTGTATCTTACCATAGTGTGGTTCGCCCGCCGGCTCTTCGCCAAGAAGGATGACGGCAGTCTCAGCACAGGCACCGCCATTGCCGTAATAGGTTCAGGCATAATAGGTTCGCTTGCATACTGCTTCTCCGACACATTCTGGTTCTCAGCCGTGGAGGGTGAAGTATATGCGATGAGTTCGCTGTTTACCGCCGCCGTATTCTGGGCGATGACCATGTGGTACGACAGGGCTGACGAGCCGCATTCGTCCAAATGGATAGTGCTGATTGCGTTCCTGATGGGTCTGAGCATAGGCGTGCACCTGCTCAACCTGCTTGCGATACCTGCGCTCGTATTTATATTCTATTACCGCAAGCGTGAGGACAAGCCGTTCAAGTTTGTCGAACTTCTCAAGATATTCCTGGTCGGAGTGGTTCTTCTGGGTCTCATCAACTTCGTGCTCGTTCCTTACCTGCCGAAGCTTGCAGCATACGTGGACCTGTTCTTCGTAAACGTACTCGGACTTCCTTACAACAGCGGAGCAGCCACCTTTACGGTTCTTCTCATTGCCGCCTGCCTTGTCGGAGTTTACTTCTCCATGGAAAAGGGCAAGGCCTGGCTCAACACCGCCCTGCTCAGCCTCAGCTCCATACTGATAGGATTCAGCATATTCTCGGTGGACGTCATACGTTCCTGCGCCAAGACTCCTACCAACGAGTACCAGCCTGACAACGCGTTCACCCTCGTACGCTATCTCAGCCGCGAGCAGTACGGCAGCACCCCGCTCATCTACGGACAGTACTTCGGAGCGCCGTACGACCTCAAGACGACGACCTACTGGGCGCCTTTGGACGGCAAGTACAAGAAGGTTCAGGGACCTGCCCAGCCGGTTTACGAACCTGCGGGCAAGATGCTTTTCCCAAGGATGTGGAGCGACTCGTCCCCAAGTCACGTGGAATTTTACAAGAGCTACACCAACGGCAAGGGAAAGAAGGTTGCCGGCGCAAGCGAGCGCAAGCCTACGATGGGGGCAAACCTGGCATTCTTCTTTGACTACCAGATGAACTGGATGTACTGGCGGTACTTTATGTGGAATTTTGTCGGCAGACAGAACGACATACATTCCGGAGTCCCGGGCGACCTGTTCCACGGCAACTGGGAAAGCGGCATAGGGTTCATCGACAGGTGGAGGCTCGGAGACCAGTCCAACGCTCCGGAAGCGCTGCGCGAGAACAAGGGCAAGAACCATTATTTCTTCCTGCCTCTGCTGCTGGGTCTGCTGGGTCTTTTCTTCCAGTTCAACAAGGACAAGAGGGGCACCTGGCTCAATTTCCTGATGTTCTTCATGACGGGCATAGCCATTGTGCTCTACCTCAACCAGCCGCCTTATCAGGTCAGGGAAAGGGACTACGCCTATGCGGGCTCGTTCTATTTCTTCAGCGTGTGGATAGGTCTGGGCGTGGCCGCGCTCAGCAGCTGGCTCAGGGATGCATTCAAAAAGGACAGCGCGATCATTCCTGCCGTCATCAGCATCGCTGCGCTCTGCGTTCCGACGATCATGGCCGCTGAGAACTGGGACGACCACGACAGGAGCAATCGCTACACCGCTCCTGAACTTGCCGCAAACTATCTTTCCAGCGTAGGTGAGAACGGAATGCTCGTTACTCACGGAGACAACGACACCTTCCCTCTCTGGTATGCTCAGGAGGTTGAAGGAGTGCGCACAGACGTCAGGATAATCAATACTTCGCTGCTAGGAACCGACTGGCACATAGACCAGATGAAATGGGCCTGCAACGAGTCCGCTCCGCTCGATTTGAGCATACCGCACAAGATGTACCTGTACGGAAACAACGAATTTGTTCCTGTCGTGGACGACAAGGATGAGGTTATGGACATCAAGGATGTCATTGCAATATTCAAGCACCCTGACATCAAGGTAAGCCTCAGCAGCGGACGCAAGGTAAACTTCATAGCATCCCGCAAGATTCGCATTCCGGTCGATGCCGACAATGCAATCAGAAGCGGCATTGTTGCTGAAAAGTACCGCGACAGCATACCGGAAAGCATAGTCCTCAACATATCCAAGGACAAGGCTTACATCAACAAGCCAGAACTGTTCATGCTCGACCTTCTCAGCAACTACAAATGGGACAGGCCACTCAACCTGCTGAGTATGGGCGGCGACATCAACATAGGCATCAAGGAGTATATGGAGTTCCAGGGATTCTCCTGGCGTCTGGTTCCTTTCAAGAACAAGACTACGCTCAGCAAGTCGGACTTTGTAGATACTGACAGGCTCTACTCGATTCTTGTTGACTCAACCAGCTACAAAGCCGTGTCAAGGGAGGACTACTTCGTTGATTACCAGAATATGTACACCTTCCTTGGAGTGATTTCGCTCCGCTCGATGATGCTGAACGCTTCGGATGCATTTATACGCGAGAAACAGTTCGACCGTGCGGTCGAGGTGCTGGACAAGGCTATGGAGGCCACCCGTGCATATCCTCTCGAGGCCATTCCGATAGGCTTTGCAGCCAACGACGTCACCCTCTGCAATATCATAGGGAACTACATACTGCTTGGCCAGAGGGAAAAGGGACTGGAACTTGCTGCAAGCCTGGGAGAAAAGCTTGCCGAAACCGTTGCATTTTACCTTGAATTTTACAGCTACGCATCTTCCGAGCTTGAAACGGCGGTGCAGATAGTTTACTATCTTGGCGAAACCCTTTCAAACTATGGCGAAAAGGATGCCGCAAGAAAAGTCCTTGAACCTGTAAACCAGCTTCTTGAAAGCGTAACTTCCAATCCAAGCTGACGCTTATGGTGCAATTCCCTTCAAAAGACTGGTCCGACTACGAACTGCTTGACAGCGGTTCAGGGCTGAAACTCGAACGTTTCGGACCTTATATAATGTCCCGTCCGGAGCCCAAGGCGCTCTGGGATCCTTCCTTGCCGCGTTCCGAGTGGGAGAGGCTGGTTCACACGAGCTTCACGCCCGGAGCAGGATTTGGCAAGGCGGGAAAGGAGGATAGCGGCACCTGGAACAGGCACAAGAGGATGGACGAGCAGTGGTACATTAGATATCAGGGAGGTCCGCGGTTCTCGCTGAGACTGGGACTGACCTCGTTCAAGCACGTCGGAGTATTTCCGGAGCAGGCCCCCAATTGGGAATTCATCTATAAACACACCCGCGAGCTGACGGAAAAGGCGCGGCTCGAGGGCAGGGAGGCTCCTAAGGTGCTGAATCTCTTTGCATACACGGGAGCGGCTTCGCTTGCGGCAAAGGCTGCCGGTGCGGACGTGACCCATCTCGACTCCGTAAGGCAGGTGGTCACCTGGGCGCGCTCAAATATGGAAGAGAGCCGTATGGACGGCATTCGCTGGGTGGTCGAGGACGCGATGAAATTTGCCCGCCGGGAGCAGCGCCGGGGCAAGCGCTACAGCGGAATTATCCTGGACCCGCCGGCATACGGTCACGGCCCGGACGGAGAGAAATGGAAGCTGGACGAATGCCTCTTCGAGATGCTCAGGACCGTGGGGTCCATTCTCGAGCCTAAAGATTCCTTCCTGGTGCTCAATCTATACTCCAACGGTTACTCCGCCGCGCTTGGCGAGACCGTTGTGCGCGAGGCCCTGGGGCTCAGGGACAACAGCGGAATGTCCAGCGGGGAACTTGCCCTTTGCGACCGTTTCGGCAAGGTGCTGCCATTGTCAATCTATGTAAGAATCACACGTTAACAAATCATTATAATTATGCAGAACATCGACACTTACGATTTTTCAGGCAAGAAAGCCATCGTTCGCGTGGACTTCAACGTTCCGCTCAACGAGAATTTCGAGATCACTGACGACACCCGCATCCGCAGGGCTATGCCTACACTCAAGAAGGTTCTTGAGAAGGGCGGTTCAGTGATTATCATGTCACACCTCGGACGTCCTAAGAAAGTTGATCCGAAGTTCTCCCTCAAGCACATCGTAGCACACGTTTCAGAGTGTCTCGGCGTGCCTGTTCAGTTTGCAGAGGACTGCCAGAAGGCACAGGAGCAGGCTGCCGCACTCAAGCCGGGCGAGGCGCTGCTTCTCGAGAACCTTCGCTATTACGCTGAAGAGGAAGGCAAGCCTCGCGGACTCGCTGAGGATGCTACCGATGAGGAGAAGAAGGCAGCAAAGGCAGCCGTAAAGGCCAGCCAGAAGGAGTTTGTCAAGACTCTCGCTTCGTATGCAGACTGCTACATCAACGATGCATTTGGAACCGCGCACAGGGCTCACGCTTCAACCGCTCTCATCGCCGAGTACTTCCCTAACGACAAGATGTTCGGCTACCTTATGGAAGGCGAAATCAAGGCTATCGACAACGTGCTCAAGAACGCCCAGCATCCTTTCACCGCAATCATCGGAGGAAGCAAGGTTTCCAGCAAGCTCGCAGTGCTCGAGAACATGCTCGAGAAGGTTGACAACCTCATCATCGGCGGCGGTATGGGCTATACCTTCATCAAGGCACAGGGCGGCCAGATTGGCAACTCCCTCCACGAGGACGAACTTATGCCTAACGCTCTCGAAATCCTTGCAAAGGCAAAGGAGAAGGGTGTAAACATCTATCTTTCAGTTCAGACCCTCGTTGCTGACGACTTTGCTCAGACTGCCAACACCCAGATCGTGCCTTCAAACGCAATTCCTGAAGGATGGGAAGGCGTTGACGCAGGTCCTGACTCCCTCGCTCGCTGGAAGGAGGTCATCCTCGGTTCAAAGACCATTCTCTGGAACGGTCCTGTAGGCGTGTTCGAAATTGAGAAATTCGCTCAGGGCACACTTCAGATTGCAAGAGACCTCGCAGAGGCAACTGAGAAGGGCGCTTACACACTCGTAGGTGGCGGTGACTCCGTTGCAGCCGTTACCCAGATGGGATTTGCCGACAAGGTAAGCTACGTAAGCACCGGCGGAGGCGCAATGCTCGAGGCCCTCGAAGGAAAGATTCTTCCGGGCATCGCTGCAATCCAGGACTAATTCTACTATTGAATAAACGACACTTCAGGGTGACCGTGAGCGATTGCTAAAAGCGGTCACCCTATATTTTGACAAGATAACAAGGATATTTACCGCACCTATGGAAAAGGTAACCGTATTGCCGCCGGACAAGCTCGTTGACGGATGGATAGCTCCGGAATTTCTGCCGGAGGGAGAGGACAAATATTACATCAGGAACAGACAGACCAAGCAGCCTCAAGGCGGCTGGAGACATCTTACCAGCGACGAAATCGAGCGTCTGATCAAATACGAAAACACTGCTTCGAGCTGGGATACCATATGGGTAACAGACGAGTTTACGCCGCGCATGCTCAAGAACAATCATTTCTACGGGACCGTGAGGATTGGTCGCGTGGTTGATTGCGCCCTGCAGTTCCACGACTTGAGACTCCCTACGGGCATCACCAACTCTTCCATACACTCCTGCGACATAGGTGACGACTGCGCCATCCACGACGTCCACTATCTCAGCCACTACATCATAGGAGACCGCTGCATGCTGTTCAACATCCAGGAAATGAGCACCACGGACCACTCCAAATTTGGAAACGGCATAGTCAAGGACGGCGAAAAGGAAGATGTAAGGGTAAAGATCCAGGTAATGAACGAAACGGGCTGCCGCGAGGTTTTCCCGTTCGACGGGATGAATACCGCCGATGCCTATCTTTGGGCGAAGTACATTGACGACAAACCTCTCCAGCAAAGGCTTGCAAGCATAACACAAAACTCATTCGACCATCACAGAGGATATTACGGGACCATCGGAGAAGGCTGCATAATCAAGACCTCGCAGATTATTAAAGACGCGAGGATAGGCGCCTGCTGCTATATCAAGGGCGCAAGCAAGCTCAAGAACATTACAATAAACTCGTCCGAAGCCGAGCCTTCACAGATTGGCGAAAACGTCATTCTTGTCAACGGAATCGTGGGTTACGGAAGCCGTATCTTTTACGGTTGCATTGCGGTCAAATTCGTCATCGGAACCAACTGCAACCTCAAATACGGGGCGAGGGTCATCAACTCGATAATGGGCGACAACAGCACCATTTCCTGCTGCGAAGTCCTCAACAACCTGATCTTCCCTGCTCACGAGCAGCACCACAACAACTCCTTCCTCATTGCCGCCTGCGTCAAGGGTCAGAGCAACATGGCTGCCGGAGCCACCATAGGTTCCAACCACAACAGCCGCTCGAACGACAACGAACTCGTGGCCGGCAGGGGCTTCTGGCCGGGACTGTGCAGTTCAGTGAAGCATTCGTCCGTATTTGCGTCCTACTGTCTGCTGGCTAAGGGCTCGTACAGCTTCGAGCTCAATATCCCGCTGCCTTTCAGTCTGATAAGCAACAATGAGATGGAGGGCAGGCTGGAGATAATTCCTGCGTACTGGTGGATGTACAATATGTATTCGCTTGCCCGTAACAGCTGGAAATACAAGAACAGGGACAAGAGGATAACGAAGAAACAGAATATAGAATTTGACACCTATGCTCCTGACAGCATGGAAGAGGCGCTCGAGGCACGCAGTCTGCTTGCACTGTGGACCGGAAGGGCCGCTGAAGTGGCTGACGGCGCAGAGCCCGGGAACGGAAAGGAAACGGTTCTGAAGGGTATGGGCCTGCTGGAAAGCCGGCCGGAGCAGGTCGAGGGGCTGAAAGTTCTTGCCGAGGGGCTTGAAAAGAGCCGGCGCGAGGAACTTGTACGGCATCCCGTCGAGGCATATCACTCCTACGGGGATATGCTGGTACATTATGCTATGAGAAACGTTCTGGACAGTGGCTTAGGGATTGGAAAGCTTGCAGAACTTGCGTCAGGTGAAAGGGTCAGCGACTGGGTGAATCTGGGCGGACAGCTGATGCCGGAAAGCGAGGTGGATAGACTCAGAGCCGACATAAGATCCGGGATTCTCAAGGACTGGAACGACATTCACGCAAGATATAACGAGCTTTGGAAACAGTACCCCGAGCAGAAGCTTCAGCATTCACTGCATTGCCTCAAGGCAGTGATGGGAGACGACATTCTCGACAAGGATCGCTTCGGTGAGGCAGTTGCGAGGGAACGCCGTATCTTGGCGGAAATTGTTGAGAAAGTCACCGAGTCGCGGGCAAAGGATATGGTAAATCCTTTCCGCAAAGCAACTTACCGCAACGAAGGCGAAATGCGAGCGGCGGTTGGAACTCTGGAAGACAATAGCTTCATCAAGCAGGTCAGGAAAGAATGCGCCGAAATGCTGGAGGCGCTGGAAGCTTTGTCCCAAAGGATGTAATCTGCACCGAACAAGCATCAATAGTGCACGCAGCGCACAAAGCAGGCGTCGGACAATTTTTACATTTTGAAAACAATTAATTATCGCGAACGCATCTGACCTTGCTCAAGACTGGATGCCCACCATAACTATAAGTGGTTAATCCGGTCCAGTAGTTGCTCGTGCTCAGTCTGATATGGGAATCAATGTGGGTCAGGTAATGGTGATCCCACTTTGCATGCCAAGTCATATATCCGTTCCCTGTAGTATTATTGTCGTTATTGTCGGTATTAGGTGTGAGCCAGAAATGCAGGCCGCTGTCATCCGTGGCGTATGCCCAGGAGTATTTGGTGCAGCTCATAAGACATACGTAGACTGGATTGGCCCACTCAAGAGGCTTCTCGTAACCACCCTTGACGGAATAGTATTCCTGGAAATGCAGCACCCCGGCGAGCATCATAGTCGTGAGCTCCATCGAGTTTGGAACTCTCCAGCAGCCTTTCCCTGTCCTCGGATCGTTCTCGCTGCCTTCCCAGTATTCCTTGCAAGGGGACTGGCCTCTGTCAAGGGCCTCCATGGTAGGAGCATCGTAGTACTCCGAAACTGTTGCATCCGATACCGTGAAACCTGTGGATGCCATAGTATTGAAATGGTCAAACTGCGTCATCGGGACAAGTTCGCCCTTGTAAATCGGGTCTCTGAGCACCCGGGGGTTGAGGTTGACTGGAGTAATCGTCAGTTCATTCCGGCCATATACATCCGGAACCTTTGTGTCAGTGCCTTCCCTTGGATTGGCAGGGCAGGTGAGGAACGCATTCGCTCCTACATTGCGAACACAACGCATATAATTCTCGGAGTTCAGGTTCAATGATGAGGGATTCATATTCCACGACCAGTAGTTGCCGCCCGAGGTGACCTCATCGACCCATATTTGTGTCAATGTGGAAGTTATATACCACATGATGTGGTAATCC
>SAMEA3663299__coassemble_769_pt1 | contig 13306 bp, 11 predicted proteins | sample SAMEA3663299__metabat2_low_PE_002 | metagenome-assembled genome bin SAMEA3663299 (sample SAMEA3663299) | pig gut metagenome | biome: pig gut; feature: pig-associated habitat; material: faeces | place: China | collected 2013
CGGGGTGTCCTCGAATCCCGTGATGCGGTCGATGCCGCAGCGGCCCGCGAGAACGGACTCCCAAACGCTTTCCACGCTGTTTCCGATCGGGGAAATTGCCCCCAGTCCGGTTATGACTACTCTTTTGGTGTTCTCCATAATTTGTATATTTGCACTGTAAAATTACATGGTTTGAATTATGAACGCGCCATCTTCATTTCTGAAAAAACGGTTTCACCTGATGATGATTCTGTTCGTGACACTGTTCTCATTCGTGTTTATATCCGTGTACAAGCCGTTTAACTCGGCATTGTGGCTTGGGGTGGACAGTCTGAGGCATTTCAAGTTTACCTTGGCGTTCTATCTCGTATGCCTGCTGTTCATCGCCCTCAGCAGAACCCTGCTCTACCGTCAGGAAGGGGAAAAGACCATCTCCCTGCGCAAAGCGGTATTGTGGCTGTTGGCAGAATATGTCGTCATAGCCGTGCTGTACATACTTTTCACCGTGTTCTTTGACCTCAGGCATCCGTCGATAACCTTCAGTTTCGTCCTTCAGGTGATAGTCTGCACCGCACTGATTCTGGCCATCCCTTACTTCATCTGCCTGCTTTACGCAACCATACTTGACTGCAGGGAGGAAATCCAGGCGCTCAAGCTCCGCCAGTCGGGTCTTGAGACGGAAGGCGAGGCGTCGATGCTCAGCTTCAAGGACCGCAGCGGGTCGGTTAAACTTTCCGCGGATCCCGATGATATCTTCTACATCGACTCTCAGGACAACTACGTCAACATACATTACTTCCTTGACGGAAAAATGTCCACCTACCTGCTTCGCAACAGCACTTCGGAAGTAGAGTCGGCGCTTGCACAGACCCCGATCGTGCGCTGTCACCGCTCGTATATGGTCAATCTGAACCACGTCAGGGTGCTCAGACATTCCAAGGGCAAGGCTTTCATGCTTCTGGACTGTGACGCTGCAATAAGTGTTCCTGTCTCGAGAAGTTATTACAAACAACTTAAGGAGCTCATTGCTCCGGAGAAGATCGAGCGTTCGGCCAAAGCCTGAACCCGGCTTCAGTGCAAATTTACATTTTTTCCCCGAGCTGGAGCCATTATGCCTGCCTAATGTGGCGAATTGCATCGGGATTTGGCGAATAACGGCACAGAATAGGGCGAAATTTGCTACCTTTGAACTCTCGATTATGAAGAAGTTAAAGACATTTGCAGCAATATTGGTGCTCCTGCTGGCCTCAGTGGCGGCTGGAGCCGTGATAAATACGGAAAACCTTCCTCAGACCCTTTTCGAACTGAGGACCGAGTTGTCCAGAGAGTACAACTCCAGGGAAACGAGGGGGCGGATGATGGAGCGTATGGACAGCCTGCAGCACCATAAACTCGTTGATGCCATAAAGAAATGCAACGAGCTTTCGCTGATGCTCTACTCCCAGAACCAGGAGTACACCTTCGATATGACCTACGCCCTCGAGGAAGTGACGCGCGAGTATCAGGACTTCCAGCGCAGTCGTATGCCGTTTGACGAAATGCAGGAGCATCTTGATACCGAAATAGACAAATTTACGCGCCTGCTTGCTTCCCTGGAACAGCTTCCTGTCCACGATTCTTCCCCTGCGGAACCATCGGACAGCCTTGACGCCATAGTGATGCAGTATCCTTTCTACCTTGATGAAAATGCGCTCGAGGACAGGGATAGCTGCATTTTCTATGTGAAGGGCATACTTGAAATGTATCAAGACACCAAGCAGCGCATTATCAACGACAACAAGTATTACGAAGAAGCAGCAGAACGCCTAAAGGAATCCTATGATTATGCGCAGGAACGCTACAGCCTGCTGCAGAAGAAGATGTTTACCAGGAACCGGAACAATTTCTTCCAGACCCTTGCTTCTTTCGGTATCTCCTGGCGCGCTGCCGTCCAGGATGCCTCTCGCAAATACAGCCATTACCGTTTCGACTTCAGGTTTTCCTTACAGCTGATATTGAACTACATCTGGCTTATTCTGGCACTTCTGCTCTCTATCTTTGCCAGAATGAGGGGAGACAGGCTCAAGCGCTGCATCAAGGTATTTATGCCAACCTGCCTGCTGGGTCTCACTGTGATAGTGCTACGCATCATCTTCATCCCCAACAGCCTGCTCAACATAATCTTTCCTCCGCTCATACTGGCATTTTTCCTGTGGCAGTTCTTCTCCTTCAAGGCCTACTCCCGCAGCCTGATGCTCACGGACCGAGTGACGAGCATAGTCGGCATAGCCGTGACACTTACGGCAATAGTGATGTCCTGGATGGGATACGTGATGCTTTCCGTGCTGGTAGTGATATGGTGGCTGTTCCAACTTGCCGTGATTGAGTCGCTTACGGCTTTTTCCGCCTTGCTCGAACGCTACTCTCGCAGCAGACTGCGGAAAAAGATAAATGCATACAAGTCAGACAACCCTTTCATCGGAGACAAGAACGTCAAGGGCCAGTACATACGCATAACCTGGTGGTACGACCTTGTGCAGATGGTGGTGATTCCTGTAATTGCGATAGTCTCCGTCCCTGCCTGTGTGCTGCTTGCGCTCGATGTCTTTGACCTCACGGAAATTTTCCGAGAGCTGGCGGTAACCGAATTCTTCGACCTCAAGGACACCGAAGGCAATGCCATTCTCAATCTCTCTGCATACAGGATAGTCGTGGTTCTGGTACTCTTTTTCCTGTTCAGATATCTGGCATATCTTGCAAAGTCATTCTACAGGGACATCAAGCTCAGGACCTTCCGCATGGCCAAAGGCAAACGCTACATACACACCAATGACATCAACCTTACACTTGCCAACAATGTAATCAGCATACTTGTCTGGGGCTGCTATGCCATACTGATAGTCACGCTGCTCAACATACCTACAGGCACGATTTCCATCATTGCAGCGGGTCTTGCAACCGGTCTCGGTCTTGCGATGAGGGACATACTCAACAACTTCATCTACGGAATCCAGCTTATGTCAGGCCGCTTGAGGGTCGGCGACTGGGTCGAATGCGACGGTGTCAGGGGAAAGGTAACGTCCATCAGCTACCAGAGCACGCAGATCCAGACCATTGACAGCGCCGAGATGTCCTTCCTCAATACCTCCCTGTTTAACAAGAACTTCAAGAACCTTACAAAGAACAACCCTTACGAACTTGTAAAGATCGGTGTCGGCGTAAGTTACGGAACTGACGTAAACCGTACGAGAGAACTTCTGCTCGAGGCTCTCGAACAACTTAAGATCAAGGATGAGTTTGAAAGGGACATAGTGGACCCAGCACGCGGCATTTCCGTTGTGTTCGATGGTTTCGGAGACAGTTCCGTTGACCTTATGGTAGTTCAGTTTGTCCTGGTCAGCCAGAAGGCGGCTTATTCTTCAGCTGCCCGTGAACTGATATACAACACGCTCAATACTAATGGAATAGAGATACCGTTCCCTCAGAGGGACATTCATATCATCAATAAAACAGATTAATCGAGATGTCATTTATGAAGCACGAGTTGGCCATTGACCTCGGAACAGCCAACACAGTCATTTATCAGAACGACAAGGTGGTGCTCGACGAACCGAGCATCGTAGCGATACAGAGCCGGACAGGCAACCTTATGGCCATAGGCCGTCAGGCCCAGTTGATGGAAGGCAGGGAAAATCCCGGAATCGTAACAATCAGGCCGCTTGTCAGCGGAGTCATTGCGGACTTCAATGCCGCCGAGCTTATGATCAAGGGCTTTATCCAGAAGGCCAGCGGGGCGCACAGCAAGCTCTTTACTCCGAGCTACAAGCTGGTCATAGGCATACCAAAGGGCAGTACCCCGGTGGAAATCAAGGCGGTGCGCGACTCTTCCGAACACGCCGGAGGCCGTGAAGTATATCTTGTATATGAACCTATGGCAAGCGCCCTGGGCATTGGCTTGAACGTACTAGACCCTCAGGGCAATATGATTGTCGATATAGGCGGAGGCACCACGGAGATAGCCGTAATTTCGCTTGGAGGCATAGTCGCTTCCAACAGCATAAGAGTAGCCGGAAACGAAATCACCAAGGACATTGCAGAGTATCTCAGCCGCCAGCACGGCGTCAAGGTTGGACTCCCGACAGCCGAACAGATCAAGTTCAAGGTTGGTTCAGTCCTTCAGGAACTGCCTGCTGACGTTGAGGTTCCGGAGCCTTACGTCATCAGGGGCAAGAACATAGTGACCGCACATCCCGTGGAGTCCGAAGTTACGTATCAGGAGATTGCCCACTGCATTGACGGTACCGTCCACAAGATTGAGGAGGGCATACAGCAGGTGCTCAACCAGACCCCTCCCGAACTGTATTCCGACATTGTCGAGAACGGTATATGGCTTGCCGGTGGCGGTGCTCTCCTAAGGGGAATCGCCCAAAGGTTCACCGACGCCACCGGCATCACTTTCCACGTAGCTGAAGACCCGCTCAAGGCAGTAGGCAGGGGAGCCTGCGCTGCACTTAAGCACGTCTCCCACTATCCATTCCTTATGCGATAGTTCAGTCTGTAAGCTTGTCAACTACAAGTTTGATGAGCTTTGCCACCTGAGGCTTGTAGTCAGTATTTGCATCCTTGAGGTAACGGTGTGCGATTGCGCAGCACACCGTGATTGCCTCGTGTCCGAGGTGTCCGGCCATGCCTGCAATTGCCGATCCTTCCATTTCGAAATTGGTGATCTTACGGTCGCCATAAACAAAGCTCTCCACCCTTTCGAGCATGTCAGGCATAGCAAGGCCCAGACGCACCACGCGTCCCTGAGGTCCGTAGAAACCCGGAGCTGAAATTGTCATACCCCTGACGGTAGAGTCTGCAAACAGCTCGATGAGCTTGTTGGAAGCCTTTGCAAAATAAGGTACAGGCAGGCTTGCAGGCCAGTTCATATGCTTCATGAATGCCTCTTCCATAGCCGTATCGGTAATCTCCTCACGCTTTGCATACCAGTTGAGCAGTCCGTCAAATCCTATGGAGTAGTGAGAGAGAATAAATGACCCCAGAGGAATCTCCGGCTGTATAGCACCGCAGGTTCCAAGTCTAACTATGTTGAGTGTCTTGTGCACGTCCTTGACTTCCCTTGTTTCAAAATCGATGTTTGCAAGAGCGTCAAGCTCAGTCATCACGATGTCGATGTTGTCTGTTCCGATTCCGGTGGACAATACAGTAACCCTGTGTCCGTTCCTGGAACCGGTGAAGGAAACAAACTCGCGTGAAGCATTGCGGCACTCAATCGTGTCGAAATGCTGCTCGAACATCTGCACCCTTCCCGGGTCGCCTACAAGGATTACATTGTCTGCAAGCTGCTCCGGTCTGATATGAAGGTGGAACACGGAGCCGTCAGCATTGATTATCAGTTCAGATTCTGCTATTCTCATAATGTTGGTTTTTTAGTTGGTTTGTTCTGCAAATTTACTTTTTTTCCTTTGTCGTCAAACACTCCAAGCTCGCAATATGCGTTCCTGAGCTTGAGGTCCAGCTTTTTTCGGCCGAATTGTTCCAGCACCACGCTGCCAAATGCCCCGCTTCCGCTGACAAGTCTGCTGCGCGAACCGGACGGCAGGGAAGAGTAGCGCATCCTGAGCATATTCCGTTTATTGCAGCAAAGATTGAGCGTGAGTGTATAGCGAGGCGTTTTCATCACAATGTTCCACTGAACCTTGAATCGCCTTTCCGTGCAATCCATTCTGCAGCGGCACAGTCCGACAGGATCGAAAGGGTCGAACAAATACTCCCTGCCTTCTGCAACCAAAGCAACCAAAGCCTTGCCGGCAGATCTTCCTCCGGCTCCTCCGAATATGCATAAGGCGCTGTCTTTCAGCAGTTTGTCCTCAACGTTGGAAAGCTGTCCGCCATTTATCCTGATATGCGGACTGGCCCATCCCTGGCCGATTATCATATCGCAGTAGCCGTTGCTGCCTCCAGGGTTGACCTTGTACCTCTCCCCGTTCCAAACTACCTCACCCCTCATCTCACAACTCATACCCTCGGCATGCCAGACGGTGCCGCCCGCCATCTTCATCACCGCAAGACTGCGCGATGACAGCCTGCAACTGCGTTTCTTCTTGATTATCAGGCTCCAGGCAATTTCTCCGCTATCGCTCAGAAGGTCCTTGTTGTCCTTTGCCTCATCCTGTCCCACACGAATGCTGCCGTGGGTTCCGTTCTCGGTAAGGAAGCATTCGCCCGCAGAAACCGAAAATGGGTAGCCGAGTTCCAGTTCGATTCGCGAGCATCCCCAATATTTGTGCAGTTGTGCGCCGTCTTCTCCCCAGCAACCCGCCTTGACCATAAGGAATGACGGAAGGTCGCCCTTTTGCCGGGCAAATACTGCCTTGGGCCTACCGGCCTGCGGATTGCAAATGTAAAATTCGACAAAAAAGGACTTGCGCCTGCCTGTCTGCGCATTGCTTGCAGTGAACGAATGCCACCAGCGCTGGTAGCCGTTGCCGGCAAGTTTCCCTTGCAGGGAGAATGCGTTTCTGGAAATGTCGTGTCTGTTGAACATCAGCCTTTTATCTGTATCTTGAATCCTTCCTCAATCAGGGGTTTAACCAGTTCTGTCATCTCCTCGACGCTGAATTTTGACAGACCCTCGGAGGGCGCCGGCCTGTCGAGCGTGTAAACCATCACCTCACGTGGATGCAGCTTGCGCACGATGTCCATCCAAGGCAGCAGCACTTCGTCGGAGGAACTGTCGAAGTCCGCGCTGCGCAGGAACATTGTCTGGAGTATAAAATCCCCCTTGAAACGTGCAAGGGCTTCCACGATGCGGCTTACGCTGTATCCGGGAGCCGGCCTGTTGATGCGGGCCGCAAGTTCGTCACTGGGGGCATCGAGTTTCATTATCGGGTTGTCCACCTTGCACAGGGCCTCGAACACCTCAGGCAGATGCACGCGGGTTGAGTTAGACAGCACCGAAACCTTTGCTCCGGGGCAGTATGTGTCCCTTAGCCGCAGCGTGTCATCTATGATAGAGGCGAATTCCGGATTGAGCGTTGGCTCTCCGTCACCGGAAAAGGTTATCGAGTCGATGCGTGTGCCTTTGTCCTTGAGTTCCAGGAGTTTGGCTTCCAACGCGCTTCTAACTTCCTCTGCGGTCGGAATCCTGCTGTCGCCCCTGCCGTCCGCATTCCACCCGCATTCGCAGTAGATGCAGTCGAAGTTGCATATCTTGCCCTGTGTCGGCAGCAGGTTGATGCCGAGAGAGCTCCCCAGCCGGCGGCTGAATATCGGTCCGAATACGGTTTCTTCCCTAAGCATTGGCCTTCTTTGCGTCTGTTTTGGATTGGAATCTCTCGTTGTCGATAATGAAGCGTTCGTGCAGGCCTTCGCCTATCAGTCCGCATTCGTCATAGGCTGCAACCTTGAATACAAGCCGGCGGCGGTCTATCTCGATAAGTTCAGATTCCGCCCTGACCTTCATCCCCCGTGGGGTTGCGGCGCAATGACTTACGTTGACCAGCGTGCCTACCGTGCCCTGTCCTTCTTCAAGGTACGGCTGTACGGACAGTACCGCCGCCTTTTCCATAAGGGCTATCATCATTGCGGTTGCGTAAACCTTGACCAGCCCGCTACCTACGTTGCGGGCCATCTTTTCTTCCGTTGCCAGCTCCTCCTGGCATCCTTTTATTCCTGTTTCTAGCATAATCAGTACATTATGTCCCAATCGTCTGTTCTGAACGGTGCTGCAGGCACTCCGGCACAGTTGGTGAGGTTGCCTTCGCACCAGTTGCGGAAACAGTAACGTACCGCAACCGGATGGGAAACCTCCGGACTCCATACGGTAACTGTCCTGTCATCATTGCCGACGAGTTCAATCCTGGCCTCGGCAGGGTAGAACACCTTGTTCTTGCCTGCGATTTCGAATCCGGTCAAAGGCGCTCTCATAGGTGCAAGCTTGTTGAAGTCCGTCTTGAACTGCACATAGGCCTTCCCGCCCTCGAATTTGACCTTTTCATAAACCGGAGCGTCGGCAAACAGATAATCCTGGCCGTAGTTGTGCTTCAGGGCCTGGAATGCGAGTCTTTGTCCTACCTCTTTCTTGCGGCTTGGATGTATGGTATTGTATGCACCTACGTCACAGGTGGTTACAAAGCCGCAACCTTCAACCTGTTCGGCGGCCTTCTGCTGCGCTTCGCAAAGGTACCCGCTTGTAAAGTCGTTGGTCCCGTAGTTGTACGGAGCTATCTGCACGCAGTAGAACGGTGCATCAGGCACCTCGAATCTTTCCCTGAACATCTTTACCAGATCCATCTGCAGACCCACGTATTGCTTGTGGCGCCCGCGGTTGCTTTCGCCCTGATACCAGATGACTCCCTTTATGGTGTATGGGATTATTGGAGTGAGCATACCGTTGTAAAGCATACAAGGGTTGTTGTAATGCTCCTTGATCGTTGTTCCCGGGTCAAGGTGTGCCGTGCTCATATCCTTGTGGAACTGCTCTATATAGTCACGAGGCAGCCAGGTTTCTATGGTGCTGCCGCCGTAACAGCATACGAGTATGCCGATTGGAACGTCCAGCGTGGCCTGCATCTGCTCGGCAAAGAAATATGCCGTTGCGCTTGTAGCGGCGACAGCTGCAGGGGAGTTTGTCTGCCAGCTTCCTTCACTTTGTTCGGCCGGGGTTACGGACGGGTTGCGTTTGATGGAGCACATCCTTATCGGTCTGCTTTCCTTTGCCCTGCTGATCAGGTCGAATGCTCCTTCCACCGGCTGATGGTTGTACCCGCGCATAGGCTGTTCCATATTTGACTGTCCTGAACATAACCATACTTCTCCTATCAACACGTTTTCCAGGGTGACGGGAGTGCCGTCGCTGATCTTTATCCTGTAAGGACCTCCGGCTTTTGGCGTAGCTACCCTTACAAGCCATTTTCCGTCTGCGGCATCAGCCTTGGCCGAATAGGTTTTTCCTGACCAGGATACGTTGACGCTGACTTTCGATCCCGGAGTCGCCTTTCCCCAGATTGCGGCATCGGTCTGCTGCTGCAATACCATATTGTCACTGATAACTGAAGGCAGGCTGATCTTTGCTCCTGCAGTCAGACCAAATAGCAGAAAAACTGCGGTGATGATTGTGATTCTCTTCATAAGGTTATTGTTTTAATGTCAATATACGAGTTCCAGCGCGTCCAGCCACATCACGGAATCGGCGCTGCCTGTGAAGTAATCTCCGAGAAGACTGGCCGCAGCAGACACGACGATATGAGTTGGTTTGCGCGTAAGTGTATGATATTCAAGCGGTATCTCTACGTTTATCCATCCGTCGGTGGACTTGTCGAGAATGAGTTCTCCGTAAGCGATGACATTCTCCGAATTGCGGTCAAAGAAAGTGGACTTGTCTGTCGTGTTGACTTCGAGAGGACACTGCTCCGTCCCGCCGTATTTGCGGTAGTCCCAGTCCCCGAGGGCAATCCATACCACTCCGCGGTCATTGTCCCCGACCTTCACCGGGTCCCCGTCAGGCTTGTCGGACAAGGTCTTCTGTGTGATGATTCCGCTGTTGTACTTGAGCGACAGCCGCAGCGCAAGCGGACGCTGCTCGAACGGCCGGCCAAGCCGGATAACGCCGCCCGAGGTCCCTATCGTACGGGAGAATTCTCCCGAAAATACGTTGCCGGCTGCGAATTTGATGATGACGTAGGCCGATGCCAGCTTGATGGAGCTGTTGCCTGCGACCTTGTCGTTGAGGTCTGGCATAGTGATGGTGTAGCTGGAACCGACGGTCGTGGAGCCCTTGTTGCCACTGCACCACCATTTCTGCTGGAGATCGGGGTCGCTGGAGGCAGGGTCGTAGAAGGAGCAGTATTTGCCGGACTCGGCGTTGCTCCAGGTCTCGAATCCCGAGTTGGGGAGTTGACGGTCGGTGTCGGTGACGAACGTGCTTTCGTTGCTTTCGTCCTGCCCGCAGTATGCCTTGACAATGTATGATGAACGTGGCTGCAGACCTTCGGCGCATACGGTAAATGAGCCGCCCTGAGTGCTTTCGGCCGGGATTTCGGTCCAGCTGTCAGAGTCTTCGGGTCTTATGCGTATGCCGCAGGACTTGCCTTCTTCGCCCTGTCCGCTTATCCAGGCGTGTCGTGTCCACGCATCAACCCCGGTAATTCTGACCTTTTCCTCAAGCACTTCCGCATAGATGTGCCAGACTTCCTTGACATCGTGGTAACTCAGAGTGATTTCGGCGCCTTCGCTCAGGTCGTGAATGCTGGAAGGGTCCGGGCTGTAGCTGCTGATTTCGCGCGGTCCGAGCTTTATCGAGACTATGTCCAGGGCAGTGACGTCGGCCGATTCCGGTACGTCAACGATGGCCCTGTGGTTCACGGCGTCGATTCTTGCGCTTCCTATCTGACCGGCTACGTTGAGGTATCTTTCCACGGGCTGTTCGGTTCGAATCTCCCAAACATAGTCCTGATATGTCGTAAGGGTAAGCTTGAGCTTCTTTGAAAGGTCGTGCACTCCCGTTATGTCCCATGAAGGCTTGACACTTTCCTCATTGAAGCTTACGCTTTTTATGTTGACGTTCCTGATGTCCGTTATTTCGTCGAGGGTTATGCTTACCCTGCTGTTCTGCTCGTCAATGCCGACGGACAGGGCTCCTTCCACATCCATCGCCGTTATGGAAGCGGGTATGACAGGGTAGGGGATGTCATTTCTGATACATCCCGAAAGTGCAGCCGCGAGGGCAAATATGCTGAGCAGTCTTACTTTTGCCATATCAGAAATGTATTGCGAGTCCCATTGAAATGTCAGTGATGTCAGGCATGAACCTGGCGTTTGAGGTATTCCGGACTCCGGTCACCTCTCCATTCCTGACATTCTTTGAGTTCGTATATGAAATGCCGCCTATGCCCAAGGAAAAGACTGAACTCACATTGTTCATAACAAAGACTTCGAGTCCCGGCCTTGCCGCAAGGCGCAGCTTGTTGCTTTTAGTCAGAGCCGAACCTGCTTCGGGACCGCTGCCAAACGAACTTGTACTGTTTGTGTATTGCAGTGCAATGTCGAAGAACAGGCCGAAACGCCCCTTGTTGTCGAGGCCCATATAAGACCGGTAGAAGAGTTCCGCCATCAGGCTTGAAGAGTTTGCGTTCAAATCATCAACTCCCAGGTCAATATCCAGCCCCGGAAGTTCAAGCCTGGCATTTCCTATCACTCCTGTCGTGTTGGAGTACTTGAGTCTCGCTCCGATGGTCTTGTTGTCCTTGAAGGTGTATCCGAAGTAAGGTCCTATGCCGAAATAAGTACCCGTTGCATCCAGGCCCTTGAGCAGGAGCATCACCGTGGTGTTGCCGCTGCCTATGTCAAGGTAGGAGAACTGCATTCCGACGCTTACTGCGCCTTTTGGCATAAAGAGGTGATTGTCACCAAGTTTGCGGGAGGTGCTGTCCCTCTGTGCAGCAAAGGAAGACATCGCGCCGCCAAGGAGCAGCATCACCGTAATCAATATTCTGCTTGCTTTCATCATAGATAGTAATACAGGCCGAAGCCGATGGACAGAATGTTGATCTTGAAGTTCACCGAAGTCGCGCTTGTGCTGCCGAAGCTGACCTGGTTGTGGACCTGACTGGTCTTGGAGTACATAAGGCCGAGCATGTTCACGCTAAACTCTACCGCGAAATGTTCGTCTGCAAAAGCCATCATTCCTGGGCAAATGTTTATTCCTATGCTGGAAGTGGTGGCATAGCTGCCGTCAAATCCCGGCCCGCTGCGCATCGCCATCTTGCTCTGCCCCCAGCCGAGTGAGAGCTGGGTTTCGTTTACCAGGGCGAAACGCTTGGAGTCGCCGAGAGGTATGTAGTTGCGTAGTATGGCCTTTGCGGTGTACTGCTGCTTTATCGTGTGATAATCCTCAAATGAAATGCCCATCCCTGCAACGCTGAGGCCTGCCGTGTCGATCTGGCTCATGTTTCGGCTGTACTCGAGCCTCATTCCCAGACCCAGATTGTCCCTGCGCATATAGCAGAATGCAGGGCTGACCACGAGGTCGTAGCCCATCGAGCTTATCTCGTCAATCATCAGGAAGGAGTAGTCCCGCATATCGTGCAGCGAGTAGTTTGCCGTCCCTCCGACCATCCAGCTGCCCTTCTTGACGAAACAGGACTGGTGCGACATATCGTAACCGCGGTCATAGCGCTGAGCCCGGGCCGTAAGGGGTCCGAGCATCAGCACAGTAATCGCGGCTATGACGTATCTATTCATAAAGCAGTTCCACCTTGTCCACCCAGAGCTTACTGTTGTCGTAACCGGTAAAGTAATCACCGTACATACTTGCAGCAAAAGCGATGACTATATGCGTAGGATAGCTGTTGAGATTGCGGTAAGTGAGAGGAATGGTAAGCTGTTGCCAGCTGTTTGAGGAATTATCGGCATCGGAAGCAAGATAATGCTCTCCGTATGCAATCGTGGCCTCGTCGGTGTTGAAGTCAACGAAGGTAGTCTCGTCAGTTGTGTTGACAAGAATAGGGCTGTCCGGGTCACCGCCGTATTTCTTGTAGTCCCAGGTGCCGAGCGCAACCTTCAGGGAAGCCTTGTCGTAGTCGCCTTCCTTTACTTCCGAAGGAGCGTTGCTTTCTATCCTGTTGATAGCTCCTCCTGAATATTTCACCCAAAGTCTGAGAGCGGTAGGTCTTGCCGTGAACGGTCTTCCGAAAAATACGGTTCCTCCCTTTGTTCCTATTGTCTCTCCGAAATGTCCGCTGAAAAGGTTTCCGGCAGCGAATTTGACTATGACATAACGGGACTGCAGGCACATCGACTGGCTGCCGTCCTTGTAGTCGCCCGTGTCAGGATAGCAAATCACTGCGGATGATCCGACCATTGTTGAACCGGCATTTCCACTGCACCACCACTTGGTCTGGAGCTCGGTAAGCGCATTCTGAGGGTCGTACAGCGAGTAATACTTGCTGCTTTCGGCATTGCTGACAGTTTCGAAGCTGGAATTTGGTGCCTGACGCGCTACTTCGGTAGTGAATGTGGAAGGAGCGGCTATCGTTTCTTCCTCAAGAGAGGATGCACCGGTTACAACCAGGCGGTATTCGTACTCCGTTTCAGGCGAGAGACCGGTAAACACAGCGCTGTAGCTTCCTTCGGACTCCCTCGTTCCATCGACGCGGGTCCAGTTGCCGTTGACGTCTGCCGCTGCGCGGAATTCGAAATAGACCTTGGAAGGGTCGTATTCGTCCTCGTCAACGTCGGCGTGGGCGGTGAAGTGGCCTGCCCAGACTTCGAAGCGTGAGCTGGTGGCGATTCCGGTGCTGACAGGGACAAAGATGATGTCATCGTAGATGTCGTTAGTCGAGTC
>SAMEA3663299__coassemble_791_pt1 | contig 12835 bp, 12 predicted proteins | sample SAMEA3663299__metabat2_low_PE_002 | metagenome-assembled genome bin SAMEA3663299 (sample SAMEA3663299) | pig gut metagenome | biome: pig gut; feature: pig-associated habitat; material: faeces | place: China | collected 2013
TGACAGTTATCCTTACGGATACGGCGTGCGTCTCGACAGCGGCGACCTTGCCTACCTTTCGACTGAATGCCGCCGCATTCTGGATGAGAACGGGTTCAGCAAGTGCAAGATATTTGCGACCAACTCGCTTGACGAATATCTCATTACCGACCTTGAAAGGCAGGGAGCCTGCATCGACCCGCTGGTAGTGCGGTATCATCATTTCTTCGCAACGGTAGGAAGCGTCCTTCAGCCGTCCTGATGTAAGTCTTTCTGTGTCAATGTCCGCGGCAATGTAGCAGGATGAGGTCTGGAAACGCTCGTTTTCCGCCAGCCGTGTGCCGCTCTCGTATATCATCGAAGAGCCCGTCCATACGAGGTCCTGGGTCGATTCGCCATAACCGCTGCTGCAATATACGTATCCTGCGTGAAGCTTCGCTGCGGTGGTGCCTACCAGCTGCCGGCGGTACTGCTGCTTCATCAGCACCTCGTTGCTTGCCGACAGGTTCAGAATGATTTTCGCCCCCGCAAGCGCGGCTGCAGTGCACGGCGGAACCGGCACCCACAGATCCTGACAAAGTTCCACTCCCAGCTCAATCCCGCCCAGAACAAACAGCTGAGCCGTTCCGAACGGCACTCTCTGCGAGGCATAGTCCATCATTATCAATTCTTTTCCGAGAATGCGGGCAGACTCGAACCAGCGCGGCTCGTAGAATTCGTCATTGCCGGGCAGGTAGGTCTTTGGGACTATACCCAGGATCTTTCCGCCGCGGGCGATGATTGCGCAGTTGAAAAGCCTGCCGGCATAGGGCACCGGCGCGCCCAGAGCGAGCAGTACGGGAAGTCCCGCTGTCTGCGCAACTATCGATGCAACAGCATCTTCGGCGCGTTCCGAAAGTCCAGGGCGACCGAAAAGGTCGGCGCAGGTGTATCCTGTCACGCTAAGTTCGGGGAATACAATTATCGAGGCCTCCTTTTCCTTCCATATAGTGTTTACCAAAGAAACGGCTTCTTTTGCATTTGCTTCTGTATCAGCGACGTGGACCTCCGGCATTGCGGCTGCCACCCTAATGTATCCGTAGTTTTCCATCAAGCATTGCTTTTGTGGGGGTAAATATAGTGAAAGTTTTGCTATATTTGCATCTATGATTACTGCTCTGAAACAACTTGCCGGCCGTCTTGTGGCCGCCCTGGCACTTGCAATGCTTGCAAGTTCCTGTATTGTCGGCAACTATATGTGCAATTATGCCCTTCTTCCTGAAGAACACGGCAATGATATCGAAGGTGACCGCGCAAAGACGGAGAAACGTTATCCGGGCATCATTTCCTGGTACGATTCGCTCCACGCCTGCAAGGCATTCCGTGACACTACGATAGTGGGTGAAGGAGGGTACAGGCTGCACGCCATCTGGTCTGCTGCCGCCGATCCTGCAAATGCCCGCGGTACGGCGATCGTGATACATGGTTATACCGACAACCACATCTGTTTCCTCAATCTTGTGAGGATGTACAGGGACGATCTCGGATATAACGTTCTTGTGCCTGACCTGCATTATCACGGATATTCCGAAGGCCGCGCAGTGCAGATGGGCTGGCTTGACCGCCTCGACATTATAAGATGGATCGACGTGGCGCATAATATCTGGGGAGACGACTTTATGGTTCTGCACGGAGTTTCCATGGGTGCTGCCACTACTATGATGACCAGCGGTGAGGACCTTCCGGAATATGTGCGTGCCTTTGTGGAGGACTGCGGCTATGCTTCCGTATGGGACCAGTACAAGCATAATCTCAAACAGATGTTCCACCTTCCTCCTTTCCCTGTGCTCAACAGCGCAAGTTCCGTGTGCCGCCGCCGTTACGGCTGGGATTTCAAGGAGGCTTCAAGCGTGAACCAGGTGGCGAAGTGCGACCGTCCTATGCTGTTCATACACGGAGATGCGGATGATTTTGTACCTTTCTCGCACCTGCAGATGGTCTATGATGCCAAGACCAAGGGCTATAAGGAAATGTGGGTGGCTGAGGGTACCGTGCATGCTATGGCGTACAAGGATTATCCTGAAGAATATACACGAAGGGTAGGGTTTTTCCTCGAAAAGGCTCGTCAGATTCAGTAGTCCCGACAACAATTGATGATATAACCAATCAACTATATGACACTTAGTATGAAAAAAAGCGTTTTTGCCGCATTGGCGGTCCTTGCGGCAGTTTCCTGCGGAAAGAAGGAAGGATATTTGACCGTTTCAGGCGAATGCCCTGCTGACAGCGTTTTCCTGTTTACCATTTCTGCTAACGGAGTGGAATTTGCGCAGGCAACCGACAACGGTCAGTTCCTTATCAAGGGCAACGTTGATGCTCCTGAGTATGCTCTGCTTGCTGACAGCCGTATTTTACCCGAGTCTTCGATGCAGGTTGAAATGTTTCTTGAGCCTGGAGATATAGTCGTAACGCCTTCATCTGACGGTGGTTTTGATGTTACCGGCACTCCTGCCAACGATGCTTTCGTATCTTACCGCAAGTCAACGGCAGAACTTGAACCGATTTATTCCGAGGCTTATATGAGTGGCAATCAGGCTGTAATAGATTCTGTCCTTGAGGTACACAGGTCGATCTCCGTTGACTTTGTACGCGAAAATATGGACAATTATGCAGGCCTGCACGTGCTGCAGGGCGTTTCAGACGAGTTTACCGATGAGCAGATCCTGGAACTTCTGGGACTTTGTCCGGACAATCTAAAGGAATGCGGACTCTGGAAGCAGCTTAGCGACGATGCAAACAATGGCATTTCCCTCAAGAAAAACGGATATATTGACTTTTCACAGTCAGGAATTGACGGAAAGTCTGAGATTTCGCTGAAGAGTGTGGTGGAAAAGCCGGGAAACAAATATGTGCTTCTTGATTTCTGGGCTTCCTGGTGCGGACCTTGTATGGGCGAAATGCCTTATCTCAAGGCGGTTTACGCAAAGTATCACAGCAAGGGACTGGAAATCTTCGGCTGCTCTCTCGATCGCAATGAAGAGGATTGGAAGGCGGCAGTTGAGGACGGAAAGCTTGGCTGGATCCACGTTTCTGACCTCAAGGCCTGGAACAATTCTGCCGCCAAGCTTTACGGAGTCCGTTCCATCCCTGCCAATTATCTTATCGATTGTGCCACTGGTGCCATAATTGCTACCGATCTCAGGGGTGAGGCTCTTGAAGCAAAGCTCTCGCAGCTTTTGAAATAATTTGCTATTTTCTGATATCTCAGATAATATCTGCCGGCGAGCGGACTATGTCCCGTTTGCCGGTTTTGCTATTTTGTGATAATCAACTCGAGAATGAATATATGCCTTGAGAATATGCAGTTTATTGGAAGAATTGTAAATATTTATTAAATTGCAGGACAATTGTTGTTTTAAACTTGCGAAACACGGTTAGTATTGTAGTATATTCGTATCGGAAATGGAAATTGCTCTTGTACAATCGGATATAGTGTGGGGGGATCCTGCAGCCAACCGCAAACGCCTCGACTCGCTGCTCTCGCGCGCTCCTCGCGCCGACCTTTACGTGCTTCCGGAGATGTTTTCTACCGGATTTAACGGGGTTTGCGAAAGCGACCCGTCCGAAACCCTAGGCTACCTGCGCGACAAGGCCCGCAGCTGCGGCTGTGCCTTTGCCGGCAGCCTGGCCATCTCATTCCCCGACCGCCTCAGCGCCAACCGCTTCTTTTTTGTCACTCCCGAGGAACAATTCTTCTACGACAAGAGGCATCTTTTTACTTATGCCGGGGAGCAGAAGCGCTTTGCTCCCGGAGCCGAGAGGAAGGTTCTGGAGTGGCGCGGGGTGCGTTTCCTTCCCATAGTGTGCTATGACCTGCGTTTCCCTGTATGGTCCAGAAACAGAGGTGATTACGACGTGTTGATCTGTGTCGCGAACTGGCCCGTGCAGAGGCGCTATGCCTGGGATACACTGCTTAGGGCAAGGGCTATCGAGAACCAGTCCTATGTGGTTGCAGTAAACCGCACAGGCTCAGATCCGGGCAATGAGTATAACGGCGGTTCTGTGCTTTTGGATCCTCTCGGCCGTGAGATAGCCGTTTGCGAGGATGGTAAAGAGGAAGTGGTATCTGCTGCTGTCGATCTTGATTCGCTTCGTGGGTTCAGGAAGAATTTCCCTGCGCTGATGGATGCGGATGAATTTGAAATTGAGCTTTGAGATATATGAAAGTCTTTGGAAATGAATTGATTGAAGAGGCTTGTGCTGCTGCCAGCGTTTCGGACTTGGCTACGGCGACCATTGGTGAGGTGCTTCTTGTGGCAAAGTATCTTGAAGACAAGACGGGCATTCCTTATATACGTATGGATCAGGGGTCGCCGGGACTGCCTGCCAACAAACTGGGCATTGAGGCGGAAAAGAGGGCTCTCGATGCCGGCGTCGCGTCCCAGTATCCTCCTGCCGACGGCGTGCCGGAGTTGAAGCGGGCTGCATCGCGTTTTGTCAAGGCTTTTCTTGATATTGACATTTCGCCTCGCTCCTGCGTGCCGACTACCGGATCCGTAGCGGCTTCTTTTTCCTCTTTCATTGCCTGTACCCAGCGGATTCCGGGCAAGGACAAGATTCTTTTTATCAATCCGGGTTTCCCTATACAGAAGTCACAGCTCAAGGTCCTCGGAATAGGCTGGAAGGAATTTGACATCTACCATCATCGCGGAGCCGCTGCACTGCGCCTGAAACTTGAAGAGGAACTTGCCGGAGGGGACGTTGCGGCAGTGATTTATTCCAATCCCAACAACCCTGCGTGGATATGTCTCACCGAGGAGGAACTTCAGCTTATAGGCGAACTGGCGACTGAGCATGATTTTATTGTGCTTGAGGACCTTGCGTATTTCTGTATGGATTACCGCACTGATTATGGCAAGCCGTTCAGCGAACCTTATCTTCCTACCGTGGCAAGATATACGGACAATTATATTCTGATGCTTTCGTCCTCCAAGATTTTCAGTTACGCCGGGCAGCGTATTGCCCTGATGTGCATTTCCGATGACCTTTACAGCAGGCGTTATGATGCGTTGTCGGAAAGGTATGGGGATGCCGGCGTATTTGGCGTCAGTCTGGTTGCCTCCATTTCGTATATGATTACGAGCGGCTGTACTTCCAGCACTCAGTACGGATATGCCGAAATGTTAAATCTTTCCTGCGACGGGGTCATTGACTTTGTGGCGGATACGCGGATTTATGCAGAGCGTGCGGCAAAGATGAAGGAAATATTCCTGCGTCACGGTTTCCATATTGTGTATGACCTCGACGTTGACCGCAAGGTAGGTGACGGATTCTTCTTTTCGCTCGGATTTGGAAAAATGAGCGGCGATGACCTTATGGTTAACCTGATGCGCTATGGGGTTAGTTCGATAAGTCTTTCTACTACAGGTAGTTTCAGGCAAGGAATCAGAGCTTGTACTTCTAGGATGAGGGATGAACTTTATCCAGTCCTGGATGAGCGTATGGCGGAGTTTGAGAAGGATTTTGCCAAGTATTTGGAAAAGTAAAGCCGAATCATTATATTTGAAGAACATAAACCAATAACCACAGTTATTATGCAGAACAATAAGGATATCAAACTTGTCGTAGTCGGTGCCGGCTGCGCAGGTCTCGGGACGGTAGCGCTTCTTGCGCAGCATTCAGAGGTAACGGTAAAGGCAACCATCGACTCTCTCGATGCGGTCAAAACAGCTGATTATGTGGTCCTTACGGAAGCTGAAGGTATTGAGGCGGCAATCGACGCCGTTCTTGAGTCCAATCCTAAGGCCGTGATAGTTGCCAGATGCAATCTTCCTGCAGGTTATACCAGGTCCCTGTACGTGAAGTATTATAAGAAGTTCCTTGCGGAGGGAAAGGATAGCCGTACCAAACTCCGCCTTATTAGCGCTCCGCTTTTTGAGTGCATCGACGGATGCAAACGCAAACCTTCCCGCATCGTGGTAGGATATCCAAAAATGCTTGAGGCTCTTGACGAGGAAAATGAGGCCATACGTGCGATTGCGGGCAATCACGTTGAGGAGGAAGCCCGTGAGTTTGCAGCGCTTCTCAAGGCTGGTGCCAAGAATGACGTTGAGCCAGAGGTAATGGGAATGAAGGCTGCTGAGTCTCTGGTGTAGCGACTTGCAGTTCCTAACAATATAACTGAGGCTGACCGATAAAGTCCAATAGACTTGAGGTCAGCTTCTTTTTATTGAGAGACACGTGCGTTAATGACTGATTCCGGCGAGTCAATTTTCGCCGGCTGAGAATATCATTCTTTCTACCTGCGGCAGCAAAACCGCGTTTCAGCTCCAAAGATGGAAAATGATATGCAAGAAACAAAATTATTTATGCACGATAATTGATTATTGGGATTAATTATGTATATTTGGAAATATGATTTCGAGAGATACGGCAAAAGAACATATCAGGGAACTTCTGGAATATATCGGGGATAACCCGGATAGGGAAGGTCTGCAGGATACGCCGGATAGGATGCTGAGGATGTTCGAGGAAATGTTCAAGGGCTACGATCCGGCTCAGAAACCGCATATTACGACATTCAACAACGGTTCGGACGGCATTGTATATGACAATATGGTTGTAGATTGCGGCAGTTTCTATTCCGTGTGCGAACATCATTGCCGCACTTTCTTCGGACAGTACTGGTTCGCTTATATTCCTAACCGAAAAGGTCGCATTCTCGGTCTGTCCAAGATAGGCAGGGTGGTGGATTACTGTTCGTCCAGACTTCAGGTACAGGAACGCCTGACTCACGATATAGTGGAAATGCTTGCCGAAGCCCTTGGGGATGAGAATCCTCCCCGCGGAATGGCTCTGATGATGAAGGGCCGGCATATGTGCAAGGAGAGCAGGGGCGTGCGCAAGCAGGGAGTGATGACTTCGACTTATCTGACCGGAATCTTCAAGGCTGACCCACGGGCGCGTGAAGAATTCTTGTCCTATACCAGAGATGCGTTATGAAGATAGTTTTTCTCGATAGAATGACGATGGGGGATGCCGACCTTTCCCCGATTGCGGCGCTCGGAGATCTTGTTTGCTACGAGAGCAGTACTGCTGAAGAGGCGCTGGAGCGTGTAGGCGACTGTGATGTACTGCTGGTCAACAAGGTGATTGTTGATGCAGGCCTGCTTGATGCCGCGCCTGCGCTCAAGCTCGTGTGCGTTACGGCGACGGGCGTCAACAACATTGACTTGGATGCCGCTGCAGCGAGGGGAGTGGAAGTGCGCAACGCAGTGGGGTATTCGACCTCTTCCGTCGCGCAGGCGACGTTCGGGCACATCCTGTCGTTGCTGGGGAACGCCCCGTATTATGACGAATTCGTCAAGAACGGGAATTATTCGCGAGGAAACTGTTTTACACACCTCGGGGCCCCGATCGCTGAACTGGAAGGTCGAACCTTCGGGATAATCGGTATGGGGAACATAGGCAGCAGGGTTGCTTCCATCGCGACCGCATTTGGATGCAGGGTGATTTATTATTCGACTTCCGGGACTTCGCATTGTACACTTTATCCTAGCGTGAGTCTGGAGGAGTTGCTTTCGCAATCGGATATAGTCAGCATCCACTCGCCGCTGAATGAGCGCACGCGCAATCTTATAGGGAAGGCGGAACTTGCACTGATGAAGCCGGGGGCAATACTGGTCAATGCGGGCAGGGGAGGAATCGTTGACGAGGCTGCGCTCTCGCAAGCTGTCGATTCAGGGCAGATTGCGGGTGCTGCGCTGGATGTGTTCTCGCGCGAACCGCTGCCGCAGGACAGTCCGCTGCTGCAGACAGGACATCCGGAAAGATTCAGATTTGCGCCGCATACGGCCTGGGCAAGTTCCGAAGCGAGAGCCCGCCTTGTCGCCATGGTTGCGGAAAACATAAAGACTACATTAATTAACACTTAAAACCGACGAGTATGGAAAGCATCGTTTCAAAATTTGTCCTCAAGGGCAGAATCAGCCAGATAAGCCCTCTGGGAGACGGCTTTATCAATGATACCTATATCGTTAAGACCGAAGGTAGCGGCCAGAATTACATACTGCAAAGGAAAAACTCGAACGTTTTTCCGGATGTGCCTGCGATGATGGACAATATCGTTGCCGTTACCGACCATATCAAGAAAAAGGTCGCCGATCCCGAGCGTGAGACGCTGACGGTAGTTCCGACTGTGGACGGGAAGTATTATTACAAGGACGAAACCGGCTCGTACTGGACTGTATGTACCTATATTACTGACAGTGTGACCTATGACGTTGCGGAAAGTCTGGAAATGGTCCGTCAGGCTGGAATGGGCATAGGTCGTTTCCAGTCGCTGCTGTCCGATTTTGACAAGCCGTTGCACGAGGTTATCAAGGGTTTCCACAACATTCGCTGGAGGTTTACGCAGTGGGACGAGTCGCTTGCCAAGGATGCTGCCGGACGCAAGTCGGGTTTGATGGACGAAATCTACTTTATCGAGAGCCGCCGCGAGGAGATGCTTGACTTCTGGAAACTTGTGGAAAACGGTACCATACCGACCAGAGTGACACACAACGACACGAAACTGAGCAACATACTGTTCGATGTCAATTCCGGTGGCGTGCTCTGTGCCATAGACCTCGATACGGTGATGAGCAGCACTTCCCTCAATGACGTGGGTGATGCTATCAGGTCTTATGCCAATGCTACCGTGGAGGATGATCCTGACTACAGCAGGGTTTACATCAGGCTGGACAGGTTCGAGGCGTATATGGATGGCTATCTCTCTGAAAGAAAGGACAGCCTTACCGATTCCGAGAAGGAATGGCTGGCTTTTGCGCCGCTATACATTACCTATGAGCAGGTTCTGCGTTTCCTGATGGATTACATCGACGGCGACAAATACTACAAGATCAAATATCCTGAACACAATCTTGTAAGGACCAGGTCCCAGATTGCCCTTTTGAGGAGTATGGAGGACAATTATTCGAGAATGCAGGAAATTGTGCTTGAACTTCTCGCCCGATAGTACTGACAAAAAGTCAGAGCATTTGTATTGGCAGAAGTTTTGGAGTATCTTTGCGCGGATTTTAACAGATCCGCGCTTTATTATTTAGGGATTATGGATAAAAAAGATACTACAATTGAAGAAAAAAAGACTGCTGAACAGCAGCCTGTAGAGGAGCAGCCTGTAAAGGAGCAGCCGGCAAAGGAAGAACCTGTAAAGGAACAGGACAAGAAGGAAAAGAAGAAGAAAGTCGAGGAACTTTCCAAAGAGATTGAAGCGCTCAAGGCTTCCAATGAAAAGGAGAAGGAGAGCTACCTGAGGCTTTATGCCGAGTTTGAAACTTTCAGACGCCGCACTGCAGAAGAAAAGCTTGCGCTTGTCGCATCTGCCGCATCTGACACAATATGCGGACTGCTGCCGGTGCTGGATGATTGCGAGCGTGCGATGACTATGCTGGCTTCTTCTTCGGATGAGGCTGCAAAAGAGGGCACGGCGCTGATTTACAATAAATTGATGGATTATCTCAAGACCCGTGGACTTGCGGTTATAGACGCAAAGGGGAAAGAATTTGACACTGACTATCACGAGGCGGTGACCCGTTTCCCTGCCCCGAGCGCTGATCTTCAGGGAAAGGTTGTGGACGTGATCCAGACCGGATACACTCTGAACGGAAAGGTGATCCGCTTTGCGAAGGTAGTTGTGGGAGCTTAATCATATGGCAGAGAAAAGAGATTATTATGAGGTCCTGGGGCTCCAAAAGGGAGCTACGGACGATGAGATAAAGTCTGCTTACCGCAAGGCTGCGCTCAAATGGCATCCCGACCGGCACGTTGACGATAGTGAAGCCGATAAAAAAGTCGCCGAGGAGAAGTTCAAAGAGGCCTCGGAGGCTTATTCGGTTTTGAGCGACCCTGACAAAAAGGCAAAATACGACCAGTTCGGTTTTGCGGGAGTGTCAGGAGCGGGCCAGCAGGACTGGAGTCAGGGATTCGGCAGCCTGAATGACCTTTTGAACAATATTTTCGGCGGATTCGGCGGATTCGGCGGGTTCAGCGGATTCGGCGGTGGCGGAGGTCAGGCTCAGAGGACTCCCCGCGGTCGTGATATCAGGACAAGGGTAAAGCTTACCTTGGAGGAGATTGCCACAGGTTGCGAAAAGACCGTTTCGCTCGAGCGTCTGAAACCTTGCCCGGATTGTGGCGGAAAGGGTACGAAGAACAGTTCTGACATCAGAACCTGTCCGACCTGTAACGGTCAGGGTCAGGTGCAGAATGTATCCACCTCATTTTTTGGCAGGAGCATAACCTATTCCGTCTGCCCGCAATGTCAAGGAACAGGCAAAATTGTGAGCAATCCTTGCCGCAGGTGTTCCGGCAGCGGACTTGAAAGGATAAGGGAAAATATAAAGGTGCGCATTCCTGCCGGTGTGGAGGACGGAATGCAGATGACTCTTAGGGGCGAAGGCCATTCTGCTGCCGGTAATGGAATTAACGGTGACCTGCTCGTTGTAATCGAGGAACTGCCTCACGACAAGTTCAAGAGGGATGGAAACAATCTTTTTGCCACCCAGGTCATCGGAATCGACCAGGCAATACTTGGCTGCGAGATCCAGATTCCTACACTTGAAGGACCTGTAAGCAAGAAGATTGAACCGGGTACCCAGTCGGGAACGGTTATCGTTCTCAGAGGAAAGGGTATGCCTTCGACCAACTCGTACGGCAGGGGAGACCTCTATGTAAAGATTCTGGTCTGGATTCCGCGCAAACTTGACCGCAAGGAAAGGCAGGCCCTTGAGGATCTGGCGGCAAAGGGCAACCTAAAACCTGATCTGAACCGTGAAGACAGGGCTCTCTTTGAGAAGGAAAGCAAATATTTCTAAAATAATTTTGCATTATAAAAAAAAGTGAGTACCTTTGTGCTCCACAAATGAAGCAGCCTCTTGGCATACGGTTTGGCAACGCTGCAATTATAGAGTATTGAAAAATGGATTTGATTAATTTAGTAGAGCAGTCCTTCTCTCAGAACAAGGCAGCCGGCTACCCTCAGTTCAAGGCAGGTGACACAATCACCGTTACCTACAGAATCAAGGAGGGTGACAAGGAAAGACTCCAGAACTTCCGCGGTGTAGTTATCCAGATTTGTGGAGCTACCCCATATACGAGAACTTTCACCATCAGAAAGATATCAGGTGGTGTCGGAGTTGAAAGGATTTTCCCTTACGAGTCTCCGTTTATCGAGAAGATTGAGCTCAACAAGGTTGGTAAAGTGCGCAGAGCACGTATCTTCTACCTCCGCAACCTCGCTGGTAAGAAGGCACGCATCAAGGAAGCAAAGCGTAAAGTTACTGCCGAATAGCAAAATCCCGGGCTTCGGCCCGGTGAATATGGCGCCTTAGCTCAGCTGAATAGAGCGTTTGACTACGGATCAAAAGGTCGCAGGTTTGAATCCTGCAGGCGTCACAAATTTTAAGTGCATACCATAAACTTAGTATGCACTTTTTTTAAACCTTATGAAGAAAACTATTTGCGCAATTCTCGTAATTGCCCTGTTTTATGGGACAATTGTGCCTGCATCTGCCGTGTGTGATGCATGTATGCGCAAATCTACACCTGTCACCTCCGCCGATAGTTCTTGCACTACGATTGCAGCCATCAGAACCAACCTGTTGTACGATGCTCTTACGATTGCCAATTTCGGGTTAGAATTGTCCCTTGGAAAGCGTTTCAGTATTGGTGCTGAACTGTATTTCCCGTGGTGGAGAAATGCCGCGAAGGATATTACCGTGCAGATGCCGGCGTTTTGTGCCGAGTTCAGATACTGGTTGGGTGACAGAGAAGTAATGCCTCGTATGACAGGCTTTTTTGCCGGCCTTCAGACCGGAGCCGGTTATTACGACTTTCAGCTCGGCCAGCTTACTCAGGGCAAGGGCGTTCAGGGCAGCTTCCTGCTTGCAGGTGCTCTTACCGCCGGTTATGTTCAGCAGATAAGTAATTCTCTCAGAATAGAATATAGTTTCGGACTCGGTTACCTGAGTTCGGATTATGTGCAGTACAACAGTGTCAGGAACACTGCATACGGAGACATTAAGGTTATCCCTCATCCATGGGAAAAGCACAGAATCTCCGGCCTACTGCCTTCAAAGGCTTCCGTTTCATTGGTTTGGGCATTTGATAAACGTCAGAAGAAATGAAAGAGAGGATTATGATATTTCTTGCTGCCATTCTGATGACGCTTTCGACTTCCTGCAAGCGCGACCATCTTTATTACGCATCCTCGGATACAGCTACTGTGCTTGTCAAGACCGACTGGAGCAGGTCGGGCGTGCATCCTAACGGAGTGACCGTCTTTGCTTACCGCGAGTCGGACGGTAGTCTGTACAAGCGTTTCCCGCCTGTCAGCGCTGAGGAAAAGAATTTTATCAAGCTCCCTGAGGGCGACTTTGTGCTTGTGGTAATGAACGATACGCCGGAAGAATTTGGCGGCAGCTTCAGCTTTATGGGTGTTGACTGCCTTGGGAGTCTGCAGGCCGTTGGACTCGAGGACTGGCGGCCGGAAGGGACCGGGGTCCGCACCGTGGATGCATTTGACCCGGAATTTTGTATGGCAGAGCCGGATACGCTGTCGGTAGCGGTGGTAGGAGGGGTGCACGTCTCGTCCGAGCAGATAGATTATTTCTACGACAGACCTCAGACCGATATTTCGATGACGAATGCAATCCAAGTCAGTGCCTTGCCGGAGCCTGTCATTTCAAGGGTCAATATCAGCGCTCACGTAAAGGGTCTGAAGTATGCGAGAGGAACTACGGTTTCGTATCTCAGTGGGCTCTCTTCCGGATATTATCTTGGACTTGAGTCTGTGTCGGAAAAGTCTGTTTCACAAGCA
>SAMEA3663299__coassemble_819_pt1 | contig 12598 bp, 10 predicted proteins | sample SAMEA3663299__metabat2_low_PE_002 | metagenome-assembled genome bin SAMEA3663299 (sample SAMEA3663299) | pig gut metagenome | biome: pig gut; feature: pig-associated habitat; material: faeces | place: China | collected 2013
TGCCCGTATCTTTCTGTGTTATGCCAGATTTCTGGAAAAGTATGAGCATATGGTCAATTATCTGTATTCTGCTGTAAGTAAGATGCTTGACTGTGTTTATGCCCATCCGAGGCTTAAATTGGAACTGCTTTGTTTGCAACTGGCAGTATGCCGAGACATTGAAGCTGTCCAAATGCACGATTTGTCCATTACCGAAGAAGTTGAGGACGAAATTCGTTTCTATCAGCGTAATATAGAATTCGCCGATAGTGGCCGTCTTGACCAGATACGGGATAGGGGAGTATTGCGTTCCGATCCTGTGGAATGGACCGCAAGGTGGGAGGAAGTGGTTGACGAGGCTGATAAGATTGCTTACGCCAATCTGGAGGATGTGCCTAGGTCTATGGGTTTCTGTCACGCTTTGTGGAGTGAAAGGCGTGAGGCGCTTGCACGTTTTGGAATTGACTGGAAGAGCCCGAGAATAATGAATCCGAAAGTGATGTTTGATTGATTCGTCCCCGAAAGGATATATTATCTGGAAATCTCAAAACACATCAATGAGCCCGTCCCGTCATTTTGATCAAGCGCTGCGCCTCCCTTGACTGACATTTCGGCCAAGCTAAGCGCGCAGGAAGCAGACGGGATTGCTTTCTATTACACTTCATTCTCAGCTACCAACGAAGACATTGAGTTCAATCTCTACAACGGAGCAACCAAGGTGGCATCATTCACTGCCACAGGCAAAACCGTAGTTTGTAGCGGAGAAAAATGCGTCAATGCGGGAACATTCAAATAGCTTGAACTGCTAGGAAAGTGAATTGTCAGATATTAATTGTATCTTTGCAGAGTATTTGATATTTGTTTGCTTGTTGGTATTACAGTTTCATTTATTATATCAGTACAAATGAAAAAATCCATTTTCTTTGCGGCTGTTCTTGCCGCTCTTGCTTTCAGCCAGATGGTTGCAGCACAGACCAACCTCCAGACCTTTTACGATTTTGGAAAGAATCGTGGTCATTTCACTACAACCATTGAGGGTTTCTACGGAGACAAATGGGGTAACACTTTCTTCTTTGTTGATTATGATTACAATGCCAAGAACAAGGATGGAGTCAATCAAGGTGTAAGCGGAAGCTATTGCGAGATTGCCCGTTGCCTCAATTTCTGGCAGGGAACCTCCCTGGCACCTCTCAGTCTGCAGGTGGAGTATAACGGTGGTGTTAATTTCGGCAACCAGAATTTCCTTTTCGGACTTGATTATTTCCTGCATAACCAGGACTTCAGCAATACGTTAAACTTGAAACTTCTTTACAAGACTTTCAATGGCATTGCTTCGAGCGATGTTCCTGTACAGTTTACAGTGGTGTGGGGAATGCAGGATCTCTTTGGTGTCAAAGGTCTGAGATTCAGCGGATTTGCAGATATCTGGGGAGAGAATGTAGTCAACTTTGCACAAGACCTCAAGTCTAGCGACAAGTTTGTGTTTATCTCTGAACCGCAGCTTTGGTACAACGTAGGACAACACTTCGGCGTTGACAATCTTCACATCGGTACCGAGGTCGAACTGTCCATTAACTTTGCCGGTTATCACGGATTCTACGCGCGTCCTTGCATAGGTACTAAGTGGGTATTCTAATCTGAGAGACAATGAACAGCTTCTTCGGTAAAGTCTTTGGTTTTGACAACCAGAAGCATAGTGTGCGCACGGAAATAGTGGCAGGTATAACTACCTTCCTCACTATGGCGTACATCCTTGCAGTAAATCCGGGAATATTCAGCGCACTTCCGGGAATGCCTAAGGGCTCCGTCTTCACTGCAACTGCACTTGCTGCTATTGTAGGTACCCTTATGATGGCTCTGTATGCCAAAAAGCCTTTTGCCCTTGCCCCTGGAATGGGTTTGAACGCATTCTTTGTGTTTACCGTTTGTCTGGGTATGGGTTACAGTTGGCAGTTTGCACTTACTGCAGTACTCATTGAAGGATTGATTTTCATAATCATGTCCATTACCGGCCTGCGAGGATGGCTCCTGGGAGCCATTCCAGGTACGCTCAAAAAGGCAATCGGAGCCGGTATCGGTCTATTCATAGCATTCATCGGAATGCAGAATGCAGGCATCATCGTCAACAATGACGCAACCCTCGTCAGTCTTGGTGACATTACCAAAGGAACCGCCCTGCTCAGTCTGATTGGTTTTGCCATTACTGCAGGTCTGGTCATGCTCAAGGTTAAGGGCGGAATGCTGATAGGAATCCTTGCAACAACCTTGCTTGGACTTGTTATCAAGGACCCTGCAACCGGAGAGGCCATCACAAGCTTTATGCGCAATGATGCAGGCAAGGTGATGCTCGTATCGCTGCCTGAGAGCGTCGCTCCGATTTTCTGCAAATTCGAGTGGGCAAGCATACTGAGCTGGGATATGCTCGTCGTTGTGCTTACCTTCCTTTTCATCGACCTTTTCGATACGATGGGAACCATCATAGGCGTATGTCAGGGAACTGAACTCGGCAACAAGGAGAATGTCGAGGGCATTGACAAAATGTTCCTTTCCGACTCTGTCGCAACTGTTGTTGGAGCCTGCCTTGGAACCTCTACCACAACTACTTACGTGGAAAGTGCTTCGGGTGTTAGCGCCGGTGGACGTACCGGTCTCACTGCATTCTCGACAGCGGTATGCTTTGCGCTTGCACTCTTCTTCTCCCCGATTTTCCTGGCAATCCCTGGTGCGGCAACGGCTCCTGCCCTCATCATCGTGGGCGTTATGATGATGTACAATGTCAAGGCCATACATTGGGATGATTACAGCAAGGCCATTCCGGCATTCATCACAATCATCACAATGCCTCTTGCCTATTCCATCTCAGACGGTATTCTTCTCGGTGTCATCGCTTACGTGCTCACTCACGCTATCAGCGGACAGTTCAAAAAGATTTCCGTAACGATGTGGGTGCTCGCAGTGCTCTTTGTGCTCAGATACATATTTATCTAGAGTTATCGTCATAAAAACTGCCCGGTGCAATGATGGAAACAATATCTCCTTGCGAGAGTTTCCACTTGCACCGGGCTGAATTTTGACTGCTATTCCTCTGAGAACTGGTCCTTGCCAACTGAACAGAGAGGGCAGACGAAGTCCTCTGGTACATCTTCCCAGGCTGTTCCCGGTGCAATGCCTGCCTCAGGAACTCCTACGGCAGGATCGTATTCCCAGCCGCAAACGTCGCATACATACTTTTTCATAACGTAACGCTTATTTGAATTTCGTTTTACGGATACAAAGATATAACATTATGCTTAATATTGTATCGCGGAACCTGAATCAGACACCCGCTTTTTCCATAGGCCTCTGTTGCCATATGGATGTTTTTGCGTATCTTTGCAGCCGGTGCTCCGGCACAGGCTATGGATTTAACTTTAATGGTAGTGTTATGAATATTGCATTGGTAGCTCACGATGGCAGGAAACAGGAACTTCTGAGTTGGGTAAGATACAACCAGGCCATCCTTTCAAAACACACGTTGTATGCGACAGGCACAACTGGAAGGCTGATCGAAGAGATTACGATTGACAATCCTGAAGTGCCCGGAACTCTCACCCGTCCTTTCAAGGGCAAGGTTACAAAACTGCTTTCGGGCCCTCTTGGAGGAGACCAGCAGATCGGTGCGATGATAGCCGAAGGAAAGATACAGATGCTCATTTTCTTCTGCGACAACCTGATAGTCCAGGGCCATCAGAATGACGTTTCGGCTCTGACCAGGCTGGCTGCCCTGTACAACATTGCCTTTGCGACCAACAGGACTACAGCTGATATGCTTCTGACATCGAGCCTTATGGACAATCCTGACTATAAGGTTCAGATTCCTGACTGCATTGCAAAATATGCCAACAGAGACCTGCAATAACATCTGTACCTTCTTCTCTCGGGAATGCGACTCCCTGGAACTGTTTGAGATACTCAACAAACGTATTCTCGAAGAGTGTGGGGAGTTTTCGCCCGTTTTTCCATAGACAAGGTCGCGTCGCAATGAAAGACAATAGACTTGAGCAGATAATTCGATTCTGCGAACTCCTCGACAAAGAGAAATTCATACAAAGACGCACCTATCTTTCTGATGGAGAGCGTCTTGAAAACGATGCCGAGCACGCCTGGCACATGGCCGTGATGGCATTGCTGCTTTCCGGGTACTCCAATGAGAAGGTGGATGTGCTGAAAGTGGTGAGCATACTCCTTGTCCACGACCTGGTGGAAATCTATGCCGGGGACACGTTTGCCTATGATGAAGAGGGCAAGAAGACTCAGCGGCAGCGTGAACTGTCTGCAGCCGACCGGCTATTCTCCCAACTTCCGGACGAGCTCGAACAGAGGATGCGCTCGCTGTGGGACGAATTCGAAGAGTGGGCGACTCCGGAGGCTAAGTTTGCGCACAGTCTTGATAACTTCCAGCCTTTGCTTCTTCAGAATGCCAGCGGATACCGAGCATGGAAAGAAGGTGGACGGCGTCTGTCCGAGGTGCTTGAGAGAAACGCCCGCTCGGCTGAAGGCTCCCTGGCACTTTGGGAATACGCGCGCGAAAATTTCATTCAGCCTGCCATAGATGCAGGAACACTGAAGGACGACACTTTGTGATTAAGTCAATGTTATATATTATGAAACTCAAATCACTGATTAACCGTTTCGCTGCAATTTCGTTTGCAGCGGTTCTGGCGCTCGGATGCGGACCGGAAAAACCGGTCGATCCGGAAAAACCTGAAGAGAAAGATCCCACTGAAACAGAAGGCACCAGCATTGCCGATGTTCTGAAAGCTGAGGTAGGAGGTACTTTCGAACTTGAAAACGTGCTTGTCGTAGGAGCCAATACCAATGGGGTCCTCCTTCAGCAGATGGGCTCGTATATCTATGCCTTTAAAGGCTCTGAACATAATCTCGAGGTCGGAGACCTGCTGAAGGTGTCAGGCACCACTTCGATGAGAAACGGTCTGGTCCAGTTCGGTAGCGGATGTACTTTGGAAAAGACGGGCACTGCGCCTGTAACTTATCCGGAACCTGAGACTATGGATGTCGAGGCAATCGAGTCCTATATGTCAAACCCTTCCATCAAATACGTTACATATAGCGGAACTGTCCTTCTCTCAGGAAATTATACAAATCTTGAAATTGACGGAAGCTCGGTTGTCGGAAGCCTGGACTATATGACCGAAGAGTTCAGGACACAGTACTCAAAACATAATCTCACCATCACCGGCTGGCTGTTCGGATCATACAAGACATATATGTACACCATCCCGGTTGAGGTGAAGGATAACGGCATACCGCAGGAAGATGTCCCTGATGGAGCCATCTACTACAACAACTTTGATGCGGATCTTGCATCACAGACATTCGGCGACGGCGGGCAGTGGCCTTATCTCGACCAGTTCGAAGGATGGAAAAACGAGAAGGGAAGCGGTGCATCTGCAGTGACATACGGGTTCCAGAGCGTTTCCTGCCGCACAAACCAGTCTTCAAAGGGCGATTTGTCGCAATATGACGGTTCAGGAAAGAACAACATTTTCTTCAGTACCGCACCTGCATACCTGACAATAGGCAACATAGCAGTGTCAGGAAAGAATCTCAGACTGAGTTTCGGTGCGCAGCGATATTCTCAGGGTGCATCAAATGCCTTTATCAAGTCTGACTTCGAGGTGAGAGTGTCCGCTGACGGAGAACTCTGGTCCCAGGCACTTGACTATGGTTTCGGTGAAGTTGAGGACGTTCCCGGTGAATGGAGGCTCGCTACCGTTGACTTTACTCTCCCTGATGGAGTCAATAGCTTGTATATCAAGTTTATACCTAAGATGAGCAGCGTCAATCGAATCGACGATGTCCTTCTTGTCCCGGGAGAGGGTGGGGAACTTGTCGAATTTGGCAAAGAGGAGAAAGTCGAGACGTCTACGATTGCCGAGGTTCTCGATTCACCTATCGATGAAGTCTATCAGATCGAAGGAACGGTTGTCGGCACTCACTCCAAGGGCTTCCTGGTTAAGGATGATACTGGAATCATTCTCACTTTCAAGAAGAACCATGGTATGGAAACCGGAGATGCGGTTACGGTCAAGGGAGCAACTTCCGTTTATGGCGGACTCAAGCAGTTCGGAGAGACTTCGGAGGTTACAAAGACCGGTACCCATTCCGTTACCCAGCCTGAACCGGAGGAATTTGCAGCCGCTTCTTTTGACGGCTATGTTGCGGCTCCTAGCATCAAGTATGTGAAATACAGCGGATTCCTGACATCTTATCAGGATAATATCTATCAGTGGCACTATGATGTCGCCGTAGATGGAACGGATGTCGTCGCATCACTTTCATATCCTAACACTTCCTTGAACGTTACCAGCTATCTTGACAGGAATGTGATTGTAACAGGTTATGCCATTGGTGTTACCGGTACGGATACCAAGTATCTCAACACTCTTGTGACCTCAATCGAATTTGCAGAGGCAGAGGAGTGCCCGGATGAGAGCAAGGCCATTACCGTCAAGGAATTGAACGAGAGGCTTGCCGCAATGGAATCGGGAGCGGCTCTTGCCGATCTTGTTGCCGTCAAGGGTTATGTTGCCGCCAACAACGAAGGAGGGGCCCTGTATCAGGTCATTTCTCTTGTGGACAATACCGGAGAACCGGGAACCGGAATCATCCTGAAGGGTGAGGACTATACGGAATCTACACTCCCTGTAGGTACGAAGGTGATAGTCAGCCTCAAATATGCCACCTATGACCTTTACAAGAATCTGCCGCAGGTCAAGAAGGCAATCATTTTCCCTACCTCGGACAAGGCTGAAATAGTAGTTCCCGAGATTGCCGACAATCAGTGTATGGATTATCTCGGTCAGTACGTAAAGGTCCGCAACCTTACAGCTCCGGAAGATGCCACCACCTGGGTTGTGAACAACAAGAGCACCACGACCAGATTCACCGGAGAGAACGGAGGTACGGTCGCCAGTTACGTTACCAAATATGCAGTCTATAAAGACGAAAAGATTGCACACAAGACCTCCTGGCTCAAGGGTGTGATGGAAATCTTTAACGACCTTTATGAGATTATCCCGACCTCGATGGATGACGTATCGGGTTTTAAGGAATAGACTTAGATGAAGAAGAAAACAATGTCACGTGCGATGCTGTTTATACTGCTGTTCGGCATCGTGAGTATGTTTTCAGATATGACCAAGGAGAGCGCCGAGAGTATTCGAGGTGCTTTCCTTTCTCTTATGGGTGCTTCTGCAGCTACGATAGGTCTGGTATCGGGGCTGGGAGAATTGGCCGGGTATTCTCTGCGAATTGTTTCCGGTCGGCTTGCTGACCGTACGCGCAGGTACTGGCCCATAGTCATAGCGGGCTATTGTCTGGAATTGATCACAATTCCCGCCCTGGCGCTGGTAGGGGAGAACGGCTGGGTTGCCGCCTGCATATTGCTGGTTGTTCAGAAAGCCGGCAAAGCTATAAAGAAGCCTGCAAAGGACACCGTCGTTTCTTTTGCTGCCTCACAGGAGGGAGCCGGCAAGGCATTCGGCCTGCAGGAACTGCTGGATCAGTTCGGTGCCGTTCTGGGTCCGCTGCTTCTCTATGTGATAATGCTTTTCAAGACTGAGGGAAGTACTTTCGAGCGTTACAGTTTCTGTTTTCTCGCACTCGCCGTCCCTGCCGCCATTACCCTTGCGCTGTTGATGGTCACCAGACGCAACTTTCCCAATCCGGAGCGCTTCGAACCTGATGCCAAGGAATATGTCCCTCTCAGGGCCGACAGACGTTTTGTGCTGTATATCATAGGTATATGCCTTTTTGCATTCGGATTTCTGGACTATTCCCTGGTTGCTATGCACGTAAGCAGAACCGCTTCCGAAATCATTTCAGCCGAAGCCCTGCCGCTGCTGTACAGCGCCGCGATGCTGGTCGATGCTGTGGCAGCCTTGCTTTTCGGCTATCTGTATGACCGTTGGGGAATGAAGGTGCTGGTCGTGTCAGCCATTGTCTCAGCCCCCTTCAGCTTTCTGATTTTTCTGGGGAATTCGTCCGTGACCCTGATTGCGGGCGTGGTGATGTGGGGGATAGGTAGGGGCGCGCAGGAGTCTATACTCAAGGCTGCCGTTACCGATATGACACCAAAGTCATCGAGGGCGACGGGGTTCGGAGTGTTTTCTCTCGCATTCGGAATTGCCTGGTTTCTTGGCAGTTGGACGCTCGGAGCGCTCTATGACGTGAACCTGACCTTGATGGCCGCGGTCAGCGCTGCATGTCAGCTGCTTGCCATTCCGTTCTATGTTCTTTCTTCAAGCGTCAGCAACTATTCACGCGGCTCCTTGAACGGGTAAGGCATCTGGCCTGTCCATCGGTAAGTCGCATTGTATTTCGTTCTGTTTTTCTGCTGTACGGTTTTAGGATTGCGTACCAGGGGGTTCGGGAGGACACAGGCAAGGCTGACAGCCTGGGTTGTGTTCAGACGGGATGCGTGGCAGCCGAAATACGACAGCGAGGCCGACTCTACGCCGAATATTCCTTTTCCCATCTCGGCTACGTTCAGGTAAACCTCCATAATGCGCCGCTTGCCCCACAGAAGCTCGATCAATACGGTATAATATGCTTCTACTCCCTTTCTCAGCCAGGTTCTTGATCCGAAAGTGAAACAATTCTTTGCCACCTGCTGGGAAATGGTGCTGCATCCCCGGATTCTCTTCCCTTTGTTCTTGTGCTCCAGCCTCATCTTCCTGATTTCATCGAAAGCAAAGCCTTTATGCTCCATAAACCTGCTGTCTTCCGATGCCATCACCGCCCTCACCATAACCGGAGCGATATCTTCGAGATCAACCCATTTTTGCTGATTCTTATAACTGTCCGAGGCCCTGTTCTCAATGGCTCGCTTCAGCATAAGCGGAGTCCAGCGTACAGGCACAACCTTGTAGAGCAAAACCCACAAGATACTGAGTGCAAGAAAGCCCGCCGGCAGATACAGGAATATGAATCTGGCAATCTTTTTCATCGTCGAAACGGTTGAAATGCTTTTTTTACCTGCAAATTGCCTTCGCGGAGCATATCCCGGGCACTTTGCAGTCTGCGAGCGATGATGCACTGGCCAGGCATTATAGTCAGGGTGCCAGACGGAGATTCTATTTCCAAAGATCCGCTTTTATCATAGATGAGAGCGTGTTCGTTCAGCCTGAAACGCTCCTTGAGCTTCTCCTGATGTATGCAGGAGAAATAGATGTCGTTATACTGAATAACTCTTGATGGCTGAAATTCTGGCATTGGCAGCAAAGCAAATTGGCACGCACGGCAAAATTAATATAAATATTCGATAGTTTTTTTGCATCACAAATAATAAATGGATATGAAAAGAATGGTTCTGTCCCTCCTTTGTATGGGATTCCTCAGGCCGGCCGGAACCCAGGATCACCTTTTTTGGAGGCATCAGCATCAAACTTTAAGGTATCGCTTTGTTTTATCTGGCATTTAAAGTATATTTATGCCATGGTAACACAATTCGAAAGTCAGATTCTCAAACTTCTTGCTGAGGAAATCGTGCCCGCAGAGGGCTGTACTGAGCCTATAGCGCTCGCATACTGCGCATCATTGGTGACTGATGCTCTTGGAGGTCGCCTTGCTGACAGGATGGACGTGTATCTGTCCGGCAATATGATCAAGAACGTCAAGAGCGTTCATATTCCGAATGCCGAGGGCAAGGTGGGCATCCAGACAGCCATTGCAATGGGCGCAATACTCGGAAAGAGCGAGAAAAAGCTGATGGTAATCTCTGAAGTGGACCGCTCCCGTCTCCCGGAGGTATATGAATATGCCGAATCGGGACGCATAGCCATACATTTCGAAAAGGACTGTCCCAAGCTCTACATCAGAATCGAGGCGGAGGACGTGGTGGTGGAGATTTCAGACTTTCATACCCGCGTTACCCGCTTCGAAAGGGCCGGAGTCAATCTTCTGGATAATAATTCTGAGGGATGCGATGCTATCGTGGAGACCTTCACGGACCGTTCCTTCCTTACAATAGACCTCATCTGCAAGACTGCCGACAGCATTGCGCTGGAAAAGATAGAACCTCTTTTCTCCAAGGTTATCGAATTGAATTCGGCAATCGCCCGCGAGGGCCTGCGTGGCGACTGGGGCATTTCCATAGGCAAGACCATACGCGAAGGCATTGCTGAAGGCATTTACGGCGATGACCTCAAGAACAACCTCTCGTCGTTTGCCGCCGCGGGCTCGGACGCGCGTATGAACGGCTGCCCTCTGCCGGTGATGACGACCAGCGGCAGCGGCAACCAGGGGATGACCTGCTCTCTTCCCGTAATCGAATTCTGCCGAATCAGAGGCCTGCCGAAAGAGACCCTGATCCGCGGCCTCTTCGTCTCGCATCTCACTACCATCCATATCAAGGAAGTCATCGGCCGCCTCTCGGCATATTGCGGGGCTATGGCCGCCAGCGCAGGCGTAAGCGGCGCGCTCGCATATCTGGACAGATGCTCGCTTCCTCAGATCAAGATGGCCGTGGAGACTACTCTGGCAACGATATCCGGCATTATATGCGACGGCGCCAAGAGTTCCTGCGCCACCAAGATAGCAACGGGAATCAGCGCCGCTGTCGATGCCTTTGTGGCAGCGCGCAAGGGCCGCGGACTCAATTACGGCGAGGGCATAGTAGGGCAGGACATCGAGGCAACCATCAACCACGTAGGCACCCTTGGTGCCGACGGTATGAAGGAAACCGACGAAGTGATTCTGGATATTATGCTTGGAGAGTAGTCTTTTATTCTTCAATCGGCGAAGTTGAAGATACCTGAGGGAGAGCATTCTTGCCCGAAGGGGGCGTGATGCCGTGGTTGATAGCCCTCATTGCCGCCTTGACAATGCTCTGTTTGCCGTTGACGAGACGGTTCGTGTTGTCGCGGAATCCCTCCAGCACGTCCTGGAGATTTTTCTCCAGAGCGGAATTGTAACGGCAGAAGAGTCCGACACGCTCCACCATATCCTCGGCGGCCTTGACAATTTCGGTGATGTTCTCCATCTGTTCCATCTGAACCCAGGCAGTGCGTATCAGGCGGAGGAACGGGATGAGCGTCTCTTCTGTAGTGATGAGTATGTTCTGCTTGAAAGCCTCGGCGAAAACTTCCGGATCCTCCTGTTTGGCGAGCTGGTATGCACCGTAGTTAGGGATGAACATAATCACGTAGTCCAGGGTCTTGCGCCCTATTACGTATTTCTGGTACTCCTTGCCGGTCAGCTCCTTGATATGGTTCTGGATAGATTCGAGGTTGCGCCGTGAGGCATCGGCGCGCTGCTCGTCCGTCTCTGCCTCGAAATAGTCCGAAAGGGCGCTCAACGATACCTTGGAGTCGATAAGTATGTCGGTGTCATCAGGGAAATGGAGGGCGAAGTCCGGACGCATCTTCTTGCCGGTCTCTTCGTTCATAATGATGTTGCCTTTCTTGTCGCGGAGCCAGAATTCGGCATCGTAGTCGTGTCCCTCCCGTAGTCCTTCAGCCTTGAGTATGTTCTCGAGTATGGTTTCGCCGAAAATGCCCTGCATCTTGTTCTTGCCCTTGAGGGCGCTGGCCAGGGTCTCGGCCTTGTTGCCTATGGTCTCGGTCTGTTCCTTGAGGTGCCTTACAGTTTCGGCGAACTGAGTCCTGATGGAAGTGCTCTCCTCGGTTTGCGACTTTTTCTGCGCCTCGAACGCTTCCTTCATCTCCTTGATATTCCGGTCAAGTCCTCCGGTGATAGTCTTCATGGTTTCGGCCGCTTCCTTCTTGAGAGCCTCCTCGCGAGCCTTGAGGGCCTTTTCGTTTTCAAGGGCCAGGGCGGTTTTGGCCGCCTCGATGGCCTTTTCCTGTCCCGCCTTGAGCTCTGCAATGGACTTTTCGTAACTTGCCCTTATCTCTTGCAGGGACTTGTCGTACTGGGCTTTCTCGCTGGCCCGCAGCGATTCGGCGGTATGAACCTCTGCCTCCTTGCGTATGAGGTCCGCTTCCCTGGCAGACAAAGCCGCAGATACCTCTGACAAGGCGTTAACCTTGCTGGCCAGTTCCGAGCGGCTCTCGCTCAGCAGGTCGGAGATTTGACGAAGGTCCTCCTCCTTGCTCTGCAGACTCTGATAGAAGATAGCCCTGGCCTTGCCGGCACTTAGAATCCAGGCTATGATGATGGCGACGATGACGACTGCGGCAACGATGACGATGATTATGCTGGTATCCATTATTCTTTGTTTTATGATTCACGCAAGGAGAATGATTCCCGGGCGTTTATGCAAATATAATAAAATCATAATTTCAAAGATTATCTTATATTTGTATTTATGATATATTCTTGAAATTCAAAACGCAAACAATTGACTGAATATGAAAAGGTATTTACAGGTTTTCGCAATCTCGGCGCTGGCACTCGGTGCTGCAGTATCTTGTCAGAAGGACAATGATGATGATAAGGCGGTCGAACTGTCTTCCGGAGAAACGGCCAACTGCTATGTCGTTTCGGCCAAAGGTACGTATTCTTTCCCCGCTGTAAAGGGAAACAGCTCTGAACCGGTCGGAGCCGTCAGCACGGCAGAAGTGCTGTGGGAGTCTTTTGGAAACAATGTGGAGCC
>SAMEA3663299__coassemble_843_pt1 | contig 12324 bp, 9 predicted proteins | sample SAMEA3663299__metabat2_low_PE_002 | metagenome-assembled genome bin SAMEA3663299 (sample SAMEA3663299) | pig gut metagenome | biome: pig gut; feature: pig-associated habitat; material: faeces | place: China | collected 2013
TTGGGGTGCCAGGACGTGCGGAGAAAAACAGGAAAGATTCTTTTGCCTTCCTCAAGCCCGCTGAATCCAATGCAGGCTGCAGCACTCAGGTTGTCGCTGACATTTGCACCGGCATAGGCATTTACATAGGCATTGAAATGTGGGACGAAACGGGATCCTTCCTCGTTTATCCTGTACCTTTCTGCCGTGAAGTAATTGTAGTGGTATCCGTGGACAAGCAAGGTGCTGCTTCCCCACTCAAGTCCTGTCCTGAATCCCCCTGCAAAGGCGGCTCCGCTGACTAGCATCAGTATGGCGGATATGGCTGCTAATCTTTTAATCATAGGTCGAAACTAATGCTTATCTGAGGGTAAAGGGCTTGATACAGTCCATTTTTGTACCAAGTCAAGTCTTTCTGTTTCAATATCTCATCATCCCTTAAGTGCATTCCTGCTTCAAGTTGAGCGGAGAAGTCGATATTGATTCCCTTGTCCGGGACCTGAATGAGCAGACCGAAGCGACAGGTGAGCGTCAGGCATACTCCGGGATTGTTGTTGAGTTTGACAAGGGAACTCACGCTCCTGTCATAGTCGTGGACAAAGCCTGTACTGATGCCGGGTCCGACATAAAGAAGATGCTGGGAATACCGGTTGTCAAATGCTCCAACAACATTGCATCTGCTGTAGCATATCTTGATGCCCGGATAGTCTGCCCTGTCCATAGGAAGCCCGTATATGTCTGCGTAGACGGTAAGGCAGTCAAATGCATCGCTCCTGCTTCCGGCGTTGAGCAGGGACGTGACTCCAAACCCTTTGGGCGAGCTGAAGATGCCGAGGGTCTGGGCTTCCGTACACGTTGCGGAAAGAATGAACAAAACTGCAGCGAGTGCCAATCTGGTTTTCATAAGGACTTACAAGTTAAACAAATCTTTGATTTTCTGCAACGAAAAATGTAAATTTGCCACCCGATTATATTAATAATGTGCTAAAGCCTATGTCTGTTGTTATTAAAGAAGTGAAAAACCGCAGGGATCTTCGTCGCTTTGTCTTATTCCCGGAAAAACTATACAAAGACAACAAGTATTATGTCCCGCCAATCGTATTTAACGAGATGGACACGCTGGACCCTAAGACCAATCCCGCTTCATCATTCAGTGACTCAGCGCTTTACCTTGCATACAAGGACGGAGAGATTGTAGGCCGCGTGGCCGCCATAGTAAACCGTCTCGCCAACGAGCAGTGGCAGCACAATGAAGTCCGTTTCGGATGGTATGACTTTATCGATGACCGTGAGGTGTCTGCGGCGCTGATGGAAAAAGTTTACGAATTTGGCCGCGCCCACAAGATGGATTCAGTTGTCGGACCTCTCGGTTTTACTGATTTTGATCCCGAAGGAATGCTTGTGGAAGGTTATGAAAGCCTGAGCACAATGGCCCTGATATACAATCACCCTTATTATAAGGATCACGTCGAAGCTATGGGATTCCGCAAGGATGTGGACTGGATAGAGTTCAAGATTACTATCCCTGAACAGCTTCCTGACAAGTTCACGAGGGTTTCACAGATGCTGATGGAAAGGTCTCATTACAAAATCAAGCATCTTACCAGGTCCATCATCAAAAAGGAGGGATATGCAGAGAAGATTTTCAAGATAATCAACGAGACTTACAAGGATCTGTATAACTTCACGGTTCTCCCGCAGGATCTCGCCGACAAATATGTCGGTTTCTACCTTAATCTTGTCGATATGAGGTATATCTCGGTTATCGAAAACGAAGCCGGCGAGCTTGTTGCATTCGGAATTGCAATGCCGTCGCTGGCGAGGGTGCTTCAAAAGAACCGCGGCAAGCTTTTCCCATTCGGTTGGCTCCCTCTTGTCAAGTCACTTTTCTTCAAGCACGACGATGGTGCCGAACTTCTTCTTGTGGGCGTCAAGCCTGAGTTCAGAAACAGCGGAGTCAACTCCCTGATCTTTGCAGACGTGTACAAGAATCTTAACTCTCTGGGTGTGAAATGGGCCGAAACCAATGCCATTCTTGAGACAAACACTAAGAATCAGTCCCAGTTTACCCTCTTTGAGCACGAACAGAAGAAGAGACGCCGCTCATATATCAAAGAGCTTGAGTATTAATTAATAAAACAAGGATGTTAGATAGTAAAACAAAAATGTTAACCCCGCTTCCGGAGCGGATGAGGCCCAAAAATCTGTCAGAATACGTCGGACAGAGGCATCTTGTCGGGCCCGGCTGCATACTCAGGAATATGGTTGACAGCGGCAATCTATCATCCTTCATTCTGTGGGGTCCTCCGGGCGTCGGAAAGACCACTCTTGCCCGCATAATAGCAAGCAGTCTCGATAGAGAATTCTTCACTCTCTCGGCGGTCAGCTCCGGCGTCAAGGAAGTCCGCGAGGTAATAGAGAAGGCGCGCGGACGCAATCTTTTTTCAAAGGCGGCATCACCAGTTCTGTTCATAGACGAGATACACCGCTTCAACAAGGCGCAGCAGGATGCCCTGCTGGGTGCCGTGGAGGACGGTACCGTCGTGCTCATCGGTGCTACGACGGAGAATCCTTCATTTGAAGTGATCACTCCCCTTCTTTCTCGTTGTCAGGTATTTGTGCTCAAGTCGCTTGAAGCGGATGACCTCAGGACATTGCTTGATCGGGCCATCAGGGAAGATGAGGACTTGAGGAACCGCAATATTGTGCTTGAGCAGACCGAAGCCATTCTGCGCCAGAGCGGAGGCGATGCACGCAAACTGCTCAACATACTTGAAATTGTAGTGGATTCGGTGCCTGCGGACTCCCCTGTTGCAATAACAAATCAGCTTGTCAATTCCTGTCTGCAGGACAATGTGGCCGTGTATGACAAGGATGGGGAGATGCATTACGACATCATTTCGGCTTTTATCAAGTCTGTCCGCGGTTCTGATCCCAATGCTGCGGTTTACTGGATGGCAAGGATGCTTGACGGCGGCGAGGATCCTCTTTTCATAGCGAGACGCCTGTGCATACTTGCAGCCGAAGATATTGGTCTTGCCAATCCGAATGCGCTTCTTCTGGCTGATTCTTGTTTCCGCATCGTTCATTCCGTAGGAATGCCGGAAGCCCGCATCCCACTTTCGGAATGTGCAGTGTATCTTGCATCCAGTCCAAAGAGCAATTCTGCCTATCTTGCCATCAATTCTGCGCTTGAAGCGGTAAAATCAAGCGGTAACCTGCCTGTGCCTCTGTATCTGCGCAATGCTCCGACCAAATTGATGGCTGATCTTGGATATTCTGACGGATACAAGTATGCCCACGATTTTGATGGACACTTTGCGGACCTGGAATTTATGCCGGGAGAACTGTCAGGAAAGGTGTTTTATGAACCTCAGCACAACAAGCACGAAGATACGCTGAAGTCGTATCTTAGCGCCTGCTGGCCGAAGTATTATACAAAGAAATAGATTATCGAGTAATCCCCCGCGCGCGCTTCCATATTGATGCTGCGCATTCCTCCAGTATATTTGAGGAGTTCCTCGGGAAGTCTGACGGACAGTTCCGTATCCGAGTCGGAGAAGTTGCAAATCACGACCGCAGCACCGTGCCCATCGTAGCGTGCAAATGCGAACATATTGTCCCTGTTCCACTTACAGTCATTCTGAAGGTAGCACAAATCCCAGTTTGAGCCCTGTCTCATAAGCGGAGACGCGGCCGTCTGCATCAGTTCAAGATAGCGCCTGTAACAGTCGAGACTGTCCGTATCGGCGGCGTCGTTGAGTTTGATTGCCTTGCCTGTTCTTGCGAAATGTGCAGCCCTGCGTACTCCAGAAGGTGAAGTGAAGTCATATATCGATGTCCTGCCGTTGTCTGTTTCGGCGGCATCGTCCATCCATTCCTGTCCGTAATACAACATAAATGACGCTTCATTGAACAGCACGCTGAAAGCAAGTTCTGCCCAAGGGTAGCGTCTGCCGTTGTTCCAAAAGCGGGAGGCAATTCGCTGTTCGTCGTGATTCTCCAGGAAATTCAGCATTGCACCCTGAATCTCAGCCTGCCATTGCCAATTGGAGGTAAGTGCCGTTGCGGAACAGTTTCCATTTGATATGGCACGCAGTATGTCATAGCTTCCTGACTTGTCGTAAAGTATGTCTATAGAAGAAGTTGACAGATATCTTCTATAGTTTTCCTTTATATAGGTTTCTGCGACAAAAACAAGTCCGGGGAATGCTGAACGCGTCCTCCTTACAACTTCCCCGAGAGCTTCAGCCGATACCAGTTCGACCATATCGCAGCGGAATCCGTCAATGCCCTTGTTTGCCCAGAAGCAGAGTATGTCAACCATCTTGTCAACTGTTGAAGGGTCGTTCCAGTTGACCTTGCGAGTATCTGTCCAGTCACCGTCACAATGGTCGAAACAAGGAAGGTCTCCTGCATAACTGCGGCCTACGTGGTTTGGTATGTAATCTATCATTATCTTGATGCCGGCAAGATGGGCCCTCTTAATCAAAAGCTCAAACTCGTGCATCCTTTTATCTTCATTGTCAGCAAGATATGGATTGACATCATACCAATCAATGATAGCATAAGGGCTACCCGGGCAGCCCTTTGTAAATGGGGTTCCGCTTTCGTGTCTCGGAACGCCAGTGAGCCATAGGTAATCAACGCCAAGTGTCTTGAGATATGAAAAAGCTTTGCCGGTCCAATCCGAAAAATGACCTTTTCCCCACAAACGGGGCAACGCTTGATAAATAATCTGTTTCATAAAACAAAATTAATATTTTTCAGCAAGATGAAAAAATTAAACTGCGTCAGATTTGGAAAAGAACTCCTATTTCTTCTCATTTCAGCACCTTCTATTCAGACAGATACCTGACCACTTCAAGTGTCAGGAAGATGATATTGTTCAATACTGTATAGTTGGAAGACTAGAAAGGATATCCAATTCCGAAATGCAGGGCAAGACTCTGGGTATTAAGCCATTGTGAAGGGCCTATCCAGCGCTGCCCTACATCTCTTCCCGGGTCGTATGCCTTGACGCCAAGGTCGAGACGCGCGACGATCAAGTCCAGGTTTATTCTGACACCGAAACCCCAGTCGGCAGCTATGGTCCTTAGCAAGTCCAGTTTTTCGGATTTGAGGTTCCATACGTTGCCGGCTTCTGCAAACAGGGCACCCTCAATTTTCCAGAACATCTTGAAACGGAATTCGACATCGGCCTCAAGCTTGAAGTCTCCTGTCTGGCTCGGGATGGTGAAAATCTGGCTCTGCTTGGAGTCTCCGGGACCCAGGGTTCTTGCCTGCCAGCCGCGCATACTGCTCGCGCCGCCACAGTAGAATTGTTCCTCGAAAGGCAGGTAGCTGGAGTTGCCGTAGGCGTGTCCGGCTCCGATATCCAGGCGTGTGGCTATGCTGTTCTGCGCGTCTCTGCCTACCCGAAAGGTCCTGCCCAGCGTGAGCTGTCCCCTGATGTACTGCGTGTAAGGTGCCCCGAGTATCATTGCCTGACCGTCTTTGCCTGTAGGCATAAACCGGCGGAAAAGGCTGAGGAAGTTACCGGAGAGACTCAGGCTGAGCCTTTCGTAGCTATATGACTCCTTCGGAACCAGTTCGGTGCTTGTTGTATGGTAAATGAATCCGTTCAATCCTGCATCGAAATGACTGCTGTAGGTATCGTGCATAAACGGATTGTGTGACAGGTTTTCTTCAAATTCAGGATCCACCCGGCTCAGTCTTACGAAGGTAGCGCTCAGAGGGAAGAATTGGCAGAAAATGTTGTTATGGAAGCGCCAGTTGTAGCCGTAGGCGACATTGGCGACGTTTCGGGTAAATTCCGGTCTGCTCTGGAAATTATAGGAAGCCATTATGTCGGTTCTCGGAATGTTGGAGCCGGCAAATACGCTTGTAGGCAGTCCGAGGAAACGGGGCAGGCTCAGGGTGGCGTTTACACCCAGTTCGGTAGAATTGACCTTGTCTGAAGGCCGGTACTGGAAATTGCCGTTAAAACCTATGTTGAGCGACTCCCCGCCGTGGAAGATGTTCTTGTGATACCAGCTGATCTGTGGAGAGATACCAATGAGCGCAGACGAGCTGTAGGACAGTTCGCAGTTGAGTTTGGAACCCTGACGGTTGGACTCGGCAAGCCTTATGTTGCAGTCAACCAGAGCCGAGTCGGACTGAGAAAGCTCCATAGTGACGCCATTGAATATCCTCAGAGAAGAAAAGCGGTTGTATGTTGTGTTGACAATGTCGTCGCTGAAGGTCATTCCAGGTTTTATCAGGTTATATCCCTTTAGGATGCTTTCACGGAAAGGCACTGATTCAGAGTGGCTTATGCTAACGTTTCCGAAACTGAACCTGGAAATGGGCCCGTCTTCTTCCGGACTTTCGTTTCGGGTATAGCCCTTGATCGCATATTCCATTTTGACAAAACTTCCATGGAATTTCATCATGGTATGCTGAACGGAAAAGAAGTAGTTGTTCTTGCTGAAGTCAAAATAACCTTTGTTGCGCAGAAGTTCGGCACTGCGCTGGCTTTCCTGTTCGAGAATTTCTTCGGAAAGGAATTGTCCGGTCTTGAGCAACTGACCGAGAGTGTCGGCAAAAAAGTCCGCCTCGAAGTCAGGGTTGCCCCCCGGAAGCTTGTAAACTATGCTGTCTATGCGGTAGCGCCTGCCAAGTGTAACGATGTAATCCACCGTTGCCAATCCTTTCCCGGTGATTACCTGTGCATCGACGTTAGAGTCGTAGTAACCTAAATATTCCAGCCTCTTCCTGATATTCTGCTTGGAACTTTCGACAAGGGATGGATTAAAAACCACCGGCGCCCTGCCGAGTTTTTCGAACAGCCTGTCAAATAATCCGCCCTTGCCTGAGGAAAGGTTGTAAACCAGGAGTCCTGGACTCCAGGGATCAGCCTGCTGCCTCACGTACTGCGAAAGCTGGGATACTTTAAAATCAGGGTCGTTTACAATGCTGATCCTGTTTTCCTTAAGTCTGTACTGGCCCTCCTGAAGCACCCTTGTGGTACTGCAGGAAGCGAGAATGAGTATCAGCAGAGTTATGATTGGACTTTTATGTTTCATTTCGGGCGGCAGAATTGGGACAGACAGACTGCGGTAGCTACGGCAACGTTGAGCGATTCCGCTGCAGAGCCCGCGGCTTTAGGTATAAGAATCCTGCGGCTGACCCCGGCGGCGCAGGCGTCGCTGATCCCGTGCGATTCGTTGCCCATTACTATCAGGGCATCAGAGGAAAGCGGAGTGGAGTAGATGTCATCTCCGTCAAGGAAAGTGCCGTACACTTCCCTGCCGCCGCTGCGGAAGTTCCTGCAGAGCCCGGGAATGTCGGTATATGCGAAATTGCAGCGGAAAAGCGATCCCATAGTCGATTGGATTACCTTGGGATTGTACAGTTCGACGCTGTCCGGAGAGGCAAATACAGCCTTTACCCCGAACCAGTCCGCCGTGCGAATGATGGTTCCCATATTTCCGGGGTCGCGCACTCCGTCTAGAGCGAGATAAAGCCCCGGAGCAGCCGTATCTGGAAGCGTTTCCTTTTTCCGCAGAACCGCAAGCACCGGGCTTGGACTGCTCAGGGAACTGATACGCGCCATAGCGGCATCACCTATCATATCTCGTCTCCAGATGGAAACCGGTTCGTAGCCTGAGGCAAGCGCTTCACCAAGCATTTTTTCTCCTTCCACGACAAAAAGTGATAGTTTGTCGCGGTATTTTTTCTCGGAAAGCGAGCGTATCAACTTTATTTCTGCGTTTGTAAGCTGCATAACACACAAAATTAATCAATTCTTTTTATATTTGTAGGTAACAATTATCAAAAACCGGAACAATAATGGGTAAATTTGTAGTAACCACAAGGAAGAACGGAGATTTTCAGTTCGTTCTCAAAGCAACCAACGGACAGGTCATTCTTTCAAGCCAGGGCTATTCAACCAAGGCAAACTGCCTCAACGGCGTAGAGTCTGTCAAGAAGAACAGCCAGATCGAGGACCGTTTCGAAATCAAGGAAGCAAAGGATGGCAGCCCATTCTTCAACCTCAAGTCATCAAACGGACAGATCATCGGCTCCAGCCAGATGTATTCTTCCGAGCGCTCAATGAAGGAAGGCATTGCTTCAGTTATGAAAAATGCTCCCGAGGCCGAGGTTGTAGAGGAACTCGAACAGTAAGATTCCCGGATTCTGCAACCTGACTGGGTGACAGTCCGACAATGGTCTGTCACCCTTTCATTTTAAGTAAGATGAAAGAAATAAACTCCTTCTTCAAATAACCAGTTCTAAGCAAAGCAATGGTCAGGATATATTGCAAGAATACCGGAACCTTCAAGGAATTTCCCGAAGGAACCACCCTGCTGGATATGGTGGATCAATTTGAGTTCGACAAGCCTTACCAGATTATCTCCGCAAAGGTAAACAACGTCTCCGAAGGACTCAAGTTCAGGGTTTACAACAACCGTGACGTCGAATTTCTTGACTACAGGTCATACAGCGGCCGCAATGTTTACAGCCGTTCGATATGCTTTCTTCTGTACAAGGCTGCACGGGATATTTTCCCGGACTGCAAGCTTGTGATACGCAGGCCCATTTCCAAGGGCTATTTCTGCAAGCTCGAAAAGGGCGACGGCAGTCCGGTTTCCGAAAGCGAACTAGGTCTGCTCAAGGAAAGGATGGAGGCTATCGTCTCGAAGGACATCCCCTTCCGCCGGCACGACGTGCAGATTGAGGAAGCGATCAGCCTTTTCCGCAGCCTTGGTCATCTTGACAAGGTAAGCCTGCTCGAGACTTGCGGAGAGGTTTACGTGACCTACTACACGCTTGGCAGCACCGCAGATTATTTCTATGACGTTCTTGTTCCTAGCACCGGTTATCTGAGGATATGGGACATTTCTCCGTTTAACGGAGGAATTCTCCTGAGGGTTCCTGACAGACACAATCCCGAGCAGCTCGCCCCGTTCCGGGACCAGCCTAAAACTCTTGACGTTTTTGAGGAGACTCTCAGATGGAACAGGATAATGGGCCTGGACAATGCAGGTGACGTCAACCGTGCCTGTGCGTCCGGCAAGGCTTCGGACCTGATTCAGATCGCCGAGGCTCTTCAGGAAAAGAAGATAGTCCAGATTGCGGAAGAGATAGAGGAACGCTACAACTCCGGCTCCGGTGCGCGCATAGTGCTGATTACAGGTCCTACAAGCAGTGGCAAGAGCACATTCTGCAAGAGGTTGAGCGTCCAGCTTATGGCTTGCGGACTCAGGCCGGTTTCATTCTCGACTGATGATTACTTCGTCAACCGGCTCGACACTCCAAAGCTCCCCGACGGCAACTATGACTTTGACAATTTCGAAACGGTTGACCATCGCTATCTGCAGGAAGACGTCATCAAACTCCTTGCAGGTGAAGAAGTTGAAGTGCCCGAATACAATTTTGTCACCGGCATCCGCGAGATGAACGGCAAGCGTCTCAAGCTTGCACCGGGCTCAATCCTGCTGATCGAGGGCATTCATGCGCTCAATCCTGCGCTTCTCGACAAGGTCCAGGACAATGTCAAATTCCGCATATTCATCAATACCATCACCAGCATCTCGCTGGATGAGCACAATTGCATCCCGACCAGCGACAACCGTCTCCTGCGGCGCATTGTAAGGGACTATAACAAAGGAGCTTACTCCGCCAGGGAAACAATCGCGAACTGGCCTGACGTCAGGCGTGCGGAAGTCAAGTGGATATATCCTTACCAGGAGGACGCCGACGTGCTGTTCAACTCCGCCTATCTGATAGAATTTGCCGTTCTCCGCAATCACGCCGAGGGAATCCTGCGGACGGTGCCGAAGAATTGTCCCGAATACAGCGAAGCCCGCAGGCTGCTGCAGTTCCTGCACTACTTCGTGCCGGTTTCGGACAAGGAGATTCCTTCGACTTCATTTATGCGTTCGTTCATAGGCTAAAAATAAGAGACCGACCCTTTTCAGAGTCGGCCTCTCGCCATTAATTGCTCGTATTGGACATTTACTTGATGTGTTCGAGCTGAAGCGTTTTGGTGGTCTGGTCACAGACCTCGGTAGGTCCCCAGTACTGGATGGCGCCAGGGTAAACGTACTCGGTGTTGATTGCCCATGAGTCGCGGTGAGCGGCGAAGAACTTGAAAGGTTCGCCTTCGAGCTCTACAAGGGCCTTGCGGATTACCGGCTTCATTTTGCCATTGCGCTTCTCAAGGTTCATCATCATCGTGATAGGAACGCCACCTGCAATCCACTCCTCGGCAGGAGCCGTAGTGTTGCTGATAACGGACATATAACCGGTCTTGCCGCAGGCAATAAGCCTTGAAGCATTGTAACCAAGTGAATAGCAGTAGTCTGCATCAAAGTTAGAAGGAGCTGCGCAACGACCCTCATAGCCGAAGAAGTGATGCTGGGCTGAGAATTTGCCGCAGTATTTGCCCTCTGCCTTCATCTCGGAAAGCCTCTTCGCAACCATTGAAGAGAGAAGTTTCTCGGTCTCGATGAGGGAAACCTGTACGTTGCCGTGTGGATCCCTGTCAAGAGCAAGCTGCCTTGCAACTCCGTCAGGAAGGCTGTTGAAAGTAGCGAGATTATCAGCGGAGAGATGAGCCTTTACATAATCGATGACCTCCTCGCGGGCAACTGAAGCAGCCTCCTCGGTAGCAAGGGTGTCGTTGAGCTCAGCGATGAGCTTCTTGATTGCAGGAATAAACTCGATAAGTCCCTCAGGAATAAGGACGGTACCGAAATTGTTGCCGTTAGCTGCACGACGGGCAACGATCTCTGCGATGTAGTTCACGATATCGTCAAGGCTCTGCTTTTTGGCTTCCACCTCCTCTGAGATGAGACAGATGTTAGGCTGGGTCTGAAGAGCGCACTCGAGAGCGATGTGTGAAGCGCTGCGGCCCATCAGCTTGATGAAATGCCAGTACTTGCGAGCGGAATTGCAGTCCCTCTCGATGTTTCCGATAAGCTCGGAATAGGTCTTGCAGGCGGTATCGAAACCGAATGAAGTCTCGATCTGGCTGTTCTTGAGGTCACCGTCAATTGTCTTTGGACAACCAATGACCTGAACACCGTAATTCTTTGATGCATAATACTCTGCAAGAACGCAGGCGTTGGTGTTGGAGTCGTCTCCACCGATAATCACGAGAGCCTTGATGCCAAGTTCGCGAAGAATCTCGATACCCTTTTCGAACTGCTCGGTCTCTTCGAGCTTTGTACGGCCGGAACCGATGATGTCAAATCCGCCAGTGTTGCGGTATTCGTCAATAAGAGCATCATCAAACTCGATGTACTTGTGGTCAACAAGTCCGCCCGGGCCCATAAGGAAGCCATAAAGCTTGTTGGCAGGATTGATTGCCTTTACACCGTCATAAAGACCTGAAATGACATTGTGTCCTCCCGGAGCCTGTCCGCCGGAAAGGATGATACCCACGTTGAATGACTGGCTGTCTGCGCTGCCTCCATCGGCGAAACGGACTACCGGCATTCCGTAGGTGTTAGGGAAAAGTGCCTTGATTTCCTCCTGATTGCCCACTGACTGGGTAGCTGCGCCCTCAACTGCCTTTACAGCACCCTTGAGAGCCTTAGGAAGCTTCGGCTGGTATGCAGCGCGAGCTACCTGAAGATTGGATTTGACTGACATAATGCAATATGTGATGTTTAATGTTTTCGGGGTACAAATATACACAAATTCTGTCATTTCTTTTGGAGATAATGATTATCTTTGTAAACTATGGATGCAACAACGGCAAAAGAAAGGATAGAAGAGCTACGGAGACAGCTGGACGAGTACAACAGGCGTTATTACGTGGACAACTCACCGGTTGTCAGCGATTATGAGTTTGATATGCTGATGCACGAACTCGAGTCGCTGGAGGCGGCGTTTCCGCAGTTCTCCAGCCCCGACTCCCCTGCCGCCAGGGTAGGTTCGGACCTTTCCGACTCCCGCCCGCTCACCGGCTCCGTCCGCGAAGGCTTCGTCCAGAGGCCCCACCGCTATCCCATGCTCTCGCTGGGCAACACTTACAGCATAGGCGAGATTGAAGAATTTGCCCTTCGGGCGGACAAAATCCTGCAGTCGGAACCGTTCAGCTACTGCTGTGAGCTCAAGTTCGACGGCGTTGCTATCTGCCTCAGCTACAAGAAAGGCGTTTTGCATCAGGCGCTTACCCGCGGAGATGGAGTCAAGGGCGACGATGTGACCGCCAACGCGCTCAGGATTGCTTCCATCCCGCACAGGCTGCACGGCGATTTTCCGGATGAACTGGAAATCAGGGGCGAGGTCCTGATGCCTTTCAACGCATTTCGCGAACTCAACCGTCAACGCGAACTGGACGGAGAGCAG
>SAMEA3663299__coassemble_847_pt1 | contig 12314 bp, 7 predicted proteins | sample SAMEA3663299__metabat2_low_PE_002 | metagenome-assembled genome bin SAMEA3663299 (sample SAMEA3663299) | pig gut metagenome | biome: pig gut; feature: pig-associated habitat; material: faeces | place: China | collected 2013
CGTCTCCGACCTCCATAAGAGTCTTGTGGGGAGCGTCAAGATTGTCAAGCAACCACTCGCCCAGAGCCCTTTCGTGCCCCGAGGTAGAATCTTGCAAGAGTATGCTTTCCAACAGTTTCAGTGTCTTTTTCATAAGAGGATATCATTCAGGATACTGCCCGCCGCAAGTTCAGCGCCTTCGCCCGGGCCAAGTATCACTAGCGGAGTAGGGTGATATAAACTTCTGATGATTATAGCGTTATCCGTACCTCTAAGCCAATGGGCAGGATGCTCCGGACCGACTTTGCAGAGCGCGATGCGAGCCTTGTATCCCGATGCGCAGGACTTGTCCCTGACAAGCGAAGCAACAAAGCGCATGTCCTTGTCAGGACAGCTGTCGGGAGCTACAGGCTCTATCTCAACATCCTCTGCATCAAGGGGAACTCCAGCCTCCCTGGCAAGAATGAGAAGCTTGCGGAGCGCATCCTTTCCCCCAAGGTCATCCTGAGGATCCTTCTCGGTCAAACCAGCCTCCCGAGCCTGTTCAAGTGCCTCCACAAACGGCAGAGGACTGCTCAGGACATAATTGAGTGTACACGAAACCACCGCTTCTATAGAGCTGACCCTGTCCCCGCAGGAACTGCTTCTCGCAATGGTTTCCAACATTGGAAGAGACGCTCCTACAGTGGTTTCATACCTGAGAAACAGCCCGTTACGCAGCGCGGCCTGCTTCATCGCACGGTACTCCACATAAGGCACGGCAATCGAACGGCGGTTCGAAGTCACTATATTGAATCCGGCATCGAGCAAGGCTGCATATTTGCGCCAGATGTCCTCGCTGTCGGTGCAATCCACAAAGACGGCGCCCCTGTCCGGATGCGAAAGCAAGTCGTCCACAAAGTCATGGTCGCTACTTATCGCCTTGATAACCAACGACTTCCCGCTTCTGCGAGCAAGCCCGGACCCTATCAGGCGCTCTAGCTCGCGTCCTACCGCGCCACGACCGGCAATATAAAGCGAAAGAACGCGGGAGTCCTGTCTCTGGAAGAATTCGTTATGAACGGCGGCGAGGGCGGCGCTGCAGAGTTGCGGCTGGACGCTGAGCCGTATGCAGGAATCTCCGGCAGAACAGTCGAGAGGAGCGATGCCGGCCTGACGAAGTGCGGATACAGAACGGCGGAGGGCAGTTTCGCTATCGAGAGGCCCTTCGCAAATCAGCGTGATAAGTGATTGACCATCAATGCTTTTATCGGCGAGTCCAACCCAGTTGCACTGCTGCGGTTCGGGACGGGAGAGGATAACGGTTCCGGGGTCGGAAGGCCTGAAGGTGTTGAGTATCCTTATGGCGATTCCTGCCTCCCTTGCAGGCGCAACTGCCGGTGCATAAAGCACTTTCGCCCCTCGCGAAGCCATTGCGAATGCAGCCTCGTAGGACAATTCCTCTATCGGCAAGGCCTGGGGTACAAGTTTGGGATTCGAGGTCAGTATGCCGCTGACATCAGTCCAAATCTGGAGGTCGGAGGCGCCGAGCGCTGCTGCAAAAATGGAAGCGCTGTAGTCCGACCCGCCACGGCCGAGGGTGCAGATACGGCCATCGGAGTCGCGTGCCACAAAGCCGGGGGCGACAAAAACCTCTGTTTCGGGGCGGGACTCGACAGCCAGACGTATCTTCTTGTAAGTCAATGGTATATCGTCGCGTATTATCAGCTCGCGGGAGTCCAGCCAGGTGCAGGGGAAGGATTCGTCCGAGAGTTTGGCGGCGATTATGGTGGTGGAAAGGAGTTCGCCGGTGCCCTCGATGCTGTCGCGGAGGGCGGTGATATTTGCGGGGGCGGAGGTGGCGGCGGCGGAGAGTTCGAGGCAGAGGGCGGTCAGGCTTCGGATATGAGCGTCAAGTGCCTGGGTGACGGCGGCGAGGCGGTCAGAGGAAAAGAGTCTGATTGCGGCGGCGCGGTGCCTTTCCGAGAGCGAGCGGATCAGTTCAGCGGCGCCCGGGGAAAGGGTGGCGGGGTCGGACGAGACGGCGGAAACGGCGGACGCGGAACCGGGGCACGAGACGGACTGAGCGTCAGAAAGCGCGGCGGGGTCGGACGAGGCGCTGCAGCAGTCGGCGAGCCGGACGAGCATATCGGTAACTCCGCTCATTGCCGAGCAGACAACGACCACACGGTCCTCCCTGGCGGCAGCTGCAACTATGTCCAGCACGCGGGAGATATTTGTGGCGTCAGATACCGACGTACCTCCGAACTTCAGCGTTTTCATTTCCTTACAATCTTGGCTCCCAATGCGTTAAGACGATTCTCAATATCCTCGTAACCGCGGTCGATCTGCTCTATGTTTTCGATTTCGGACACACCCGGAGCCGACATTGCAGCAAGAAGAAGGGCGATGCCCGCGCGAATGTCCGGTGAGGTCATCTTGCCCGGACGGAGGTCGTGCATGTGGTCCAGACCTATGACGACAGCCCTGTGAGGGTCACAGAGAATGATTTGCGCGCCCATATCTATCAGCTTGTCAACAAAGAAAAGACGGCTCTCGAACATCTTCTGATGTATGAGCACGCTGCCCTTGCACTGCGTTGCCACGACAAGCATTACCGAAATGAGGTCCGGGGTGAGTCCCGGCCATGGAGCGTCTGCGACGGTCATAATGGAACCGTCTATAAATGACTCTATTTCATAGGATTCCTGCGAAGGCACGAAGATGTCGTCTCCTCTCTGCTCGAGCTTTACGCCCAGTCTGCGGAAAGCCTCGGGGATAATGCCGAGGTCATTGTAGGACACGTCCTTGATGGTCAGTTCGCTGCGCGTGATTGCAGCCATACCGATAAAGGAACCCACTTCTATCATATCCGGAAGGATACGGTGTCTGGCTCCGCGCAGCGTCCTTACTCCGTGCACGGTTAGCAAATTGGATCCTATGCCTTCTATCCAGGCTCCCATTGAACTGAGCAGGGCGCAGAGCTGCTGCACATATGGTTCACAGGCAGCATTGTAGATTCGCGTGGCACCGTCTGCGAGCGCGGCTGCCATTACTATATTGGCCGTTCCCGTCACCGAGGCCTCGTCAAGCAGCATTCCGCATCCCTTAAGCCCGTACGGGGCAGTCAGGTGATAGGCCTTCTTTTCCTTGTCGTAGCTGCATTGAGCCCCGAGCTTGATAAAGCCGTCTATGTGCGTATCCACCCTGCGGCGGCCGATTTTGTCCCCTCCGGGCTTTGGGAAATACGCCTCGCCGAAGCGGGCAAGCAGCGGTCCGGTAACCAGCACCGAGCCCCTGAGCTCAGCACAGCGTTTGACAAATTCGCTCGTACAGGTGTTTTCGGGCTTGACTCCTGCCGCGCAGAAGCGGTACTCCCCCTTGCCCAGGCGCATCACCTCAACGCCCAGACTCTCAATCAGGGCAATCAGCTTGCAGACATCCCGGATTTCGGGGATATTGCTGATTGTAACCGGATCTTCTGTCAGAAGAGTGGCGCTGATGACCTGCAGGGCCTCGTTCTTGGCGCCCTGAGGAACTATGCTGCCGCTCAGAGTGTGACCACCTTCTATGATGAATGAACTCATTCCTGTGTATTTTGTTCTTCAAGTGTGTAAAACGAACTGCCGTCAAAACAATGGGTGCATATACATTCCTTTGGCAGTCCTATAGCTTTCACTATCGTATCTAACTTGCTGAATTTGAGCGAAGTAAGACCGAATTGGGCCGCAATGTCGGCAACCATCGCCTCGTACTGAGGGCTTCCGCAGCTTGCGTAGGCGGCGAGATTGCGGTCCGGAGCACCCTCCAGACGGCTGATTACGCGGCGGGTAATCAGTTCCAGATCGCTCTTGCTCGACGAGAAATTCACGAACGGGCAGGCATAAATCAGCGGCGGGCAGGCGATACGCATATGCACCTCCTTGGCTCCCAGGTCAAAAAGCACCTTCGTGTTGTCCCTGAGCTGGGTTCCCCTGACTATGCTGTCGTCGCACAGCAGCACTCTCTTTCCGTTCAGTATGTCCTTGTTCGGAATCAGCTTCATCTTTGCAACGAGCTGACGCATACTCTGATCGACAGGCATAAAGGAGCGCGGCCAGGTCGGGGTGTATTTGCATATTGCCCTGCGATAAGGAACGTTATGCCCTTCCGCATAACCCAGCGCCATTCCGATTCCGCTGTCAGGGACTCCGCATACGCAATCAACTTCGACATTATCCTCCTTCCCCATCACGCGTCCACATTCGTTGCGCATCACTTCCGCGCACTTTCCTTCGTAAACGCTGTTGGGGAATCCGTAATAGACCCAGAGGAATGAGCAAATCTGCATTTTGGAGTTGGGCTTCCGCAGCTGCTCAAAGCCGTCGTGGCGTATGCGGATGATTTCACCCGGGCCAACGAAATGACATATATCGTAATCCAGATTCAGGAACGAACTCGACTCGCCGGTCACCGCCATCGCCCCGTCCTTGCGGCCTACGATGATTGGCGTGCGGCCCCAGCTGTCCCTCGCCGCTATGATGCCGTCCTCGGTCAGCAGCAGCATCGAGCACGAGCCCTTGATATGACTGAACGCGTACTCTATCCCCTCCACGAAGGTCCTGCCCTTGATGATCAGCAGTGCGACCAGCTCGGTCTGATTGATATTTCCGCTGGAGAATTCGCTCAGATGCATGTTTTCGGCAAGCAGCTTGTCGGCGAGTTCCTGCTTGTTGTTGATGCGGGCTACCGTGACAATGGCGAATTTGCCCAGATGGCTGTTCATCAGCATAGGCTGGGCGTCGGTGTCGGAAATCACTCCGATTCCGGAGTTGCCGATGAATTTGCCGAGTTCCGACTCGAACTTGGTCCTGAAGTAAGTGTTTTCAAGACTGTGGATGCTGCGGAAAAAGCCCTTGTCGGCGCTGTAGGTAACCATACCGCCGCGGCTGGTGCCGAGGTGAGACTGATAGTCGGTTCCGTAGAAAAGGTCTGTTGCACAAGGTTTTTCCTTGGCGATGGTTCCAAAAAATCCTCCCATTTCAGAATTGATTATTCGTACTCCTGCCAGCTCTTGATACTGATCTGGTCCTCGCTCCTGCGGCTCACGGCCTCGACAAATGCCGATGCGAGACGGGCATTTGTGAGCAGAGGAATGTTATGGTCTATCGCTCCGCGGCGTATGTAGTAGCCGTTGGTAAGTTCCCTTCGGGTCTGGTTCTTAGGGACGTTGATGATAAGGTCGAAGCGGTGGTCGGCTATCATCTGCATCACGTTCTCCTTGTCAGGATGCTGTTCGTCCGGCCAGCTGACCGGGATTGCCGGCACGCCGTTGTCGTTGAAGAAGCGGGCAGTTCCTTCGGTCGCGTAGATGGTATATCCAGCCTTCTGAATGGTTGCTATGCTGTCGAGCAGGGCGACCTTGTCTTTGGTGTTGCCGCTGCTTATCATAATGCCCTTATCCTTTGAAGGATAGCGTGTTCCCGTGGCAATCATTGCGCTAAGCAGGGCCTCGCTGAAGTCATCACCGAGGCATCCTACCTCTCCGGTCGAAGACATGTCCACGCCGAGCACAGGGTCCGCGTTCTGCAGTCTCGCAAAGCTGAACTGGCTGGCTTTCACGCCCATACGATCTATGTCAAATGCGCTCTTGTCTGGCTTGGCATATTCAGCCCCGAGCATTATGCGCGTTGCGGTTTCGATGAAATTGCGCTTTAGCACCTTGCTGACGAACGGGAAGGAACGGCTGGCCCTGAGGTTGCACTCTATGACCTTGACCTCGCCTCCCTTTGCAAGGAACTGAATGTTGAAAGGTCCGGAGATATTGAGTTCCTTGGCGATCGCGCGGCTTATCTTCTTGATCTGACGCGCGGTAGCAAAGCTGATCTGCTGGGCCGGGAACACCATCGTGGCATCTCCCGAATGCACTCCGGCATACTCGATGTGCTCGCTGATGCCGTATTCGACTATCTCACCTTCCCTGGCGACTGCGTCAAATTCTATCTCGTTGGTCTCGGTCATAAACTTGGAGATGACCACAGGATGATCCTTGCTGACCTCTGATGCGAGTTCGAGGAAGCGGCGAAGTTCTTCATCGCTGTAGCAGACGTTCATTGCAGCACCGGAAAGCACGTAGGAAGGTCTCACGAGCACAGGATAGCCGACTCGGTCGATAAAGTTCCTGACATCGTCCATTGACGTAAGCGCGCTCCACTCGGGCTGGTCAATGCCGAGCTGGTCGAGCATTGCGCTGAACTTGTTGCGGTCCTCGGCGCGATCTATGCTGACCGGAGAAGTTCCGAGCACCGGTACGCCCTGACGGTAGAGCTTCATAGCCAGGTTGTTAGGTATCTGTCCACCCACGGAGACTATGACTCCGCCCGGATTTTCGAGGTCAATCACGTCCAGCACTCTTTCGAACGAAAGTTCGTCAAAATAGAGCCTGTCGCACATATCATAGTCGGTGGAGACGGTCTCGGGATTGTAGTTTATCATTATTGACTTGTAGCCCAGATGCCTTGCCGTCTGTATGGCAATGACCGAACACCAGTCAAACTCCACGCTGCTGCCGATGCGGTATGCACCCGAACCAAGCACGACCACTGACTTGTCGTTCTTGTAATAGCTTACGTCGTAGCCCTCGGCTCCGTAGGTCATGTACAGGTAGTTGGTTAGGTCAGGATGCTCGCTTGCAACGGTTTCTATGCGCTTCACGGCAGGAAGGATACCCAGCTGCTTGCGCCTTGAGCGTACGTCCAGAAGTTCCTTCTGCATATTTCCGCAATGGGCGTCAAGCACGAGTCGGGCTATCTGGAAGTCGGAAAATCCGAGCACCTTCGCCTGGCGGAGGACATCTGCAGGAAGTTCCTGAATGCTTGAGTATGAAGCAATTACCTTTGAGTAGTCAACGATGTTCTTGAGCTTTCCGATAAACCACGGGTCAATCTTGGTGATGTCGCAAATCCTCTCCACGCTATATCCTTCCTCAAGAGCCTGAGCAATTGCAAAGATGCGCAGGTCGGTAGGATTTGCAAGTTCATCCTCCAGGTCATCGAAATGAGTATGGTCGTTGCAGACAAAGCCGTGCATTCCCTGACCTATCATCCTGAGGCCCTTCTGAATGAGTTCCTCGAAGCAGCGGCCTATGCTCATAATCTCGCCGACCGACTTCATGCTCGAGCCGATACGGCGGCTCACACCGGAAAATTTGGTCAGGTCCCAGCGCGGAATCTTGCAGATGAGATAGTCGAGCTGCGGGGCCTCGTAAGCCGAATTTGGCGTACCCATCTCACCTATGCGGTCGAGGGTGTATCCGAGGGCAATCTTGGCGGCAACAAAGGCAAGCGGATAGCCTGTAGCCTTGGAAGCAAGGGCGGAACTGCGTGAAAGACGGGCATTTATCTCGATGATGCGATAGTCGCCGGTTTGGGCGTTGTAGGCAAACTGAATGTTGCATTCGCCCACGATATTGAGATGACGGGCACAGTGTATCGAAATGTCCTGCAGCGTCTTGACCTCGTCTTCCGACAGAGAGCAGGTCGGCGCTACCACTATGGACTCGCCCGTATGTATGCCGAGCGGGTCGAAATTCTCCATGCTCGCTACCGTAAAGCAGCGGTCGGAGGCATCGCGTATGATTTCAAATTCAATCTCTTTCCAGCCTTTGAGCGACTCTTCGACGAGCACCTGCGGGGAGAAGGTAAATGCGCTCTCGGCAAGCTCGCGGAAGGTCTGCTCGTCCGGGCAGATGCCGCTTCCGAGGCCTCCGAGCGCGTAGGCTGAACGTATCATTACGGGATAACCTATCGTGCGCGCCGCTTCCACTGCCTCGTCAAGGCTGCCGCAGGCGTGGCTAACCGGGGTTTTGAGGCCGGCAGAGTCCATTTCCCGCACGAAAAGGTCGCGGTCTTCGGTGTTCATGATTGCCTCGATTGAGGTTCCAAGCACCTGCACGCCATACTCGGCAAGGACGCCGGTGCGATGAAGTTCGGTACCGCAGTTGAGTGCCGTCTGACCCCCGAATGCAAGGAGAATTCCGTCAGGACGCTCCTTTTTGATGATCTGCGTCACGAAAAAAGGCGTCACAGGCAGGAAATACACCTTGTCCGCAATGCCTTCAGACGTCTGGATCGTAGCAATATTCGGGTTGATGAGGACAGAGCTGATGCCTTCTTCACGGAGGGCCTTGAGGGCTTGGGAACCGGAATAGTCAAATTCTCCGGCTTGTCCGATTTTGAGGGCTCCAGAGCCCAGAACGAGTACTTTAGTAAGTTTTGCCTTCATATTGTTGTCGTTGAATCTGCAAATTTAATCTTTATCTGCCTTGTTCGCAAACGCATTCTGACGGTCAGGCCTGCACCCAGGAAGATGCTCGACCTCGGGATAAAGGGTAATTCCCCAGTTGTCTGCGACCTCGCTGACTATGCGGCTCTCCAGCGCCAGAATGTCCTCGGGGCTGGCATTGCCGTCAGAATTGACCATAACCAAAGGCTGCTTCTCGTAGAGCCCTGCACCGCCCTCGCGCGCGCCCTTGAGTCCAAGCGAGTCGATAAGCCAGGCCGCAGGCACCTTGACAAAGCCTCCCGGAAGCAGGTAGTGCGGGATCTGAACGTCCGGTCCGAGCCTTGCCCGGGCGCGGTCAATCAGGGATGAGAAGCATAGAGTGTCTATCACCGGATTCTTGAAGAAGCTGCCCGCGCTGCCGATAAGGTCCGGATCCGGCAGTTTGTCGCGCCGTATGGCGATAATCGCCTCGCGCACCTCCATCGGAGTCAGGTCCGTGCGTCCGGCAAAGCGTTCCGAGATTCCCTTATAGGTCAAAGTCGGCTTGTAGGCCCGGCTCAGGCGCAACAGAACGGAAGTCACTATATATCTGTCATTCTGATGCTTGAAGAACGAGTCCCTGTAGGCATAGGCACACTCGGCAGCGCTGAAACGGACTTTTTTGCGCTCGAGCGTGTCGTAGCAGACCACTCCGGAAACCAGGTCGCCTATCTCGACACCGTACGCCCCGATATTCTGCACCACGGCAGCTCCCGCCTCGCCCGGAATGAGCGAAAGGTTCTCCAGTCCCCAAAGCCCGTGACGGCAGGTCTGGGCGACCAGGTCATCGAAATGCACACCCGCGCCCACCATTACCGGCACCTCGTCGAATCCCATATCGACATATTTGATAAACTCGATATTGGAGTGCAGTATGGTCCCCGGGAAGTCCCCGGTAAACAGCAGGTTGCTCCCCTCTCCAATATGCTTTACCGGCTGCGGCAGCGCACTCAGGTCAAGGGAAAGCAACTCCTCGATGCTCTCGTACTCTATGAAGCAGGCACAACGCACCTTCATCCTGAAGGTATTGTGCGCGCTGAGGTCATAGTTTTCCTGTCTGAACATATAATTACAATTCTTCAGTGCCTATGAAGGTTGCCGGTCCCGTAAGGTAAACCTCCGATGCGACCGGTCCGTTCCGAAGGCCGGTTAGCGTTGACCGGCTGTCGTCCCCTGCGGTTTCCGCGAGATGCACGGACGGGCGGAATCGTACGGAAAGACGGTCACGGAGCGCGCGTACGGCATAGCATACGCTTCCGTCCCCAGAACATTCGGTCGGAGGTACTCCTTGCGCGTAAGATGCTATTGCACTGGCAGTTATACCTGTACCACAAGCAAGGGTCTCCGACTCAACTCCCTTTTCGAAGGTTCTGACGGCTATTGTGAGGTCATTCTGCGGCGACACGAAATTCACGTTGGCTCCCTGCGGAGCAAAACGGGAATCGTGCCTGAGCACGGCGCCTTCCTTTTCCACGTCAATCTGACTGACATCCGGCCTGAAACACACGAAATGCCGGGTGCCGGTATCCAGGAAACAGCCATCGTCATAACGGATCAATTCCTTGACGTCCAGCATCTTGAGGCATACGGTAAGAGTATCTCCGCTACGCCCGGTGATGCTGGCCGTATGCAGCCCGTCCGGAGCCTCGAAAAGGAGAATTCCCCTGTCGGGCCTTATTCCCAGCCTGTCTGCAAAGGCGGCTATGCACCGACCGCCATTTCCGCACATCATACCCCCGGAACCGTCGGAATTGAAATACTCCATACGGAAGTCGGGGCGCAGGCCGTCAGCGGCGGCTTCGGGAGCGTCTAGAATCATCAGTCCGTCAGCGCCGATTCTGCCGTCCGCTGCCCGCAGGCCGCTCTTGCGGTCGCAGATGGTACGGATGAATTCGCCTTTGCGGCAGATGCCGACATCGGTTCCGCGGCCATCGATGACCACGAAGTCGTTGCCGGCACCGTCATATTTGTAAACTGTCATTTATTCCTTTACTGTGCTTGCGAGGAAGAGCTCGTCCATCTGGCTCTGGTCAATGTGGGAAGGAGAATCAATCATCACGTCGCGTCCCTGGTTGTTCTTAGGGAATGCGATGTAGTCGCGTATGGTCTCCTGGCCGCCGAAGAGGGCGCAGACACGGTCAAACCCGAATGCAAGTCCTCCGTGAGGCGGTGCTCCGAACTTGAACGCGTTAATGATGAATCCGAACTTGTATTCGGCTTCCTCCTTGCTGATGCCGAGCACCTCGAACATACGGCTCTGCATATCGGCATTGTGAATCCTTATGCTTCCGCCGCCGAGCTCGGTGCCGTTGAGTACAAAGTCATAAGCGTTTGCACAAACCCTCTCGAGGTCCTCCTTCTTGTCGGAGTAGAACCACTTTTCGTGCTCCGGCTTTGGCGCGGTGAACGGGTGGTGCATAGCATAGAAACGGCCGTCCTCCTCGCTCCACTCGAGCAGCGGGAAGTCAACCACCCAGAGAGGGGCAAATTCGTCCGGCTTCCTGAGTCCCAGTCTGTTACCCATCTCGATACGGAGTACGCCGAGCTGATTCTGCGTCTTTCGCCTAGGTCCGCAAAGAACAAGCACGAGGTCTCCGCAAGAGGCTCCGCAGGCCTCTGCAACGGCCTTGAGCTGCTCAGGAGTATAGAATTTGTCCACGGATGACTTGATGCTTCCGTCAGCGGCGAGCTTGATGTAAACGAGGCCCTTGGCTCCGACCTGAGGGCGCTTTACCCACTCTGTAAGCTCGTCGAGCTGCTTGCGGGTGTATTCGGCGCAGCCCGGAACTGCAATGGCTCCGATATATTCGCTGCTATCAAAAACGCTGAATCCGCTGCCCTGGACGAGTGAGGTTATGTCATTGATTTTCATTCCGAAACGAATGTCCGGCTTGTCGGATCCGTAATTGTCCATAGCGTCGTACCAGCTCATGCGAGGGATAGGATTGGCGATGTCGATGCCGAGGGCATTCTTGAACATCTGACGCATCATTCCTTCGAAAGTATTGAGGACATCCTCCTGCTCTACGAAGCTCATTTCGCAGTCGATCTGGGTAAATTCCGGCTGGCGGTCAGCTCTGAGGTCCTCGTCGCGGAAGCAGCGTACAATCTGGAAATAGCGGTCATAGCCTGCTACCATCAGAAGCTGCTTGAATGTCTGAGGACTCTGCGGAAGGGCATAGAAGGTGCCCGGATTCATGCGGGAAGGCACGACGAAGTCACGCGCTCCCTCCGGGGTACTCTTGATAAGATAAGGAGTTTCTATCTCCATAAATCCCTGTGCATCAAGATAGTTGCGCACTTCCTGGGCAAGACGGTGGCGAAGTGCGAGGGCTCTCTGGAGCGGCGGACGGCGCAAGTCGAGGTAACGGTACTTGGCACGGATATCCTCTCCGCCGTCGCTGTTTTCCTCAATTGTAAAAGGTGGGGTAACCGACCTGTTGAGGATATTGATCGAGTCAACCTTTATTTCAATATCTCCGGTAGGCATCTTAGGGTTCTTGCTCTGACGTTCAAGCACAACTCCCTGAGCCTGAATCACATACTCCCTACCAAGCTCTGAAACCGTCTGAACAAGGGCAGCATCGGCATCCGCCTCGACAACAAGTTGTGTAATACCATAGCGATCACGCAAATCAATGAAGGTCATACCGCCGAGCTTTCTCGACTTCTGCACCCAGCCGGCCAAAGTGACTGTCTGACCGACATTTTCAACGCGGAGCTGTCCGCAAGTGTGAGTTCTGTACATATAGCGTGTATTTGATTATTTTCATATAATCTGCGAATTTAATGATTTTACGCTGATTATTATCACGCCATAGCCCAGAAAATTCCTCAACGACGCAGATATGGCAAATCATCGGGCTGCGGATTGCGGGGAGGGGGACGGGAGGGGTTAGGTTGAGACGGGGCCGCAGGCGGAGCGGGGTGAGGTGAGGTGAGATTGGGAAGGCGGGGGCGATTGGGACGCCCATCGGGGGTCTTGGGGACCGCGAGCGGGGTGATGGTTGGGAAGGAGCAGCCTGAGTGGTGGCCAACTAAACTTCCAGCGGCAC
>SAMEA3663299__coassemble_851_pt1 | contig 12218 bp, 6 predicted proteins | sample SAMEA3663299__metabat2_low_PE_002 | metagenome-assembled genome bin SAMEA3663299 (sample SAMEA3663299) | pig gut metagenome | biome: pig gut; feature: pig-associated habitat; material: faeces | place: China | collected 2013
TAGGACTTCCAAACGTCGGCAAGTCAACTCTTTTCAACTGTGTAAGCTCAGGCAAGGCCCAGAGCGCCAATTTCCCTTTCTGTACTATTGAACCTAATCTGGGCTCCACAAACGTGCCTGACAGGAGGCTGGAGGTACTTTCGGAGATTTGCAATCCACAGAGGACCATTCCGGCGACGGTTGAGATTGTCGATATCGCAGGTCTCGTCAAGGGCGCGAGCCACGGCGAGGGTATGGGCAACCAGTTCCTTGCCAATATCAGGGAGTGCGATGCCATACTGCACGTGCTCAGATGCTTTGATGATGACAACGTGGTGCACGTCGATGGCCGCGTGGACCCGGTGCGTGACAAGGAGATTGTCGATGCGGAGCTTCAGCTCAAGGACCTGGAAACCGTCGAAGCCCGTCTCGGCAAGGCTTCAAAGGCCGGTAAGGCGGGAGACAAGGATGCCGCAAAACTTGCCGCCCTGCTGACCCGCTACAAGGCCGCTCTCGAACAGGGAAAGTCCTGCCGCAGCGTTGCGCTTCTCAACGACGAGGAGGCTGTACTTGCCCGCGACTTGTTCCTGCTTACCAACAAGCCTGTCATGTATGTCTGCAATGTGGACGATGCTTCTGCGGTCAGCGGCAATGCCTATGTGGAAGCCGTAAGGGAGGCCGTAAAGGAGGAAAATGCGGAAATCCTTGTCATTTCTGCCAGAACAGAGTCCGATATCGCGGAGATGGAAGACTATGAGGACAGGAAGATGTTCCTCGAAGAAATGGGACTTGAGGAGTCGGGCGTGGTGCGTCTTATACAGAGCGCATACAGGCTGCTCGGTCTGCAGACTTTCTTTACTGCCGGTTCGGACGAATGTCGCGCCTGGACCATTCACAAGGGCGACAAGGCACCGAAAGCTGCCGGTGTAATCCATTCCGACTTTGAAAAGGGATTCATCCGCGCCGAAGTCATCAAGTACGAGGACTTCGTCAAATATAAGACCGAGTCGGCGGTACGTGCGGCAGGCAGGATGGGCATAGAAGGAAAGGATTATGTCGTCGAGGACGGAGACATAATGCACTTCCTTTTCAACGTTTAGTATCTTTTACTGACTTTCCGGCGGGTCTCTGAAATCTGGAATGCTTTCAAATGAGGAACATTTTAATTAAATTTGTTCCTTAAAGTACTGCCACTGATGATAACCGGAAACAAGCCGCTAACGCTGCTTCTGTCCCTTCTGCTTATATGCAGCCCGGGAAAGGCGGCATCAATATTTTCTCCTCTCGTAAGAAACTGGTCCTCTGCGGATCATGGTGCGGGCAGACAGAACTGGGACATTGCCCAGGACAAGGATGGAGTCATGTATTTTGCAAACAACTCCGGTCTGCTCGAATTTGATGGATATACCTGGAATCTGATCCATATGCCCGCAAGGGCAAATGTCCGCTCGGTTGCCATTGACGCAGACGGGCGGATTTTCGTCGGGTCCTTCAGAGAATTCGGCTGGTTCGAAAAGCTTGGCGACGGGAGCCTGACCTACCATTCGATATCCGCCGCCTGCCCCGAAAAGCTGCTCAACGATGAGATTTGGGACATTATAATCGACGACGGGAAGGTTTATTTCCAATCCTTTGCGCGGATATACGTGTATAACATAGGAAGCGGTGAGAAAGGCGGTTTTGAGGTGCTGGACTGCCGTCCTATCAACCTGTTCCTTGTGGATGGTCGCTTCTACACACAGATCATGGACGAAGGATTCTGCCTTATAGGCAAGGGTGGAAGCCTGCACGAAATATGGAACAACTTCAATCTGGCGCGGTCCGTGGTAGCCGTACTGCCTTACGGTGACGGAAGGGTACTTATAGCTACGGCCAATTCGGGGCTGTTTCTTTATGACCCCGAAAGCGACAGTTACGGAAAATTTGCAACGCCGGCTGACTTTTTCCTGATAGGCGGAGATATAAACAGAGGGCTGAAGACAGCCGACGGGATATTCGTATTCGGCTCGGGCCGCACCGGCCTCATCGCCCTGGACAGGGATGGCAACATACTCTGGAAGATAAACCGGAACGAGGATCTGCAGAACGACACGGTGCTTGGACTGCTTTGCGACCTTAACGGCAACGTCTGGGCGGCTCTCGATGACGGCGTTTCGCTCATACTGACCCAGTCGGCCTTTGCCAGCTATCAGTCCACCGGCGGTATGATGGGCATGGTCTATGACGTGCTGAACGAGGACGGCCAGACTTACATTGCAACCAACAAGGGACTCTACAGCATTGAGGAAAATTTCATTACGCCTGTAGCCAACGTCAATGGGCAGACCTGGTACATTGAGCGATTCAACGATGACGTCCTTGTGGGCAACAATATCGCGACCTACCGTATTGACAGGGGCCTTGCCAGGCAGGATAATCTGAAGTCCGGGTCATTAAGCATCCGTTCTGTTTACCTGAGGGATAACGAGCAGCATCTGCTTGAGGGTACCTATATAGGCATACGCCGCTACGACCGCAATCCCGTTACAGGGCACTGGGATGCTGCGGATCTTATTCCGGGAACCGACCTTGCAAGGACTATCGAGACCGATGCCAACTACCATATATGGTATGAGCACAACAACAGGGGCATAAGGCGGCTCACGCTTGCTGACAACCTTACTGATGTAGAGGAAGTTAAATTATTTCCGGAACTCACCGATCCGGCGAACGGCAGGTTCACGCTGTTCAAGATAAACGGAAGGATAGCGATTACCGACGGAGACCGCTTCTTTACCTACGATGACATCCAGGACAGGATAATCCCTTACGACGCGCTCAACGATGTCATCGGCCACGTCAAGGGCGTGCACCAGGCGACAAGAGGTGACGGTACAAGTTTCTGGCTTGCCGGTGACAAGGAGTTGGTACAGCTTGACTGCTCAGGAAGCAAATACAAGATAATCAGAGAGATACCTTACTCTACCTTTGGATTTGTGTCCGAAGACAGGTCTTCGGTTTCTTACGAGCCGGGCAGCGGCTATACCTACCTCTGCCTCAACAACCGCATCATACGCATAGACAAGCCGTTCCCGCAGAAACATACCTGCGGACTGTCGCTGCTCAAGGTGGACTATGCCAACAGCCACGGATTCGGAAAGAGCGTAGGAATGCCCGAGCGTCTGAGAACAAGCAGGGGCTGCAACAACGTCAGATTTACGCTTCGCTTCCCGGAATTTGACAATTACGGATATGTGCTCCAGTACAGGCTGCTCGGACTCGATGACAGATGGACTACCATCAATTCCACGGAACTGGAGCAGGATTTCGAAAGACTGAAATACAAGCGCTACAGATACCAGGCACGGGTTCTCAATACATCGGGAGAGGTCATCGACGAGGTGGATGTCCCTGTAAGGGTTTGCAACTACTGGTATGCAAGCACACCTATGATTCTGATTTATCTGCTTCTGCTTGCCGCAGTATGCGTTTTTATCGGAAGAAAGTCAAAACAGCGTCATACTGAAATAATTACGCTGAAGGACAAGGTGGACGAGGCGAGAAACGAGAAGGAAGAAATCGCCTCGATGCTGAAGATGAAGGAGTCGGAGCTTGCAAGTATGGTTGTGGGCGGTATGGCTACCGATGCCAAGAAATGGGAGATTTTCAAGCAGAATTTCGACAGGGTGGAGGAGCATTTCTTCTCGACGCTGAGCGAGAAGTATCCGGACCTGACTGCTTCCGACCTGAAGTTCTGCGCGCTTCTGCGTCTCAATATGTCCACAAAGGAGATTGCCGATGCCCTGAACCTTTCGACACGCGGCGTCGAGTCTGCACGATACAGACTGCGCAAGAAGTTCAAGCTCAACCAGGGTGACTCGCTGACAGCATTCATACACAGCATCAAATAATTATAATATGGATAGTCGTAAAGTATTCAGAATAATCAGGATAATAATCTATCTCATAATAATTGCCGTCGTCCCCGGGCTCGTTATGAGGGGAGAAGACGGCAATCTTCTGGTGAGAGTTGTCATTATGGCCATTCTGGCGGCTCTGTTTTTCGGAGCGGAATGGCTGGTCGCACGCCTGACCGGGAGGAATTGATTTAGTCTATCTTTACCTCTTCCGAGATTCCGTTGCTGTTGAATGCCTCTACGCTGAACCAGTATTTTGTTCCGGCATTGAGACAGCGGAGCGTGTGCTCGCATTTGCCATAGACGAGCCAGTCGCTATACAGCTTGTCGGGCGCAATTCCCCAGCGTATGTTATAGCCCTGGGCGCCGGGAACCGGGTCCCAGCTCAGATGGGCTTCCTTGCCGTCTGCGCCAAGCTCGAGCCTTAGTCCGGTAACCGCCGCCGGCGCGCTTCCGCTGCCCTTGCCGAATACTCTGATTTCAGAGATTGCAAGGCTCTCGGAAGGTACCTTGACGTTGTTGTATCGCACATAGCGGGCCTTTACAGGCTTTGCAAGCTGTATATATGCATTCGGTGCATCTACCTTACTGCGGCTGCGGTCCTCGACGGTATGCCATTTACGGCCGTCAAGCGAAGTCTGGAGGGTAAATCTGTGGCTGAGGCCAGGCACCCTTCCGTAAAGACCTGCCTTATGGTCGTAATAATTTATCTGTATGGCATTTACGGTAGCCTCGTCCTCCAGGTCCAGCTCCACCCACTCGTCTGCAGTGTTGCTTTCGGCAAGCCAGTAGGTCTTGCAGTTCTCGTCGGTAAGGTTTGCCGGCTCGAAGTCAGGCGAAGTCTGAGGTCTGTTCCACTCGGCAAAGCCCTCGGCCTGCTGCGCACGTCCCTTCTGCGCCGACGAAGCCTTTACCGGCTTGCCGTACGAAAGCAGCATCCAGCCCGTAAAGGCGCCCTTCTTGCCCTTTTCCGAAGGTGCATAATGAGGGTAGTCCCCGTAAGAGTTGTCTCCGTACATAATGCCGTCCTCGTCAAAGAAAGCAGGAAGCATACAGATGCGTCTTTCCCAGTTGACCGTAGCCGACACGGACATTGTCGCGAAATGCCACCAGTTGCCGTCTGCGTCCTGAACCGTGCTGCCGTGTCCGGCCCCGTTCATAAAGCCACCCGGCTTGTAGAATACCGGATTGTGCTCCTGATACCTGTACGGTCCGAGAGGCGAGTCGGCAACGTAAACGCCGTCCCCGTAAACGTTGAATTCGGTTCCGGGCGCTCCGTACTGCATATAGTAGCGGCCGTCGTGCTTGGTCATCCAGGCGCCCTCGATGAAACCGCCTATCCTCGTGTCGCTGTGGTCCTCGCCGAAGCGTTCCCACCCGTGCGCGGTGCTGTCCACGCCAAAAAGTTCGACGGTAGGGCCTTCGATCAGGAAGCGGTCCTTCATATTGAGTTTCTTTCCGCGTATCGGATATACGTTGGACGAGCCCCAGAACATATATGCCTGGCCGTCATCGTCTATGAAGAGGTCCGGGTCCTGAAGGTCGTGAAGTATGGCAGGCACGGGAGTCCATTTGCCGCTGAGAGGGTCCTCGCTGTACATTATGCTCATCGCGCCTGACGGGTCTCCGGTCACGTACAGCAGAGAGTCCTTGTAGTTATGCGCCGCCGGGGCATTGCATCCCTGTGGATACCAGGTGCTCTTGGACTCGAGGAATTCCCAGTTGACCAGGTCGGTCGAATGCCAGTAGCCCAGCGAACGGGTTACGAACATATAGTAGTGCCCCTTGAAGCGTACTACGGCTGGGTCGGCTCCGGAACGGTAGGAGAGGTTCTGGGCCGAATTGTAAACCATGTAGGTGTAGTCGATGTCTATCGGGTTGCAGTAGGTTGCCGGCTGCCTGTCGCCCCCGCAGGAGGCGAGGGCAAGCAGTGCGGCGGCAAGGATGCCGGAGTTTATTATCTTTCCCATTCGAAGGTGGTGCTGAGGGTTTCGGAAGAATTCTTCCCGATGAAGAGATTGAACAGTCCCGGCTCCCAGACCTTTTTGAGAGAGGAGTTGTAGAAGCTCAGCTGTTCGGTGGTGATGTCGAAGCTGACGGTCGCGCTTTCGCCCGGGGCGAGGGTGACCTTGCTGAATCCCCGGAGTTCCCTTACAGGGCGGGAGATGGAAGCGGCAGGGTCGCCGATGTACATCTGGACGGTTTCTTCGCCGCTGCGTGAGCCGGTGTTGGTAACTGTTACAGAGGCCTTTATGACTCCGTTGTCTCCTTTGGCGGTACTGCGGTCGAGGGTAAGGCCGGAATACTCGAATGTGGTGTAGCTCAGACCGTAGCCGAACGGATAGAGCGGCTCGTTAGGGCAGTCGAGGTACTTGGAAGTGAAGTGGTCGTCAGGGTTCTGCGGACGACCGGTGTTGAGGTAGTTGTAGTAGATAGGAATCTGGCCGCCGCGCAGAGGGAAGGTGGTGGTGAGGCGTCCGCTAGGGTTGACGTCGCCGAAGAGCACATCGACAAGGCCTCTTGCGGCTTCGCTTCCGCCGTGCCAGGCCTCTACGAGCGTAGGACAATGTGCATCCTCCCATTCGAGTACGAGAGGACGGCCTGAGCAGATTACAAATGCTACAGGTTTGCCTGTGGCGAGAAGGGCTGAGATGAGTTCCTTCTGGGCCTCAGGGAGGGTGATGTCAGCCTTGCTGCAGGCCTCTCCGGACCAGCTGCGAGGCTCTCCGAGCACGGCAATGACCTTGTCGGCTCTTCTCGCTACGGCTACGGCCTCGCGAACGAGACGGCTGTTCTGTGCAGGGTCGCAGACGGAAGTGCTGGTGCGGGCGAGCATCTCGCTGTTGGAGAAGTTGCAGCCCTGGGCATAGAGTACCTTGCCGTTGTCTCCGAGGGCCTCCCTTACGGCATTGACTACGGTTGCGGACTTCTGGTCGCAGGAGCCGCTCCACATTCCGAGCAGGTCCTGGGTGTTGTCTGCAAGAGGTCCGACGACTGCAATCGTTCCCTGCTTTGTGAAAGGGAGAATGTTGCTGTCGTTCTTCAGAAGCACTACCGACTTGGCTGCAGCTTCACGGGCAAGGGCGAGTCCCTCTTCAGTAAGTGTATTTGCTTCAGCGCGTTCCTTGTCAAGATAGCGGTACGGGTCCTCGAAGAGACCGAGCTTGTATTTTGCTTCGAGGATTCTGCGGCAAGCGGTGTCAATGTCCTTTTCCGATACCCTGCCCTCATCGAACGACTCCTTGAGGGTCTTGAGGTAGCCGAGAGTCATCATATCCATATCGAGACCCGCCTTGATAGCCTGTGCAGATACGGTTTTGGTATCACCGAGGCCGTGGGCGGTCATTTCTCCGATGGCGTCGTAGTCGGAAACCACGAAGCCGTCGAATCCCCACTCGTCCCTGAGGAGTTCGGTAAGGAGCCAGTGGCTGCCCGATGCAGGTACGCCCTCGATGAGGTTGAAAGAGGACATTCCCGAACCGGCACCTGCCTGGAAAGCGGACTTGTACGGTTCGAGGTAATAGTTGTACATATTTAACTTGCTCATATCCACCGTGTTGTAGTCACGGCCGGCCTCTGAAGCCCCGTAAAGGGCGAAGTGCTTGACGCAGGCCATTATTGTGTTTTCGGCGGAAAGGTCTTGGCCCTGATATCCGCGTACCATTGCCGCAGAGAAGAGCGAGCCCAGATAAGGGTCTTCGCCGCTGCCTTCGGCTATGCGTCCCCAGCGGGCGTCACGAGCGATATCAACCATAGGGCTGTAGGTCCAGCTGATTCCGTTGGCAGATGCCTCTTCTGCGGCTACCCTTGCTGTCTTTTCTACGAATTCAGGGTCCCAGGTGCAGGAAAGAGCGAGAGGGATAGGAAATACGGTGTAGAATCCGTGAATCACGTCAACGCCGCAGAGCATAGGTATGCCGAGACGGCTTTCCTCGACTGCAATCTTCTGGAGACGGGTGAGTTCGTCTATGCCGGCCCATCCGGTTGCCGTCAGATAGCCCATACGGATGAGGTCGTCGATCCCCTGCGCTCCGCTGAGCACTCCCGGAACGTCGCCTCCTGAGAGATTGAGCTGGCCGATTTTTTCTTCTACGGTCATTCTGGACATAAGGTCGTCAATGAACCTGTCCATTTCCCTGTCGGAAGTGGCTTGGTTTGCGCAGGAGGCCAGAGCAAGAGCCCCTGCAAGCAGTGTCATCAATACCAGTGGTTTCTTCATTTCTTATTTTTCTATTGTAAATCCAAGTTTTGCAAGTCCTTCCTGAACTTCAGGACAGCTCATGAAGAGTTTCCAGAGCAGACCGGAACGGTAATTTTCGATCATCGGGGTGATAGTGCACTGGTCGATGGCGAGATAACGCTTCGGGCACCAGTCCTTGGCCTGGCAGAATGCATCGTAGAAGCCGTATTCTCCCCATATGAGATCCTTCATATCGTAGTAGAAGTGCTTCATTGCAGCCATAGACTCCTCCGGAGTGTATGGGAAGGAGCTCAGCGCCGCTGTCGGAGTGATAACGCCGAGGTCATTGTTGACAGGCATATGAGCGTGGTAGCCGGATGGCGAGTAGCTTGCCGTAAGTCCCCAGCAATTGGCCCCGTAGCCGTAATGTCCCTGAGGATTCTGCACGCAGTAATTGTAGTGTATCTTTGCGTGGTTGCAGACTAGTTTCCAGTAATCTGCATATCTGTCCTTGAGTCCTTTCGGGCAGAGTCCGATGTATGAGTAGTGCGACCAGAAGAGTGGACCGGTCCATTCCTCGGCTCCGTTGTACCTGAGAACGAGAGGAAGTCCGTACTGCTGCTTGTCCGATACTATGCCTCCGCTTCTTGCCCAGCACTTGTGATATGCCTCCGGGTCGATGGGATGCGTAGGTGACGAAGCGCCGAGAATATAGGTGATGAGACATTCGTTATAGCCCTCGAGGGCAAAATTCATCTCCCAGCCGTAGTTTGGACTCCAGTGCCAGTAGTACTTGTCCGTCGTGCCCTTCTGATACCAGTCCCACTCAACGTTTCGCCACAGTCTGTCGATGTCGGCGGCGAGTTCACGCTCCTTGACATTGTCTTTGGACATATACTGTCGGGCGATGAGCAGTCCCTCCATAAGGAAAGAAGTCTCTACCAGATCGCCTCCGTCGTCTTTCTTGCCGAAAGGCTTCACCTTGCCGTCGGAGTCCCTGAGCCAGTGAGGGAAGGCACCGTGGAAAGTGTCGGCGGTGGATAAAAAGTCAACGATTTTACGAAGTCTCTCAACGCCTTCCTCACGTGTGACATAGCCGCGTTCCATACCCGCAATGAGGCCGGCTATGCCGAATCCGCTGCCGCCGACCGCAATGATGTCGGCATCATTCTCGGGATAGACTCCGTCCATATGAATGCGTTCCGGAGCCATTCCGGAATTTGGAGCGGCGCCGTCCCACATATAGCCGAGGTGTTCCTGCTCCATCAGGTCAAGGAACTGTTCATCCGTCAGGGTCTCTTTTGCGGACTTGTTGCCCGCACAGGCAGCGAGGGTGACCAGGGCCAGAACTGCCAATGTCTTTCTTATCATTTTATTGCTTCAAGTTTTTTGATTGCATTCTGAACGTCCGGGTTGGACATGAACAGATCCCATACAAAGCCGCTTCTGTAATTCTCCACCATGACTGTGATAGGGCCCTGGTTGAGTCCCATAAAGATAGGAGCCACCCAGTTGATGCCCGGATTGTAGGCATCGTAAAAGCCGAATTCGCCCCAAAGGAATGAGCCGCAGTCGCGATAGAAGTGCTTGAACGCGCGCATCGACTCTTCCGGGGTGTACGGGAAGGAGGCGAGGGCGCCGGTAGGAGTTATCTTGCCCTCGTCGATGTGGGTTGCAGGTTCGCTGGCGCAGTAGCCCCAGAATCCGTCGCTGGCGGTAAGGCCCCAGGCATCTTCACCGTAGCCCTCGTGACCTTTGGGATTCTCGACGCAGTAGCGGTAATTGATGGTCGCGATTGCCTTGTTGTTCTGGAAGTAATTGCAGTAGCGGTCGGTCAGGGCGCGAGGGTCGAGGCCGAGGAAGGAGTAGTGGCAGAAGAAGAGAGGTCCTCCCGTCGATTCGCCGACCTCGAGTTTCTGTCCGTAGTACGCATTGCCGTTAACATAGCGGTTGCCGTCCCTGCTGACCGCCCAGGAGCGGTAGTTTGCAGCGAGGTCGCTCTGACTCGCCCATCCGCTGTAATACAATTCTGCCGGCACGCCGTGAGTTGGCGAAGCGATTGCAAGAAAATAAGTTACAAGGGTTTCGTTCCATCCTATGAGGCGGTGGTTGATAACCCACTCCTGGTCAGGAGACCAGTGCCAGTAGAGATAGTCGCTGTCCGGGGTCTTGCGGTACCAGTCCCACTCGGTTTCTTCCCATATACGGCTGATGCGTTCCCTGATGGTCCTTTCATTGTCGTTGTCGGCATCGAAGAACTGCAGGGCCGCAATGAGTCCCTCATACATAAATGCGGTCTCCACAAGGTCGCCTCCGTTGTCCTTTTTGCCAAACCATGCTATGGTCTCTCCGGTCTTGCCGTTCATAAAGTGCGGATACACACCGTGATGGCGCTGAGCCTCACTGAGGAATCGGGTTATCCTGAGGAATCTTTCGACGCCCTGCTCCCTTGTGATGAAGCCGCGGTGTATGCCGACAAGTATGGACATCATTCCAAAGCCGGAAGCGCCGGCGGCAATCATATCGGTATGGCCAGGTATGTCCTCGCGGGCAAGACCGCTATTAGGTTCGCAGCCCTCCCAATAATAACGGAAGTTTGCAAGTTGCAGCATATCAAGCAATTGCTCGTCAGTCATCTCGCAAGTGCAGGCCTCTGCCGGCTTGGAAAGCCTGCTCTCCGAGCCGTCATAACCCACGGCGGAAACCTTGTATTGCGCCTTTGCGCCGACTTCTCCGATAAAATCGGCATATCTGTCAGACCAAGCTTCCTTTACCGCCACGGCCTCCCAGTCTCCGCCATTCAGGGAACGGTATATCTTGAAATACTTTACACCGTCTTCCTCCTTGCGGCTCCAGCGCAGGTCAATATGCCTTTCGAAACCGAGAGCCTCAGTGATGACGGGAGCATCCTTTCTCACCGAAGCGTTTGCTCTCTCCTCTCCAAGTATCTCGATATCATCGATATAAGCTGTATGCTCAATGTCGTCGCAACGGTCGTTCTGGTACAATTCTACTGCCTTGACCAGTCCCGCATCGAGGGTCTTGCCGACAGCGGAAGGGTCCTCCGCCTTGCTGAGAGAGCCGCTGGAGACCAGCTTGGAGAAAGGCACGCGGACTTCCTGCCAACCGTCACCAAGGTCGCGGCGCTCAAGCTGTGCAAGGTCAATTCCCGGCGTTTTCCTGCCGTTACCGAGTACAAGACGCATATTCGCGTTGAGTTCTCCCTTGACGTGCATTGAAAGCACATAAGGCTTGCTGAACTGCTCCACGCCCCTTATTTCAGGATAGGCTATGCTCACCGTCCAGTCGCCGGCAGGATTTGACTTGTAGGTAAGTTCAAGGCTGTTGCCGGGAGAAGAGAATTGTTCCTCGCGGGCAAACAGATGATGCCTGTTGTTCTTGACCCAGGAATAGCCCGAATACCGGACTTCGCTGTACGGGTACATCCCGCTTTTCATCGCGTTGCGGAAAAAGACGTAATCGAAGTCCCTTTCCCCGGCGATTGCTCCTGCCGACAGCAGGGCCGCCGCAATCAGCGCCGTTGCCTTTTTCATATCAGTTCAAATTCTGCCGCGTTGTCCGTTGTACTGTCAGGTCCGATAAATACACGGAAAGTGCCGGGCTCTGCAACATACTGCATATCAGCATCATAAAACTTCAACTTCTCGACGTCGATCGTAAACTCGACCGTGCGGCTCTCACCCGGCTGGAGAAGTATCTTTTCAAATCCCTTGAGCTCGCGTACCGGTCTGGTGCTGCTGCCCACAAGGTCGCGTATGTACATCTGGACGACCTCCTTGCCGGCCTTGCTGCCAGTATTGGTGACGGTTACGCTGGCTTTGAGGCTGCCTTTGCTGTCCATCCTTTCGGAAGAAAGAGTGACGGGACTGTAGCTGAATGTCGTGTAGCTGAGTCCATATCCGAAAGGATAGAGGGGGTCGTTGTCAACGTCGAGATAGCTGGAGCGGAATTTCGTGAACCAGCCATTCTCTGCGAGTGGCCGTCCAGTATTTTTGTGTGCATAGTAAAGAGGAATCTGACCTACATTCTTAGGGAAGGTGCAGCTGAGCTTGCCGCTCGGGTTGACGTCACCGAACAGAACGTCGGTAACGGCGTAGGCGGTCTCCGTGCCTCCGAACCATACGTCAAGTATTGCCGGAACC
>SAMEA3663299__coassemble_875_pt1 | contig 11864 bp, 10 predicted proteins | sample SAMEA3663299__metabat2_low_PE_002 | metagenome-assembled genome bin SAMEA3663299 (sample SAMEA3663299) | pig gut metagenome | biome: pig gut; feature: pig-associated habitat; material: faeces | place: China | collected 2013
GTTTGCGGTGACAACCACCTTTTCGTTTTCTTTGAAACGCCTGGCGGTTGACTTCATTATGGCGAATGCTTCAGGAAGTATCTTGTTGAGACACTCTTCGATTGCTGCGTCCTCATCCTTGACGAGTTTGTCAGACTCTCCGGCAAGTTTTTCCTTTTCGGAAACAGGGATGTCCCTGTCAAGTTCCGTCTTTATCTCCGCAATGCGGTTCTCGAACGGAGCTTCTACTTCACGAAGCTGCCTCTTGAGCTCTTCGGTGCGTGCCCTGAGGTCATCGTTGTTAAGGGAGTCAATTGAAGGATAGATATCCAACACCTTCTGCAGCAAAGGTTTGACTGCCTTGTAGTCGCGGTCGGCCTTGGTGCCGAATACCTTGGAAATTATTGATGTTAGTGACATAATTCCGTTTAATTACAAAATAATTCACAAATATAATAAAAATAATGCTATATTTGTAATCCGATTGCAGGATTAGCACATCGGTAGTGCATTGGCTTCCCAAGCCAAGGAGGCGGGTCCGACTCCCGTATCCTGCTCAAAAATAGACGGGACGCGTGTGCGTCCCTTGTTTTTTTATGGGCAATTACCTCAAAAAGTGGATTGAGCACGCCAGACCGCGTTCTCTTATGCAAAGTATGATGCCGGCGGTGCTGGCAACAATATGTGCAATCGGTTCCGAAAAGTTCAATATCCTTTGCGGGTTTGCAGCAATCTTAGGCGTCGTGTGTGCCCATCTCGCACTTAACCTTGCCGATGACTGGTTTGACTACCGCATCGATATGATGGGCGACCGCGACAAAGTCATACGTCAGGGATTCAGGGCAATGAGCGTGAAATATCCGTATTTCACCGATGGCAGCGAGACTCCGCGCAGCGCTGCGGCAGCCATTGCAACGTTTGGCGGGATTGCCCTCACCTGCGGTTTGGGCATCTTCATCTATCGTACCGTAGGTTGCGGTTTTGGAGGGGCACAGGGAAGTTGGATCATTCCGGCAATTACCGCCGCCTGCGCATTTCTCGGGATGTTCTACTCCGCTCCGCCGCTCAAGCTGTCCTTCCGCGGACTCGGAGAAATGGTGATAGGATTTATTTTCGGCCCGCTGCTGATGTGGGGAGTATATTACTCTACCGCAGGAAGCATAGATGCAGGCATCAGCTTCGTTTCCATTCCCGTAGGACTGCTGGTGCTCAACATCCTGTTTACCCACTCGTTCATCGACATGGAGGGTGACGCGGCATCCAACAAGATGACTTTTGCCCGGCTTCTCGGTAACCGCAAGCTCTGCCTTGCCGCCTCCTATATCTTTACCTTCGTTCCTTTCATTATGATTGTCATTGCAGTTGCCACAGGAGTGCTGCACCCTATATACCTGATTGTCCTGCTCGTAATCCCGAGGGGAATATGGCTCTGTCATTCCCTCCACTGCTTTTCGGCTGACAGGTCTCACAAAAACGAAATCCCGGACCAGCCATACAGATGGCTCGGACCTATGGCAAAGAACTGGGACATTGTGAGGGAAAAGGGCATAGACTGGTTCCTAATGCGTTGGCTCTGTGCAAGGAACATTCTTTCCGGATTTTGCGCAATGATGATTATTTCCAAAGTTATTACATTGATTATAAGATAATTATGTCAGCAATCAAACAGGCATTCTACCTTCCGTTCTGGTGGTTCAGAGCAAAGTTTTTCGGACGTACGGCCCCACTTCAAAGCGTGATATTCATTTCTGACCGATGCAACCTTTCCTGCAAGCATTGCAGCGTTTACAACCATAAGGCACCGGTTTCCAAATCCTGGGACCAGATCAAGGAAGAACTCGAGTATTGCTACCGTCTGGGATCACGTTTCATCGACTTCGAGGGCGGAGAACCGTTCCTCTGGGAAGACCCGTCACATCCTGTCGGATCGCGTCCGGCAAACGTAAATGACCTCTGCGACCTTGCCCATTCGCTTGGATTCTACTCCTGCACGATTACGACCAATGCCCAGAAAGCTTTTGCAGGCTCACACGCCGACAGCATATGGGTTTCAATGGACGGCGTAGGTGCATATCACGATACCATACGAGGAGAAGGCACCTTTGCAAGGCTCGAGAAAAATGCTTCGGAAAGCGGATGCAAGCACCTGTCCGCCAATATGGCAATCAATGTCCATAATGCCGACTCGGTGGCGGCAGCCATTGAATATGTCAAGGAAAAGCCGTATTTCGAGAGCATATCGCTCAACTTCCATACACCTTTCCCGGGCACCGAGCATCTCGCGCTGCCTATGGAAAAGCGCAACCGGATCATAGACCTCATCCTTGACTACAAGAAAAAGGGTTATCCGATCATGAATTCGAAAAGCGGCCTCAAGGCAATGAAATCCAACAAGTTCAAGAAACGCTGCTGGATGACCAACTTTATTTACGTTGACGGTACGCGCGAGCCTCAGTGCGCAGGATACAAGATTCCGGGCCTGTGCGACAAATGCGGATTCTGTATGGCCGGCGAAGAGGATGCCGTAATGAGACTGGCTCCAGACACCATCCTCGCCGGATTCAAACTCAGAAGATAGACTGAACTTGCTTCATAGCGTCAGTCAAGTTCAAACTCCGTGATGCCCTTGATACCCGGAAATCCGTAATAGGCACCAACAAGGTCGCCCTTGAGCAGCACCCTGTGACCCCTGTTCGACGGATTGTCCATAAGATTGAGGGCATCACGCACGTCTCCCAGAGCAAGTTCGACGCTGAGCACGTAGTCCGGATTGACCGTTGACGAACGCAGTCCAAGAAGAATATTTGTATTTTTGCTGAAAGGCGGTGTCAGGGACATTTTTGAAGTGGAAGTGGCAACGCCTATGATGTAACCTTCCACCCATACGTCCTTTTCCCCTATATGGTCTCTTGCAGTAAGGGTAGTATAGGCATTTGACTTGTCGGAGCCGGGATTCTCGCCTCCTACGACAAATTCTTCATAGCGCCACACTCTGGAAGTGTCAAGCTGAAGCACTATGCCGGAGCCTGATCCTGACACAAGCTGCTCGGATGCCGAAAGCTTGAGTTTCAGCATCGATCCGGCATCCAGCATACGGGAACACAGGCACTCGTCGCCATCAGTACCGTTCATGACCAGTGTCACAATGCCCGGGTTGAAATAGCCCGTTCTTTTCTCGTCAGGGGTCCATAGCAGGTTGCCGCCTGATGAACGGATCATTATCTCTGCATCCGGGAAAGCCGCGCGGAAAGAAGCGTCTGCAAGCAGTTCCAGGCCACAATTCAGTTGTTTGCATTGCAGTATCACCGAAGTTTCCTTATCGGCTGTCACACTCACAAGACGCGAGTCTCCGAACTGTGCCTTGTCATAGCATGGCTCTTCAAAGACACAGGAACTTGCAGTCACGAGATAACTGCCGGCAGGGAGTTCAAATCGTTCAGGAGAGTCGGCATACCTGCCTTCATAGACCTTGCTTCCCGAGGAGTTGCTGATGGTAATGAGGAAGGACCCCACATCCGGCAGATAGCCAGATCTGGTAAGCAGCGATGCACTGGAATCGAAGGAAAGCACCAGGGCACCGGTACCGCTGGTCTTTTCACTGAAAAGATTGTTGCAGGAAGTCATACCTGCACAGAGAAGGAGCAACAGGGCTCCGGCAAAACGGATTGAAGCTTTCATAACTCAAGTATTTTTTACAACCACAAAGTTACGTCCTCTTATCCGTTTCTTACAAAAAGAATCCGCTAATGCTTCAAAAAATTCGCGGGACACTTGCACTCACTGCAGGCGCCCCGCTACTTAACCTAAACTTAAACTATGAAAAACTTCAATGCGAAGATAATACAAATCTTTGAAATAATCACTCTTTATCTCAAAAATATGTAATTTTGCTAGGATTTTTGTACGCCCTAGGCGAATCGAACGCCTATCGTAGGAACCGGAATCCTAAATTTTATCCATTAAACTAAGGGCGCAAATGCAGCGCAAATATACAAAAAAATTATGATTAAAGCTTTTATTTTTCCAGGACAGGGCTCGCAGTTCAGCGGAATGGGCAAGGAACTGTATGAGAGCAACCATCAGGCTCGAGAAATGATGGACAGAGCTGATGAAATATTGGGATTTAAACTGACAGAAATAATGTTCAACGGCACGGACCAGCAACTCAAGGCAACCGAGGTCACCCAGCCGGCAATCTTCCTGCACTCCGTCTGCGAGGCGCTCTGCAACTCGGGAGATACTGCCCCTGATATGGTCGCAGGCCATTCTCTGGGCGAATTCTCCGCTCTCGTCTGCGCCGGGTCGATGGGCTTCGAGGACGGTATGCGGCTGGTCGCGAAGCGAGCGCAGGCTATGCAGCGCTGCTGCGAAACGGTTCCGGGCTCGATGGCGGCAATCATAGGTCTGAGCGAGGAGGCGGTTGAGCAGGTATGCAAGACCGTGGCCGGTACCGTGGTTCCTGCCAACTACAACAGCGACGGACAGATAGTCATTTCCGGCGAAGATGCAGCCGTAGAGGAAGCTATGGCAAAAGCCTTGGAGGCAGGGGCAAGAAAGGCCGTGAAACTGAATGTCAGCGGAGCTTTCCACTCCCCTCTTATGCAGCCGGCGAGGGAAGAACTCGCAAAGGCGATAGAATCTACCCCTATTCTGGCACCTCGCTGTCCGGTTTACCAGAATGTCAGCGCAAGCGCTTCCACAGACCCTGAAGTCATTAAGGAATTGCTGCTCGAGCAGCTCACTTCACCTGTGAAGTGGACCCAGAGCGTAAAGGCCATGATGCGCGACGGAGCTGAGATCTTTGAAGAAAAAGGCCCCGGAAATGTACTCCAGGGCCTCTTGAGAAGAATCAAGCTCTAGCGCTATACGCCTCCGAACGCGCTGTATCCTCCATCGACAGGGATGATTACACCTGTAACGAAAGAAGATATGTCGCTGAGGAGATAAAGCATGGTACCTACCAGATCCTCCGGCTCACCGAACTTGTGGGTCGGAGTATTTGCTATAATCTTGCGGCCCCTCGGCTTGAGTTCGCCCGTCTGCTCATCTGTGAGCAGGAAGCGGTTCTGGTCGGTAAGGAAGAATCCTGGAGCGATGGCATTGCACCTGATGCCCATCTCGGCAACGTGGACGGCAAACCACTGGGTGAAGTTGTTGATGGAACCCTTGGCTGCGGAATATGCCGGAATCTTGGTGAGAGGCCTGATGGCATTCATTGAAGAAATGTTGAGCACCACGCCTTTGCGGGCCTCGATCATATCTGTGGTAAACACCATGGTAGCGAGCAGGGTACCCTTGAAATTGAGGTCGTAAACAAACTGGAATCCTTCCATATCAAGGCCGTAGAAGGTCTTGGAAATGTCGGTATCCGGATCCATCTGCTCGGCTTCGCAGGTTGCCTTTGGCGAGTTTCCTCCGGCGCAGTTGATGAGTATGTCTATCTTGCCAAGTTTTTCGTGAATCTCGTCACGGGCAGCTTCGAGAGCCGCCTTATCAAGGGTACTGGCACTGATTCCCAGACACTTGACTCCAAATTCCTCAGATATAGCTTCGCCCTTTGCAGGGTTGTCCTTGCTGCGGCTGATGACAGCTATGTTAACTCCGGCAGCAGCCAGGCCGCGGGTAAGAGCGTTGCCCAGAACGCCAAAACCGCCGGTGATGACGCAAACGCGTCCTTAAGGTCGTCAAAAGAATATTTCATTGCGGTCATTTCACTTATTTGTTGAACAGTCGTTTGACGTCAGGCGATGTATGTGCCGGCTACGGTATCTCCGCCGTGTCCTGTCCAGTTTGTATGGAAGAACTGTCCTCTCGGCATATCCGTACGCTCATACGTATGCGCTCCGAAGAAGTCCCTCTGCGCCTGCAGGAGGTTTGCAGGGAGACGCTCGCAACGGTAGCCGTCATAGTACTCGAGGGCTGCGCTCAGGCAAGGTGCCGGAACTCCGTTGACAATAGCCTGCGCGAGGACGTTGCGCCAGCCGCTCTGGGCCTCGGCGAGCTTGCCACTGAAATAAGGGTCGAGCAGGATGTTGGCGATGTCAGGATTGTTGTCGAATGCTTCCTTGATTTTGCCGAGGAATACGCTGCGGATGATGCAGCCGCCTCTCCACATCAGGGCAATTCCTCCGTAGTTGAGGTTCCAGCCGTATTCCTTTGCGGCCGCCTTCATAAGGGCATAACCCTGGGCATAGGAAACCACCTTGGCAGCGAAAAGTGCCTTTCTGAGGTCCTCGAGGAAGGCTTTTCTGTCACCGGTGAACTTTGCAGGAGCAGGTCCCTGAAGTATCTTGGAAGCCGCCACGCGCTCTTCCTTCTGCGCGGAAAGGCAGCGGGCAAATACGGACTCACCAATGAGCGTAAGCGGAACGCCGGCATCAAGCGCTGAGATTGCAGTCCATTTGCCTGTTCCCTTCTGACCTGCTGTATCGAGAATGTAGTCGAGCACATAGTTGCCGTCCTCGTCCTTCTTTGCAAGAATGTCACGGGTAATCTCCACGAGGTAGCTGTCGAGGTCGCCCTTGTTCCATTCAGCAAAGGTCTCGTGCATTTCCTCGTTGCTCATTCCGAGGAGTTCCTTCATTATGTGATAGCATTCGCAAATGAGCTGGATGTCACCGTATTCGATTCCGTTGTGCACCATCTTCACGAAGTGTCCGGCACCGCCTTCGCCTACCCAGTCGCAGCACGGCTGGCCGTTTTCCACCTTGGCGCAGATGCTCTGGAATATTGGCTTTACCAGAGGCCAGGCCGCAGGTGAGCCGCCGGGCATCATGGATGGACCCTTGAGCGCGCCTTCCTCGCCGCCGGAAACTCCCGTACCGATGTACAACAGGCCCTTGCTCTCGACGTATGCAGTACGGCGTGCCGTGTCAGGGAAATGGGTGTTGCCGCCGTCTATGATGACATCGCCCGGATCCAGCACCGGAATAAGTTTCTCGATAAAGTCATCTACAGCCTGACCGGCCTTGACCATCAGGAAGACCTTGCGCGGGCTCTTGAGGGATGAAACGAATTCTTCAAGACTGCGGGCGCCGAAGATGTTCTTGTCCTTGCCGCGACCCTGGACAAACTTGTCCACCTTCTCGACGGTGCGGTTGTAAACGCTGACGCGGAAGCCCTTGCTTTCCATATTCAGCACGAGGTTCTCGCCCATTACGGCAAGACCGATAAGACCAATGTCTGATTTTTCCATATTGTTGAGTGTTATTGAATTACAAGTTTAAAATCAAGTTTACGCAGGGCTTCGGCACAGTCGTCCGAAGCGCCCTTGAGATCTATGGTAAAGCAACTCATCTCTCGCCTTATGCGGTAATCCCCCCTCAGACGCTCGAACGAGTCAAGATTATCGCGCAGCAGGTCGCTGTCCTCCTCTACCTTGTAGGTGTGCTCAATTGCCTCGCAGAGCACCTCGTCACGGCTCTTTCCGGAAGCGTCCAGACTAAAGCGGAGAGGCTGAGGGGGCAGAGGCATAAATTCAGGTTTCCAGTCCGTCAGAGGCAGGCCGAGCACCTCAGCAACGGTATGCACGCTTGCAATCGTGCCGTTTGCCTTGCCATCTGCACTGTAACCAGCTATGTGTGGCGTAGTTATATCCAGCAGATCCACCAGTTCGGGATCAAGGTCAGGCTCCCCTTCCCAGCAGTCGAGCACTGCACCCCTGATACTTCCCCGCTTGAGGGCTGACTTGAGCGCAGAATCGTCCACAACCGGGCCTCTGGCTGCATTAATGAGTATCTGTCCCGGTTTGAGCCTATCGATCATAGCCTCGTCGAAAAGATGCCAGGTGGCATCCTCACCACAGCGGATGAGCGGAACGTGAAGAGTAATTATGTCACTCTGTTCCAGTATCTTGTCCAGAGAGCAGAATTGTTCCGGACCCTCACGGCGCTCACGCGGAGGGTCGTTGAGAAGCACCTTCATTCCGAGGGCTCGTCCTACCTGGGCGACCTTGGATCCTACGTTGCCGACTCCCACCACACCGAGAGTCAGGTCGCTGAAAGCGAATCCGTATTTGTGTCGCAGAAACGCAAACAGCGAGGCGGCGTACTGCTTGACCGACCAGGAGTTGCAACCCGGAGCATTGCGCCAGAGTATGCCGTGGCCTTCGCACCAGGTGGTGTCAATATGGTCAAAGCCTATAGTCGCAGTCGCTATCACCTTGACGGAAGAGCCTTCCAGCAGGGCCGCGTCGCACTTGGTTCGGGTGCGCGTGACTATGGCATCGGCATCGCGGACCAGCTCGGCGGTCGTATCCCTGCCGGGCAGATACACAACTTCGGCATAGGGTTCAAATACGCCTTGTAAAAAAGGAATCTTGTTATCGCAAACGATTTTCATCTCCTAGTCCTTGAATCTGTCCGGATGCGCCCAGAGGCCCAGAGCCGGATTTGAAATGTAATATATTTCCTCTCCGCCTACCGTGTTCCAGCCATCCTTCAGATGTGCCACGTCATAGCGTTCCATAACAGCGTCTAGAGGCTCGTAGCCGAATCCGACCGACTCGATCTCCTCGCGTGTCATATCCGGACCCGGGCAATAGGTAATGCTGAAACGGCCTTCGCTGGAGCCGTGGATAAGGTGGGCGGAAGCGCTGAGGTTATTGCGCAGGTCCTCGTTTTCGCGGGTGCACTGCAGCGTGTGCGGAGTGCCCTTGTAGCCGTATTTGCGGATAAGCGCGTCGATGGTCTTGTCCTCGCCGAATTCGCGCAGCGCGGGAGCGAGCACCATCAGCGAGCCGCCGTCCGCAATCGCCATCCTGGTGCGGTAAACCGCCTTGTTGCCCAGCCAGGTGCTTTTGAATTCGGCCGGGTCGAGATACACCAGGCACTTGCGTATGGGCTTTTCTACCATTATGAAGTTGACCTTGAGGGAAAGGTCGGCGGCCTTGCGGAAGCACTCGAAGTCATCACCTATGAACAGTCCGCGCAGTTCCATCTTTCCGGTGCTTTCGTTCTTGGCGAGAACCGTCTGTATATAGATGATAGGAAGGTCCTTGATGAAATTCTGCCTTGCGTACTCGAGCACCGCCCTGACTGGACTGTCCGCCCTGCCCATAATGCGCTCCATTCCGTAGGTAGCTCCCAGATAATGGCTCTTGTTGATACCTTCGCTGCCACCTACGCCTACGAATATGTTCTTGGTGTAGTTGGCCATACCGATGACCTCGTGGGGAACGACCTGGCCAATGGAGAGTATGAGGTCAAACGAAGGATCCAGAAGGAGCTTGTTGACCTGGGCAGGTACGCTGTAGTCCAGCTTGCCTTCAGATACTTCCTTGACATAGGAGGCCGGCACCTCGCCCACGGTCACGACATCGTTGCGCCAGTCGTGTACGCGGAAAAGGTCGAGAGGCACGTGGCCGAACATCTCCCGCAGCTGATGCTCGGGCATTGCGGTATGGGTGCCGAGAGCCGGCATCACGTCTGTAAGCGCAGGCCCGTAATAGTCATAGACCATTTCGGTAATGGGTCCGGCGTAGGAGTTGAGTCTGGTAAAGTCAGGCGGAATTGCAAGGACACGCTTGCGGACACCAAGAGAATCAAATACTTCCTTGAGGGCGGCCCTTACCTCTTCAGGGCTGATGCAGTCCGTTTCCGAACCTCTTGCGTAGTATAGCATAACTATCTCTTTACGCGGGCGTTACCCTGCCATATACTCCAAACCTGGTCTTCGTCTGCAGGCTGTGCATAGTCGGTGAGGAAGGTGGTCGCTAGAGCACCGCTCGCCCATCCGAACTGAATCCACTTCTCGCTGTTCCAGCCCTTGAGTATGGCATAGAGCATACCTCCGACAAAGCCGTCGCCGCCGCCTATGCGGTCAAGGACGTGTATCTCTCTCGGCATTACGGTGTGCCATTCGTCTCCGGCAAGCATGATTGCACCCCAGTTGTGACTGTTGGTGTTGTTGACCTCACGCAGCGTCGTGGCAAATACCCTGGCGTTAGGATAGCTTGCCTTAACCCTGCCAATCATATCCTTGAAAGCATCTATTTTGGACGCTATGTCCTTTCCTCCCGCTTCCGGACCTTCGATTCCGAGACAAAGCTGGAAGTCTTCCTCATTTCCTATAAGGATATCGGAGATACTGCAGATTTCGGCAAAAACGTCGTGAAGTTCCTGCTCGCGGCCCTTCCAGAATGAAGCCCTGTAGTTGAGGTCGAAGCTTATGCGCGTGCCGTACTTTTTGGCCGCACGGGCAATTTCAAGGCAAAAACGGCTGGTCTGGGGGCTGAGCGCTGCGATAAGTCCGGAAAGATGAACGATCTGCACTCCTTCTTCGCCGAATATCCTTTCAAGGTCAAAGTCTGCGACGTCGAGCAGACGGCCGACCTCTCCGGCACGATCATTCCATACGCGAGGGCCGCGTGAACCGTATCCGCTATCGGCAATGTTGATCTGGTGTCTGTAGCCCCACGGACCTCCTTGAGGAACTTCAGGGCCCTCAAAATCCATTCCTCTGGCACGGAGATTGGACTTGATGAATGCAGCGAAAGGGCTGCCCTGTACAAATGCGGTAAGCACCTTGACCTTCAATCCGAGATATGAAGAAATACTTGCCACGTTGGTTTCCGCGCTTGTCGCCTGCAGATGGAACAAGTCGCTGCTATGTACCGGCTGACCGCTTTCCGGCGTTACTCTCAGACCCATGCTTGTGGGAACGAGGAGGGAGTATCTGCACCCCTGCTTAAGTTCGATATCCATAGTAAAAAATCAATTTCAACATTTACAAATATAGTCATTTTTCCGACAAGTGCCGATATAATTTACTATATTTGCAGATGCGAATTTCAACAAAACTACTATAAGTTATGGCTAAAGAAAAAAAATTCATTACCTGTGACGGTAACCAGGCCGCTTCCAACATCGCATATTTGTTCAGCGAGCACGCGGCCATTTACCCTATCACACCGTCATCGACAATGGCCGAGAACGTTGACGAATGGGCTGCCCACGGCAAAAAGAACCTCTGGGGCGAGACCGTGAAGGTCACCGAAATGCAGAGCGAAGCCGGTGCGGCAGGCGCAGTCCACGGTTCTCTTCAAGCCGGTGCACTTACGACGACATACACGGCATCACAGGGTCTCCTGCTGATGATTCCGAATATGTATAAGATTGCAGGTGAGATGCTTCCTGCAGTCTTTCACGTTTCTGCCCGCGCGCTCGCATCACACGCACTTTCAATCTTCGGCGATCACCAGGACGTAATGGCCTGCCGCCAGACAGGATTTGCAATGCTCGCTTCAGGCTCCGTTCAGGAAGCCCAGGACATGGCGGCCGTCGCCCATCTTTCCGCAATCAAGAGCAGCATTCCTTTCCTCCATTTCTTTGACGGATTCCGCACATCACACGAAATCCAGAAGATCGAACTCATAGATGAGGAAGACCTCAAGTCAATGGTCAGCACCAAGTCGCTGGAGAATTTCCGCGCACGCGCGCTCAACCCGGAAGCTCCTGTAACCAGGGGAACCGCCCAGAACGGAGACGTTTATTTCCAGGCAGTGGAAGCCCGCAACCAGGCATACGATGCAGTTCCCGATATCGTTGCACGCTATATGGGTGAAATCAGCGAGCTTACCGGACGCCAGTACCGTCCTTTCGAGTACTATGGAGACAAGGACGCCGAGAACATCATCATCGCGATGGGTTCAGTTACCGAGACCATCAAGGAAACAGTGGATTATCTTGCAAGCCGCGGCCGCAAGTACGGTGTGGTTACGGTTCACCTCTACCGTCCGTTCTCTGCAAAATACTTCCTCAAGGTCATCCCTAAGAGCGTCAAGAAGATTGCCGTGCTCGACAGGACCAAGGAGCCGGGTTCTCTCGGAGAGCCTCTCTTCCTCGACGTAAAGGCGCTTTATCAGGGTCAGTCAAACGCCCCTCTGG
>SAMEA3663299__coassemble_878_pt1 | contig 11846 bp, 9 predicted proteins | sample SAMEA3663299__metabat2_low_PE_002 | metagenome-assembled genome bin SAMEA3663299 (sample SAMEA3663299) | pig gut metagenome | biome: pig gut; feature: pig-associated habitat; material: faeces | place: China | collected 2013
CGCCTTTAAGGATAATTGAATGTGCCCCGAAAAAACATTATCACATAGGACAACAGGTGCGCATTTCTTATTAGCCTGATCTTCGCTACCAGCTCGTATTATCGGATCAAGAGATTGAAAATCCGATGTATACACGCCCCCCGCCACCGATTTTTACATTGTCCCCAATCTTGATAGAGCAGTGTGAAATAAGCGTAGTTTGACTGATTCCCACATTATCACCAATCTCGATAGAAGCATCTCTATCAACAAAGAATGTACAAGGTTGGGGGCATCCTATAGGGTTGTGCCTGAGTCCATTGTTCATTGCAAAGTTATTCCCAATAGAGATGCCTTTCGCGCGTATTGCAACCATCACATATGGAATTCCGCCAGTTCTGAAAGAAGAGAAGCGGACATTATTGCCCTTAAAAATTAGCCACGTTACTATGTGATCCCACAAGGAGGTTATGGCTGAGATTATCTTTCGCCATAGTTTGTTTATGTAATAGAATATCATTGTTTCATTCAGTTAGATCACTGTATACAGAGATAAGTTGTTGGATTATTCTTTCCGGGTTATGCCTTTTCTGCGCAGCAGCCTTCGCATTAAAAGAATATTCTCTCCAAATATCCTCATTATCATAACAATTCTTTATAGCCATTGCCATGTCAAAAGGAGCGTTTGAAGGGATCATAATGCCAGAAACCTTGTCTTTAATCAAGGACGATACTCCGCCCACATTGGTGGCGCAACATGGCAGGCCTAAATATTGAGCTTCACATAAACTATTAGGGCTGTTGTCTATATATGAAGGATGCACATACATATCAGCATTTAGAAGACTCTGAATTAAGCATTCTGGGGTCTGCACCCCCAAACAGCGGACATTCACTTCTGAACATTTAACCTTTACTATTTTCTCAAACCATTTAACAAAATCAGAGTCAGGCCTCACCCCGATTATCTGCCATTCAAAATCGAAGTAATTATATTCTTTTAGAATGGCGGCTGCCCTTAATACGACATCAAAACCTTTATAAACTGTTTCGGAAATAGTTGAAGTAATAATAAACTTGCCATTTCTTTCTTTTTGCCATGATGGAGCAGAATAAAACTGTTTACGCAATACTTCATCTACGTGGTAGTATTTAACATTAGGGTTGTTAAATTGTGCGACATCTTTATCCCATGATGTTCGCCCCATCACAGCCTCCACATATCTAAGATGTTTTTTTTCTATTTCAGCCTTACGTCGCATATTGTGTTCGCCAAAGATAAAGCCATTATGCAAAAACCATTCACGCTTTGAGAATCTATCAAGCAAAAAAGAATAAGCATTTGTCCCGTAAGGGTAATATGCATAAATACAGAGTGAGAGAAGACCTTGCAAATGCGTTACAACAGGTACATCTGTATAATGTGCAACAGAAGCAAGACTATTCTCTATTCCCCATAGGTGTATTAAATCAGGTTTAAAATCCTCAATGACACTTGTTATCTCTTTGAAGTAATTAAGGTGTGACACTCTTTTATATCCACCCAAATAATAAAACAATTTACCTAAACCATTATGTTTTTGCGATTCGATTCCATAATAAGTAACACCGTCAATAGTCTCTTTTATGCTTTTGTTATAAATAAACGCTATTCCTAAATCAATGTTCTTTGTTTTGAGTCCACGAAATTGGCAAAAAAGAGCACTAATCCATCCTACTCCGCAATAACCACATCCCCTATTTTCATCATATAGTGATGCATTCATTGATATCCATAATATTCTCATTTTATATTGTACAATGATTCGTTAAATTATTTATTTACAATTACTTATGTATACAAATAAAACATTTGCAGATAGCTTTACAACACCAACAGGACTGCATAGTGCAAAGTTGGAAACAGCGGTGAAAATAGATGAAAATCAAGCCACTTATCCAGCAGATGATTATGAAAGCTCTCTCCGATTAAGCAAATTTAAACAAATCTTTTCAATCTATCTCATTTGTTCAGGGGCACCGGCAAAGTCGCCATACTAAAGGATATGCTTCAAAACATATGCTCGTCCGACCTTCACGCACATTACCATCGTCTGACCTCTGAGCCTGTTTTGCTCAAGGTTCTGGATTAACTCGTAACCCCTGTCCGTGAATTGTCGTCTTTGCACACTTATCCGTACGTAAGGGATATTCCATCCCCAGCTACAGTCATCAATACAGCTAACCTTCTATCTCTTTCTTTCTCCATATAAATTTAAACTTATGTTTTTCATTGACAGTTTTCGAACCGAAATCAACAAAAGGAAGAATCATAAAGAGAGGATAATTCAAGAAGTATTCGCCCTGCAGCAAAAGTATTACTGATAATATCACTCCCCATTTTCTTTTCAGTGTAGGATTGAAATAAATGCCAATGATGAATGCTAACATAAATAGCAGTCCCATTGATGCAATAGAGCCTGTAAAACCGTTTCCGAACCCAGTAAGTTCTTCATCCATAAAAATATCATTATGAAACCTGTATCTGGTAGAAAAGTCCAATCCATTGCCAAATAGCGGATGCGAAGCAATATACTGGGCGTCGAATATAATAGAGCCAAATCTTGAATAGTTCAACATTAAAGGATTATCAATTTCAATATCTAAAAATTCATTTTTTATCTTTTCTCCCAAAAAATCAAAGTTTACAAAAGAGAAAACCGAAATAGCCAGCAACAAAGCGACGGAGGCAACTGAAAGATATTTATTATCAATAAGTTTTACTGCATTATATACAAGAAGGAACATCATTACGATATAGCCGGTTGTACTGGTCGTTGTCAACAATGTAATAAACAGTACAATGACTTCATACTTGTGTCTTTTCCATAGTTCATTTACCTGGTCAATCTGCAAGAGTAAAACAAGAATAATATAACCTGCAAATGCTCCAGGTTCCCAGAATGGACCACTGTTCCTGAATAAACTACCGGTTTCATCATCCCAAGTTTGCGTATATATGATAAGCGACTGGCTTTTACTCTGTATATCAACAAGTGAAGGAAAGCGTATGCCAAAAAGATTGAAGGAATAAAAGAAGAGACTGATAAGACATAGAACCGTCATCACACGAAGTGCAGAATCTCTTGCTGAATCACCCAAGGTGAAAGCAAGCATAATAGCGCACATCATCTTGATTACATAGTTTGCGGAACCCAGTATAGTGATATGCCCCAGCAGGAAGAATTGGAACATAAAAATCATTCCTAATAAAAAAGACCATCGGAGCATCTCTTTCCAACACTTAACAGGAATCTTGAAATGGACGACAGCCAAGATTACAAGGAACATCAAAATATTGACATACTTCCCCATAAACCCATGCGTGAAGGCAGGATTTCCGCTAATAAAAAAGAATAGCAGAACTAGAAAATCACCAACCAATTGTCTGTCAATAAGCCGCTTGTTCATATATCAACATCATTATGTCCAAGAAGTTCTGCTTGTTATGTCTGGTAGCGGCAAGCGACATCTTTTCAGAATTGTCGTACTCATAAAGTCTTCCGCACTTAGGTCAATGTCTGTTCTGCAACAGAACAATTCAAGCAGGGCACAAACCCAACTTCCTGTTGAATGTGATTCAACTTTACTTCCCTGTAATATGGAAAGTGCTTCAGGCAAAGGAGCATTTACAATCCAAAGAACATTCATTTATTTGTTTCTTAATAATTTTACACATTGAATCGGTGCCAGTAAAAAACCGTTGAAATTTGCGATAATGCCGGCAATCAATATTGAAGGAACACCCATCCCCATTATGTATAACAAATATGCAACTCCAAGAAAAACCGTAGGTGAGATGAGAGATGATATCGTCTGCACTTTTAAGATTCCGGCACCATTCAGAATATTGACGAAGATTGAACTGAACATTACTACGATATTGTATGACATAACCCAAAAGGACAAATTTATATCGATCTGAACCACATCACCTATCCATATCCTATATACAAATTGTGAGAGAAGAAGCATTATCGGCGCGCCAACTATCACCAGAAGAAACAATTTCAGATAATTCTTCAATGAATCTCCAATCCATTTATAATCATTATTTGAAACGGCATCAGTAACGGCTGACCAAAGAGGCGTGATAACAATTCCCCAAACCATCGTCATTACACCGAAATACTTATTTGCTATGTTATACTGTGTAACACTTTCAGGCCCAAAGAATCTGATAATAAGAAAATTAAATAACTGCATCTGCACAATGGCAGCTATTTGTATAATAAAAAACTGCACCCCCAGATGCAAAAGATTGGGTAGTAGCCTAAAATCAACATAGGATAAAGAAGGTGAAATATCCTTATATTTACCACCAAAAAGAACAAAATTATAAATGAGGGAAATGATAACCGGGGCAGCACACAAACCGACACAAAGAAGGACTAGGTTACCCTCCGTGAATTTGGTAAACAGATAGATTACAAAGATTGAACACACCTGCTGAATTAATGTACGAAAAGCCGTTTCTGACGGTTTCTGATCAGCCAAGGATATAATATTAATAGTTGATAAGACAAAGTTGATGCAAAAATATGAAATGATAATTGCAACAGAGATAACCAAACCATTACTATCCTCAGACGAGACATTAAGCACAGAATTCCAATCAATATGAGGAATAATCAGGAGCAAGATCAGCATTAAAGGAAAATAAAGCAATATGAGCAAAGCATACGTCGTACTGACATATGTCCTTCCTAATTGTTTATCCCCATTTGCGATTGCTTCAGTCAAACGATTTCTCAAGCCTTGGTTGAGTCCAACATCGAAGAAAGAAAGCCAGGTAACCATTGAACTGAGTGTCAACCATATGCCATATGTATCACTATCCACATAATTGATAGTCATAGGCACAAGCAATAGTCCTGCAACAATACTACCGCCCTTCAGACATAGCATCCGAATGATATTCTTTATCGCATTCTTAGAACGGACATCTGTACTATGAAGGTCAATACCCATATCTTCTCTGCACGTCACCTTCTTATGGATTTATGATGAAGCATCATCACAAGCCCCAAATTGATGAACAACGAAATTGAAGCAACTTCAACCAATTGCAGACTAACAGACAAACAAGAATACCCGGTAGCAAACACCCCAACCACCACCGCATCAGCGCCGATTTCCACCAATAAGGTTCCTACAGGTTTAAGCCCCCTGTCCATCAACATATGATGCAGATGCGTCCTATCTGCCGAAAAAGGAGAACGGCCGCGTACCATACGCATGGTCATCACCCTCAAGGTATCGAACACGGGAACGGAAAGCACGGAAAGACAAAATGCCATCAGGCTGAATCCGGACAGGTCAAAAGGCTCATATTTGAAGCCTTTGCCGTTGAGGACCCTCAGGCACATTGCAGCAAAGACGACTCCCATCATCAGGGACCCTCCGTCACCGAGGTACATCTTGGTCTGTTTACCAAAGAGATTGTGGATAAAGAACGGTATCATCGCGCCCAGACTTATGAAGGCGAGAGCGGCATAGGAGTATTCGTGATGAAAGAAGAAAAAAAGTCCGAAGCAGGCGTTGGCGAAAATGCAGAATCCGGACGCGAGTCCGTCAACCCCGTCGATAAGGTTGATGGCGTTGACAATTCCTACCATTGCCACGCAACTGAGTATCATTGCCGGAACGATGCCCAGCCTTTCGATGCCGAGCACTCCCTGGAAGTTGCACATCAGCGAGCGGGTCCCGTAAACGACAAGCAGGCTGACCAGTATCTCGATAGTGAATTTGAGCCAGGCCGGGATGTCCAGAATGTCATCCATTGTGCCGATGTATAGCATTATCATCATTGCTCCCAGAGTGGAGAACAGGTCAACTGAACCTATCGTGGTCTTGAAGAAACACAGGCCTATCACTATGCCGAAGAACACAGCCACTCCACCCAGAAGCGGCACCGGGGACTTCTGAAGTTTCCTCTCGGAAGGCGCGTCCGTAAGATTCTTTTCACGAGCGATGCGAAGCACGGGAAAATACACCATCCAGGTCGCCACCATTGAAATGACGATCAGAATGAGCATTATGAATACCGGACGCATCATTTACGCAGATACACCAAAGCAGAAACCACAAAGGCAAGCAAGAAGAAGAATGCCATTATCTTGACGGTGCTCGGGCCGCTCTTGCGTACAGGCACGGTCGGAGCGACAATCTGAGCAAAGACAGGTGTATCCTGCTGGACCCTCAAACGCGCGTTCTGCACCTGCTGCGAAAGCGAGGTAAACAGCTGGTACTTCAAATTGACGTCATTCTGCAGCCTCTGCTGCTCAATCTTCGCGCTCTGCAGCACGAAACCCTGATGCGAGTCCACATACCAGGAGAGCTTTTTCTGCGCCTCGTAATAATCACTTTTCGCTTCTTCGTACATTTCCTCGAAAAAGGCCAGGTCCTTGCGGGTTTTGTCAGTACGGTATTTTCGGACGAATTCTTCCAGATGAGCAAGAAGAGCCCGGGAAGTCTGGGCGGCAACCACCCTATCCTGCATTTCGACGCTGATGGTAATCAGGTAGGTACGTTTGTCAACGCTGACGTCAATGCAGCGGGAAAGCGACTTGACTATGCCGGCCTGTTCCTTTGTAAGCTTGAAGGCATCGAAAGAGAGCGAATCCGAATCATTCTCCTCCCCGCGGGAACTCAAGGCCGCAATCGCCTTGAACGGCAGGCTAAGGACCACGTTCCACCAAGGCTGTCGGACACAGGTGCTCAGATAGCCGTAGAGAGTGGTGTCACATTTCTCGGAATTGACCTGGGTACCAAGCAGTTTTATCATAAACTCCGGAGAGGAGATGATATCGGGATAAACAGTTGGGAGAAGCGCCTCTGTGTTGTTCAGCATATTGTTGGTAATCCCCGCCATTGCTGCCAGAGAAGTGATGCTGCTCTGTCTGTAGGAGAGTTCCGGCGAAACCTTTGATACCACCGTATAGGTCCTGGGAATGCTTTTCGCGATTCCAAAACCGACGATGGCACCGACCATAGACCAAATAAGCATCATCTTCCAGTGGCGGAAGACCTTGCGAAAAACCGCCCCGAGGTCAATTTCGCGCACTTCAATCATTTCATTGCTTTCCATGGCATTACTTCTTGATTACAAGATTGACGATGGTAGCGACCATTGCAGCAACAGATGCAGCAGAGGAGCTGATCGACATAATTTCGGTTGCCGTAAGTTTGTCACGCTCCGGACGGCGAGGCACTACGATTTCGCAGCCCGGCTCAACCCTTGCGTTCATACCGGTTGAAGCAGTGCCGTTTAGATACAGCACATACACCTTGCTCCTGCGGGCATTTTCATTGAAACCTCCCGCCTGACGCACATAATATCTGACAGGCTTGCCGGACACGAAATGAACGGTATTTGGGAAAAGTACCTCTCCCTGAATCCTGACAGTGGTCGTACGTTCAGGAACAATCACCTCATCACCGTCGCGAAGGATTACATCATAATCGGATCCGGGGTTTTCCAGGGCCTTGTCCAATTGCAGCCCTACAGGATATATCTCGTTGACTTTCAACTTCTCAACATCAATTTCTTCCTCATCTGCAGTCTGCCTGACAATCTGTTGCAATCCTGTTCTGACATTGCGCTCATAGGTGGAAATCCTGCGGCGCAGCATTGCTCCGTGCACATCAGCATTGCCGGTAGCCCCTCCTGCTCGTGCAAGAAGGTCGGAGAGACGGAACTGGCGTCCCGTAACGGTATATTGACCGGGATAATTGACTTCCCCGGTGATGGTTACAATCTTCTGTTCGACGAATGAAGGTATCTTGCGCACTGACACTACGTCATAAGGTTTGAGTGTAAACTCGGGATCCCCGTCGACCATAAGACCGTCTGCTATGCGGAAGGTAAAAACTATCGCCGTGGTGTCAGGCTGAGAGACGGAGTCGGAATCAAGTATGCGGCGGCCTACCTCAACATTGAAACTTGATGCACCTTCATTGAGTCCACCGGCAAGAAGTATGAGATCCTCGACAGTCATATTGTCGGCATATTCGAAATTTCCCGGATTGTTGACATAACCGTTGATGGTAACGTCACCCTTCGGTGAGATTTCGTTGACGTTGGAAATGGACAGGATATCATTTTTCCTGAGTATCACATCATCGGCACTGCCGTCCATAATCGCTCCGAGAGGAAGGGCAAGGACCTCGAGTGAGCGGTCGGGCTTTTCACGAATTATCTGAGCGCGGTTCAGGAAAGCATCGTCCATAAGGCCTCCGGCACGGAGAATGAGCTGCCTTACGGTGCCTATCTGTTCGCCGAGTTCGTAAAATCCGGGACGGTAAACCGAACCTCTGACCTCGACTCGGTTTTCATAGAGTTTCTGGGCGCTGCCGAAAATGCCGACATAAACCTCGTCGGCATCACTGACCGGGAAAGAAGAGAACTGTTCGGCTGCAAGGGTGAAGATGCGGCGCTCAGGGCCGTCGTATCGAACTACCCTGGCTTCAGAAACATAGGCATCACCGGTAAATCCGCCGGCATAGTCTATCAGTTGCTGGATAGTCTCGCCTTGCTTCATTTCGTAGATCATAGGCCTCTTTACACCGCCTTCTATCCTGACAAGGGCAGAGTAAGGAGGAACCATTATCACATCACCTTCCTTCAGGCTGATGTCGCAACTCTGGTTGCCTTCAAAAAGGAAGGAATATATGTCAATGCCTGCAATCTTTTCGCCCCCGCGCATAAGCTGAACATCTCGAAGCGAACCGGACTCCGATACTCCCCCGGCGCGATACAAAGCATTGAATACACTGGAGAATGAAGACAGCCTGTAGGTTCCGGGAACCGCTACGTCTCCCATTATGTTTACCTGTATGGACCTGATGTTTCCAAGGGTAACGCTAATCTGCGATGAAGGGTTCTCCCCGCCTATGCCCGAATAGCGCTTGGCAAATGCAGCCTTTATCTTGCCGGTAGCCTGTTCGATGGTAAGTCCGCTGAGCTGAAGCGAACCTATCTGTGATACCATAACACTGCCCTCGGGCGAAATGGTCCTGCGTATTGTCGCCTCATTGACGCCCCAGATATCAATGATTATCTCGTCCCCGGGGCCGAGAACATAGTTTTTTGGAGTAGCGGCGTTGGTATTTGGTTCGAAACTGAGTCTGTCCGAGTTGAAAACATCACGGCCGAACACGGTCGGTTTCGAATCTTTCTTTATTCCGGCGATATCCGTGGCCGATTTGCCGTCAACGGGCGGAACATATTCCTTTCGTGTCGGGCGTATTGATTCGAGCCCTGTTGAAGATACCGTACCCAAGTTCAGTGTAGCTGACTCCGTTGACTGATTCTGATACTTCTTCATCAGGCGCTGAAGTTGGGAAGTAGGCACTCCCTTTGACAGCAGTTCGTTTGCAATCTGCTTCTCGGATTTGCCGGCAGCAACGGCCTGCGACACATAATTGATAACCGCGTCGTCCGTCATCTGAGCATAAGACGGGACGGCAAGGAAGAGCATCAGCGCCGAAATGACATAGTATTTTCCTTTTCTGTTCATTATCTTGGTATATGCTTGATAATCTTTGATTTGAATTTGTATTCCAGCAGTGTGTCAAGTGACAGGCTCTTCTGTACGCCAGTTCCGCTCAAAGCATACAGATCCCGCCTAAGCAACTCATCCGCCCTTTCCCGGACATCTTCTCCGTAAAAAGACACGAGCGAAGCGATGTCAAGCAGGAAAAGTACTCCTGTTTCTTTCAGTTCCAGACAATCTTCCACACTGAGAAAGCCATAGCGCTCAGGGTGTGCAAGAACCGGAACATATCCTTGGGAAAGAGTCCTGGTCAGAAGCTCGCGGAACTGCTGCGGAGGATTGTACAGGGATGCATCGACCAGCACCCTCCTATGCTCCAGGCATAGCAGGTCGGCGGACTGCAGTCTCTCGGCAAAAAGCGAATCGAGCAGATACTGCCCCGCAACGTGCAGGCTGACGGGGCCACGGTATGAGCGTTTCACTGCGGCAAGCGCGTCCTTCAGGTCCTGAGTGCGCAATGGGTTAAATTCCATCACGTGGGGAGTGAACCATACGTCAATAACCCCCGCGGCCTCATATCTCGACAACACAGGAAGGATGCCGGCAAAATCCTTTATCCCATCATCAAAGCCGGGAAGGAGATGCGCGTGAAAGTCAGAGTATCCCCTGAGGAAGCCGGAATCGGCCAGAGTGATATGAGTATTGAAGAGTCCCACTTCGCCGAGCCTTTTACCTATCTTCTGAAACCGCGAAGTCTCTGGGTAAGAGAGCCGTCAACAGCAAGTTTCATCATCTTGCGGGTCTGCTCGAACTGCTTCAGCAGACGGTTGACGTCATTGATTGTGGTTCCCGAACCTGCGGCAATCCTGCGCCTGCGCGATCCGTTGATAAGTTCAGGATGCTCCCTTTCAAACGGTGTCATACTCTGAATCATGGCCTCAGTAGGCTTGAATGCGTCATCAGGAATGTCGACATCCTTGAGTGCCTTGTCCATTCCCGGAAGCATTCCGGCCAGGTCCTTGATATTTCCCATCTTCTGGACCTGTTTGAGCTGGTCATAGAACTCATTGAGAGTAAACTGGTTTTTGGCAATCTTCTTCTTGAGTTCCCTCGCCTGTTTCTCATCAAACTGCTCCTGCGCCTTTTCCACGAGACTGACGACGTCACCCATTCCGAGTATCCTGTCAGCGACACGGGCCGGGTAGAAGATATCCAAAGCCTCCATCTTTTCGCCCGTAGAGACAAACTTGATAGGCTTGCCGGTAACGGCCCTGATGGAAAGCGCGGCACCTCCACGGGTGTCGCCATCCATTTTTGTAAGCACGACTCCGTCATAGTCGATGGCTTCATTGAATGCCACGGCGCTCGCCACCGCATCCTGGCCGGTCATCGCATCGACCACGAAAAGACTTTCCGTAGGTTTTACGGCATCGTGCATTTCCTTGATTTCCGCCATCAGCTCGTCATCGACGGTCAGACGGCCGGCAGTATCGACAATCACCACGCTGTAACCCTCGGCACGCGCCTTCGCAAGCGCAGCCTTTGCCACCGTGACAGGATTCTTCTCCCCTTCCACGGTAAATACAGGCACTCCGACCTGCTCTCCGAGGGTCTGCAACTGCTGAATCGCAGCCGGACGGAAACAGTCGCAGGCTGCAAGAAGAACCTTCATACCCTTCCTGTTCTTCAGATGCAGTGCCAGCTTGCCGGAGAAGGTTGTCTTACCGGAACCGTTGAGACCGGCTACCAGCACAATTCCCGGCTGCCCCTTGACGTTGATTGCGACATCCTCCGAACCCATGAAGTCCGCGAGTTCATCGTGGACAATCTTCACCATCATCTGCTGAGGTTTCACCGCTGTCAGCACATTGGAGCCCAGAGCCTTTTTCTTTACCCTGTCGCAGAATTCTTTCGCGACCTTGTAGCTGACGTCCGCGTCGAGCAGCGCCCTGCGAATCTCCTTGATGGTTTCGGATATGTTTATTTCGGTGATTTTCCCTTCACCCTTGAGTATCTTGAACGACCTTTCAAGCCTTTCTGACAGATTATCAAACATTGCAAAGTAATTTATTAACTTACAAATATATAAAGTATTTTCAAAAAATCAGCTTCATATCGGCATCGAGCATTCCGGATGCCTTGTCCTCAGGAACAAAGCGCCACCCTCCGATTATGGAAGGGTCCGAGATGTCGTGAGAGTCTATGACACCTCTTTTCTCGAAGAATTGTCTTATCAGTTCCCTGATTTCGGGAAGCTGGCCTATCACCCGGGCATCGAGTTCCTCATCCGGGATAAGGGCGCCTTTCAAGAGCAGGTCCCCGCCGCCGCTG
>SAMEA3663299__coassemble_881_pt1 | contig 11821 bp, 9 predicted proteins | sample SAMEA3663299__metabat2_low_PE_002 | metagenome-assembled genome bin SAMEA3663299 (sample SAMEA3663299) | pig gut metagenome | biome: pig gut; feature: pig-associated habitat; material: faeces | place: China | collected 2013
CCTCGGGATGGAACTGCGCGGAGAAGAAAGGCTTGCTCTTGTGCCTGATTCCCTCGTTGGTCCCGTCGTTCATATTGGTAAACAGCACTTCCCAATCCTCCGGAAGGCTCTTCTCATCAATTGCAAAACCGTGGTTCTGTGAACTTATGAAGCACTTGTCACTGCCTTCGAGCCGTACCGGCTGGTTGTGGCTGCGGTGTCCGTACTTCAGTTTGTATGTGCTTCCGCCAGCGGCAATCCCGAGCAGCTGGTTGCCCATACAGATTCCGAAAATCGGCTTGCCCTTTTCCATAGCCTTTTTGATGTGCTCTACGGTTACTGAACAAAGGCTCGGGTTGCCGGGGCCGTTGGAAATGAAGAGTCCGTCCCACTCGAGAGTGTTGAAGTCATAGTCCCACGGAACCCTTGTAACGTTGACTCCGCGGTCGATGAAACAGTGCAGTATCTGATGCTTCACGCCGCAGTCAACAAGCACTATCTTCTTGTCGCCGGACGCCTTGTATCTGATTACGTCCTTACAGCTTACGATTGCAACCTGGTTCTCGAGATTAGGGTCTGCAACGGGGATGCCGACCTCATCCTCCGGCGTCCAGTGCAGCGCCGGGTGGTCGTGACCCTCCGGAACTATGGCGCCGAGCATAGAGCCTTCCTCCCTGAGTATCTTTGTAAGTTCCCTGGTATCAATCCCGCATATGCCCGGCACCTTATGCTCGCACAGCCACTCCGACAGGCTTTTTACCGCATCGTAATGGCTGAACTGCTCGCTGTACTGGGCGATGATGAGGCCGCGTACATAAATCTTTTCGGACTCGAAACGCGTACACAGGCCGTTGCTGTCAAACACTTCTTCAGGGATGCCGTAGTTTCCTATCAACGGGTAGGTGACACACAGCAGCTGACCGCTGTATGACGGGTCGGTAAGGCTTTCGGGGTAACCCACCATTGCGGTGGAAAACACGCTTTCGCCCTCAGCCGGGCCGTCATATCCGAAACTGAATCCTTCAAAACGGCGTCCGTTGGCTAGAACCAGAGTTGCTTTTTTCATATATCTACTAAACTAAATCCCAATCCGCAGCCTTTTCCATCTTGGCCGCAATTTCCTTGTTGCACAGATTGCCTATGCTTCCTATGTGAGTGTGACCCAGATCGGCAACCTTGAGAGAAGCGGCATCCGTGCCGGCATATTTGAACCTGCCTTCGTTCACCTCGATGCCGACCTGCTTGTAGGCATCGCGGAAAGGAGTGCCCTGCAGGGTGCGCCTGTTGACCTCCTCTACAGTAAACATATAGTCGTAAAGTCCCGATGAAAGAATGTCTTTCCTGACCTCGATGTGCTCCAGCATTGTGCAAGTGATGGCAATGCACTCGTGCATCATATCCAGGGCAGGGAAGAGTATGTCTTTAAGGAGCTGGTAATCACGATGATATCCGTGAGGCATGCCGCAGCACAAAAGGTTGATTTCGTTCTCTGTCGAGAGTATGCGGTTGCACTTGCCCCTCACCATCTCCCAAACGTCGGGGTTTTTCTTGTGAGGCATTATGCTCGAACCCGTGGTCAGCGAGTCCGGAAACTTTATGAATCCGAAATTCGGACACATATACTGGCAGCAGTCCGCGGCGAACTTGCCGAGGGTCAGCGCTACGGCACCCATTCCGGCAGCCACCGCCTTTTCAGTCTTGCCCCTTCCGAGCTGAGCGGCGATGCTGTTGTACTCGGGATTGGCAAAGCCGAGCAGACGCGTGGTCATCTCCCTGTCGAGAGGGAAGGAGTTTCCGTAGCCCGCAGCCGAGCCTAGCGGATTTTGGTTTGTGACCTTGTAGGCTCCGCCAAGCATATACATATCGTCTGCAAGTGCCTCTGCATAAGCTCCGAACCATAGCCCGAAAGACGAAGGCATCGCAATCTGGGCGTGCGTGTATCCCGGAAGAATGATGTCCTTGTATTTCTCGCTGAGTTCCTGAAGTTTGGCAAAAAGCTCGAGCAGCTCGGAACGCATTTTTGCAAGCTCGTCCCTGAGCAGCAGCTTTATGTCCACGAGCACCTGGTCGTTGCGCGACCTGCCCGAATGGATCTTCTTTCCTATATCCCCGAGACGACGGGTCAGCAGGATTTCCACCTGCGAGTGAATGTCCTCCACGTCATCCTCGAGTACGAAGCTGCCATTTTCTATGTCCTTTGCGATAGCGCCCAGACCCTCGTTGAGGAGGGAGAATTCTTCCGCGGAGAGCAGTCCTATGCTTTCCAGCATCCTGATGTGGGCCTTTGATCCGATGACGTCATATACGGCAAGTCTCCTGTCAAGTTCGCGGTCGTTGCCTACGGTGAAACGCTCGACTGAATCTTCAGCCTTGGTTCCTTTATTCCACAGTGTCGCCATTGAAGAAATTTTCTGTAAAGTTAATATATTTTAGTATAGCATCCTCAATTTCCGAGATAAAAATAAACTCATCCGCACGATGCGAGCGTGACGATTCGCCCGGTCCCATCTTGACGGCATCTGCATCTATCCTTATCCAGTCGGAAGTGGTAGGGGAGGAGAAGGTCTCCAGCCCCATTCTCTCAATGCAGGACATAAGTCTTCCATGCGGCAAGGTAGCCGAGGACTTGTTGCGGAGATTGCGCGCCTTGAGACTGCTTTTGCACACCGACTGGAGAGCTTCAAGGATTTCAACGTTGCTGTAACGGTCTGTAGGTCTGATGTCCACGACAAAGCTGCAGCTGTCCGGAACGACATTGTGAGCCGTCCCCGCATTTATCTGAGTAACACTAAGTTTCACCTCACCCATAGCCTCGGAATGACGATCAAAGGGATAGGCGAGCAGGGTCCTTATGTCCTCCATCGCTATGTAAATCGCATTGACTCCCTCGCCTCGTGCCGCGTGTCCGCTGACTCCCCGTGCAGTACCGTCAAGTACCAGCAGTCCGCGCTCGCTGGTCGCAGCCTTCATTCCTGTAGGCTCCCCGACTATCACTGCATCGGGCTTGCGTATCGTGCCGCAGGCAAAAGGACCTTCAGCTCCATAAATAAACGCAGCCCCGTCAGGGCCTGACCTCTCCTCTTCGCAGCAAAGCGTGAGTACGAGGTTTACCGCAGATCCGCTATTCGCAAGATGCCTGAAGGCCGCAATCATAGCGACCACGCTGCCTCCGTCGTCATTGCTGCCCAGACCGTAAACCACAGACTCGTCCTTCCCCGGGTCAAAAGGGTCCCTGGTATAACTCTGCGCGGCAGGCACCGTGTCAATATGGGCATCAAACGCAAGTACGGGAGCCTTTTCTCCAGCCCCGAAATAACTTGCAAGCAGATTGTTGCCCATCCTTACCACGTCAACGCCCCAACTGCTCAGCGCCTGCTCCAATATAGAACAGACCTCCGCCTCCCCGAAGGAAAGCGAAGGTGTTCCCACCATGCGGCGCAGTAGTTCGATAGAATCTTTTAAATACTTGTCCATCATAAGCTTATAACCGTTCCGCTATCGCTCAGAAGTTCCGAACTGTGCTTTATTGTAACCTTAACGGCACCTTCCCTGAGCGCCTTGAAAGCATTTTGCAACTTCGGTATCATTCCGTCCGAAATGCTGCCTTCCTGCTTCATCCTCTCAAAACTTTCCGGATTTATATGGGCAATCACGCTGTCGTCATCGTCCTTGTCCCTGAGCACTCCGCGCTTCTCGAAGCAGGTCACAAGTTCCGCCCCGAGGGCCGAAGCAACGCTGGAAGCAATGGTATCTGCATTGGTGTTGAGCAGATTGCCCTTGCCGTCGTGGTTGATTGCGCAGAACACCGGAACCATCCCTGCATCCAGCAGCGCCCTCACCACGGGCACGCTTACCGATTCCGCAGTGACATCGCCCACGAAGCCGAAGTCAACCATACTGCCTTCTATGTCTATAGGCGGCCTCCTGCGCGCCGTAATGACCGACGCATCACACCCTGCAAGCCCTATCGCATTGCAGCCCCGGCTCTGCAGCAGTGCGACTATGTTCTTGTTGCACAGTCCGGCATACACCATAGTCACTACCCTGAGGGTCTCCGCATCGGTCACCCTGCGTCCCTGAATCTTTACCACCTCGATACCGAGCGCCTCCTGCACCTTCCCGGCCATCACGCCCCCTCCGTGCACGAGTATCTTCTCTCCGGGCAGCTGCGCAAATTCTTCCGTGAACTTTTCCAGCATCGCCGGATTGTCCACAACATTTCCGCCAATTTTTACAACCTTAAGCATAAGCGGCTCAATCCTGCATCGCTTCGAGCATCCTCTTCATCACTACCTGGGCTGAAACGACCCTGTTTGCCGCTTCTGGAATCACCAGGCTCCTGTCGGAGTCTATAACCTCGTCAGTCACAATCATATTGCGTCTGACAGGCAGGCAGTGCATAAAATAGGCATTGTTGGTAACTGCCATATGAGCGGCATCAACTGTCCATGCCATATCGCGGCTCAGGATTTTTCCGTAATCCGCAGGGTTTGTCACACCCGGACAGCTCCAGTTCTTTGCATATACGAAGTCCGCACCCTCAAGGGCCTTGAACTGGTCATACTCCACCTTCGCATTTCCTGCAAAACGCGGGTCGAGCTCGTAGCCGTGAGGGTGGGTGATTACAAAATCGACGTCGGCAGCATTCATCCATTCCGCGAAGGAATTTGGCACGGCCTGTGGCAGCGCCTTCGGGTGCGGGGCCCAGGTCAGGACGACCTTGGGACGCTTGCTGCTGCGGTGCTCCTCGATGGTGATGAGGTCGGCGAATGCCTGGCAAGGGTGCACGGTAGCAGACTCGAGGCTGATTACCGGTTTGCCGCTGAACTCGAGGAACTGGCTGAGAACCGTTTCGGCGTAGTCGAATTCCCTGTCACTCAGTCCTGCAAAGGAGCGTACTCCGATGATGTCGCAGTAGCTTGCCATAACCGGGATGGCCTCGCGAAGGTGCTCGGACTTGTCCCCGTCCATAACGACTCCCAACTCGGTTTCCAGCTTCCAGCTGTCCTGGCCTATGTTGAGTACTATAGGATTCATCCCGAGGTTCAGGGCCGCCTTCTGGCTGCTCAGGCGGGTGCGGAGGCTGCTGTTAAAGAACACCAGCATAATGGTCTTGTTCTCGCCCAGATGCTTCCAGGCGAAAGGTGTGCGCTTGACTTCCATCGCCTCCTTGAGGGCGGCGTCAAGATTGCCTATGTCCTGTACGTGGAAAAAACTTTTCATAACAGTTCCTTGAGTGCTTCTATAAACCTGTCGGCCTCTTCGATGCTCAGGCACAGTGGCGCGAGCAGTCTGACCATATTCTTTCCGGAAACTCCGGTAAAGATGTGCTTGTCGAAGAGCAGGGCCTTGCGCAGAGGCGCCACCTCTTCGTTCATTTCAATTCCCAGCATAAGTCCGCGGCCCCTGACTTCCTTGATGCGCGGGCTTTGCGGAATGCTGTTCTTGAGATGTTCTCCGACCTTCAGGGCATTTTCCGTCAGGTGCTCCCTTTCCATTATGTCAAGTACGGAAAGTGCCGCAGCCATAGCAAGATAATTGCCTCCGAATGTAGTTCCGAGCATACCTTTCACGGCCTTGAACTCAGGAGAAATGAGTATGCCTCCGCAAGGGAAGCCGTTGGCAATGCCCTTGCCCATAGTGATGATGTCAGGCCTGATGCCGTTCCACTGGTGGGCGAAGAAGCGTCCGGTCCTGCCGTAACCGCTCTGCACCTCGTCGAGAATGAGACACGCTCCGTAGCGCTTGCAGAGAGCGCTGAGTTCCTGCATAAAGCCGTTGTCGGGAACGTTGATGCCTCCGCAGCCCTGAATGCCTTCTATGATCACTCCGGCAACGTCTCCGCCCTTCAGAATCTCCTCCACGCCGGCGGCATCGTTGAGATCGCAGAAGCTGACCTTATGGTGAGAGTTGAATGGAGATACGATGGCCGGGTTGTCAGTAAGCGCAACGGCTCCGGAAGTGCGGCCGTGGAAACTCTTGCGGAAGGCAATTATCCTGTCCTTCCCCGTGTGGAAAGAAGCCAGCTTTGCGGCATTTTCGTTGGACTCGGCGCCGCTGTTGTCAAGGAAGAGCGAGTAGTCCTCGTATCCGCTTGCTTTGCCGAGGCGCTGCGCAAGCTCCTCCTGCAAGGGATTTACCACGCTGTTGGAGTAAAATCCTATCTTATCCAGCTGCTCCTTGAGCGCGGCCACATAGTCCGGGTGCGAATGCCCCACCGAAATAACGGCGTGGCCGCCGTAAAGGTCGAGATACTCCTGTCCATTGCTGTCCCAGACCTTGCATCCCCGGGCCCTGACCGGAGTGACATCAAATAGTGAATATACGTCAAAAAGATTCATTTTCAATTACTTGTTAATGGCGCGCTTCCTAGAACGCCGATGCCTTGAGTTTGAGCCCTGTCTTTTCGTCCAGCCCGAACATAAGGTTCATGTTCTGAACAGCTTGTCCGGATGCACCCTTGAGCAGGTTGTCGATAACTGAACTTATTATGAGCTTGTCGCCTTTCCTGATGAGCGAGATGAGGCATTTGTTGGTGTTGACCACCTGCTTGAGGTCAACGGGAGATCCGCTCACATAGCAGAATGCCGCATCCCTGTAATAATTCCTGTAGAGTTCCAGCGCTTCCTCCTCTGACAAGTCACAGCGGGTATAGACGCTCGCAAAGATGCCACGGGCAAAGTCGCCCCTGAGAGGGACGAAGTCTATTTCCGGAATCTCACTGCCCTGAAGCAGGCCGAGATTGCGACCTATCTCGATAAGATGCTGATGCTCAAAGGTTTTGTATGCAGAGATATTGTTGTTTCTCCAGCTGAAATGTGTGGTGGCTCCAGGTTTCACTCCCGCGCCTGTCGAGCCTGTGATGGCCGTGACGTTGATTTGGTCTTTCAGCAGGCCGGCAGAGGCAAGAGGCAGCAGGGCAAGCTGTATCGCAGTTGCAAAGCAGCCCGGATTGGCCAGTTTGTCAGCTCCCGCAATTTCAGAGCGCTTCCACTCGGGCAGACCGTAAACATAGCCCTCGGACTCGTCGCGGAAGTCCTGAGCCAGGTCTATGACCTTCAGTCCTGCAGGAGCCTCGTGCTCCGCCCAGAAACTGCGGCTCTTTCCGTGCGCCGAGCACATAAACAGCAGATCGATTCCCTCAAGCTCAAGTTTGTCGGTAAACTTCTGCTCCGTTTCGCCGAATATGCCCGAATGCACCTGATAAAGGAAATTTCCCGCATTGCTCTCCGAGTGGACAAATGCAAGTTCCACCTCCGGATGGTTGAGAAGTATCCTTATCAGTTCACCGGCAGTGTAACCGGCTCCGCCTGTAATTCCGACCCTAATCATTGATGAGTTCGTCCTTGTGATTCAGATAATATGCCCTCAGAGGGTTTGACATAAGCTTGATAAAGCCTTTGGCCTCTTCGGAAGTCCAACCCTTGGCGCCCTCGCCGTATTCGCCCAACTTGTTCTTTACAAGGTCGTTAGGAGAATCTACACCGACGGTTTCGATGCAGTATGGCCTGAGCTTCAGGGTGACTGTGCCGCTGACGTTGCGCTGGCTGCTCTCGAGCATCGCCTCCATATCGCGCATGACCGGCTCCAGGTACTGGCTTTCGTGCAGGAACATTCCGTACCAGTTGCCTACCTGCTCCTTCCAGTACTGCTGCCACTTGCTGAGAGTGAATTTCTCAAGAAGCTTGTGTGCAGTGATAATCATCATAGGACCTGCTGCCTCGAAGCCCACGCGGCCCTTGATGCCAATGATGGTATCGCCCACGTGAATGTCACGGCCGACGCCCCAGGCAGCTCCGATAGCCTCTACAGCCTGGATTGCAGCAACCTTGTCATCGAAGTGTTCTCCGTTCACGCTGCATATCTCACCCTTGTCAAATCCGAGGGTCACCAGTTCCTCTCCTTCTTTGGTAGGGTGCTTGAGGAAAGCCTCCTCGGGCAGACCCTGCCTGGAGTCGAGAATCTCACCGCCGCAGATCGAGGTGCCCCAGAGACCTACGTTGTACGAATACTTAAGTTTCGTAAAATCAGCAAAATAGCCATTTGCGTTGAGGTAATCCACCTCCTCCTTGCGGCTGAGGTTGCCGTCACGGGTGAGGGTTATGATTTCCATATCAGGACACATCACGAGGAAGGTCATATCGAAGCGTACCTGATCGTTGCCGGCACCAGTGGAACCGTGCGCAATGGCGTCTGCGCCAATGCTGTTGGCATAACGGGCAATGGCTATGCCCTGGAAAATCCTTTCAGAAGAAACGGAAATGGGATAGCAACCGTTGCGGAGCACATTGCCGTAAACCATATACTTGAGACTCTTTTCGTAGTACTCTTTGGTAACGTCGAGAGTAACGTACTCCTTTGCACCAAGCTTGTAGGCATTTTCTTCATTGGCCTTGAGCTGCTCGGCGCTGAATCCGCCGGTGTTTGCACACGCGGCATAAACCTCGTAACCCTTTTCCTTTGCAAGATACATCACCGTGTAGGAGGTATCAAGCCCGCCGCTGAACGCGACAACAACTTTTTTCTTCTTATCCATTTTGCTGAGTTTTGTTTTCTTCGTTTAACTTGTCTTCCGGACAATGAATCTCCAGATGCTCCTTAGGGTCATAAAGCAGCCCCGTGCAGATGCACATCTTGTAATCATGATCCTTGAGGATGTCGAAATGCCTGCAACCTTCGCATCCCTTCCAGAATTCGGGGTCGTTCGTCAGTTCGGTGAACGGAACCGGACGGAAGCCAAATTCGTAGTTGAGCTTCATTACCGCTGCTCCCGTGGTGATCGAGAAGATCTTTGCATCCGGGAAAAGCTTGCGGCTCAGCAGGAAGGTCTGCTCCTTGATGCGCCTTGAAAGGCCCATACCCCTGAATTTGTGGGCTACGATAAGTCCGGAGTTTGCAACGAAACTTTTGCCTCCCCACGACTCGATATAAGAAAATCCTGCCCACTCTCCTTCGTCAGTTACGGCGATTACCGCCTTGCCAGCCGTCATTTTGGAAATGATGTACTCGGGCGTCCTTCTTGCTATGCCCGTCTTGCGCTCCTGTGAGGAAATGAACACTTCGTCACATATCTCCTGAGCGTACTTGCTGTGGCTTGAGTCAGCCACCTTAACTTCAATATTCATTCTTGTTGTTTTGTCCCGGTTGATACACAAAGACCCTAACGGCAAGACAAACCGAGATTGTCAATTGCAATTATTGTCGGGTCGAAATTCTGTCTGGAGGTGTTTGCACACTGGTGAATTTCCGATTTTTGGGAGGGTTCTACGCCTCCTGAACTCGGACTCGGGTACTTATATGAAGTGTGCCATACATTTATGCCACAAAGTTAAACCAAAACAATCGAAAAAGCAAGACTTACACTTCGATTCCCAGTTCTCTGAACAAAGTCAGACTGTCCTCATTGAGTCTTCCTTTTGCTTGAATGGCAATTATAGTGATTATTCAGAATTATTTGATAAATTTGCAGGCCGCGTTTGGCTCTGTCTCGGGATTTTATTTCGGAATTTGACAAACTGCGTCGGACTTATGAATTAGTAGTGCACTATATTATATGAGAGTAATGAAATTCGGGGGAACCTCAGTCGGTTCTCCGGCCCGTATCAAGAGCGTGGCCGAATTGATAACAGCCCCTTGCAGTCAGCGCAACCTCGTTGTGCTGTCGGCTATGTCGGGTACAACAAACACCCTCGTGGAGATTTCCGACTATCTTCACAAGGGCAACCGTGAAGGTGCAAAGGAAACCATAGGGCGTCTCAAGTCGCTTTATGCCGGACATATCGCGGCGCTCTACGAAAGCGAAAAATATAAAAAGGAAGCCGAGCAGTATATCAACGGATGTTTCTCCCTTATCAGCAACATCACAAAGCAGTTGTTTACCAGTGTGGAAGAAAAGATCATCCTCGCACAGGGAGAACTGATTTCTACACATATGATGTATTACTATCTGCTCGAAAAGGGGGTAAAGGCGGTTCTTCTGCCGGCACTTGACTTTATGCGCACCGATGCCAACGGCGAACCCGATTCAGATGCCATCAAAGCCAGGCTCCTTCCTCTCATCGAGGCCGAAGCGGATGCCGAACTCTTTATTACCCAGGGATTTATCTGCCGTAACTTCCACAACGAGGTTGACAACCTTCTCCGCGGCGGCTCTGACTACACTGCATCCCTGGTCGGAGCAGCCGTACAGGCAAGCGAAATCCAGATTTGGACAGACATTGACGGTATGCACAACAATGACCCGCGCGTGGTCGAAGGCACTTCTCCGGTGCGCCACCTCAACTTTGACGAGGCCGCCGAGCTCGGTTATTTCGGAGCAAAGATCCTTCATCCTACCTGCATTCTTCCGGCAAAATACGCCAACATTCCGGTAAGGCTTCTCAATACTATGGAACCTGACGCCCCGGGAACCACGATCGACAACAATCTCGACCCGGGCACCATCAAGGCCGTAGCAGCCAAGGACAACATCACCGCAATCAAGATCAAGTCCAGCCGAATGCTTCTCGCTCACGGTTTCCTCCGCAAAGTCTTTGAGATATTCGAAAGCTATCATACTTCCATCGATATGATCTGCACCTCCGAGGTCGGAGTGTCAATGTCAATAGACAACACCAAGCACCTCAGCGAGATAGTAACCGACCTCAAGAAATACGGTACGGTAACCGTTGATACCGATATGTGTATAGTCTGCGTTGTCGGCGATATGGATTGGGAAAACCTCGGATTTGAATCGCGCGCAATGGACGCCCTCAAGGACATTCCTGTCCGAATGGTATCATACGGAGGAAGCAACTACAACATCTCCTTCCTCGTAAAGTCATCCGACAAGCGCCGCACCCTCTGCGCCCTGAGCCGGTTCCTCTTTGCCGACACCGGCAGGTCATAGGACTCGCGCGAAAAGATAATGAGTTGTATGCCAATTAGATAGAGACAATTCTAATGCTTAAAGGACAATTCCCGGTTGAAAAGTTCGCTTCTTTGCGGACACCGTTCTACTACTACGACCTGCCGCTGCTGCGCCGTACGCTCGACAAGATTCGAGAGTGCATCGAGCCTTATCCGCAGTTCCACGTCCACTACGCAGTTAAAGCCAATTTTAACGGGAAGATTCTTCAGGAGATTTCTCGTTGCGGATTCGGTGCGGACTGCGTCAGCGGGGGAGAGATCCGGGTGGCGCTGCAGAATGGATTTGCCCCGGAAAGCATTGTGTATGCGGGAGTTGGCAAGAGTGACGAGGAGATCCTTCTCGCCCTCGACGCCGGAATTGCCCGTTTCAACGTCGAGTCCGCTGCCGAGCTTGAGGTCATAAACGAACTTGCCCTTTCGCGCGGTGTGGTCGCCCCGGTAAGCCTCCGCGTCAATCCGGACATCGGCGCGCATACCCACGCCAATATCACTACCGGTCTGGCGGAAAACAAATTCGGCATCAACTACGAACAACTGCCGGGCGTCATTGAATTGGCGGACAGCCTGCCCGGTGTCGAATACAAGGGCCTGCACTTCCACATCGGCTCCCAAATCCTTGAAATGGATGATTTTGTGGCGCTTTGTAACCGCATCAATGTCCTAGCCGAACAGATACTCCGCCAACGCCGCGGCAGACTTGTTCCTGCCGCTTCGGGTGCTGCGGCGTCGGTGCTCGGTGATATCAATGTCGGTGGCGGCCTTGGCATCAACTACTACCACCCCAACCACCTCGACGTGGCCGAATTCTCCCAATACTTCGAGACCTTTGCCCGTCACCTCAAACTCCCGGAAGGCACCCCTGTCCATTTCGAGCTCGGACGCAGCGTAGTTGCACCATGCGGAAGCCTCATCAGTCGAGTCCTATATATCAAGG
>SAMEA3663299__coassemble_910_pt1 | contig 11584 bp, 10 predicted proteins | sample SAMEA3663299__metabat2_low_PE_002 | metagenome-assembled genome bin SAMEA3663299 (sample SAMEA3663299) | pig gut metagenome | biome: pig gut; feature: pig-associated habitat; material: faeces | place: China | collected 2013
AGGATCCTCCATATAGAAATGCCTCGGGCCATAAGGACTCACGGTCAGACCTGTCAGGATTTTGGCTCCCTCAAGTACGCCTAGATGGGCATACGCTCCCTCGATGTCCTTTGCCTTGATCTTGCATACGGAAATTCCATAGTCGCCAAGAGCGGCAGGCGCCGAAGGCGGGGTAATGTGATTGTCAAGCGGCTGCCAGACCTCAAATCCGCCGCCACCCTGCATATTGAAAGCCAGCACCGCCCTTCTCGGACGAGGTTTGTTGCCCGTATATGGCAGCATCCTTTCTGCAACCCCTTGGTCATCGGTTACAAGTATATCACAACCGAACGCCTTTATATACCAGTTGTAGGCCTCAACTACATCAAATACGCCCACACCGACCTGCTGCACTCCGCAGACAATAGTTCTCTGTTCCATAATATTCTACACTGAAGACACTTTCCCGGCAAGCTTGAAAAACAGTGCCGGACACCATTTCTTGATATAAACCATAAGGAGTTCAATGCCTCCTATCAGCTTGCGCCTGCGACCGCGCCGTATGGCCCTGACAGCTATGCGGGCGCATTTGTCAACAGGCATTCCGTTCGCCTGGCCGGGGTCCATCCTGTCATAGGCGCTTCCGTCTGCAAGCACCGCGCTGCGGCTGATAGGTGTCTGTATGCGGCCAGGTATCAGGAAAGTCACCCTGAGCCTTGGATTTTCCAACTGCAATGACTCGAAAAATCCAAAGAGAGCGTGTTTCGAAGCGCAGTAAGCCGAGCGGAGAGGAAAGCCAAAAAGTCCTGAAATTGAGGTCGTTACAGCTATGCTGACCTTACGGTCCCTTATCACGGGAGCCAAAGCCTTGACAAGTGTAACAGGACCGAAGAAATTGGTTTCCATCAGTTTGCGGTCAACCGCGCAGTCCGTATCCAGACACAACGCCCTCTGCGAAATGCCGGCATTAAGCACTATTATGTCAAAGGCGACACCCTCCACTTCAGAAACAAAGCGCTCAACCGACACAGAAGATTCCATATCCACCTGATAGCAGGAAACGGAAGAGGCTTCCCCGGCCGCCCGGTCGGCACGGCACAGCTCCGCCACCTGCTCCAGTCTTTCCACATTGCGGCCCAGCAGATAAAGCCTGGCTCCAAGAGAAGCAAACTCCCTTGCCATCGCCGCACCTATTCCGGAACTCGCGCCGGTAATGAGTACATTCTTTCCTTTGACTTCCAACATAGTGAGTTATTTAACCTCCCAGGTCGTACCGCTGCGCAAAAGATCATCCACGCAGTGAATCTTTGACTTGGCCATAACTTCCTTGACCTGGTCTCGCACGCCGTCATCGTATGTTATGTCTTTGACGTCGCGGATGACACCAAGAGCGACAGGATAGTCAGGTCCTTTCATATCGGCAAGAGCCATATGCAGACCGATATTGTCCGAATGGGAGTCGTGCACCAGAATGTCCTCCTCCGTAAAACCGCCCTCGCCTATCGTAACGACCCTTATCTTGCGACCGTCATAAATGAGGCCCTTGTTCCTGTCCTTTCCGAAAATCATCTTTTCGCCATCACGCAGAATAATCGTGTGGTCCGCCTTGACAGCGGGATCGGAAAGCGACTTGTGGGCACCGTCATTGAATATCACACAGTTGGTAAGCATTTCCATAACGGAACATCCGTCGTGGAGAGCCGCGGCGGTCATAATGTCCTCGTTGAGCTTGAGCTCTACGTCAAGGGAGCGCGCAAAGAAGGTTCCCTTTGCACCCAGCACCAGCGAACCCGGATTGAACGGATGCTCAACCGTACCGTAAGGCGAAGTCTTGGTTATGGCTCCAAGCTTGGATGTAGGACTGTACTGACCTTTGGTAAGACCGTATATCTGATTGTTGAACAGTATGATATTGATATCTATGTTGCGTCTGATGGCGTGGATGAAATGGTTGCCTCCAATAGCAAGAGCGTCACCGTCTCCGCAGGCCTGCCATACGGTCAGAGTAGGATTGGCCACCTTGATACCCGTGCTTATCGCCGTAGCTCTGCCATGGATACTGTGGAATCCGTAGGTATCCATATAGTACGGAAGACGCGAAGAGCATCCAATTCCCGAAACCACAACATACCTTTCCTTGTCATAGTTGAGCGCCTGGCTGACCTTCGGGAGAGCTCTCTGAAGGGCGGCGAGCACCGCGTGGTCACCGCATCCCGGGCACCAGCGCACCTGCTGGTCGCTCTTGAAGTCTTTTGCAGTAAGATTTGCCATAACTCTACATATTGTTTCGGATAGCCTCGACAATCTCGTTCACGAGGAAAGGCTGTCCCTGTATCTTGTTGAACTTTTTAAACTTGAACTGCGGGAATCTGGCCCTCAGATAATCAGCGAACTGACCGCTGTTGAGCTCGCACACAAGTATGCTTTCGTATGCAGCAAATACTTCCTCGGTGTTTGACGGGAGCGGACAGATAAAATCGAAATGAGCAAACGGAATTTCCCCGTGCCCGAAAGAGTCAACCGCGCTCTTGATATGGCCGTAGGTACCACCCCAGCCAACAACGAGCAGCTTTCCGGAAGCAGGACCGTCAACTGTCAGCAGCGGAAGGTCTTTTGCAACCCTCTCCACCTTCTCAGCCCTTTCACGAACCATGGTCTCGTGATTGACAGGGTCGGTAGAAAGCACTCCGGAATGATTCTTCTCAAGGCCTCCGATACGATGTTCGAATCCTCTCTGCCCCGGAACTGCCCAGCGGCGGACCAGCGTTTCAGGGTCGCGCTCGAAAGGCTTGAAGCGTTCGCCTTCTGCAGGAATTGCCCTGACAAACGGCGGCTTGATATCCGGATAGTCGGCCATCTTCGGGATGCGCCACGGTTCCGAACCGTTCCCAAGGAATCCTTCCGAAAGCAGCATTACAGGGGTCATATGCTCAACGGCAATCTTAGCGGCAGTAAAGGCTGCGTCGAAGCAGTGCGCAGGAGAATGTGCGGCCATAACGACCATAGGGCACTCTCCGTTCCTGCCGTACAGGGCCTGGTTAAGGTCGGACTGCTCGGTCTTGGTCGGAAGTCCGGTGGAAGGACCTCCGCGCTGCACATCAACTACAACCAGCGGCAGCTCTGCCATAACCGCAAGACCCAGCGCCTCCGACTTGAGCGAAAGTCCCGGACCCGAAGTGGTCGTTACTGCAAGGTTGCCCGCAAACGAGGCGCCTATGGCAGTGCATATGCCCGCAATCTCGTCTTCCGCCTGCAAGGTCTTGCATCCCAAACTCTTATGTAGGGCGAGTTCTTCGAGAATTCCGGTAGCCGGCGTAATTGGATAAGATCCGCAGAAGAGCGGGAGACCTGATTTTTCTGAAGCGGCAAGCAGTCCCCAGGCAGTCGCCTGGTTGCCTGTAATGTTGCGGTAGAGGCCCGGTCTGGCAGCACGCACAGGCTCGCAGACATAGGTATTGGCAATGGCCTGGATATTTGCGGCGTAATTAAATCCGTCGTTGAGCACCTTCTTGTTAGGCTCGATGAACTCAGGATGCTTCTTGGCAAACTTCTGCTCGATATAACTGCAGATGTAGTCCATTGGACGGCTGTAGATGAAACATGCCATACCCAGGGTGAACATATTCTTGCACTTGAGTATGGACTTGTTGTCCATCCCGCTGTCCTTCAGGCTCTCCTGAGTAAGCGTGGTGATAGGCGCCACAATAAGGGTGCGGTCTTCCACTCCGAGTTCAAGGAAAGGATTTTCTGTCGTAAAACCTGCCTTGGCAAGTCCGTCGGCATCAAAAGAATCGTCATCGACCAGAATCATTCCGGTCGGCTTGCACCATTTGGCATTGGCCTTGAGCGCGGCAGGATTCATCGCAACAAGAAGGTCGCACAAATCGCCCGGAGTCGTTACGTCCGAACTGCCGATATGCACCTGAAAACCGGAAACGCCCGACACGGTTCCGTGCGGGGCGCGGATTTCAGCCGGGTAATCAGGAAAAGTCGACAAACCGTTACCATAAACAGCGGAGGTACCTGCAAAGAGGGAACCGGTCAGCTGCATACCATCCCCGGAATCGCCAGCAAACCTGATGACGACATCGCGGGTATCGATTACCTTATGTTCCATAGATTAATTATAGACGAAAAGAGGCCGCATCCGCAAGGAAACGACCTCTCAGATCATGTGCAATTATTCCGCCTGTGCTGCTGCCTGCTTTGCCTGAATTTCTTGTGAGAGACTCTCGAGAGTCCTTCCTTCAGCGATTCCGAGCACTTTGCGCGCTTCCGGGGTAAGGTCAACACTCTGTTCAGGGTCAATGTAGAGAGCCGTATTCACATCAATTACATAGATGTATCCACCTGCCTTTGCAAGGTTCTTGACAGTCTCGTTTGCCTTCTGGTAAATCGGAGCCATAAGGTTGGTCTGCTGCTGCTGGAGCTCCTGGTCTATGCTCTGACGGAATTCCTGGATACGGCGCTCGATCTCAACGAGTTCCTTTTCCTTGGTCTCGCGTACTGCAGGAGTCCAGGCAGATGCCTTCTGCTCATAGGTCTTGTACTTTGCATTGTACTCCTCGAGCATGCTGTTGAAAGTCTCCTGGGCCTCCTTGCTTGAAGCCTCGATGGTAGCCCTTGCCTCGTCGGCCTCCGGCATAAGCTGGATGAGCTCGGTGAAGTTCACGTGAGCGAATTTCTGCTGTGCAAATGCGGTTACAGAGGCGATTGCCAATGCCGCAACCATAACGATTCTTTTCATATCTATCAATTATTTAAATTTGTTTACTTAGAACTGTTGTCCGATTACGAAATGGAAGTGACTGCCGCCGTTCTTGGTATCATCAAATCCGTATCCCCAGTCAACTCCGAGCAGGCCGACCATAGGAAGGAAGATTCTCACACCCACACCGGCGCTGCGCTTGATATGGAACGGATTGAACTGCTTGATGTCGGACCAGCAGTTACCGCCCTCAAGGAAGACAAGTGCGAAGATGGTGGAAGATGGCTGGAGAATGACAGGATACCTCAACTCGACGGTAAACTTGTCATAAACGTTTCCGGCATAGGCATAACCCGTGGAGTTGTACGCAGACAATTCGTAAGGAGTAAGTGAATAATTTTCGTATCCACGCATGGAAATCACCTCGGAGCCGTAAGTACTGTAGCCAGACATACCGTCACCTCCGACAAGGAAGCCCTCGAAAGGAGAGTAGCCCCAGTTCCTGTTGTAGTATCCGAGATAACCGAACTGGGCCCGTGTCATAAGCACAAGGTCGCCGATAAGCTTGGTGTAGGTGGCGAATGAGAATTTCCACTTGTTGTACTCAATCCACCTGTACCTGTCCGACGCGCTCCACCTGCTGTAGTCGACGTCCCTCCAGCTGTCCCTCTTGATTACGTTTCCTTCATCGTCAAAATCCTTCTTGCGCAGGAGAGAGAACGGAGGAGTAAGTGACAGTGACATAGAAAGTTCCGAGCCTGAACGCGGATAAATCTGCTGGTCGGTGGAGTTACGGCTCAGGTTGAGAGTGTAGCTTATGTTGTTGGCCGCACCGTCATCAAAGATGAAATATCCCGAATACCAGTTGGTAAGACGGTAGGTCTGCCAGTTGAGTCCGTTGTAGAGCACGAAGTAGTTGTCAGGCCACTTCAAGCGCTTTCCGAGTGATGCCGATACGCCGAACACCTCCATCTGCCTGTCGTGGCTGAGGATATTGAACATCACGTTGGAGTTGGTCTGCCTGGTATAGTATGCAGACAGATTGAGCGAGGTCGGTTTTTTGCCGAAAAGCCAAGGCTCAGTGAAACTTGCGGTGAGCGCAGTGTAATACGTTCCGTTGGTCTGGAACCTGAATGCAAGGTTCTGGGCATCGCCGAGAGGGACAGGCCTCCACGCGGACTTGTCAAAGAAACGGTGAGTCGAGAAGTTGTTGAAGCTTACACCGACCGTGGCGACAAAGGTATATCCGCCCCATCCACCTGAAAGTTCAAGCTGAGAAGACGGTTTCTCCGTAACGTTGTAAACGATGTCAACAGTGTTGTCATTAGGGTTAGGAATAAGCGACCATCCGGTTGCCGGATCGGCAATGGCTTCCGGGTCAAACTGCCCCAGAGACGCGATTTCCCTGATGGAACGTTCAAAGTCGGACTGTGTAAAAAGATAACCCGGCCTTGTAAACACCTGACGGCGGACCACCTTTTCGTTAGTGAGGTCATTACCGTTGATTATGATATTGTTGAAAGTGGCCTGCTTGCCTTCGGTCACCCTAAATTCCACATCTACGGAGTCGTTCTGGATATTGGTCTCCACCGGAGTTACCGAGAAGAAAAGATAACCGTTGTCCCTGTAGGCCTTTGTAACGTCCATATCTCCCTGCTTGCCGCCTCCAAACAGTTTCTTTTCCATCGTGACGACATCGTAAACATCGCCCTTGTTGATGGAAAGCAGGCGATTGAGAGTCTCGGTAGGATAAACGGAATTGCCGGTCCAGGTCAGATCCCTGAAATAATACCTGTCACCCTCGTCAAAGTACAGGTCTATGTTGACGTGCTTTTCATCAACATAGTAAACCGAGTCCCTGACAAGTCTGGCGTCACGATAGCCCTCCTCGTTGAACGCACTGATGGCGCTCTTTTTGTCGTTGATAAACTCCTTACGATTGAATTTCTTGGAACTGAACAGGTTATAGAACTTGTTCGACTTGGTCTTCTTCATCGAACGAGCGATCTTGAAGTCAGACACGTTCTCGTTTCCTATAAAGTTGATGTCCTTGACCTTGATTTTTTCGCCCCTCTCGACCGAGAAATAGAGCTTGTTTGCGTGGGCGATGGTAGAATCGGGCACAAGCCTGGTGTCCACCTTGCAGTTGATGAAACCCTTCTCCGCATAGAAGCGCTTGATGATATCCCTTGAAACGACATCCTCGTAGTCAGTAAAGAAACTTCCCCTGCGCAGGTGGAGCCTTTCGAGAAGTTCCTTCTTCTCTCCGGACTTGACTCCGGTAAATTCTATGTAGCTGAGTCGTGGCTTTTCCCTCAGATTGAGACAGAGATAAACGGAATCGCCCTTTTCGCTGACGCGGTCAATGTCTATGGCAACATTGTCGAAATACTTCTGGGCCCACATCTTGCGCACGATGTTGGAAACATCTTCGCCCGGTATGGTAATCTTGTTGCCTACTGTAAGTCCGCAAACGGAAAGTATCACCTCGTCCGTATAATAGGAGTTGCCTTCTACCCTGACACCACCAATCACATACTCCTTGGGATTGTTGTAATCAACCTCAACATCCATAGTCTGACCATACAAGCCCAAGGTGGACAGCAGAAGCGCCGCCACCATCAGAGTAAACCGTCCGAATCGAGTTTCCATCTATACAGTTTCAATTTGTCCCAAATGCCGCTGAGCGGCATATTAAGGTGCAAAGTTACAATTTTATTTTACTTTTCCGAATCGCCTGTCACGGGAAGCGTACTCCTCCAAGGCAAGGCGATACTCCACTTTTCTAAAATCGGGCCAAAGAGTATCTACAAAAACAAATTCAGTATAGGCCGTCTGCCAGAGCATGAAATTGCTGATACGTTTCTCACCGGAAGTCCTGACAAGCAGGTCGGGGTCCGGAATGCCCGAGGTCGAAAGATAAGGCTCGATGCTCTCCCCGCCTTCGGCGGCCATACGCCTCGAAGCCTGTTCTATGTCCCACTTCCCGCTGTAGCTCACAAACACTATCATAGTCATGGCCTTGCCATCAGCCGTTTCTGCGTCAACCCTGTCAATCATCTCGTTCAGCGCCTCGTCAAGCCTGGAACGGTTGCCAAGTACAACAAAATGCACACCATAACGCTTGAGGGTATCGAGTTCATCAAGCATTGCCCTGAACATCAGTGACATAAGTGTATTGACTTCTGCCTCGGGACGCCCCCAGTTCTCTTCAGAGAAAGCAAAAAAGGACACATACTTTATCCCCCACTCCAGAGACGCCTCCAGAATGGCACGGACACTTTCCACACCCTCGACGTGGCCACGGCTGCGTTCCAGTCCGCGCTGCTGCGCCCAGCGTCCGTTTCCGTCCATTATAAATGTCACGTGTTGCGGTATCTTTGCAAGTGCTTCCATATCAATTAGTTTCCATTATTGTTCCTGACATCGGCCCCCCACAGAAGCCTGGTCCTGAGAGCATCGAAGAAGCTGCTGTTCCCAAGTTTGATGCGCTTGAGCGGGAACGGAGCCTCGCACACTTCTATCCTCGTCCCCGAAGGCACCCTGAAACTGGAGTTGTCGATGGAAAGGTTTACCATCCCGTCTCTGGAATGAGGCACAACGGTCACCGGAGCCTCCTTCGGGACTATGAGCGGGCGCAAATTGAGATTGTGCGGCGAAACCGGTGCAATGATGTGCAGCGAAGTATCCGGCGTGCAAATCGGACCACCCGCGCTCAGCGCATACGCCGTCGAACCCGTGCTCGTCGCAACCAGCAGTCCGTCAGCCCAATACGTCGGCAGGTCATTGTCCCCGACAGTCACGTCCACCCCAAGCATCGAAGCGGAGATTCGGGTAACGGAGAATTCGTTCAGCGCGAATGGACTCATACCCCGGGGCAGGCCGCATTCGGGGCGGACCATCAGCAGACTGCGCAGTTCGACCTCGTAAGTGCCAGCGAGCAGGGCCTCGGCGACCTGTTCCGGACTGTTTTCCGACAGGAAGCCCAGCCTGCCGAGCTGTACGCCCAGCACCGGCACCCCGGCGGGAGCGGCAACCCTGGCAGCGGAAAGGAAAGTACCGTCGCCGCCAATGCTCAGAAGGGCTTCCGTGCCATCTTCGAGACCATCCCGGGAAAGCACGTCGTACAGCAGGCAGCCGCCGTCACGCAGGGTGTCCAGCAGCCTCGAAACCCGAATGTCGTCCTTGAGCGAGTTTTTCTTTATATAATAGGCCAGTTTCATAGAGGGTCTCAAATTTAGCATTTTATTTGCAATAATGAGGAATTAATCCGAGAAAAGATTACTTTTGCATTTATGACCAGATTAAGCGTTAATATCAACAAAATCGCCACCCTGCGGAACGCAAGGGGCGGGAATGTCCCTGACGTGACCAAGGCGGCCCTTGACTGCGAGCGTTTCGGGGCAGAAGGCATAACGGTGCACCCGCGGCCAGACGAGAGGCATATCAGGTACTCGGACGTAAGGACCATACGACCTCTGATTACTACCGAGTTTAACATAGAAGGCAATCCCATAGGCAGTTTCACGGCTCTCGTATGTGAAGTCGTTCCGGATCAGGTCACCCTTGTTCCGGATGCCCACGATGCGATTACATCAAATGCCGGCTGGGATACGATTCGTAACCGCGCATTTTTGACGAGGATGTGCAAGACATTCAAAGACAGAGGGATACGCACATCCATCTTTATTGACCCTAAGCCGGAGATGGCCGAAGGAGCAATGCTCTGCGGGGCTGACAGGGTGGAACTCTACACCGCCTCCTATGCCGAAGGCTACGAAAAGGACCGCGAGGCTGCGATAGAACCTTTCCTCCGCACCGCCGAGGCGGTAAGGGAACTCGGTCTGGGGCTCAATGCAGGCCACGACCTCAACCTCGACAACCTGGGTTATTTCATCGACACCATACCCTGGACCGACGAAGTCAGCATAGGTCACGCCCTTATCAGCGACGCCCTTTACCTGGGTCTAGAAAAAACTATAGAAGAATATCTTGTTCGGATTCGGAAATTTTAGTTAGATTTGTAAATTATTACCCGCAAATCATATAAATTAAGATAAAAGTAATGAAAAAAATTGCTCTCAACCTCAGCCTTGCCGCTTCAATTGTCGGTTTGGCTTCTCTGATTTTCACCTCTACAGGCTGCACCGGCAACGGTAACGGCCAGAACGGCAATGCTGACTCGACATCAGTCACCAGTTGCGAGATTGCGTATATCGATATGGACCGCATTCTCAAGGAATACGACTTCGCAAATGACAGGATGTCGGTAGTCCAGACCAAGGCAGCCAGCGTAGAGCAGGAAATCAACCGCCGCGGCAGCAAGTGCGAAAAGGACCAGAAGGCCTTCCAGGACAAGATGAACAAGGGAATTCTTACCCAGTCCATGGCCGAGGTTCAGCTCAGGAAACTTCAGGAGGACCAGGCAGCATTCGAGAACTATGCCGCCGGCAAGCAGAGGGAGATCAACGAAGAGCTCGTAGTAGCCCAGAATGAGATTCTTGATGCCATCAACACCTATCTCCAGGCTTTCAACGAAAAGGCCGGATATCAGATGATACTCGCTACCCAGAGCCAGGGAGGCGTACAGACCGGAATCATTTCTATCCCTGTAGTTGCCGCCAACCCTGCTCTCAATATTACCGACATTGTCCTCGAAGGACTCAATGCCGAGTATGTAAACAACAAAGCAAAGGCCGAGTAATAACGAAAATATCTGACAGTCTTGAGAATAGCGATACTCTCCTGTTTTTACCCGTTCCGCGGGGGCATTTCCCAGCTCAATGCAGCCATACTGCAGGAGCTGGGAAAAGAGCATACCGTAAAGGCATTCAACTTCAAAAGGCAGTACCCCGAGTTTCTGTTTCCGGGCAAGACCCAGTACGTCACTCCGGACGATGAGGCCGTGCCTGTCGAGTCGGAAGCGCTTCTGGACTCGATTGGTCCGGTTTCGTGGATAAAGTCTGCAAGGAAGATTAAAGAATGGAACCCGGACGTGCTGATTATCAGATATTGGGTAAGCTATCTTGCGCCCGCGCTCGGATTTGTTGCAAGGCATATGTCAAAGAAATGCAAGGTCATCGCAATATTTGACAATGTAATACCCCACGAGAGACATTTCTTTGACAAACCGCTGTCCAAATATTTCCTGAGCGGAATTGACGGCGGAGTCACGCTCAGCCCAAAAGTCGGCCAGGACCTTGAGGAACTGAGCCCGGGCAAGCCCAAGACTGTCATACCTCATCCGATATACTGCGACCACTTCGGCACGAAGATGGAGAGGAAGGAGGCCGAGAATCTGCTCGGTCTCGAACACGGGAAAAAGAACCTCCTGTTTTTCGGTCTGATACGCGAATACAAGGGGCTTGACATACTTCTTGAAGCGTTCAACCTGCTGGATGACAGCTATCAGTTGATTGTTGCCGGAGAACCTTACGGCAGTTTCGACCGATACAGGCAGATTATCGATGCCAGCAAAGCCAAGGACAGGATTTACCTGTTCCTTGACTACATAAAGGACTCCGAGGTCAGCCGATTTTTTTCAGCGGCGGACGTCGTGGTGCTTCCTTACCGCAGCGCCACCCAGAGCGGAGTCAGCGCTACCGGCTTCCATTTCGAGGTTCCGATCATAGTAACTGACGTCGGCGGGCTCAAGAGCGCCATCGAGGGTCCGGGTACGGGAATGGTTGCCGCCGAGGTGACTCCAGCCTGCATCGCCTACAATATAAGAAGATTCTTTGCCGACACAAGGGCACGCGAGGGTTTCGTTGAATCCATACGCAAGGAAAACGAGCGCCTGAGCATAGGCAATTTCTGCAGGCAGCTGATTCAATTCATAAACGGAATTTCCTTATGAAAAAGTTGATACTCTGTTTCATCACCGCATTGGTGGCACTG
>SAMEA3663299__coassemble_914_pt1 | contig 11522 bp, 12 predicted proteins | sample SAMEA3663299__metabat2_low_PE_002 | metagenome-assembled genome bin SAMEA3663299 (sample SAMEA3663299) | pig gut metagenome | biome: pig gut; feature: pig-associated habitat; material: faeces | place: China | collected 2013
ATCACAATATTGCCGGAAGCAAAGGTAGAAGACAAAAGGCCAAGATGAAAGACAGAGGTGTTAAGATTCGTAAAATTAAAACTTTCACCGGGCGTTTTTATGTCCTGCACACACGTCCGTGCGTATACCTATCCTGCGGCTTCCGGCAACTTGGGCTCATAAAACGAAAAAGCCACCGCTGATGCGATGGCTTCCGTGGTCCCTGCAGGGCATGATCCTGCGACTCCCTGATTATGAGTCAGGTGCTCTAACCAACTGAGCTAAGGGACCTTTATCCAGGCGGTCTTAATACCGCCCGATATCAGACTTTGATCTCAACTTCCACGCCTGAAGGCAACTCGAGCTTCATCAGAGCATCAACGGTCTTTGCGTTGGAGTCTTCGATGTCAAGAAGCCTGCGGTATGAATCGAGCTCAAACTGCTCACGAGACTTCTTGTTGACGAAGGTGGAGCGGTTGATTGTGAAGATCTTCTTGTTGGTAGGGAGCGGAATAGGTCCGTTCACCTTTGCGCCGGTAGACTTCACAGTGTCAACGATCCTGGCTGCTGACTTATCAACGAGCATATGATCGAATGACTTGAGTTTAATTCTAATTCTCTGGCTCATTATAATTTGCTTTTATTTTTCTAAACTATTCGTCGTCAGCTGGTGCTTTGAATCCGCTCTTTTCGATGATATCCTTGGCCATATTGGCGCTTACCTCTGCATAGTGGTGGAAACTCATTGTGCTGGTTGCGCGTCCTGAAGACAGGGTACGGAGCACGGTAACATATCCAAACTGCTCTGAGAGAGGAACATACGCCTTGACTATACGGGCACCGTTAGAGGTGGTATCCATCGCGTTGATCTGACCGCGGCGGCGGTTGAGGTCACCGACAATTTCACCCATATACTCTTCTGGAGTGACAACTTCAAGATCCATGATAGGCTCGAGAATAACCGGCTTGCACTTGCGGCATGCGTGGCGGAAAGCCATACGTGCACAAAGTTCGAATGAAAGCTGGTCGGAGTCCACCGGATGGTAAGAACCGTCGAGGAGAGTAACCTTGAGAGACTGTACCTCGTAGCCTGCAAGGACGCCGTTGGCCATAGCCTGGGTAAATCCTTTTTCTACGCTAGGAACAAATTCCTTAGGCACGTTTCCGCCCTTGACCTGGTTGTCGAACTGAAGACCGACAACACCTTCGTCAGCAGGTCCGATCTCAACAAGGATATCCGCAAACTTACCACGACCACCGGTCTGCTTCTTGAACACTTCTTTGTGCTGAACGGTAGCGGTAATAGCTTCCTTGTAGTTAACCTGAGGTGCGCCCTGGTTGATCTCAAGGCCGAACTCACGGCGGAGACGGTCGACGATGATGTCAAGGTGAAGCTCACCCATACCGCTGATGACGGTCTGGCCTGTATCAGGGTCTGACTTGACAGTGAAGGTAGGGTCCTCCTCGGCAAGCTTGCCGAGGGCGATTCCGAGTTTATCAAGGTCTTTCTGAGTCTTAGGTTCAACTGCAATTCCGATAACTGGATCAGGGAACTCCATTGACTCGAGAGCAAAATTCTTTCCTTCAGCGCAAATGGTATCACCGGTACGGAGGTCCTTGAATCCGACTGCTGCGCAGATGTCACCGGCCTCTACCACTTCGATAGGATTCTGATGGTTGGAGTGCATCTGATACAGACGGGCAACTCTCTCCTTCTTTCCGGTGCGTGAGTTGATCACGTATGAACCGGCAGAAAGTGAACCTGAATATGCGCGGACATAAGCGAGACGTCCTACATACGGGTCAGTTGCAATCTTAAATACGAGTCCGCAGAACGGCTCATCAACTGATGGAGCAAGATCGATCTCCTTGTCGGTATTGAGGTCAGTAGCCTTGGTAGCACCGATGTCAAGCGGAGAAGGAAGATAACGCATCACGCTGTCAAGAAGGAACTGAACGCCCTTGTTCTTGAAAGAAGAGCCACAGCAGGCAGGAACTATCTTCATCTCGATGGTACCCTTGCGGATTGCCGCGATAACCTCTTCTTCGGTAACGGAATCAGGATCCTCAAAATACTTCTCCATAAGAGCATCATCACACTCGGCAGCAGCCTCGATGAGACGGTCCCTCCAAAGGGCGACTGCATCCTGCATATCCTCAGGAACGTCAGTAATCTCGTAGTTTACAAGATGATCTGAAGTATCGTAAACGATTGCCTTACGGGCAAGAAGGTCAACAATTCCCTTGAAATTCTCTTCTGCACCGATAGGGAGACAGATAGGAACCGCATTTGCACCGAGCTTGGTCTTGATTTCGTCCACGCAAGCGAGGAAGTCAGCACCAACACGATCCATCTTGTTGACGTAAGCAATCTTTGGCACGCGATATTTGTCGGCCTGACGCCATACAGTCTCTGACTGCGGCTGTACTCGACCTACTGCGCAGAAAGTGGCTACGGTACCGTCGAGAACTCGGAGCGAACGCTCAACCTCGACAGTAAAGTCAACGTGGCCCGGAGTATCGATCAGGTTGATCTGGTAAACCTTGCCGTTGTAGTGCCAGAATGCGGTGGTGGCAGCTGAAGTGATGGTGATACCACGCTCCTGCTCCTGAACCATCCAGTCCATCGTGGCAGCGCCCTCGTGCACCTCTCCGATCTTGTGGGTCTTTCCCGTATAGAAGAGGATACGCTCCGACGTAGTGGTCTTGCCGGCATCGATGTGCGCCATGATGCCGATATTTCTTGTGTATGTAAGATCTCTTTTAGCCATCTGACTAACTAACCAATTTGACTAGAAACGGAAGTGAGCGAATGCCTTGTTTGCCTCGGCCATTCTGTGCATATCTTCTTTGCGCTTAAATGCGCCACCTTCGTTATTGTATGCTGCAACAATCTCAGCACACAGTTTTTCTGCCATAGAGTGGCCGGAACGCTTGCGGGCGAAGGCTATCATATTCTTCATAGAAAGTGAAACCTTTCTCTCCGGACGCAACTCTGTCGGCACCTGGAAGTTGGCACCACCGATACGGCGTGACTTAACCTCAATCTGAGGGGTCACGTTCTCGAGTGCCTTTTTCCAAATATCGAGAGGAGCCTTGTCAGAATCTTTCACCTTCTCGCCTACCATGTCAATGGCATCGTAAAAAATAGAATAAGCGATACTCTTCTTCCCCTGCAACATAAGATTGTTCACGAAACGGGTAACCTCGACATCGTGATACTTAGGATCAGGAAGTAGAATCCTCTTCTTAGGCTTTGATTTTCTCATTGTTTGAAAAAGTTAAATGTAAATAAAACCATCCTTCAGGCAATTACTTCGGCCTCTTGGCGCCGTAGAGTGAACGAGACTGTGTACGTCCTTCTACACCGGCAGTATCCAAAGCTCCTCTCAGGATGTGGTAACGTACACCCGGAAGGTCCTTTACACGGCCTCCGCGAACGAGCACGATTGAGTGCTCCTGGAGGTTGTGACCCTCGCCAGGGATGTAGGCATTGACCTCTTTGGCATTGCTGAGGCGCACACGGGCAACCTTACGCATAGCGGAGTTAGGCTTCTTAGGGGTAGTGGTGTACACCCTGAGGCAAACGCCGCGCTTCTGAGGACAAGCATCCAACGCACGAGATTTTGATTTTACCTCAATAACCTCGCGTCCTTTGCGAACCAATTGTTGAATTGTTGGCATAAATGGTTGTTAAATAATAAATTAAAAACAGCCCCAATAGTTTTGGGGCTGCAAATATAGTGATAATTCACGGAAAAACAAAAGTCTGACCGGAAAATTACCTTACTGTTGCAAATTCGATATCCTTTGCGGCACGCTCGGCAAGCTTAGGGCACTTGTCGGTAGCAAGCTTAAGGGCTGCCTTGGCAGCGCTTACGTCACCCTTGCGGGCAGCTACGATAGCCTTGAGGTAGTTGGTGAGGGCGTCATCTCCGGTAAGGGCTGCAGATGCGGCCTTGAGGTCTCCGTTGAGGATGTTTGCAAGAGCTGCATTGGTACCGGTGGTGTTCTTGAGCTTGCTTGCAGCAGCTGCATAGTTACCATTATATATATCGATGGCTGCAAGATTCTGGGCAGCGGCAGCGTTGCCGGCCTTTGCAAGGAGCTTGGAAGCTGTCTCGTAATCTGAACGGAGCATTGCAGCTACACCGAGAAGGTTCTGGACCTCTGCGCTGTTCTTGTCCTCGAGACGTGCGAGAGTGCGCTCTGCATTTGCAGGCTCGTTCTTGGCGATGTAGAGGGCTGCAAGATTGTAGAGAGCCTTCTGTGAGTTGAATTTCTCAGCGGCGAGGTTGTAAAGAAGAACCTTACGGTCAGCATCGGTTGACTGACCAGCCACGCGGAGAAGCGCCGGCTCGTCAAGCACGTTGATGGCGGTATTTGAAAGTTCTACGAGTTCCTCATCGGTAAAATTCTTAAAGTCGTAATTGGTCACGAAACGGGCACGGCGGAGTTCAGGGAACACGTTCTTGCTGATTTCGGTGTAAATCTTGGACATATTGCGAATCTCGCTTTCACGTACTGCAGGATCGCTGTACATGGAAAGAACGCGGAGAATGAGCTCCTTGTCAGCAATATCAGAAGCAGAGATTGCCTCCTGGAATCCTTTCCAGTCCTGTCCAATGCTCTTTACCTGAACTTCGTCAGCCTTGGTTCCGTCCTTGGTAATCTTGCCCCAAGCCTTCTCAGCGGTACCTGCGCGCTTGTCTGAAAGCTCTGCGTTGAGTTTCTCGCCGCCATCAGGTGAAGCGTAAGCGATAATCTGAGTTCCGGTAACGGTAACTCTCTCATCAGCGGCAATCTCCTTGAGAGCCTCCTGGAGCTCGAGAATGGACTGTGAGCGGAGCTGGCTATTCTTTACGACTGAAGAGTTGATATCGTAAAGAATCTGTCCCTCGGTGCTCTTGTGAAGAACAGCCTGATAGCCGTCCTCCATAATATTGTAGCTACCCTTGAGATTGACGAGGTTTGCGGTGGTGTTGACGCCTTCGGCAACCTTGATGGCAGGACACTCGACGGTATGCTTGCCGTAGTGAACAACAGGACGAAGCTCAAGGTACGAACTCTCAACACCCTCGGTGTAGCCGAACACAAACTTTTCCTTTACAACGCCGCCTGCTTTTGGAACGACCTTGTTGTTGGCCTCAACCTTCTCTCCCTGGAAAGTAACGGTCTTTCCAACGAGCGAGCCACCTTCGTAAACGAGAACAGGAGTTACGTCGAGAGTTGCTTCAGGATAGAAATATCCTTCAGGATAAGTAACGGTAATTTCAGCCGGAATACGGTCGCCGACAAGCTGAAGAACCTCAGGGTTGCAGTTTACCACGACATTCTCTGCCATAGCCATCTTCTCAGCCCTTGACTTTGAGCAGGAAGATGAAAACACTACAAGTGCGACAAGCGCAACAGAAGTAAGAATCTTTTTCATAAATATTATGTACTGATTAATCCTTAAATATTTGGGCAAATATACAAACAAAAAATGAGATAATGCATAAACCGTACCCGGAAGCCTGCAAAGACAGAAACAAACTCGCCCACACCGTCAAATTCGGATATATTAAAAAGTATTTTAACTTGCTAAGCGAAAGTTAGTAGTTGTTTACCTAATGTATTTCAGCAGCAGGGTCAGAACCAAAAAGCTGGAGAGGATGTCAGGAAGTTCATAGTTGTCAGGCCGGCAGGTAGCAAATAATAAGGAATAATTCTTATATTTGTAGTTCATACTTATGGATACACAAGAACTGCAAATATTGAAAAACCGCTTCGGAGTCATAGGAAATGACCCGCAGCTCAACCACGCAATAGAAGTCGCGATGGCGGTAGCCCCGACCGACCTCAGCGTGCTCGTATGCGGCGAAAGCGGCGTCGGCAAGGAGGTTTTGCCCAAGATAATACACCAGTACAGCCGCCGCCGAAACGGCCGTTTCCTTGCAATCAACTGCGGAGCCATCCCGCCGGGAACCATCAACGCCGAACTCTTCGGCCACGAAAAAGGCTCCTTCACCGGCGCCGTAAGCGAACGCAAGGGCTATTTCGAAGAGGCCGACGGAGGCACGCTGGTACTCGACGAAATAGGCGAACTGCCGAAGGAAACGCAGGCAATGCTGCTCAGGGTCCTCCAGGATGGCGAATTCCTCAAGGTCGGCTCGTCCAAGGTCGAAAAGACCGATGTGCGCATCATAGCCTCGACCAACGTCAACCTCGAGCACGCGGTCGCCACGGGCAAGTTCCGCGCAGACCTCTACTACCGTCTCAGCGGCGTGCGCATTGACCTGCCGTCCCTGCGCGAGCGCAGCAAGGAAGACATCTGCCTGCTCTTCCGCAAGTTCTCATCCGACTTTGCGGACAAGTTCCGGCTGTGCAAATTCTCCCTCACCCACGACGCCGTCGGCCTGCTGACGAGCTACCGTTGGCCGGGCAACATACGCCAGCTAAAGAACGTAGCCGAAGCAGCCACCGGAATTCTCTCGAAACCTGCAAGCACGATAACCGAAAGGATAGAGGTCGATGCGGCTATGCTTTCGCCGTTCATTCCGGCGGAAAAGGACGAACTGCTGCCGGCACTCGCAGCTCCTTCGGGCGGCGGGCAGGCCTTGGGAAGCGAGGACAAGCAGATGATAATCAAGGCGATATTTGACCTCAAGAACGAATTCGTCCGCCTAAAGCATGAAGTTGACTTGCTCAAGTCCGGGGTCAGGGAAGAGCAGGGCGTCGCCAAGGCGCTGCCGGTGGTTCACTCCGGTCCGCTGCATATTGAAGAAGAGGAGCCGGAAGAGCAGGGCGGAGAGCCCGCTGCAAGCGTCCCTGCGGAAGATGTCGAGGTGCAGGCCAACACTAACCTGAAGAATGTCAGCGACATACTTATAAAACAGGCCCTGGAGAGGCACGGAGGGAAGGTATCGTCCGCCGCCAAGGAACTCGGCATTTCTGAAAGAACAATTTACCGCAAGATCAAGCAATGGAAAGAGCAATAAGGACGTTCATCGCCACCATAGCCGCGCTGATGCTTACGGCGTGCGGAATCTATTCATTTTCGGGCACTTCCATACAGGCCGACGTCAACCCCATCAACATTGACTTTTTTGAATACAAGGCAATGAAGGTCAACCCGACCCTGGCCAACGACCTGACGGAGGCCATACGCACTCAGTTCCGCAAGATGACACGTCTCGAGCAGGTGGAAATGGACGGAGACCTGCAGATCAGCGGCCAGATTGTCGGCTACGACATCAGTCCGGCAGCCGTGACCGCTGACGAAATCGCAGCGCGCAACAAGCTGACTATCAGCGTAAAGGTTGATTTTGAAAACAAGAAACACCCCGAGGACAGTTTCACCGGCAAGTCCTTCAGCGGCTTTGCCGAATACGACTCCACCAACTCCCTCGATGCAGTCGAGAACACTCTCTGCACCGAAATTATCGCAATCATAGTCGAAGACATCTTCAACGCCACGGTAGCCCAATGGTAGATTATATTGACCTGCACACCCTCACTCTGGAGGAACTTTCCGGAGTCGTCAACGTCTATCCCTGGTTCGGAGCGGCGCGCAAGCTGCTTTGCGAAAGGATGAAGGAGATGGGCGCACTGAGCGACAACCTGCTGGCTCAAACGGCGCTCTATGTAGGGGACAGGAGCATCCTATATTATATGGTAAACGGCAGGGCGGTCAGGGACCCGGCGGTTGACTACGAGCGTGCGCGCAGGGTCGAGCAGGAAAGGCTTGCCCGGGAGAGCGGAGCCGGGGCGGCTGCGGGGGTCGGCAGCGCGGCTGCGGGAGGCGCTCTTGACGGAGAGGCGGCGGTAACTGGCGGTTCCGGGGATGCAGCTGGCAGTACGGATGCGGCTAATTCCGGGGGCAGAGCTGCCGGGGCGCGGCAGATTTTCGTTGCCGGAGGCGACTACTTCTCGCAGAGCCAGTACAACTCGGTCAAGAAGAGCGGGGACGACCTGTTTGCCCGCTTCGCAGTCAGCAGTCGTCCGGAAGGATCTCACGAGGGCGGCGAACTCCCGGACGAGGAACAATTCTACACCGAAACTCTTGCCGGAATCTATGTCGAACAGGGGTATCTTGCTGAAGCCAAGAAGATTTATTCAAAGTTAAGTTTGCGATATCCGGAAAAAAGTATTTACTTTGCAAACCTTATTGACGAAATAAACAAAAATTGAAAATATGAACGCATTATTCATCACTTTGGTAGTTCTGATTGTACTCGCTGCAATCCTGCTCATCCTCGTCGTGCTTCTGCAGAACGGCAAGGGAGAGGGCCTCGCAAGCAATTTCGTGGCAGGCAACCAGACTTTCGGCGTACGCCAGACCGCCGACATACTTGAGAAAATCACCTGGGGACTTGTAGTGTTCATTCTCGTTGCATCCGTTGGCGCATCATTCACAACCAACACCAAGGGCAGCTCAGTTGACATCACCGACAAGATCGAAAACGTGAGCGAGGAAGCTCCTATCGCCTTCCCAAGCAGCCCGGTTGATGTTCAGGACCCTTCAGCCGAGACGGACTCCGCCGCAGAATAAGGTACTGACATTTTGTCACTGGAACATTATTTGACCCACAGAAATGTCGACCCGCAAAACGGGCCGGCATTTTTATTATGGAAAAAAGATATGAGTTTTTAAGCAAGTATGCCATCGACCTCAACGAGGCGGCGGCAAAGGGAAAGCTCGATCCGGTAATAGGTCGTGATGACGAAATCAGGCGTGTGCTTCAGATTCTGTCACGAAGGACCAAAAACAACCCTATACTCGTAGGTGAACCGGGTGTGGGCAAAACTGCAATCAGCGAAGGCATAGCCAGCAAGATTGTAAACGGACAGGTTCCGGAGAACCTTAAGAACCGCAAGGTGTTCTCACTCGATATGGGTGCACTGATAGCGGGCGCAAAATATCAGGGTGAATTTGAAGAGAGGCTCAAGGGAGTCGTCAAGGAAGTGGTGGAGTCCGACGGTCAGATAATCCTGTTCATCGACGAGATACACACTCTCGTAGGCGCCGGCCGCTCAAGCGGCGCCATGGATGCCTCCAACATTCTCAAGCCTGCTTTGGCTCGTGGTGAACTGCGCACCATAGGCAGCACGACCCTGGATGAATACCAGAAGTATTTCGAGCAGGACAAGGCCCTCGAAAGGCGTTTCCAGAAGGTTATGGTAGATGAACCGAGTCCGGCGGAGAGCATTGCCATCCTGAGGGGCATCAAGGAGAAATACGAGAACCATCACAAGGTTTCAATTGAGGATGATGCACTTATCGCGGCCGTCAACCTCAGCCACAGGTATATCAGCAACAGGTTCCTTCCCGACAAGGCGATTGACCTTGTGGACGAGGCCGCATCCAAGCTCAGACTGGAAATGAACAGCGTTCCGGAACCGATCGACGAGCTGAACAGCAAAATAAAGCAGCTGGAGATAGAAAAGGAAGCCATCAAGCGCGAAGGCACCTCGCTCAAGAGCGAAAAAATTGACGAGGACCTCAAAAAGGCGAAGGAAGAGAGGGAAGGTCTGATGAAGAGGTGGAACGCGGAGAAAGGAATTGTAACCGAACTCAACAACCTGCGTCAGCAGCTCGAGGACATGAAGCAGGAGGCGGCGGTTGCGGAGCGCAGCGGCGACTACGGAAAGGTGGCCGAAATCCGCTACGGCAAGATGGCCGCGGCTCAGAAGCGTATCGAAGAGCTCACCCGCCAGCAGGCCGAAATCAAGGACCCGATTATCACAGAGGCCGTTACACCTACCGACATCGCGGAGGTGGTAGCCCGCTGGACAGGAATTCCGGTAGCCAGGATGCTGGAAAGCGAGAAGGAGAAACTGCTCAGGATGGAACAGGAACTTGGCAAGCGCGTAGTCGGCCAGGACAAGGCAGTCGCGGCAGTATCCGACGCTGTCCGCCGCAGCCGCGCGGGCCTCAGCAACGAGCACCGCCCTATCGGGTCCTTCCTCTTTATGGGCAGCACCGGCGTCGGCAAAACTGAACTCGCAAAGGCTCTGGCCGAATTCCTCTTTAACGATGAGAGCATGATGACCCGTATCGATATGTCCGAGTATCAGGAGAGCCATACAGCTTCGCGTCTTATCGGTGCCCCTCCGGGATATGTCGGCTACGACGAAGGCGGTCAGCTGACTGAGGCCGTCAGGCGCAAACCTTATTCCGTAGTGCTGCTGGACGAGATAGAAAAGGCGCATCCGGATATCTTCAACGTTCTGCTTCAGGTACTTGACGACGGCCGTCTGACCGACAACAAGGGCAGGACGGTGGACTTTAGAAACACTATACTGATTATGACTTCCAACCTGAAGGAAGAAGAGCTGAGGATGAGGATGAGACCGGAGTTTATCAACAGGATTGACGAGATTGTGACCTTCAATGCCCTGAGCAAGGAGGATATCAGAAAGATTGTCAGGATACAGATGAAGGACCTGCAGGACAAACTAGCGGAAGACAATGTTCAGCTGAGCTTCACCAAGGCATTCGAAGACGATATGGTTGAGAACGGCTATGATCCGGAGTATGGTGCACGGCCTGTAAAAAGGCTGATACAGAGAGAGTTGGTAAATCAGCTTTCACGCTCCATCCTCGAAGGCCAAATCACCCGCGACAGCGTAATCGAAGTTGATGTCCAGGACGGCAGGACCGTCATAAGGAATCGGTAGGTGGCTGCCGAGCGGTCGCTGTGGGCAGTGGCGGTCGCTGGGCGGTGGCTGGCTCGAGGGGCCAGGTGGTTGCGACGGGACAGTGAAAGCGGTCGCGCGACGGGTGCCGAGCGGTGGGCTGGCGGCCGAGCGTGGTGGCCGTGCGGCGAATGGTAGAGGTGTGAGATCCGGCGGCCGAGCGGCCAGACAGAAGAAAAAAATAAAAAGGGAATGCAAAAAAGTGCAGAAAAACTTGCAAAAGCCAAAAAGATGTCATACCTTTGCATTCCCGAAACGCGGAAATAGCTCAGTTGGTAGAGCGCAACCTTGCCAAGGTTGAGGTCGCGGGTCCGAGCCCCGTTTTCCGCTCCAAGCATCAACGGTCACCTTTTCAGGTGGCCGTTATTTGTATCTAATAGTGCGGCTCGGTGGAGGCTTCGGTATAATTGACGGAAACGGTTGGTAAGATTACTGAACTTCCCGGAATCTATTTTGGAGCTAAGTCCAGTATTGGTATTTCCTGCAATTCATCTGGCAAGGCCCTACGTCAGAGCCAGGGTCACTTGGTATCCTGTAGTCACTTAGTGCCCAATCCCTCACGTTCCTGCAATTCATCTGACAAGGCAATCGGCCTTCCAGGGCTCTCCAGGGCACATCGGCTCGCGCGATGATATTGCTGGAAGATCACAAACCTGCCACGGACCTGCCACACAAGGCCGTCAGAGCCCGGTTGGTGCCCTGTCCCTCACGTTCCTGCAATTCATCTGTCAAGGCAATCGCCATTCTACGGGCCTCCAGGACACATCGACTCGCGCGATGGCATCGATTTGTGTCCATCGAGCGCCGCGACCCCCTCCAGACAGCGCTCCAGGGCATATCGGCTCGCGCGATGTTTTGCAGGA
>SAMEA3663299__coassemble_917_pt1 | contig 11485 bp, 20 predicted proteins | sample SAMEA3663299__metabat2_low_PE_002 | metagenome-assembled genome bin SAMEA3663299 (sample SAMEA3663299) | pig gut metagenome | biome: pig gut; feature: pig-associated habitat; material: faeces | place: China | collected 2013
TTGAAAGAAGACAATCCCTTGGAGATATCTTCAGCGGTAAATTCTTTCTTGCCGCTGATTACGATGTTTGCCGTCTCAGTGTCAACGGTCTCGACCATACGGCGGAAACGAACCTGCTTGAGGTTGAGGATGATATCCTGCATACCCTCGGCAACGCCTGCGATAGTCTGGAATTCGTCCTGAACGCCTTCGATCTTGATCTGGCTGATGGCAAAACCCTCCAAAGACGCTAAGAGAATGCGGCGAAGAGCATTTCCGATAGTCTGGCCGTAGCCCGGTTCAAGTGGCTTGAACTCAAAACGGCCGACGGTTTCGGTGCTTTCGAGCATTATAACCTTGTCGGGTTTCTGAAATGCTAAGATTGCCATAATTTGATTCTTGGTGTTAAATATTACTTGGAGTAGAGATCGACGATGAGCTGCTCGTTGATGTTCTCAGGAATCTCGGCCCTGACAGGGACGTTGAGGAACTTTCCTACGAGAGTTTTGCTGTCAAACTCAAGCCAGGAGTACTTTGAGGCAGATGCAACGCTTGCCTGGATAACCTCGAGACTCTTTGACCTCTCCCTTACTGCAACCACGTCACCCGGCTTTACGTGTGCTGACGGAGTGTTGCAAACTACTCCGTTGAGGGTGATGTGCTTGTGTGAAACGAGCTGGCGTGCAGCTGCGCGGGTAGGGGCAATTCCGAGACGGTAAACGATGTTGTCGAGACGGGCCTCGAGGAGGAGGATGAGGTTTTCACCCTTCTGTCCGGCCATGCGGCAGGCCTTGTTGTAGGTGTTGTGGAACTGACGCTCGAGAACACCGTACATATACTTGACCTTCTGCTTCTCCTTGAGCTGGGTACCATACTCCTTGCTCTTCTTGCGCTTTGAAGCGAGGCCGTGCTGTCCCGGAGGGTAATTCCTCTTTTCGAAGTCTTTGTCAGCTCCGAAGATCGGCTCTCCGAACTTACGTGCGATTTTGGTGCTAGGACCTATATATCTTGCCATAGTGAATAAACTTTAAATGATTAAACTTTACGACGGCCCTTAGGTCTACATCCGTTGTGAGGCATCGGAGTAACATCAACGATCTCGGTAACGATGATACCTGCGTTGTTGATGGTACGGATGGCTGACTCACGTCCGGCGCCAGGACCCTTCACATAGCATTTTACCCTGCGAAGACCTGCATCATAAGCGGTCTTGGCTGCATCCTCTGCTGCCATCTGTGCAGCGTAAGGAGTATTTTTCTTTGACCCGCGGAATCCGCATTTGCCTGCAGAGCCCCAGCTGATGACCTGGCCCTGTGCATTGGTAAGGGAAACGATAACGTTGTTGAAGGTTGATGAAATATGGGCCTCGCCATAAGCTTCAACCTTGACAACTCTTTTGGATGTTGTAGTTTTCTTTGCCATAATTCATCAATTTTACTTGGTTGCCTTCTTCTTGTTGGCAACAGTCTTCTTCTTGCCCTTGCGGGTACGTGCGTTGTTCTTGGTGCTCTGGCCGCGAACCGGAAGTCCGATACGATGACGGATACCGCGGTAGCAACCGATGTCCATGAGACGCTTGATGTCCATCTGGACTGATGAACGGAGCTCGCCCTCGATCTTGTAATTCTCATTGATCTCGGCACGGATCTTGGCGATCTGATCGTCGTTCCAATCACCGCACTTTACTGCAGGATCGATTCCGCACTTTTCAAGAATCTTCTTGGCTGAAGGACGACCGATACCGAAGATATAGGTAAGACCTATCTCTCCCTGTTTGTTGTTTGGTAAATCAACACCAGCAATTCTTGCCATAATTATACTTTACTTAATTTGTTACTGACTATTATCCCTGACGCATCTTGAACTTAGGGTTCTTCTTGCAGATTACGTAGAGACGTCCCTTGCGGCGTACTATCTTGCAATCTTCGCTGCGCTTCTTGATGGATGTTTTGACTTTCATATCTGTTGCTTTTTATTTGTATCTGAAAGATATTCTGCCTTTGGTCAAATCATAAGGTGAGATTTCAACTCTTACCTTGTCGCCCAGAAGAATATGGATAAAGTTCATCCTCATCTTGCCCGAAATGTTGCAGAGCAGGACGTGACCGTTCTCAAGCTCGACCTTGAACATCGCGTTTGGAAGGGTCTCTATAACCTTTCCATCTTGTTCTATTGCTACTTGTTTTGACATTAAAATTAACTCACTTTAAAAATTGATCTTGCCATCTTTCTCGATAAAATCGAAGGTTGAGAGCTGCTCGGCACCGCCTTTACGGACAACAACCGTAAGTTCGTAGTGCGCCGCCTTGCTATGGTCAGCGGTGTGTACCGCCCAGCCGTTGCGGGCGAGATAAACCGCCTTGCCGCCGGCATTTACCATAGGTTCTATGCAGAGCGCCATACCGTCAACCAGATGAGTTCCTCGACCTCTTCGGCCATAATTAGGAACCCCCGGATTTTCGTGCATCTCTTTGCCGATTCCGTGGCCTTCAAGCTCACGGACGACTGAGAATCCGAATGACTCCACGTACGATTGCACCGCGTATCCGATATCGCCGGTCCTTGCACCGGCCACAGCCGCTTCGATACCCTTGTAGAGCGAGGCCTTTGTAACGTCAAGGAGTTTACGGGTCTTCGCATCCACTTCCCCGACAGGGAAAGTGTATGCGGAGTCTCCGTTATATCCTTTGTACAAGGTGCCGACATCCACAGAAACGATATCGCCATCCCTGAGTTCGTAGTCTGACGGGAAACCGTGTACCACGACGTCATTTACGGATGCGCATATGGCTGCGGGGAAACCTTCAAAACCCAGGAAGCTTGGAATCGCTCCATTGTCACGGATGAAAGTCTCAGCCACCCTATTCAACTCTTTTGTTGTCACACCGGGGGCGACTGCCTTACCGACTTCCGCCAAGGTCTTTGAGACCAGTATGGCATTTTCGCGAAGGAGCTCGATCTCTTCCTCTGTTTTAGGCTTGAACATCAACCTTGAATTTTCAAAGAACTACATACCTGAGCGTCCGCTGAGACGGCCGGTCTTCATCAGACCGTCGTAGTGACGCATCAGCAAATAACCTTCAACCTGCTGGAGAGTGTCAAGCACAACACCCACGAGAATCAGAAGCGAAGTACCTCCGAAGAAGCTTGCAAACATTTCAGTAATGCCAAGCTTCTGGGCGCCTGCAGGAAGGATTGATATGAGGCCAAGGAAGATTGCTCCAGGAAGGGTGACTCTTGACATGATGTTATCAAGGTACTCAGCGGTCTTCTTGCCCGGCTTCACACCAGGAATGAACCCATTGTTGCGCTTCATATCCTCTGACATCATCGTCGGATTGACGGTAACGGCAGTATAGAAATAAGTAAAGACTACAACAAAGATAAAGAACAGGAGATTATACCATACTCCGGTTGTGTTGCCCAATGTGGCAGCGAGGCCACGGGTAGCGTCAAAACGTGAGAAGATGACAGGGAAGAGCATCAGTGCCTGTGCGAAGATGATAGGCATAACGCCGGCAGCATTGATCTTGAGCGGGATGAACTGGCGGACGCCACCGTACTGGCGGTTTCCGATCACCTGCTTTGCGTACTGTACAGGAACCCTGCGGACTGCCTGAACGAGCGCGATGGCAGCGATGATGACAAATACCCAGGCTACGAGCTCGATAACGAGGAGGAGGAATCCGCCGCCACCGTTGGTGGTAAGCTTGTCTCCGATCTCGGCAACGAGAGCGTAAGGCAGACGGGCAACGATACCGATCATAATGATGAGCGATACGCCGTTGCCGATACCGCGGTCGGTAATGCGCTCACCGAGCCACATTACGAACATCGAACCTCCCATAAGGATTATGGTAGATACGAGGTTAAACACGAAGGTGCTCCAACCGAGGGTCTTGGTAGCGGTAAACGCAGCCTCAGGAATCTGTCCGTGGAGTGCAGCCATATAAGCCGGACCCTGGATGCAGATGATGAGGATGGTCAGCCACCTTGTCATCTGGTTCATCTTCTTGCGGCCGCTCTCACCTTCCATCTGAAGTTTGCGGAAGTAAGGGACAAACACGCCAAGCAGCTGGATGACGATCGATGCCGAAATGTATGGCATCACACCCAGTGCAAAGATTGAAGCATTTCCGAATGCTCCGCCGGAGAACATATTCAGCAGGCCGACAAGACCTTCTGAAGCGGTACGGCTGAGATCGGAACCCGCAAGAAGGGAAGCATCGATGCCCGGAAGCACCACGAAGCAGCCCAGTCTGTAAACCAGAATGAGCAGACAGGTATATACTATCCTCTTGCGGAGCTCTTCAATCTTGAAGATGTTCTTGATTGTATCAATGAACCTCATAGAATTACTCTGTTACGACCGCCTTTCCACCGGCAGCCTCAATTTTTGCAATAGCTGACTTTGAGAATGCATCTGCAGTAACGGTAACGGCTGTCTTGATCTCACCGTTTCCGAGAACCTTTACAAGGTCGGTCTTTGATGCAAATCCTGCAGACCTGATATCCTGCACGCCGATCTCGTTAACGCCGAGACGGGCAGCAAGTGCCTCGATTGTAGAGACATTGACTGCAAGATACTCTACACGGGTAGGATTCTTGAAGCCGAACTTAGGCAAACGGCGCTGGATAGGCATCTGACCGCCTTCGAAGCCGATCTTGTGCTCATAACCTGCGCGTGCCTGTGCGCCCTTGGTACCACGGGTGGAAGTACCGCCCTTGCCGGAACCCTGGCCACGGCCCAATCTTTTGCTGGTATGGGTTGAACCAGCCGCTGGAGTCAAATTGTTAAGTTTCATCTGTGAGTCCTCCCTTAGTCAATTACTTCAACTTTGCAGAGGTGAGCGACTTTTGCAAGCTGACCCTCGGTAATCGGGGTCTTTTCAACCTCTACTGTCTGATGCATGCGGCGGATTCCGAGACAACGAAGGTTTGCCTTCTGACGTGCGGTCTCGCCGTTGCTGCTGATTATCTGTGTGATTCTAAGCTTTGCCATAATAGTGTCCTCCTTCTGTTAGCCGTTAAACACCTTGGACATCGGAACACCACGCAGGCTGGCTACGGTATAGGCGTCGCGCATCTGGGTGAGAGCGGTGATGGTAGCCTTTACAAGGTTGTGAGGGTTTGATGAACCTCTTGACTTTGCAAGGACGTTCTGCACACCGGCTGACTCAAACACTGCACGCATCGCACCACCGGCCTTTACACCGGTACCTGGAGCCGCAGGCTTCATGAACACGCGGGAACCGCCGAACTTGGCTTCCTGCTCGTGAGGGATAGTGGTGTTGATGACAGGAATCTTAACGAGATTCTTCTTTGCATCCTCAACGCCCTTTGCGATGGCGGCGGTAACTTCGTTAGCCTTTCCGAGACCATAGCCTACAACGCCGTTCTCGTCACCTACGACTACGATAGCAGCAAAGCGGAAGTGACGACCACCCTTAGTTACCTTGGTAACTCGCTGGATGGCAACAAGTCTGTCCTTGAGCTCAAGGTCAGATGTCTTTACTCTTTTAACATTTGTATTTGCCATAGTCTTTTCTATTAGAATACGAGGCCGCCTTCACGGGCAGCATCTGCCAAACTTTTAACTCTTCCGTGGAAAAGATAACCGCCACGGTCAAAACAGATAGCGGTGATTCCCTTTGCCTGGGCGCGCTCTGCGATGGCCTTGCCTACGATGGCTGCAGCCTCGATGCCAGACTTGCCCTTGCACTGTGCTGCAAGCTCCTTGTCGTTGGAAGCGGCTGCGCAGAGGGTCTTGCCCTGCAGGTCATCGACAACCTGAACGTAAATCTGCTTGTTGCTGCGGAACACGACCATACGAGGACGCTCTGCAGTGCCGTTGACGTGCTTGCGGATGCGGTAGTGAATCCTTCTTCTTCTTTCAATTCTACTGAGTGCCATAATTCTTTCCTCCTATTATTTAGCTGCTGCAGTCTTACCGGCCTTACGACGAAGCTGCTCGCCAACAAACTTGATACCTTTGCCCTTGTAAGGTTCAGGTGCACGGAATGAACGGATCTTGGCTGCGACCTGGCCCAGGAGCTGCTTGTCACAGCTCTTGAGGACGAGGCGAGGGTTCTCACCCTTGCGAACATCCGGAACCTCGGCCTTAACCTCGGTAGGGAGCATAAGCTGGATTTCGTGTGAATAACCGAGCGAGAAGGACAGAAGCTGTCCGTTCAGAGCGACACGGTAACCCACACCGACAAGCTCCTGCTGTGTAGAGAAACCTTCGGAAACGCCGACTACCATATTGTGCACCAGAGCGCGGTAGAGACCGTGCATTGAGCGGTGACGAGGCTGGTCTGTCGGACGCTCGAACTTGATCTGATTGTCCTCAACGATGACCTTGATATCAGAATCAATCTTCTGAGAAAGCTCACCGAGAGGTCCTTTAACCTTCAGGACGTTGCCATCGCAGAGCTGAACGCTCACTCCGGTCGGAAGGCTTACAGGCAATTTACCAATTCTTGACATTTGATGATATAGATGTTTGATGATTAATAAACATAGCATATAACCTCACCGCCAACGCCAAGTTCCTTGGCTTCCTTGTCGGTGATCACACCCTTGGAAGTAGAGAGAATGGCGATTCCGAGTCCGTTGAGGACGCGAGGCATATTCTCCACGTCGGTGTACTTGCGGAGACCCGGGGTAGAAACGCGCTCGATCTTCTTGATAGCGGCCACCTTGGTCTGCGGATGGTACTTGAGGGCGATTTTGATGGTGTTGTATGGTGCTCCCTCAACCACCTTGTAGCTGAGGATATAGCCTTTCTCGCAGAGGATCTGGGTAATTGCGACCTTCATCTTGGAAGACGGGATCTCAACAACCTTCTTTCCGGCCATATAGGCGTTGCGGACTCTGGTGAGATAATCTGCAATTGGATCAGTCATATTCTTTTCTTTTTAATTTTTACCAACTTGCCTTCTTTACACCCGGGATGAGACCGTTGCTGGCCATCTCACGGAACTGGATACGGCTGAGGCCGAAGGCTCTCATATATCCCTTCGGACGTCCGGTAAGGGAGCAACGGTTGTGGAGACGGACTGCGGAAGAATTCTTCGGCAGCTTGTCGAGTGCAGCCCAGTCGCCGGCCTCCTTGAGGGCCTTTCTCTTTTCTGCATACTTAGCAACCAGTTTCGCGCGCTTTACCTCGCGGGCTTTCATTGATTCTTTTGCCATAGTATATTATTTGTTATGTTTCTTGAAAGGCAGACCGAATCCGGCAAGAAGTGCGCGGCACTCCTCATCGGTGCGGGCTGTGGTCACGAAAGTAATCTCAAGTCCGTGGATACGCGGATTCTTGTCGATGTCAATCTCAGGGAAGATGATCTGCTCCTTGAGACCGAGGGTGTAGTTGCCCTGTCCGTCCATATTCTCGGCGATACCGTTGAAGTCACGGATACGAGGGAGAGCCACACGGATGAGCTTCTCGAGGAACTCGTACATCTTGACGTCACGAAGGGTAACCTTGGCACCGATCGGCATTCCGCGACGGAGCTTGAAGTTTGAGATATCCTTCTTGGAAGTGGTGATCACGGCCTTCTGACCGGTGATGAGAGAAAGCTCTGAAGCTGACTCCTCGACGATCTTCTTGTCCTGGGTACCTGAACCCACACCTTCATTGAGGGTAATCTTGACGAGACGAGGGCACTGCATTACGGTGCTGTAACCGAACTGTTCCATCAGTTTGCCGACGATCTCCTCCTTGTATGCCTTCTTGAGGGAAGGAACATAGCTTGCAGGCAATACCTGCTGAGCTGCGGTTTCTTTAACTTTTGCCATAATTACTTAATCTCCTCCCCTGATTTTTTAGCGTAACGGACCTTCTTGTCACCGTCCATCCTGTAACCCACGCGAGTCGGCTTGCCGCTCTTAGGGTCGATGAGCTGGAGGTTGGAAACGTGAATAGGAGCCTCCTGGCTTACGATGCCGCCCTGAGGATTCTTTGCATTTGGTTTGGTGTGCTTCTTGACGATGTTGACGCCCTCAACGATAGCGCGGTCCTTGGATGGATCGACTGAGAGGACCTTGCCTGTCTCGCCCTTGTAGTTGCCGGCATTTACATACACGGTGTCACCTTTCTTAATATGTAACTTTTTCATAATTCTTATTAATTAAAGGACCTCCGGTGCCAGTGAAACTATCTTCATGAAATTCTCGCGGAGCTCTCTTGCCACCGGGCCAAAGATACGTGTTCCGCGAAGCTCTCCCGCATTGTTGAGGAGCACACAAGCATTGTCGTCGAAACGGATATAGGAACCGTCAGCGCGACGGACCTCTTTCTTGGTGCGCACTACGACAGCCTTAGATACGGCGCCCTTCTTGACGTCGCCGCCCGGGATGGCGCTCTTGACTGCGACAACGATGGTGTCACCGACAGTCGCATAACGATGGTGGGTTCCTCCAAGCACGCGGATACAAAGAACTTCCTTTGCACCGCTGTTGTCGGCCACCTGTAAACGTGATTCCTGCTGTATCATAATATGCTATTTTGCTTTTTCTACGATATTAACTACTCTCCAGTTCTTGGTCTTGCTCAGAGGACGGGTTTCCATGATGAGAACGGTGTCACCGACTCCGCACTCGTTCTTCTCGTCGTGGGCAACGAACTTGGTGGTCTTTTTCACGAACTTGCCGTAGAGAGGATGCTTCTCCTTTCTTTCTACCGCAACGACAACGGTCTTGTCCATCTTGTCGCTGACCACTACGCCTGTTCTTTCCTTACGAAGATTTCTTTCCATAAGACTGCACTTTTAGTTTTGTTTTTCTTTTTCAGCAAGGATAGTGATCATAAGAGCGATATCCCTTCTGGTCTTTTTGATTTTTGAAGTGTCCTCCAATGGAGAAATCGCGTGATTGATCTTCATTGTGTCGAGATTGCTCTTTTCAATCTCAATGCGTTCGCGGAGGTCTGCTACAGACATCTCACGTGCTTCTGCTGCTTTCATTTCTCTTTCTCCATTAATTATTCAACGTAATCTCTACGTACGACAAACTTTGTCGCAACCGGAAGCTTGTTGGCTCCGAGGCGCATAGCCTCCTTTGCTACTTCAAGCGACACACCTTCAGCCTCGAAGATGATGCGGCCCGGAGTGATAGGGGCTACGAATGCATACGGATCACCCTTACCTTTACCCATTCGGGTATCGAGAGGCTTCTTGGTGATAGGCTTTACAGGGAATACCCTGATCCACACCTGTCCCTCACGGTTCATACGACGGGAGATTGCCTGACGGGCAGCCTCAATCTGCTGTGCGGTAAGCCAACAATTCTCGAGGGTCTTGATACCGAAAGAACCGAAGGCGAGCTGGTTGCCTCTCTGGGCGTTGCCCTTCATACGGTTTTTCTGTTCCCTTCTAAACTTTGTTCTCTTAGGTTGTAACATCTCAGTATTACTTTAAAATATTAATTGCTACTTAATTCCCTGAAAATCAACCACATACGCAGTAAAGGGCCGATTTATGGGACTGCAAATTTACGAAAAAATTCTGAATTACCATAACTTTCGCACAAATTTTTGAAATATTTTCGACGCGGAATATTGATAGTCAAGTACCGCAATTACAGCAACTTACTTACTGCGGCAAAAAATATTTTCTCACATTTTGGACGCGCGATAAAACGCGAAACCGGAATCGGATTTCTAGCATCTACGGATTATTATTCATATATTTGGATTCCTAAAGAGATTTTTATGAAAAAAGCACTGATTACCATCCTTGCCGCAGGCATCTGCGTAGCAGCAACAGCCACCACAAACGACATCCCCCGCCCCGAATATCCAAGACCGCAGTTCGAAAGGACGGATTGGGTAAACCTCAACGGAGAATGGACCTACGTACTGGACCTCGCCAACACCGGATGGGAGCGCAAACTTTCCGAAAGCAAGGGATTTGAAGAAAAGATACTCGTACCTTTCGCCCCTGAAAGCCAGCTTTCCGGAGTCGGCTACACGGAGTTTATCCCGAGCATCTGGTACCAGCGCGAGCTCAGCATCCCGGAAGAATGGAAAGACAGGGACATCGTACTCCACTTCGGTGCAGTATATTATCAGTCAGAGATTTACATTGACGGACGCTTCGTCGCCCGCCACTTCGGAGGGTCAGATTCCTTCAGCCTGGACATCACCCCGTTCGTCAAACCGGGAAGCAGCCACTCGCTCGTAGTCAACGCAACAAGCGACGTGCGTGGAGGCAGGCAGCCTGTCGGCAAGCAGTCGATGCGTTCTGACAACTACGCCTGTATGTACACCCGCACCACCGGAATCTGGCAGACCGTCTGGATGGAAGCCCTCAGCCCGCTATCGCTCGAACGCGTGGACATAGGCACCGACATCGACCACAGCAACGTATCCTTCCGTTTCAAGCTCCGCAAGAACCTTTCCGGAGCAAAGGTTAACGTGTATGTATATGACAACGGCAAACTTGTCGCCAAGGAGCTCGGATGCCCGGCAACCGGCGGTTCCATCTGCACCCTCCCTATCCGCAAGGCAAAGCTCTGGAGCCCGGAAAGCCCTTATCTCTACGATGTCGTTTACGAACTCACCGACCCGCAGGGCAATGTCTGCGACAAGGTAAGCTCATACTTCGGAATGCGCAAGATACACATAGAAGGCAATAGGATTTTCCTCAACAATCAGCCTTATTATCAGAGACTTGTGCTCGACCAGGGCTATTACCCGGACGGCATCTGGACAGCCCCTAGCGACGATGCCCTCCGCCACGACATCGAACTTGGCAAGTCGGTCGGATTCAACGGAGCACGCCTGCACCAGAAGGTATTTGAGGAGCGCTACTACTACTGGGCCGACAAGCTCGGCTACCTCACCTGGGGCGAGTCGCCGAGCTGGGGCCTCAACGCCAACGACGAAATCGCCGCGCGCAACTTCCTCTCCGAATGGGCAAACATCGTCTATCGCGACGTGAACCACCCGAGCCTCATCACCTGGGTGCCTTTCAATGAAGAATTCTGGCCTGACCGCGTCCAGTACCCGCGCTTCGTTTCGGACGTTTACGACCTCACGAAGATGATAGACCCGACCCGCCCGGTAAATACCGTCAGCGGTGGAGTGTCCGTAAAGACCGACATCTGGGCGGAGCATCAATACGACCAGGATCCGGAACTGCTCAAGAGGAAGATTCACTCCAAGGGCAGGATGTACAACCGTGCAGTCAATCCGGTCGACCCGCTCTGCGGCAACACCGGCTGCAACCAGGTCATCACAAGAAGGCCGTTCGAATTTCCTCGCTACGCGGGCGACATCCCTTATATTCTGGACGAATTCGGCGGTATCCTCTGCCTTGAGGTGACTCCGGAGAAGGACAAGGCCTGGGGTTACGGCAAGGCTCCGGCGACCGTGGAAGAGTTTTTCGAGCGCCTCGACGGTCAGGTCAGCGGACTGCTCAGCCTGGACGGAATGTGCGGCTACTGCTACACGCAGCTGACCGACGTGATGCAGGAGCAGAACGGACTGTTCTACTTTGACCGC
>SAMEA3663299__coassemble_971_pt1 | contig 10824 bp, 10 predicted proteins | sample SAMEA3663299__metabat2_low_PE_002 | metagenome-assembled genome bin SAMEA3663299 (sample SAMEA3663299) | pig gut metagenome | biome: pig gut; feature: pig-associated habitat; material: faeces | place: China | collected 2013
TTTCTGAAATAACAATCAACGTTCCGCGCAAACTCATCTGCAAACATCCGACTACGCCAGAAATCATTACGAATCCGGGATTCTGCAGCTACATAATCAATGGTCTGGCAGCTACGGAAATAGCTGAGACCAACAATACCAACGGACGCAAAGCACGGAGCGGCCGCCCGACCGGGTGACCGCTCTTGCTGTCTTAGAGGAGAAATGTTAAATAAGTTGCACCAGACGTGAATGTATAAGGTTCTTGTATTCTTTCTTGAGATTATCCGACAGGAATGATGAATCAATTGCTTCGCACCACGCGCTATCGCAAGCGCACAGCCTTGAGATTATTTTAGCTGCCACTTTCTCTCCGATACCGGACTCTGTCATAGCCTTGATGAAAGTCTCCCGTCCAAAGCCTCTCTTTCTGCCACCGACCTCAAAGGTCATTGCCATTTCATCAGTATCGTTCTTGTCTGCGAGAAGAACTGACAACAGGTCGTATGCCGGCGCGAGACGGTACTCCCCTATGCCCTTTTCATCAATCAGGGAGAAGTTCTTGCAGTGCATGTCCGAGTTGCCGGTGATCCAGCTAAATAAGACGATCTCCCAAAACCTCTGCACATCCAAGAGTGGAACGACGGAGTACTTGAGTACCACATCTGCCAACTGGACGTATGTACCATCATACTTATGTTCGGTCAGACGATTCGAGAGCTGACACATGTCGAGCATGGAAAGCGGCTTGCCATCCGCGTTTCTGTCTACCCTTTTTGTGAGGTAGCCAAACTCCCCATCCGCCAATTTAATAAGCGTATGAGGAACAGTCTTGATCTTGGCGATGTCCGCCATCTTCATGGTCAGATCTTCCAGCTGAGGAAGTTCACGATACTTAGGACTTTCCGGTTTGAAGATATACTTGCCCCATAGGCCGACAACAGTGAATCTGGAAGGCTCGTTCTTTCCTCCTCTATCAATATCCAGAGACATCTTTGCCTGCACTCCAGTTACTGAAGTACTGGTTCGGATAACCATCTGGGCAAGTTCGTGCATATTATCCCTGGTATAGGGCATGACAGGAACCTCAGATGCCCCGAAGAACTTCCTGGCGCACGAAGGATGGAAGTCATGCTGGCCGTCCCCAAGCTCCTTGTAGCAAAATAGACATCTATTCTTCTCCATCTTCAAACGGTATTATGCTCAAATCTCCGATACAATCCTTGCAACAGCACATAAGAAGTTGCATGCGGTCTCGCCTGTCAATCTTCCAGGAATCGCTGGCGATATCAAGCAGCCAGCCTTCAGGAATCAATCCGTCGAAGACAGGGAACATCATTTCCTTCTCGTATTCTTCGTCTGTCAGAGGCATCGTCGGACTCAGTGGCAATGCTGATGGCGAGGACAGATAGCCACGATCATAACTGAAGTGGTAGCCTTCCTCGTCTTCCCGCAGTACACCACAGAATACTCCGGTCTTGTATACTTTGCACTGTTTCATGATTATTCAGCCTTTACGGGTCCAAGGCATTCGCCAAACAATCTAAGGACATCATTCACCTTGTCCATTTGCAGAGTCTTCTTCCCCTGCTCCAAATCTCTCACGAAATGAATGCCGACACCAGCTCTGTCAGCCAGTTCCTGCTGTGTAAGACCCTCCTGCTTGCGCAGGCTCTTCACATGTTCAGATAAAGTCATATTATACTCTTTTGAGTACAAAGATAGAAATATTTCGCAAAACTATACGTTTAAAAGTATAAATTTATGATGCAAGCATTAAGTATCCTTGTTCGAGTATAAATTCTTACTGTTTGGTCAACCCAAAATCTTTTGCATGTCTTTGCATTGTCCACCGACGGTCAGCTCTGACAGACCGAAATTAGTGCGCATTTGTGAGCGGACAATCTCCCCTGCCAGTACCGGAAGCCAAGGGAAAAGCTCGTAGCCCCGTCGGGCCTTGCTCTGGTCAGCGGATTTATCTTCGCCAGCGCTCATTGAAGGCGAATGGTGAAAGCGACATTCTCAAACGCTTCCATAGACTGCTTGTCGATTACTTCACCCAGGGGCTGCAACATGAGAAGGGCCTTCCTACAGTGGCATATTGTGCCGACAAACTGGCATATTCAGCACGTTACTTCGGTGATTTGATTCACCATTCCACTGGTGGAACCGCCATCGGTTATATACACGATTTCGTGATTGACCAGGCCAAGAATCTCCTGATGAAAGGTCTGAGCGTGGGCGAAGTGGCGGACCTGCTGGGCTTCGACTATCCCAACCATTTCAGCCGCCTGTTCAAGAAGGTCACTGGCCTGACACGGGCACAGATTCACATAGCCCACAAGGTTCTCTGCGTCAGCGAAGGCAGGTTCGGTGCAGCTTCTGGTGAGAATGTTGCCTTCTATGACAGTTTTCAATCGAACAAAGAAGCCGGAAGATATCTTGAAGATACCTCCCGGCACAGAGCATTGGTATTCAAATGATTACCTCTGACCAAGCTGGCCGTCAATATAGAAAAGTCCCTGATTGCCAGCCTTCTTGATCTTTTCCACTATGCTTTCCGCAGTGGCCTCTTCCTCAACCTGTTCCCTGACGAATCCCCAGAGGAAATCCTGTGTTGCCTTGTCCTTTTCAGCGGATGCCACATCAACAAGCTTATCAATGAGTTCTGAAACATGGCATTCGTGTTTGTAAACATGCTCGAACACCTCAAGTACGGTACCCCAGGAATCCGGAACAACGTCAATCATGCTCACTTTTGCACTGCCTCCGCGTTTGATGAGGTAGTGTGCCATTGCAAGGGCATGTTCCTTCTCTTCTTCGGACTGTTTTTCCATCCAATGTGCAAATCCGTCCCAGCCTTCTTTTCTAAGTGTGAAAGCCATCTGGAGGTAAAGGTTTGAAGACCAAAGTTCAGCGGTAATCTGATCGTTGAACGCATTCTGAAGATTTTCTGAAATCATAGTATCAATATTTAAAGCTTTATTGTCTCAGCGGGTTACTACTGCTGCAATGAATATGCCAAAAGATATGAGCCGCAAGCTCAGCATCAGTGAGATTCAATCGTTCCATACCGGGTATGGACATCACTTCAGCAGTAATGACAACCCGTATTGTGTATCGTGATCAATCCTCCTGTTCCTGCCGTTTCTCAATCTTGCGCCTATAGATATTATCCACGTTTTCCAAGGTGTCGTTCAAAAATTGTATGGAACATGTTTTGTTCCGTTTTTATTATCCCCAATCGGTTTGCCAGTGACTGCCAATATTCCTCACAAGAATCAAGCAATTCATTCAAATCCGATTTATTTGTATATCTGTTGATTAACAGACTCTGATACTCATTCAGCGTTGGATTCATATCATAAGCCGGAGCCAAAGTCCATCCCTTGGATGTCAGAAGAAAACCATGATTACGGAAATGATCATCCGTATTACCGATGCAGATATTGAATGCAACTCTGCGATACAGCTCTTGCAGATTATCCTCCACGTGGGTACAGTTCTGAAGTATGAAATCGACAATATCCAGATAGCCGTGGCCGGTATTGGCATTATCACCATCATTAAAGCCCAAAAGAGTCATAGCTGAGGCAAAGTGTATGCGCTTGCCTTTGGACGCGCTCCGCCAAGGGATGAACCAGGGTGTACAAGTTGCTCGATCCAACGTCTTTCAGGCAGGTGGTTCTCCTCTTCACTTTTTTCGATCTCAGAACTGGCAGCAATCAGTTCACGGATATCGGTCAGGGGTGGAATTCGCAGAGCTTTACTTTCATTGATATACTCACCATCCAAGGATTCCTTAAAACGGAGACCACCCATGCGGGAGTAGTCTTCGATTCCGACAAGATAGTCAAAGGATGAAAGACGGCGGACAGGACGCTTCTCCTCTTTCGCCAGAATCTGTTCCCTGCGATTAATAAGTGTGCGTCCCCATCTGTCTGGAAGGGCATCAGAAAAACATAGAGTCTTTTCATAGCTTATTCCTTTTTGGATGCTCTCTCTCGCTTTTTCAAACTTAAATCCTGCAAGTCCTTTCCCATTGCGTCTTCTTTGGCAAGGAGAAGTATATCATCATCCAGTTGAAGCGCATAGAGAACTCTGAGATAAATGCCGATGGCTACTGTCGGGGCCCCCTTTTCTATCCGGCCAATCGTAAGCGGTGAGCAGCTTGCACGTTCGGCAACCTGAGCCATGCTGAGATTCCTGCGCAGTCTCGCCAGTTTGATTTGCTCACCCACTATCTGCATCTTCTGCTCCAGTTTTCTTGGCAACCGTGTAAACCATATCCCTGTCCAGGCCATAGTGCTACGTCAGCTTCTAACGGCGGGACTGTGCATATTCGCTTGGCGTGACACCGAACTGCTTCTTGAAGCTGGTAGAGAAATGGGACAAGGTGCTGAAACCTGTAAGGTCTGCTATTTCCGAAACATTATACCTGCTGTCACTCAAGAGTTCAGCCGCCCTGTTAAGTTTATAACGCTTGAAGAAAACGCTCGGATTCTCACCGGTCAAGCCTTTGACCTTGTAATAAAATTTCGTTCTTGATATGTGGAGCATCTCCGTCATCTTGGCAATATCAAGTTCGGAATTAGAAAGTTCATCCTCCATCAATTGATAAAGTTCCCTCATGAAGGTATTGTCCTGAGGAGACAGCGCATTGTCTTCCAGGCTCTCCACTGCAGTGGATTCGGCCAGGATGGAACGTATCCTTTCCCTGTTCGAAAGCTGCGATTGGACAAGAGCAAGGAGATATTGAGGTTCGAAAGGTTTGGTGACATAAGCGTCTGCCCCACATCCAAGTCCCTGGACCTGATCTTCGACCGTAGCCTTTGCTGTAAGGAGTATGACAGGAATATGGGAAATCTGAATGTTGTCTTTGATCTGACGGCAAAGTTCGTATCCCGTCTTGCCGGGCATCACAATATCTGAAATGACGATGTCAACAGCTTCTTCCTTCATAAGGGTATAAGCAGAGTCTGCATCAAAACGGCTCTGCACGTCATAATATGGAGCCAGAAGTTCCTTCATATAATGGATCACCTCTGCATCGTCATCGATCAGCAGCACCTTCTTGCGACCCTCATCAGAAATAGATGACGGCAGGTCCGTATATTTGACGCTGCTGACTATATACGGGCAATTGCCATCCTTGACTTCCAACTGAACCTTTTCAGAATCCGCATACGATGATTCCGATATCGGAAGCAAAAGGGTAAATGCCGCTCCTGTTCCCGCATCACGGTTTCCTGCCTTAAGATATCCATGATGCATACGGGCCAGAGTCTTGGCAAAATACAGTCCGATTCCTGTTCCCCAATTATAGACTCCGCGCATCTGATTCTCCAGCTGATAGTATCTGTCGAATATCCTTTCAAGCTGGTTTTCCGGTATTCCCGGTCCGTTATCCTTCACAACAACCTTCATATAACGGCTATCGACATCCTTGTCTCCCAGATTGAAGAGCTTCAAGGCCTCCTCGCGGGAAATCACATCCAGTCCGAACTCGACCTTGCCTCCTGCCTGAGTGAACTTCATCGCATTAGACAGGAGATTGAAGCATATCTTGTCCAGCTTGTCCTCGTCAGCCCATATGGTCAATGAATCTTCCAGGCCGTATGTTCTGAATGTAACGCCTTTTTCATTTGCCGTAACACGGAATATATCCGTAAGGTTGCGGAGCTGAGTTATAAGGTCTATCGGTTTCACCTGCAGCTTGAGGGTGTCATTCTCAAGCTTATTGAAGTCAAGGAGCTGGTTCACAAGCCTCAACATACGCCATATATTCCTCTGGACGATATTCAGAAGTCTCTTGTTCTCAACGGTCAGGTCGGGAGATTCGACAAGCTGGTTGACCGGACCGGATATCATGGTCAGAGGTGTCCTGAATTCATGCGAGATATTGGCAAAGAAACTCATGTTCATTTCATTCACCTTCTTTTCCTGTTCCTTTTCCTGCCTTTCCCGGAGGACAGCCATCTTCTCTTCGTTAAGATAACGTCTCATTTTCGCTACAAGATATACAACTGCGGCAAAGAACAGGACGTACAGACAGACAGCCCACCACGTGAGCCACAGAGGAGGCTCGACTAATACCTCCACAGTATTTTCTGCTTCTATGACGCTTTGGTCATTGTTTGTCGCACGCACTTTAAAGAGGTACTTCCCTGCAGGAATATTAGCATAATATGCTTCTCTGTTATTATTGGCATCTATCCAATGCTTATCAAAACCCTCAAGCATATAGAAATATCTGACGCGTTCGAACTCACTGTATTCCAGCGCTGCAAACGATATGCTGAAGCTGTTCTGGTCATGTTTCAGATGGATGTCGGATCCGCAGCAGAGCGATTTGTCCATGATGCCGCATTCGCCAGGCCGTACAAGTTCATTATGTACCTTCAGGTCTTCAAAGCACAGGTTGAAAGACCGGTTCACTGTCACATCCATCGGGTTGAAGAACGTCAGGCCATGCGTACCTCCAAATACAAGGGTGCCGTCAGGCATGCGACAGGAAGCCCTGTCGTAGAACTGGTTGCCTCCTATTCCGTCTGCTTCAAACCAGTTGATGAACTTGTCCACGCTTCTATCATATTTGCCAAGACCATACAAGGTAGATACCCAAAGGTTGCCTTGCAGATCCTCTTCTATCGCAGAAATATCAGTGCATGGAGCTCCCGGGACAGGATAAATATCCCCGGTTTCAGGGTCATAGCGGAGAAGTCCGTTGGCAACTGTTCCAATCCATATTTTCCCTTCTTCGTCAATAAACATATCCGTTGGTATGAATACAGAACGTTTGATACTGCCTTTCCACGCTTCATCGTCAACATCGGCATCCCGATAGGCAAATGTTTCCGTATCAACTTCCTTCAGATGGCTCATGAACGCTCCTACCAGAAGCCGGTGACCATAAGGAAGAATTGAAGGAATGAAAGTATAGTCCATCGTAAATGGCTTGAGATACTGCATTTCTGAATCACCCGACCGAAAGTAACAGATATATTCAGAAGCAGTCGCTATCCAGACCGTTCCGTTCTCATCCTGTTCTATCGCCATCGGGAAAAAAGTCGGACGGCTGAATTCTGCCTTTAGTCTGCCTCCCTCATATGAACATTTTATTATATGCGATGAAGCAGAAAGCCATATGTTATCGTCCTTGTCAGCAAAAACGATGGAAACATCAGTTCTGCTCCCATCCTGCAAAGGGACCAGATGTCCGACCTCTACCTTGCTGAACTCCATAGACTTCGAGTCATATACAAACAGTCCGTCCTTCAGAGTCGCAATCCAGAGATTTCCCTTGCTGTCGCAATCCAGAGAAACCACGGATTTGTTATCTGTACATGACCGCAGGTAGCTGTTGCCGTTGAACCTCTCCTTATAGTTATATATGACCTTATAACCCTGATCTACAGATCCTATCCACAGGTTGTTGTGGGAATCCTTGAACATCTGCTTGATGCTGAAATCAGGCGCAGCAAACGGGAAGCCTCTTTCGTCCTGGTGCCGGACCACGCCTTCTTTGCTGTCATAATGGAAGAGCCCATGCTTCTCTGTATTGATCAGGAGAGAATGTTCGTCGTAGGGATATATGTATGTGACATATGCTTTCCGGAATATCGGATGCGACACGAGACATTCCGGCACTTTTCTGAATGTATCCGACATTGTGTCATAAATGCGGACACCGTTGAATGAATTCATCCATATACAGCCTGATGCATCCATATATGAATATGTAGGGTAACCTTCGACTGCTACAGAATCCTTCAGTTCCATCGTGTTGACATCATAGCATCTCATGCTGGCTGTATTTACCACCCACAGCTCATTTGCAGGAGAGATGAAGCATCTGTTGATAGGGGACCTCGTATGGTCCAGGACAGGAAGGACCGCGTCAAAAGTCTCGGTCTCAGGGTTATATCTGCATAATGAGCTTACAGTATTGACATATATGTTCCCTGATGCATCCTCAATGATCTGGTTGACATTCCTGATGGAAGACTCCAGCGGAAAATGCTGGAACTCATCACGTTCCGTATATCTGCAGATTCCGTTTACCGTCGCGACCCATAATCTATTGCGCGAATCCTTCAGCAGACATTGGATCTGATTGTCCGGAAGGCTGAGCGAGTCGTCTGCACAGAAATACTGATGATATCCGTGGACATTGTGCCTGTTGAGTCCGCGGAAGGTTCCTATCCAGATATGGCCGTATTCATCTTCTGCAAAGGACGACACCTTCTGGTTTGAAATATCATTCGAAATGACAAGGCTGGCATATTCGGCATTGCGTACCGCTTCATTTTTCTGAACATGGCAGGAAAACAAGGTTCCCATCACAAGCACAAGCAGAAGAAATCTTTTCATAAATCACCTTTTACTATGTCAAAGTTAATAAATAAAAACGCTCCAAGCATTATCCATACATATTTTGAACGCACAGATAAATAAATGAACAAACAGAAAAACGGGTTTAAACAAATCCGAAAGATAATCACACGCATAAGAAAGCCGTTTGCTTCAAAACAAACGAAATTTGCCGTAAACCAAGATAACAGCACCAAGATGAAAGCCAGAATTTTGATATTTCTTACCATCGCTGCATTAAGCGGATGTACAAACGGCAGCACGACAAAGAATCCAGCCAGGAATCATTCTCACGAATTGCTGACTGACGCTGAACTATCCGTAACCCAGACGACCAGCGGCAAAGTCGCCGGATATATAGACGACGGCATATTCACCTACAAGGGCATACCATATGCCAAGGCGGAAAGGTTCATGCCTCCTGTACCGGCTGACAGCTGGGACGGAATCCGAAGCTGCCGTGCATATGGACCTACCTGTCCTCAAGGGAAAAGGACCGGATGGTACAGCGACGAGCAGGCCTTTTCATTCAGCTGGGATGACGGATTTGCTGACGAAGACTGCCTTAGGCTGAACATCTGGACCCCAGGCATCAATGATGGCAGGAAGAGACCGGTCATGGTATGGCTCCACGGAGGAGGATATTCGGCAGGATCAGGTCAGGAGCTCCCTTCATACGACGGACGCAATCTGGCCGATAAAGGGGATGTGGTCGTCGTTACCCTTAACCACAGGCTGAATGTCCTGGGTTTTCTGGACCTGTCTGCATATGGCGAGAAATACGCACATTCCGGCAATGCTGGTCTGCTGGATATTGTCGCTGCCCTTGATTGGGTCCAGGCAAATATCGGCAGCTTTGGCGGTGATGCAGGAAATGTCACGATATTCGGTCAGTCCGGAGGCGGAGGAAAGGTATCCACTCTTCTTGCCACTCCTTCAGCTAAAGGAAAATTCCACAAAGCAATTGTCCAGAGCGGATCAATGCTGAAGACGATGGAAAGCAGATGGTCCCGAAGGATAGGCGCAGCCGTCGTGGAAGAATTGGGCATAACTCCGGGCAGGATTGATGAACTGCATGCCATGCCGTACGAAAAGCTTCTTGCAGCCGGCGAAAAAGCCATCGCAAAGGTCAGGAAAGAAGCCGACAAGGCCGGATTCGTTTCATTCATCTTCGGATGGGCTCCGACCGTAGACGGCAGCGTGCTTCCCCGCCAGCCTTTTTCTCCTGACGCTCCCGAACAGTCAAAGAATGTTCCTATGATGATAGGCACGACTATCCACGAGTTCAGTCTGAGCACATACGTTCCTCAACTCCGTACTATAGACAAATCGGCTGCAATTGAATATCTCAGGACAAAATACGGAGAGAAGACAGAAGAATTCCTCCGTCTGTTTGAAAAGACATATCCGGATTACCAAGCTAAAGACCTGATAGATACAGACTTTACCTTCCGTCCAAGCGCCATTGAACAGGCTATGATCAAGGCACGTCAGGGCGGAGCTCCGGTATACACATATATGTTTGCCTGGGAATCTCCTGTGCTTGACGGCATCCTCAGAAGCACACATTGCATGGAAATTCCATTCGTGTTCAACAATGCAGACATCCACGCTTCCATGACCGGAGGTGGGAAAGACGCGCTTGAGCTTGCTGATAGAATGAGCCAGGCATGGATCAATTTCGCCCGCACAGGAGACCCGAATACAAAAGATCTTCCGCAGTGGCCGGTTTACAATTGTTCCGAAGGGGCTGCCATGATCTTCAATAATGATTGCGAAGTAAGATATAATCACGACAAGGAGCTAATCAAATTTATCAGACAGTTTCCTACACGAGGATTCTAATTACGCTTAATACTAACCACTAACCATCAAAACAATGAGAACCAAATCAACATTCTCAAGAATGATCTGCACTGCTCTGGCAATGCTCCTCATTCTAGCCGGCTCTCTCTCGGCATCCGCACAAGGACAGCTGAAGGTGACCGGTAAAGTCATTGATGAACTGAATGCTCCGATGGTAGGAGTCAGTGTCATCGAGAAAGGAACTCAGAACGGCGTCATGACTGACGGAAACGGTGCGTACGAGATCACCGTCAAAACCGGGGCTGTTCTCGAATTCTTTTACATCGGCTATCTCACAGTCGAGAAGAACGCCATCAACGGCACTCTGAACATCAACATGGAACCGGACAACGAGATGCTCGAGGAAACAGTCGTTGTAGGTTACGGTGTCCAGAAGAAAAGTTCCCTCACAGGCTCTGTGACTCAGGTAAAGTCTGAGGACATCACCGGACGTACAATCACCAACCCGGCACAGGCGCTCCAGGGTAAGACCTCAGGTGTGCAGGTATTTACAAGTTCCGCTAAGCCAGGTGCATCTCCAAGCATACGCGTTCGCGGTATCGGTTCAAACGGCTCAAGCGACCCTCTCGTAGTAGTGGACGGACGTATCGGCAGCCTTGCAGGTAT
>SAMEA3663299__coassemble_997_pt1 | contig 10587 bp, 6 predicted proteins | sample SAMEA3663299__metabat2_low_PE_002 | metagenome-assembled genome bin SAMEA3663299 (sample SAMEA3663299) | pig gut metagenome | biome: pig gut; feature: pig-associated habitat; material: faeces | place: China | collected 2013
GCGATGTCACTTACCAGCATTTCTTCGACTCGCCTTTTATGCGCAGTCTTTCGCTTCAGTACAACCTTGACCTGAACCAGGACAATACTGCGTATGACATTTCCGGCATCTCGTCTGACAACAGGATGCACGCGTTGGGAAACACTCTTACCCTTGATTACTATCATCAGGTGTCACCTCTGTTCAACTACTATGTAAGAGGAGGATACATAAATAGGAATTATAGCAGCGAAAGCCTTGGAACACAACTGCTTGACTACAACCAGAACGTGGGCTTCGTCCAGGGAAACGTCACTTACCGCATCAATAAGATAATGCTTTCCGCTGAAACCACTCTGGATTATACCAAGGATATCAAATCTTATGGCAACATATCATATCAGGCTAGGATGACCTACCCGTTCCTTCCGGGGCATATGCTTATGCTTACTTCCGCTTACTCCATATATCGTCCTTCAGCAAACAATCTCAACTCCTACGAAGACTCTTCCGTAGCAGGAAGCATAAGCGGAGGCAACGGCTCGCTCGATGCGCAAAGAACGCTGCAGTTGCTGGCGATTTACAGGTTATTCATCGGAAACAAACTGAACCTGAGTGTAATGGCTACATATATGCACTCCGGAGAAGGTCTGTATGACATTTACAGCATAAAGCCTGAAGACGGAATCCTTAGCTCCACGACTTTGAATACAGGGGCGTCAAACAATTACAGGGCAAACTTGCAAGCCAATTGGAATCCGGCTCCATTCATCAGTCTTTCAGGCTCTTATACCATAGGGTTATCGTCATACGAAATCAACTCATCGACCAATTCATATTGGACTCATAATATTATGCTCTCTGCCAATTGCAGTCTCTGGAAGGGTGCCGACCTGATGGCTTACGCATACTGGTGGAATCCTGATGAAACCCTGCGTATAGTTCCTCAGGTACGGGTAATGCACAACCGCTGGGTTTCTTATCTTTCGTTGACACAGCAGTTCAAGAATGGTTTGAGCATTTACATAAGCACGGACCAGCCTTGGTCGAAATTCCAGAAAGACGTACGCGAACTTGCGCTTGACGGATACACTGTAGTCAACACCACTTTGGACCCGAGAACAAGGGTCACAGTCGGACTCAGATGGAATTTCGGCTCGCTTACCGACTATGTCAAGTTCAATATGAGACAGTATCGCTCATACGACGACGTAAAGCAGAACTAGGGCTTTACCAAAGCATATCCCCAACAAAGAAACAAACAAAACCCGATTCCGGAAGATGCGGAATCGGGTAATTATTTTTTATTCAGGCGATTGCCTGGGGAATTGAAAAAACCTAGAAGATTTCTTCAATCGGCTCTTTGAAGTCATCTGCCGCAGGGGCCGGGGCCTCGTTGCGCGGGCCGAAGTTGCGGCCGGAACGGCGGTCATTGCGGTCAGAACCACGGTCGAAACGGCGTTCGCCCCTTTCGTTTCGGTCAGAACGCTCTCCGCGATCATCGCCGCGGTCTGAACGGCGGTCTCCCCTGTCGGAACGACGATCTCCACGCTCAGAACGACGGTCGTCGCGGCGGTCTGAACGCTCAGGACGAGGACGGCGCTCAGGCTCGCGGTAGCCTTCAGGCTTCTCGGTAAGAGCTCTCATCGAGAGACGGAGTTTACCGGTCTTGGCATCGACCTCGAGGAGTTTGACATCAACCTCCTGTCCTACAGAAAGGACGTCCTCAACCTTCTCGGTCTTGGTCCAGGCAATCTCGCTGACGTGGAGAAGTCCCTCCTTGCCAGGAAGAATCTCGACGAATGCGCCAAATTCCAGGATGCTGACTACCTTTCCGTGATATACGGCGCCTACCTCAGGTACTGCGCATATGCCCTTGATCCAGTCGAGAGCCTTCTGCATTGCCTCCTTGTTGTCGGATGCAACGTCAACAACACCCTCGGTGCCACCGCCAGGAAGCGGTTCCTCGGTGATGGTGATGACTGTTCCGGTTTCCTTCTGTATCTTCTGTATGGTCTCGCCACCCTTGCCGATAACGGCTCCGATAAACTCGGATGCAATGCGGATCTGCTCGATGCGCGGCACGAACGGCTTGTAGTCCTCACGAGGCTCGCTGATGGTCTTCATCATCTCTCCCATAATGTGGAGACGACCCTGACGTGCCTGCTCGAGTGCCTTGGCAAGAACGTCGTAGCTGAGACCGTCAACCTTGATGTCCATCTGGGTTGCGGTGATACCGTCTGCGGTACCGGTTACCTTGAAGTCCATATCTCCGAGATGGTCCTCATCTCCAAGAATATCGGTAAGGATTGCATATCTGTCATTTGGACGCTCTGCGTCAGTGATAAGACCCATGGCCACACCCGCAACAGGTTTCTTGATCTTCACGCCGGCATCCATTAGAGCGAGACATCCACCGCAAACGGAAGCCATTGATGATGAGCCGTTTGACTCAAGAATATCGCTGACAATACGCACTGCGTAAGGATTCTCCGGAGCTACAGGAATGACTGGCTTGAGAGCCCTGAGAGCGAGGTTTCCGTGACCTATCTCGCGACGGCCCACGCCACGCTGGCTCTTTGCATCGCCGGTTGCGAATGGAGGGAAGTTGTAATGGAGCACAACCTGCTGATCCTCCTGGATGAGCACCTCGTCAGTCTCCTTCATATCCATCTTTGTTCCGAGGGTAACGGTTGCAAGTGACTGAGTTTCACCACGGGTAAAGATCGCTGAACCGTGAGCGCAAGGCAGATAGTCAACCTCGCACCAGATAGGACGCACCTGGTCGCATACACGACCGTCAAGGCGCACGCCCTCATCAAGGATCATATTGCGCATGGCCTCCTTCTCGACGCTGTGATAGTAGCGCTCTACAAGAGGAGTCTTTTCCTCAAGCTGCTCCTCAGGGATGGTAGCGAGAAATTCTTCCTTGATGGCGGTAAAGCCGTCTTCGCGTTCGTGCTTTGACTTGAATGACTTGGCAAGGGCATAGCACTTGTCGTAGCAGAACGACTCGACTGCCTTTTTGAGTTCCTCGTCCTCGACATCGTGCGGATAGTCGCGCTTGTTTACGTCGGTTCCGAGCTCGTGCATAAGCTCCTTCTGAACGCGGCAGTGACGCTTGATTTCCTCGTGGGCAAACTTGATGGCCTCGAGCATCACGCTCTCGCTCACTTCCTTCATTTCGCCCTCAACCATCATAATGTTCTCCTCGGTAGCGGCAACCATAAGTTCGAGATCGGCTTCCTTCATCTCGGAGAATGTCGGGTTGATGACGAATTCGCCCCCGATGCGGCATACGCGAACCTCGGAAATAGGGCCTCCGAAAGGCAGGTCGCTGGTAGCGAGGGCGCAGGATGCTGCAAGTCCGGCGAGCGCATCCGGCTGGATATCCTTCTCGGCGGAGATGAGGGTTACGTTTACAAATACCTCGAGGTGGAAGTCATCCGGCCAGAGAGGACGGATTGGACGATCGATAAGACGAGAGATAAGTATCTCATAATCAGAAGACTTACCCTCTCTCTTCATAAAGCCGCCCGGGAAGCGGCCCGCTGAGTAGTATTTTTCCTTGTAATCTACTGTAAGGGGCATAAAATCAGTGCCCTCCTTTACTTCCTTTGCTGCACATACGGTGGCGAGAAGCATAGTGCCACCCATCTTCACGACAGCTGAACCGTCGGCCTGCTTGGCCAGTTTTCCGGTTTCGATTTCGATCACGCGGCCATCCGCGAGCTCGATTTTCTTGTTGATAATGTTCATTATTGTTTTCCTTAAACTGCTTTCATCAAAAAAGGGATGGCACCGTCTGGGTACCATCCCCGGGATTCCCTATTCCGATTATCGACGGAGACCGAGCTCCTTGACGATCTTTCTGTATCTCTCAATATCAATTTTCTGGAGATAATCCAGAACCTGACGTCTCTTACCGACGAGACGGAGAAGTGAACGGCGGGTAACCACGTCCTTCTTGTTCTTCTTCACGTGCTCGGTAAGGTGAGCGATACGGTAGGAAAATAACGCAACTTGACTCTCAGGAGAGCCGGTGTCCTTATTAGACTTCCCGTACTTCGCGAAAATCTCTTGCTTTTTCTCCGGCATAAGATATTCAGCCATCGTGCAAAAAATTTAATTGGTTTATAAAAAATGTCAATGCTTCAGCCCCTATGGGAAAAGCGTGCAAATTTATACATTATTTTTTATCCCTGCAAGATTCAAAGCAAAATAATCGCCTATACATCAACGAAAAAACCGATCTATGGCAGCCTTTCTATCTTAGGCAGGCCACGGCTTGCGAGCAGCACGTTGTAGCGGTCGAGCGCCTCTCCCACGCAATCCTCCCAGGAGCGCACTATGCTCTTCGAAGCCTGCACGCCTACCCTGTGCACCCTTTCCGGGTTGTGAATCAATTCTTTTACGAGTCCGGCAAGCTTTTCCGGGTCATTGTCCACCAGAAAGCCGTTTTCGCCGTCCTTCAATATCGTGGCAGCCGTCGAACCCTTCGCCATCACCGCCGGGGTATGCAGCGCAGCCGCTTCCCTGACCACCAGAGGAGCATTGTCATACAACGACGGAAACAGGAAAAGATCGGAGGCCGCATAATAAGTCTTTATCCGCTCCCTATCCTTGATGCTGCCCACGAAGCTCACCTTCCCGTCCAGTCCCTTCTCGCTGACGAGCTGCTGCATTTCCTTCGCTGCATAGCCCTCGCCCACAAAATACATTCTGAACTTCTGGTCCGGAATCAGCGCCAGCGCGTCAATCACCAGCCGCGGGTTCTTTTCCCAAATATGCTGACCCACAAAGAGAAGGACAAATTCTTCCGGCCCTATTCCAAGCGACTGCCTCGCCTCGACGAAGTACTTCTCCGGGTAGTCGGCGACCAGGTCGGAGCCGTTGTCCATCACCTCCACTTTTCCCTTGTAGCCGTAGGAGCGGATCACGTCGATGACGGACTCCTGCGGAACCCAGACGAGGTCAGCTTTCTCGTAGAATTCGACTATAGCCTTTATGACCAGATCGACCGCCACCTTTGGCAGCGAGCGGGAAAAGTCGTCCCTGTATTTGGAGTGGAAGGTCGCAACCAGCGGAATGCCCTGGACCTTGGCAATGCGCTGGGCAGCTAGGCCGGTGGCGAACGGACAATGGGCATGAACTATCCTGAAACGAGTCTTGAGAATTTCGGTCAGGTATATGGGGTCCATTTCAGCTATTCCCGTCACATAAGGCGGGCGACCGGGAACCGGGACGGAGAAGAAATCGATTACGCGGTAGTCAAGCGACGAACGGTCCGCGCCCTTGACCTTTGGCGTGACCACCGTCACGGAACCGACCATCTGCTGCAGCCAGTGGGCATAATTCTGCATACAGACCGCAACCCCGTCCATTACCGGAGGGAAACAATCGCAAAACAGGCCTACTGTCGAGGCCTGTGAAGAGAAAAGTTTATGTACGCTCATAAAATAATCACTGCTCAGTACCTTGTTGAGGCATTTCGGCAGCTTCACCTTCGATTCCGGTTCCCGGCTCAGTGGTAATCTCACTTGCAGGAGTTCCGGAATTGTCTTCAGTTTTGCAACGTCGTGAAGATATGAAAAGCGCCGCAATGCCGCCAAGCAAAGCAACAATTAATATGCCGTAAAGCCACTTGCGCCAGGTTGGAGTACGCTTGGCATAAGGGTCGGAAAGATGCATTTTCGGATACTTGGCCACGCTGGTGAGTGTGCTTCCGAAAAGAATGTTGACAAGGAGAACGGAATTGATTGCCCAGCCGTTCGCATTGAGCAGAGGTCCAAGATTGCGTTTGCGAAGCTTTGTCCAGGCAATGAAGCAGGACGGACCTGAAATGAGCAGAAGTATGACAACGATCACAAGGAGAAGCTGCCACCAGGCAAGGGCGAAGATTCCTTTGAAGATTGAGCTGACAGCGACTCCTATGGCGCCAATGGCCATACCCAAGGCGGCTGTGATTCCTGCAAACTTGGCGATGTCGAACGGCTGCCCTGCTGTTGCCGGCGCAGGTTTGTCAGCTGCAGCAAGAAGTTTGGAAGTTGCGTCGGTCTCCTTCTGCGCGGCGTTTTTGTTGATTTTGTCCGTTATGAAGTTCGCAAGTTTGCGATACGGGCTCCAGAATGCCTGCCTGATGCTGACAGGATTGTCCACTACCTTGGTAATCACGGCATCCCAGTCGTTGCCCTGCAGGTCGTAGAAGATTCCGTTCTTCCCGGGACGCAGGCTCGTAATGTCCCCGTCCGTCATAACTGCAACAATGTTCATCGTGGCAGCCTTGGTCTTTGAGGTACAGCTGCAATAAATCAGGAACATTCCGCTCTGGGCCGCCATATCAGCGTGCTTGCCCATATCCTCGACCCTGATGCAAAGTTTGCAGCAGCGCCTGTCAATATATAGCTGTCCCGCTTCGAATACTGCCGGAGTCTTGCCGTCACGCGAATAAAAGTCGCTGAACAGCACATAGTTACGGAGCAACCGAGCAAAGTCCCTGTAATATAGGAGCAGTTTGCCGACCTCGTCTATGGATGCGGCATCCGCGGCAAGGGCCTTGTCCTTTTCCACCAGAGCGAGCAGTTCAGCCTTGCGGTCCTCCTTCAGGATTGACTTAAGCGCATCTGCTCCGAGAGCCTCGACGGAAACGGCCGGCTTGGAAGCCACCCAGGCATCGTATGCCGCAAAAGAGGCCACGGCAGCCTGCCACTGTTCTTCAGTAATTTCCTTTGCGTCAGGATACATCTTGTCGAGCACCTGAGCGCGAAGAGCGGCGAATGCTGCCTGCCAGGCAGGGTTTATGGCATCGTAAGGAAGTATGGCAGACTTGCCCGGGCGGGCTATTGGACTTGCAGCGAGTTCAGCGGTGGCGGCGCTGAGAGTACCGGCTCCGGCTGCGCCTATGCGGTCAACTGAAACGTCCACGACAGCGGAAACGGCTTCGTCAAAGGCAATGAGGCGACACCTGATGAAATAATCCGCAATCTTTTCCCTGACGGCCTCGACAGCGGCCCTTGCAGATGCAGTGTCCGATCCGAAAGGCAGCACGCCGTCCGCCGCGGATGCGTCGCTCCAGGAGCAATACTGCCCCGCCTGAGTATAGAATGCCTCTACCGCTTCGGCAGTCACGCCCTTTTCCCCGCTCCGGTCCGCAGTTGCTCCCATCTTGTCTGCAATGGTGGCAATCAGCGACTTGAGAGACTCGTCATCAGTACTCAGGGCGGTGATCACACCGTCTCCGTTAAAAGCAGATCCTGCAAAGATGGCGGTGCTGTCCAAAGCTTCATTTACGGAAATATCCTGCTTGTCCAACTTGAGGTTGGCAAGTATCTGACGGGCTGACGAAAGCAGCCTGGCGCCCTCTGCATTGCTGTCGTCAATATTGGAAAGAGCCAGCGTGTCAGCCCCCGCGAGTATCGAATCGCGGTCCCTTATCACCGATGTGAGCCACTGCGCAGCGGCAACGACCTCAGGCACCCTGATTTTGCCATCCTTGTCAGTATCAAGCAGTTCCAATGTACGATGGTCAAAGTCCAGACCCTTTGTCGGACAACTGAGCACGGTCCACATCTTCTGGTCGAGTTCTCCAAGGTGGGCGATGTCCTCACCTGAGGTAACGTTCACCCTGACTGCATTGCCGAGCGAACAGTATGTCCATTTGTAGCTTTCTTTTCCCATATTAACGATATTTGTGCAACTCCGCTAATATAGGTATTTTTTTGATATCTTTGCAGAGTCGACTGCCTAAACCGAAAAAGCCGGCCCTAAGATTATGAAAAAGACAGGTCTGTATTTGATTATCGCTTCCCTTGCCGCAATGAGCATTGCAGTTTCGCTTGGATTGTTTTCGATGCCTCCCGAAAGGCCGGAGACCGAGGACAGTTTCAGCGTCGAAAGGGTACAGAAGGACATAAAATTCATTTCCAGCGACCATCACTCCATAATTCACCCCGAACAGAGAAATGAGGTCCGGGATTACCTGATTTCGCGCCTGCGCGAACTCGGAACCGAACCCGCCCTCTATTCCTATCCCGACAGCGAAGGCAAGGGCTACAAGTTCGACGCGGTGAACATTGTGGGCGACTGGGCTCCCACCGACATCGCTAACGCCGGAAACGCCCGACTGCTGATAGTCGCGCACTACGACTCCCGCTACCCCTGGGCGCCCGTAAGGGACACCGTCTGCTCTTACGGTGCCGCTGATGACGGCTACGGAGTCGGAAGCGCCCTTGAGACTGTAACAATTCTTCTGCGGAACCGGGAATCATGGAGTCAGGGCGTGCGACTGTTGCTGACCGATGCGGAAGAGGTCGGAATGGTGGGGATGAAAAAGGCCTACGAGCTCAATCCCGAGCTTTTCGAAGACGTAGGATTAGTCATAAATATCGAAGCCAGAGGTACTTACGGACCAGTGCTGCTATTCGAGACATCCCCGGACAACGATAGAATAATGGAACTGTACGAGGGATTCAGCCGCTATCCGCACACCTACTCGCTTACCAACGTGGTTTACAGGATGATGCCGAATTTTACCGACTTCACGATTGTAAAGGACGAGTTGCCGGGAGTCAACTTCTCGACCATCTCCGACGTGAACCACTATCACACCGACAAAGACTGCTTCGCAAACATAACTACTTCATCGATAAGGCATTACGGAGCGCAGATAGTCCCCCTCGCGGAAGAATTCGTCCGTAACCCGGAGTACGCCGACAGGGACAGCCTGCGCGGCAGCGAGGACAGGGTGTTCTTTACCGTGCCGCTGCTGGGGCTGTTCAATTTTTCAAAGAAAGGCTATCTGGTGGTCAATATTGTTGTGTTACTGCTGATGGCAGGGATGCTGCTGATGGAGAGAAAGAAAATGTTATCTGCGTTGTCCTGGACCGGTCTGTGGCTGCTGTTTGCAGTGGTGGCTCTGATTGTGGGAGAAGTGGCAGCGTGGATTGGCTGCCAGGTCAGCGGAGCAAAGTTTGCGCTTTTCGGGACCGTCAGCGGAATGCAGTTTGACAACGCTCTGATGCTGGGTCTTGCGGTGGCGCTCGCCCTGGTTATCGCGAATATGTACAGACGCGGAAAGGTGCAGGAAAAGCTGAAAGGCTGCCTGATTCTGCTCGCAGTGCTGGATATAATTCTCCTGGCGGTGCTTGGTGAAAATCTCTTCGTGCTCATCCCGCTTGCGGTCAGCAGTCTGGTAATCCTTCTTTGGAAAATCAGCGGATGGAAGCTGTTCCTGCCTGTGGGAATGGCACTTATACTGCTTCACGCCTGCTCGTTCCTTTACGACTTAAGCATGGCTCTGACAGTAGGTGCGGTCGGTGCGGTACTGCTTATTGCCACGTTTGAATTTGCAGCGGCAATAGGACTTGCGGCGCTGTTTTGCAGCGAAGAAAGATAGAGTCCGGGAAACGCCAAAGGAGCAGGACGATATTTATGCGCCTCTGCTCATGCAGACAATATATATAGAAGGTAGAATTGGAAAGAAATGTGCGTTGTCCAACGCAATAAGGTTAAAGGTAGGAAGGCAGGGTCACTGCCCGCTGCAGGAGCTTTTGGCGAATATTAGTTTTTATCTTGTCACATTAACATCCACATAGTCGTTGACGGTCGGGTCAAAAGTGATTTCGGTAAGACCGAGGACTGTTGCGTCGAGGCAGAGGGTGTAGCTGTAAGAGCAGCTGCTCTCCCACCTGGTCTTGGAAGCCTTGATCTTGATTCTGGCGTCGTTTACCGGGATGGTGTAGCTTCCGCCATTCTCGCAGGTCACGAGAGCATCGAAGTGCACCATAATGTCGGTAGAAGAACCTGAAGGGACAAGCTTGGTCCAGTCTCCGTTCTCGGTGTCGAAGGTCGGAGCATCAGCGTTGTCGGAAATAGCCTCGACTGCTACGATGTTATTTCCAAGAACCGGAAGTTCTATGCTTGAGTTGCGACCCTCGATCCACATTCTGGTGATGGTCACGCTGTGATTATCAACTGCCTCGTACACGCCGACACGAACATAGGCAAATTCTACATCTTCATTGCCCTTGCTTGACATATTATAGTCAGCGGACATCTGCTTTTCCTCCTCCTGGAAAGGCGCCTCAGCGATGTCGAACTGCTGGCAGCTTGCCATAAAAGAAAGTGAAATAAGGAGTGATGCGAAAATTGATTTTGTGTTCATAACGTCGTGTCTGTTTTTGTTTGACAGTGCAAAGGAACGAACACAAAAATGCAATCAGGCCCATTTTGGCAAAAGCTCGAAAAGTATTGCAGCCTTTGCGCAATCGCGCCTGCAATTGCGTATAATGGAGAAAATTGCGGATATGGGAATGAGTCACTAAGCCTGACGCCTTGATGCGCAGTGAGAGCTCAGTTGAAAAAACTATAATTTTTTACACAAAAATTTTGTGGTTAGAAAGAAAAAGGATATATTTGCAGTCCCAAACACCGAGGAGAGGTGGTAGAGTGGTCGATTACGGCAGTCTTGAAAACTGTTGAGCTGAAAGGCTCCGGGGGTTCGAATCCCTCCCTCTCCGCAAAGCATTGATTATCAAGGAGTTAGCATCGCGAAAGCGATGCTAATTTCGTTTCTGGCCAGCTACGAACGAAAGCTCGCTTTCGGAAGGG
>SAMEA3663299__coassemble_1007_pt1 | contig 10486 bp, 4 predicted proteins | sample SAMEA3663299__metabat2_low_PE_002 | metagenome-assembled genome bin SAMEA3663299 (sample SAMEA3663299) | pig gut metagenome | biome: pig gut; feature: pig-associated habitat; material: faeces | place: China | collected 2013
GGTGATGAAGGATTTGAGGGCGGCACGGGAGGCGGCCATATCTGGGCGGGCCTTGCGTATCGCCTCGTAGCTGCTGCGGTCCGCTTCGGCAAAGTCTATGATGGCTTGCCAGCCTTCAGGACGGGTGATGCCCATCATACAGGAGGAGTCAAGCTTTTTGTATGGCCAGAAGGTCCATCCTATATTGAGTTCCCGCATTGCGTTGCAGAAACTGTCCTGCCACTCTATGGTGTTGTGCCCTATTTCGCCCATATACATCGGCAAGCCTGTCTTGTCCCTGAATGAGCTGAAATTGCCTATTGCTTCCTTGCAGGCATCTCCTCCGTACCTGTGGCAGGTAAACATTATCTTGTCATCAAAGCTCCAGTCGGTGAAATTGTCGAATCGGCTGTTCCACTGAGGGCCTCCGAGGAGAATGATATGATTGCGGTCATACCTGCGGATTGCTTCAACCGTCCGCTTGTAAAGCGGTTCAAGCAGAGGGTTGAAATACTCATCATCAAAATAGGTCGCAATAGGCTCATTCATAAGTTCATAGCCAAGTATTACGGGCTCTTCGGCATAATGGGCGGCTATTCTTGTCCAGATGTCAATAAAGAGTTCCTGGGACTTTTCGCTTTCGAAAAGCCAGGGATATCCGTAGCTGTTGTCAATGTTGTCTCCGGTCTGTCCTCCCGGGCAATCGTGCATATCGAGAATCAGGTAGAGTCCGGCATCACGGCACCATTCCACGAGGGCATCTATCCTCTCAAATCCGTCCTGTGCCGACACCAGGCCCATATAATCCTCGTCAGTGAAGAGTTTGTAATTGAAAGGCAGCCTGACGGTATTGGCACCGCAGGATGCTATGAAGCGTATGTCCTCCTCTGTTATGTAATTATCCTTGAACTCTTTCCAGAATTCTGCCGCCTCGTCCGGGCCCACGAGCTCGCAGAGCATATCATCGATCATCCAGGCAGAATTGGTCTTGGAAAAACCGAACATATAGCCTTCCGGGTTAAGCCAGTTACCAAGGTTGGTGCCTCGTATTTCAAGTTTGCTTCCGTCCGGACGGCGCAGGTCGGTGCCGTCGATGACAACGAATCCGGCTTTAGAGGAACAGGCATTGAAAAAGCAAAGAAATCCACTGACAATCAGGAAAATACTAAGGATTCTTAATCTTGGTTTCATATCAGTTTCTATAATTTGTACAGATTGTTGTCAAGCCACTCGAGTCGATTGGTATAGAAATATTTGAGCCAGGAAATCTCGGCTTCGTAACTGCCTGTCACCTTTACGTTCGGCCATACATAGGTACCGAGAATCTTCCATTTGCTGAAGTTTCGGGCAGGTGCCTCCCCCATTTCCTTTACGAGTTTGTCTATATATTCAGGCATGCGGCTAAGTTCGGGATAAACTTCCGACCAACGGTCCTGCACTGCCGCGACGAAGGCCGGATCCTGGAACAGACGGTTATACCAGCCTTCCCCTTTGTTGGAAGCCGTATTGTAATCCTTGACCCACCATCCGTAAGGGCCGTTGGGGGCTCCGTTGCATCCGTCCATATCCCAAGGAAAATAGTCGGCATTTCCGTAACTCAGGTCAAAATCCCATACGTGGCAGAAATGCAACTTGCCGTCAGACTTGAGCAAGGTAAGAAAGGCGCTCTTGCGTACATTTCCGTCGATATCCTTGGCAAGTTCCCTGATTATATAATTGTCAATGAATGATCTGACGTCAATGTAAGCTGCATAGCCCTTTTCCGGGTCCTTGAAATCCTTTCCCCACAGTGCCGTTTCAAATTCATTGAAAAAGCTTCGTACCCATTCCTGAGTGGCCGCGGGCGGAGTCTTTGGTTCCTTGAACTGAACAGGAACACCGCAGCGGGAAGTCCAGAAATAGCAGGGAGCATCTATGCTCTGTTCTATTTCAAGATACATATCCCCGGCAGTAAGGTCTATATTGACCTTGTTTCGCGTCACCTCCTTCTTTTCGAACAGATTGTAAACTCCCTGATACTCACCGTTTATCCACAGCTCCACTATGCGGTAGCGAGGAGTCCAGTCCATACCGAGAATCTCCGAAGTCTTCATCGCCACCGCATTTCTCAGCAGCGACTTGTCGGAGTAATTTGCAAGGAATACCCAGTCCTTGTTTGCAGGCATACCAAGCACTTTCTGCTGCTCCGAAAGTTTGATTTTGAAGGGCTTTTTCGGCATATCCCAAGTCGAGTTTCCCCTGCCCTGGATTTTGGTGGCGCTTGAAAGAGAAGAAACCTTGCTGTAATGGCAGTCGGGATCTTCTATTACTATGTTGCCGTCAATGGCGTAGGATTTATGGATGCGGTCCGAATTATGCATTATCCTGACCTTTGGCACGGTAAACTCCTGCGGTTTATAGTCATCTTCGCTCTTGTTCGGAAAACTAAGAATCTCGCCGTTGCTCACAAAAATATGAAGCGTTTCCTCATACAGATATACGTACACGGGATAACTTTCCTCGGCAGTCTTGCCTTTGGTCCCCGGAATGCCCGTCTGCCTGCCCTGGACCATCCATCCCTGCCCACCTATGAGCACGATGGGCGGTCTGTTCGTCTTGCTGCAATCGTAAACGACCAGTTCCCCTGCCCTGATATGTATCTCCCTGTCGGACAATATGATATGACTGAGTTCTCCGTCCAGGACAGCCTCAACGAACAGAGCTCCGTCCCTGTATGCGTCCAGCAGTTCGAGATACGGCCGTGGCTGTTCCAGTTCCACTGTTTCAAGCTCTTTCTGACAGCCCGTTGACAGAAGAATTGTTCCCAGAACGGCAACCAGCAGCGTCAGCAGCGAGCGATGGGCGGACTGCAGCAGCGCGCGGAACCTCCCGACGCGCGCAGTGGCGCCGGGCTTGCGGCCTGAACCGGCCGGGAGCGTATGACGGGACAGTCTCACTTCTGGAATACTCTCACGTAATCAACCTTCATCACGCAAGGCAGCGCGCTGTCGTCAACACCCTTGTAGCCTCCCCAACTGCCGCCCCAGGCGAGGTTGAGGGTCAGGTAAAATGCCTTGTTGAACGGCCAGGTGTCTTCATTGCCCGTCTTGTCGTTGTTGAAGGTGAATAGATGCTTGCCGTCAACATAGGTCTTGATATAGTCTTCTGTCCACTCCAGTGCATAGGTATGGAATCCGCTTTCAGCTCCGTCTAGTTTGCGGGCGGCAGTCTTCTGGGTGCCCTTGGTGTGGTTGTAGCTCTGGGTGTGTATGGATGAGGACACCTGGTTCGGATCGACGCCCACCTCTTCCATAATGTCGATTTCACCGCACTTCGGCCAGCCCTTGCTCTGGTCGTCCGGCATACACCAGAACGCCGGCCAGGTACCCTTGCCCTTCGGCAGCCAAATCGATGCCTCCATATAGCAGTACTTCCACGATTTTTTCGAATTCATCCTTGCCGAGATGACCTTGCCGGTGATGTCCTCGCTGCCGTTGAACTTTGCAGAGCCGTTGGCTTTCTGGGCCTTGATGCAGAGCGCGCCGTTCTCGATGTAGGCGGTTTCCTGGTCGCCGAGTTTGCCGCCGGAAACATAGTACTGAAGTTCGTTGTTGACATAGTACCACGGCCAGTTCTCAAAGCGCCAGTTTGCGGAACTTATTGACTGTCCGTCAAATTCGTCGTGCCATACGAGCGAATACCCTTCTATCGGGCAGCTGATGGAGCCCTGTTCGGGAATGTATGCGGCCTGGGTCAGGCTCACCTTGTGTCGCGTTGTGCCGCATTTTATGACAATGTTTCCGCTGCGCGGACTCTTGGAAAGGTTTTCGCTGACCTTTACGGTTACGGTACCGCTTGGGGTCTGGCTCCAGGAAGGTTCCACGGAACTGACCCAGGCATTGCAGTCGTCGGCGGCATAGGCCTGCCACGAATCGTCAGCGTTTACGTTTAATTGCAATACGGCAGCTTCGCTTCCGCATTCGAGCGAAAGAGGTGTGGTGCTTACCTTGTGTTCATCCTTATACTCCGGATCGGGTGCATTGCAGGCGGTCAGGCTTGCAAGGATGCAAAGCATAGCCACAAAATCAAGCATATTCTTCATTGACTTCAGTTTTGTGTTGGGAGCCGGAAGGGCGGTCAAACCCTCCCGGCCATAGGTTTAACGGACAGATCAGTGTTCGTAGAGATGTATATCCTTGATTTCCACTTCAGAACCCGCAGGCGTACGTCCGAGGTCTATGAAGAGGGCAATCTTGTCATAGTCTGTATCAGGGGCAATGCTTCCCTTGATGTACTTGACATCTTCGTAAGCCGAGAGCTGAACTTTTCCGTCATAGAAGAATGCGTGCTCAGTGTCGTTACCCTCCCAGGCGAGCTTGACCGTACAGGTGCAGGCTGCTGAGCTGTTGATGGTTACGCAGAAGTCGTATGTCTTGGAAGCCGATGCCGGAGCGTCAAGCGTGAAGTGGGTCTGGCCCTGCCACTCGTCGCCTCCTATGCCCTCAGGAATGATTACCTTCCATCCGTTGGCTATCGTGCTGATATCCGGAGTAAGGGCTCCTGACCAGTCTGAAGCGCTGTACCACCAGGTATAGGTAACCTTGGAATTGTCCCACAGGTCAGTTCCTTCGGTGTTGATTCCCGGATCAGTGCTGCCTCCCTTATGAGTGCCGTCATCAACAGAATGATCCTTGAGCACGATGCGCTTGATTACTATGTCAGTGTTTGCAGGGTTGCCTCCGAAGTCAAATACCATCTTGACGGCGGCAGCATCGGAAGGAATCTTCTTGTCTGAAATGTCAAATACATATTCCTCAAATGCAGTCAGGTCAACTCTTTCCGTAAACAGGAAGTTGTCGTCGCTGGCGACATCGGTAAGTTTCAGAGTCACACCCTTGATGTCGTTGCTTGCACTGAGCACAACGGAGAAGTCGTAACTCTTTGCAGCCTCGAGAGCTATAGGAGCATCAGGAATGATGAAGAACTGGCACTGCCACTGATTCTGGGTTTCGGTAGGGAGACTGAAACTGTAAGTGGCGTTTTCGTAATTCACCTCAGGATTTGGCAATGCATCCCAGGAAGAACCGGTAGCATAGAACTGAGAGTAGCTGTGCGCTGCGTCCGCGGCCTTCCAGAGGTTGGACGGTGCGTCATAGACGAATTCTTCCGGACCGCTTACCGGCTCGTCCGGTTTTGAAGGCAGGACGGTGCCGTCGTCGATTGCGTGGTCCTTGAGGACGATATTGCTTATGCTTATGTCGGTGTTTGCAGGGTTGCCTCCGAAGTCAAATACCATCTTGATAGCGGCTGCATCTATTCCCGGAACGTCGGAGAGATAGAATACATAGTCCTCAAATGCAGTTAGGTCAACGTTTTCCGTAAACAGGAAGTTATCGTCGCTGGCGGCGTCGGTGGGCTTGAGGGTCACTCCCTTGATGTCGTTGCTTGCATTGAGAACGACAGAGTAGTCATAAGTCTTTGATGACTCGAGAGCTATAGGAGAGTCAGGAATGACGAAGAACTGGCACTGCCACTGGTTCTGGGTCTCGGTAGGAAGGTTGAAGCTGTATGTGGCATTTGCATACTTGACCTCAGGATTTGGCAGGGTCTCCCAGGATGAACCTGTTGCGTAGAACTGAGAGTAGCTGTGAGCTGCATCAGCGGTCTTCCAGAGGTTTGCCTCGTGTGAGTAGTTAAATCCGGTAAACTTGACCTCGGCGGCACCTGAAGTGAGTGTGAAATGCCATGCTATCGATCCGTTGTCGGCAACGAGTTCTATGGTCTTGGTGCTTATGCTCTCAACCTTGAGTCGAGGATTGTTGACAAAGTCCATATTTGGATAATAAGGCCAGTAGGTCTTTGGAGGCAATACCAGATAGAGGTCTTCGCCTTCAACTTCCCAGTTCCATTCCGAGGTCTGGGCCTCCACAGGATAGAGGTAGTCGTTTCCGTCGTCAGTCCTGTGGCTTCCGTAAGGTTCATCGGTGATTCCGGTGTTTATGTAGATGGTTCCGGCAGCTCCCGGATTGAAGTCATAAACGTTACCCTCGAGGGTGAAGGTCATACGGTTGTCATAAACTCCCCAATCCTTCTTGTCGTCAGGAGCTGCTGACCACAAGCCGGTGCCGGTAGTACCGGATTCGCCGCATCCCATATGTCCGGCAACACTGTTGTCGATGCGCCATTCCTTGCTGCTGCCTCCGGTAAGCATGGTGTTGTACTTGTCGAAGTTCATCAGGGTGTTGTCGATATGGAAGGTCTTTTCGACATAATTCGGTGAAACGCCGTTGCTGTTGAGCAGCTGCATCCTCACTGTATAGTCACCGGCGACGGTGAAAATCTTTTTGAGGCCGTTCTGGGCCGAATACTGTGACCACTCCCCTGTCTTGTCCTGGAAGATCCAGACAGGTATGAGGGCCTTGGTTCCTGCAGGCAGGGAGAACGTAACCTGATTGATTTCCTGGTCAACCTCGATTACAGGCTCCGTGAGAGTCGCGTCAGGAATGCCTGCCTCTGACGGATGGTTTATCTGTTCTGGAGAGCAGGCGTATACGATTCCGCAAAGCATCGCCGCAACTCCCAGATATCTAAATATGTTTTTCATATTCTTTTCCACTTAAAGATTAAAGGTATGCAGGATTCTGTTTAAGAGTATTGTTTGAGGCATCGATCTCAGAAAGAGGAATCGGAAGGTACTTGTGGGCCTCTGTCCAGTTGCCCATGCGACCCTTGTCGGATGCCACGGTAAAGTTTTCGTCATCTTCAGCTACGAGAACCTTGGCAGCATCTCCCCAGCGTACGAGATCGAAGTAGCGCTTGCCCTCACCTACAAACTCGAGGTGACGCTCGGTCTTGATGTTTTCCAGGGTTGCTTCAATCTTTTCTCCCGGAATGGCCCTCTGATGCACTTCGTTGAGCCACTTTTCGGATTCTCCGGTACCGTAGCCGGCTATCACGAGTTCGGCTGCATTGAGCAGGGTCTCGGCATAACGGTAGTAGCGGATATTGTTGCCGAATGCACAGTCGGAAGCACCGGTGTCCCCGTGATATGCATCTTTTGCCACGTATTTATCGAGGAAATAGCCGGTATCCTGATAACGAACGTTATATGAGCTTGTTGCGTGGAAACAGGTAGCAGTCTTGCGGGCATCGTTGTCAGCAAACATATTTACGGTCTTTGTCCTTACAGGGCAGAATCCCCAACCTCCTCTGTAGCCGTCGGCGCTGTAGTTGTTAGGGCTTATGAGCTGAGGAATCCAGGTTCCGCCGGCACCCATTGTCCAGTCGTAGGAACGCTCCTGATTCTCGCTCTTGTAGTTGATGTCGAAGATGGTTTCAGAGCACCACTCCCCTTCCTCGGTCCACAGTTCGGCATAGTCAGGGTTGAGACTGAACTGTCCGCTGGTAATAATCTCCTTCATATACTCGAGCGCCTTAGGAAGACGTTGAGCGTCGTTCTGATACATTGCGAGTTCTGCATATAGCATATATGCAGTTGCCGTACCCACCTTGCCTATTTCGTCTCCGCTCCACTTCATAGGGAGAGCCTTGAGGTCTATGGCCTTCTGAAGGTCGGTGATAATCTTTTCGTACATCTCGTCTGCACTGAACTGGTCTCCCACATATGGAGGAAGCAGGTTGGTGTCATAATATACTGCGCTGCCCCAAAGTTTCCATATCCAGCTGTAGTAGAAACAACGGAGTACCAGACACTGGGCTTTGATGGTCTTGGCCTTTTCTTCAGGAAGTCCCTTTACCCAGCCGATGTATTGTATGCAGTCGTTGCATCTCTTGACACCGGAATAAGCCTCGGTCCATACGGAAGCGATACAGTCAACCGGATGTGCGTCAAAATCAGCGGCATCGTGCCAGATTTTCATATCGGTACGGTCTGAACCGCCTACCCATACGTTGTCTCCAAGGATTTCGAAAAGAATATTGATAGGATTGTACTGTCCGCAGCTCCAGTCTGTCCACTCGAGCGGGTCGTAAGCAGCCACGAGGGCCTCGGTAAGATGCTCTTCGGTAGTGAAGTATTCCTCTATCGGCTGGGCCGTAGGATTTTCGACTTCGAGCCAGGCTGTGCAGGAGCAGGTGAAGAGCGATGCCACAAGGGCGGCAATTATAAGTCTGTATGCTTTCATTGTCTTTTCCTCCATTTTTTAGAATGCCACATTTACACCAAGTGAGAAGGTACGGGCCTGAGGATAAACACCATAGTCTATGCCCAAAGACGTGCCGCCTGAAGATATTTCAGGATCGTAACCATGGTATTTTGTAAGAGTAAGCAGATTCTCCGCTGCGACAAATACCCTGAGACGGCTGATGAAAGCCTTTTTGGTAAGCTTTTCCGGAAGGGTATAGCCGAGCTGTATGTTCTTGAGTCTGAGATAAGATCCGTCATAGACCATAAGGTCGGATGACTGCCAGTTGACGCTGTCGCCAAGCACGAAGCGCGGATACCTGTCTGAAGTTCCCTCGCCAGTCCAGCGGTTGAGCATATACGAAGGAAGGTTGGTCTTGGAAATGTCGTTTCGGCGGGTTGCATCGTAAACCTGGTTTCCGAGGGTTCCCTGCCAAAGCATAGAAAGGTCAAATCCCTTCCAGGCTACGTTGAAGTTGAGACCCCAGGTCCAGTCAGGAGTTCCGTCACCTATGCAGGTACGGTCGTCGTCGCTGATATTTCCGTCTTTGTTGTAGTCCACGAAACGAACGTCTCCAGGCACTGCATTAGGCATAAGGAGTTCTCCGTTTGCATTGACGTAGGAGTTAACTTCGTCCATATTCTGGAAGATTCCGTCGGTCTTGTATCCGTAGAAGAACGGGAAAGGCATTCCGTTCTCTGCGCGTGAGATGGCACCGGTTCCCTGGAAAGAGTCAAGATTTGACCATCCGCTCTCGTTTCCGTACTCGATGAGTCTGTTCTTCAGATAAGAAAGGTTACCCTTGACGTTGAAGTCCCAGTCTCCCCTGCTTACCTTGTATCCAAGTTCCATCTCGACACCGGAGTTGTTCATAATACCTACGTTTCCGATAGGTTTTGCTTCACCTACATAAGTAGGGATATTCATTTCCATAAGCATTCCGCTGGTGACTTTTCTGAACCAGTCAACGGTGAATGTCAGCGAGTTGGCAAAGAATCCGAGGTCCATTCCGACATTTGTCTGGGTCGAAGTCTCCCACTTGAGGTCCGGATTGGCAAGTCCGCTTGCCTTGGTTCCCAGAGTCACGTTCTCTCCTTCTCCGAAGATGTAGTTGTTGTTGCCTGAGGTAAGCACGGTGTAACGGAAGTCGCCGATGTTGTCGTTACCGTTCTGTCCCCAGGAGAAACGCAGTTTTGCGTTGTTGAACCAGTGCGGCATAGTGATGAACGGCTCGTTGTGTATGTTCCAACCCAATGAGAATGAAGGGAAGGTACCCCAGCGGTTGTTGGCTCCGAAGCGGGAAGAACCGTCACGGCGAACCGTAACCTGGGCCATATATCTCTCGGCGTAGTTGTAGCTTGCGCGGAAGAACCAGGAAGCGAGTTTGCTCTTGGCGTTAGGTGCGCCCCAGGCGCTGAAGTCACCGTTTTCCTGCACGGATGAAGTATAGCTCAGGTAAGGCTTGTCGTAGTCCTTGAGGAAGCGGGCGCTTCCTCCGAGATAGTAGCCGCTGGACTCCTTCATAGACTGGCCGAGGAGCACTGAGAAACTGTGGTTTCCGAGGGTCTTGTCATAGGTGAGTATGTTCTCGAGCTGCCATACAAGACCGCGGTCGCTCTCCGAACTGGCAGAAGAATAGGTCGCCTTGTTGTTGGTTCCGAGATAATAGACCGGTGTATAACCGTCGTTCCCCCAGAATGAAAGGTCAGCACCAAGACTTGAACGGAACTTGAGATTGTCCCATATGTTAAGCTCGAAGCTGGCATTTCCCACAAACTTGTGGCTCCAGCCCTTGCTGCCCGGAAGTGAAAGACTTGCCACAGGATTGACCATTTCGTTGTAGTCGGCGCCAGGAAGCATAAAGATGCTGCCATCCTTGTCATAGATGTGGACATAATCGGCTATTCCGAGATATCCTTCGGCCTCTTCCGGAGTAGCGTGAACCTTGAGAATAGGCGAAAGCGCAAGTGCTGAACCAAGTGGTGAACCCCAGGTAGAGTTGGTCGTCACACCTGTTGAAGTGATGTATGCATAGCTGACATTTGTTCCCAAAGTAGCCTTGTTCAGCCAGTCACGCTCCTTGCTCTTGTCAAAGAGAACCGTGTTGATGTTTGACCTCAAGGAGAGACGGTCGTAGTTTGCCCTGCCGTAATTTCCACCGACAATACCGTCCTGGCTGTTGTAACCGAGAGAAAGATAATAGTTTACATTCTCGGACGCTCCGCTTACGCTGAGTTCGTGGGCCTGTGAAGGGGCATTGTAGTTAAACACTTCCTTCTGCCAGTCCGTTCCTTCGCCGTAGCTGTATGGATCGGCATAGAGAGGCTGCATACCGGCATTGATGCGGCCTTCGTTCATCATTATGGCATATTCGGTAGCATTGA
>SAMEA3663299__coassemble_1044_pt1 | contig 10136 bp, 11 predicted proteins | sample SAMEA3663299__metabat2_low_PE_002 | metagenome-assembled genome bin SAMEA3663299 (sample SAMEA3663299) | pig gut metagenome | biome: pig gut; feature: pig-associated habitat; material: faeces | place: China | collected 2013
AAGATGAGGACCCTTCTGTATTCCGGCTCGTTCGACCCTCTTCACATCGGACACCTCGCCATCCTGAGGTCCCTTTGCGCCGACCCGGGAGTCGGCAGGGTGCTGCTCGTAGTCTCGCCGCAGAATCCTTTCAAGAACCCCGAAAAGGCCCTGAGCGCCGAGAAACGCTTCCGTGCCGCTGTCCTTGCCGTTGCCCGCCATACCGAGCTTGACAAGGTCTGCGTCAGCGACATCGAACTGCATATGGCCCCGCCTCATTATACCATAAGGACACTGGATGCCCTCAGGGCGGAGTGTCCCGACGATGACATAAGGCTCGTAATCGGGGCGGACAACCTCGGATGCATACGGGGCTGGTATCAGTACAGACGAATTCTTCTAGAATACGGGGCCCTCGTATTCCCCCGCAGGGGTTATGACATTGCCGGGCTGCGGCAGGATCTGCTTTCGGAGGATGCGCTCTACAGGATAGACGCTGTCGATGCCGAACAGGTGGACATATCTTCTACCGACATACGCAACGCCGTCTCTCAGGGAAAAGACGTGTCGGATTTGCTGATGTAGTCGTTATAACTTGTTTATTAAAAAACAATTCACTAAATTTGCGCGCCGTTTTTGAGGGGGCTGTTTGCTGCTTCGGCAGATACAGGTCCCGCGGTTCAGAAAATAATGTTTAACTACTAGTTTGTTTTACTTTAAGATTTATGTCAGAAGAAACAAAACCAATCGCCGAGGTGGAGACTCCAGCAGTGGCTCCACAGGCAGAAAAAGAAACCAAGAAAGAGATTCTCAACGCTTCCGTAAAGCCTGAGGACTTTGACTGGGATGCATTTGAGAGTGACTCATACGGCTCAGTCAGCAAGGAAGAAGTTGAGAAGGCCTATGACAGCACCCTTTCCAAGATCGTGGAGAACGACGTGGTTGAAGGTGAGGTCACCTCAGTCAACAAGCGCGAAGTTGTCGTAACCATCGGCGGCAAGAGCGAAGGTGTCATCCCTGTATCGGAGTTCCGTTACAACTCTGACCTCAAGGTAGGTGACAAGGTTGAGGTTTACGTAGAAAGCGCAGAGGACAAGAAGGGCCAGCTCGTGCTCAGCCACCGCAAGGCACGTGCACTCAAGTCTTGGGATAGAGTCAACGAGGCATTTGAGAAGGACGAGATTGTCAAGGGATTTGTCAAGACCCGCACAAAGGGCGGTATGATCGTGGACGTATTTGGAATCGAGGCGTTCCTCCCTGGCAGCCAGATCGACATCAAGCCTATCCGCGACTACGATCAGTATGTAAACCAGAACATTGACTTCAAGATTGTCAAGATCAACCAGGAGTTCCGCAACGTTGTCGTATCCCACAAGGCGCTTCTCGAGGCCGAGCAGGAGGCAAAGCGCGCTGAGCTCATCTGCAAGCTTGAAAAGGGCCAGGTACTCGAAGGCGTTGTCAAGAACATCACCAACTACGGTGTGTTCGTTGACCTCGGCGGAGTTGACGGTCTCATCCATATCACCGATCTTTCATGGGGTCGTGTAAATCACCCTGAGGAGATCGTTTCCCTCGATCAGCAGATCAAGGTTGTCGTTCTCGACTTCAACGAGCAGCAGAAGCGTATCGCTCTCGGTCTCAAGCAGCTCACTCCTCAGCCTTGGGATACCCTCGATCCATCCCTCAAGGAAGGCGACACCGTTAAGGGTAAGGTTATCCTCATCGCTGACTACGGCGCATTCATCGAGATTGAACCGGGCGTAGAAGGACTCGTTCACGTTTCCGAAATGTCTTGGAGCCCACGTCTGCACAGCGCTCAGGAGTTCCTCAAGGTAGGTGACGAAGTTGAGGCACGCATCCTCAGCATCGACCGCGATGCTCACAAGATTTCCCTTGGTCTCAAGCAGCTTACCGAGAATCCTTGGGAGAACATCCGCACCAAGTATCCTGTTGGCAGCAAGCACAAGGCTACCGTACGCAACATCACCAACTTCGGCGTGTTTGCCGAGCTTGAGGACGGCGTAGAGGGTCTCGTTCACATCAGCGACCTCAGCTGGAACAAGATCAAGCATCCGTCAGAGGTTGTTGCTCCTGGTGACGTCATCGATGTTCAGATCCTTGACTTCGACGAGGCAAACCGCAAGCTCAGCCTTGGACGTAAGCAGCTCACTCCAAACCCTTGGGACGAGATCGAGAGCAAGTATCCTGTAGGTTCTACCGTTGAGGGTACCATCGCTTCACTTACCGACAAGGGCGCCAACATCACTCTTGACGGTGACGCTGAAGGATTTGCATTCACCCGCGAACTCGTTAAGGAAGACGGAAAGCAGGCAATTGTTGGCGAGACCCTTCCGTTCAGGGTTATCGAACTCCGTCGCAGCACCCGCCGCATCCTTCTCAGCCACGTGCGTACCTACGCCGAGGTTAAGGAAAAGGCAGTTGCAGCTGAGGCAGAGAACACCAAGAAGGTAATCAAGAAGGTCAACACCAACGTCGAAAAGACCACTCTCGGTGACATCGACGCTCTCGCAGCTCTCAAGGAGAAGCTCGAGAAGGGTGAGTAATCTTTATGGACCTTACTCTTACTATAATGGGCACAGCTTCGGCTATGCCCATTTCCGATAGATATCCAAGCGCCCAGATGCTTTCTGCAGGAGGGCGCTTGTTTCTCATTGATTGCGGAGAAGGCTGTCAGCAGCAGATGAGGCGCGCCCATCTGTCTTTTGTCAAGATTGAGGCGATATTCATCTCCCACATACACGGAGACCACGTGTTCGGACTCTTCGGGCTGCTTAACTCCATGGCTATGTACGGCCGGACCGGACAACTTCATATCTATGGTCCACAGCCACTTGGAAACATACTCCAGTTCTTCCGCAACTACTTCAAGGACGACAGCGGACTTGAACTTGTCTATCACCCGCTGAATATGAAGGAACCGGAAATTGTCCACCGTTCCAAGGATTTGACTGTCAGTGCCTTCCCGCTTCAGCACAAGCTGCCTTGCTACGGGTTCAGGTTTGACGAGGTGGTTTCCGAAAAGCATCTTTTCTACAATCCGTCCTATAAGGGAAAATCCTATGCCTACTGTTCTGACACAAAGCCTTTCAAGGAACTCCCTTCCTGGGTGGCCGGTGTGGATACACTCTATCACGAAGCCACGTATATGAACGGAATGGAGGACAAGGCTCTGCAGTATTTCCACTCAACCACCGCCCAGGCGGCACTGTGTGCAAAGGAAGCCGGAGCGGGGCGCCTCATAGTGGGCCATTATTCCTCCCGCATAAGGGATTATGAAGCATATCTGCACGAATGTGCCGAAGTTTTTCCCAATACCGTAGCAGCAAACGACCTTGATGTGTTCAAGATTTAGTAAATTAGCGGAATGAAAAAGTTACTGCTTGCAATACTTCTGCCTTTTCTCTGCCCGGCATACCCGGATCAGAGCCCGCAGGAGAGATATATTGACCAATGGTCCAGCACCGCCGTTGCAGAAATGAAGCGCTCGGGAGTCCCGGCCAGCATCACCCTGGCCCAGGGCCTGCTCGAATCCAATGCCGGCCAGTCTTCTCTTGCCACCAAGGCAAACAACCACTTCGGAATCAAGTGTCACAATACCTGGAAAGGCAAGCGCACCTATGCCGACGACGATGCCAGGAACGAATGCTTCCGTGTATATCCCAGCGCTGAAGAGTCTTTCCGTGACCATTCCGACTTTCTGCGCTATCAGGACCGCTACAAAAAGTTGTTCGAGCTTGATCCTACCGATTACAAAGCCTGGTCAAAGGGTCTCAAAAAGGCAGGCTATGCCACTGATCCCAAATATGCAAGCAAACTTATCCGACTGATTGAGGATTACGAACTCTACCGCTTCGACCTCGACCGTGACAACTCTGCAGTTGACGTGCCACAGGCCCCTGTAGAGCTGGAGTCTCCTCGCGACTCCAGGACGGGCCGTATCGCCAGCGCCTCAACCAACGAGTATCTCAATGTCTCATTTGCTCGTAAGGAGTTGAAACAGAACGGTGTACGTTTTATCTACTCATTGGAGGGCGAGTCTTACTCTTCCATTGCCACTTCGCGCAAGCTCTTCCTTAAAGAGATCCTTTCATTCAATGATGCCGACAGCGATGCAGTGCTGGAGCCGGGAACAGTCGTCTATCTCGAACGCAAGAAGAAACAGGCGGCTAAGGGCGTTGACAAATTCATAGTCGGTCCAGAAAAGCAAACGCTGCGCGAGATTGCACAGCGTTTCGGTGTGAGGGAAAAGTCCCTGCGCAGAATCAACGGCTTTGCCGAGGGCTTTGAACCCGACGAAGGCGACACTGTCCTGCTGCGCTAAATGTCCACATCCTCAAGTTCCTCCTCGGAACGCAGGTTGTCCATAATGAAATGCTGACGCTCTATGGTGTTGTCACCCATATAGAACAGCATTATTTCACCTATGCTTTCCTCTTCGGCAAGCTTGACAAGGTCGAGCCGCATCTCGGGTCCTATGAAGTCCTTGAACTCGTCTGACGAAATCTCTCCCAGACCCTTGAACCTGGTTATTTCAACCTTGCCGCCCAGAGACTTGATGGCATCTTCCTTTTCCTTGCCGTTGTAGCAGTATATGTTCTGCTTCTTGTTCTTGACGCGAAACAGGGGAGTCTGCAAAATGTGCACGTGACCGCGCCTTATCAGCTCCGGGTAGTATTTCATAAAGAAAGTCAGCACCAGCATACGGATGTGCATACCGTCGTCATCGGCATCGGTCGCCACGATGATGTTGTTGTAGCGCAGGTTGCTGATGTCATCCTCGACACCGAGCGCCGAAATGAGCAGGTTCAGCTCCTCGTTTTCCGCAACCTTCCTGCGGCTTTCCTTATAGCAGTTGATCGGCTTGCCCCTGAGACTGAATACTGCCTGATAATCAGCGTTTCTTGCCCTTGTGATGGTTCCGCTCGCCGAGTCTCCCTCGGTAATGAAAATGCTTGAACGGTCAATGTCGTCGCTGGTCTTTTCCGTACGCTTGTCATTGAAATGCCTCAGGCAGTCGCGCAGCTTCCGGTTATAGACATTGGCCCTCTTGTTGCGCTCCCTGGTCTTTTTCTGTATGACCGAAATCTCCTCTCTCTCCTTCTGGCTGTCCTTGATCTTCTCCTCGATGACAGGTACTATGTCGGAATGAATATGGAGGTAATTGTCCAGGTTCTTGGACACAAAGTCGTTGATGAATGCCCTGATAGTCGGTCCGTGCTCCAGTCCCATTGTCCCGTCCGGCTGCTTCACCTGCTTTTCCCAGGTATAGACGCTGCTGAGCTTCACTTTGGTCTGCGCCTCGAAGTTAGGTTCCTGAATCTGAACGCTGATCGCGCCGACTATGCCCATTCGGCAGTCCTCCGGGGCGTAGTTTTTCTTGAAGAATTCTTTCAGGGTCTTGGCAACCGCCTCCCTGTAGGCCGCGAGATGGGTGCCTCCGTCGCGGGTGTTCTGGCCGTTGACAAACGAGCTGATGTTTTCGCCGTAGGAGTTGCCGTGGGTGAGAACTATCTCAATGTCATCGCCTTCCAGATGGATAGGCGGGTAGAGCGGAGTCTCGCTGATGTTTTCGTTCACGAGGTCCAGCAGACCGTTTTCGGACTTGTATGGGGTGCCGTTGAGAACAAGTGTAAGACCCTTCTTGAGGTACGAATAGTTCTTGACCATAGTCTCGACAAAGTCGAGATTGAAGCTGTACTTGCCGAACATCACCTCGTCAGGGAAGAATTCTACGAGCGTGCCGTTCTTCTCCTTCGTCTCTGAGCTGCCTTCCTCGACAAGTTCTCCCTGCCTGAACCTCGCCCAGGCGCAGTTTCCGTCGCGGTACGAGCAGACGTAAAAGTCGAACGAAAGGGCATTGACGGCCTTTGTACCGACACCGTTGAGGCCTACCGCCTTCTGAAAAGCCTTGTCGTCGAATTTGCCTCCTGTGTTGAGTATGCTGACCGCCTTGACTACCGAACCGAGAGGTATGCCTCGTCCGAAGTCGCGTACCTTTACGTGGTTGTCCTGGATGTCAATCTGGACCTGCTTTCCGAATCCCATTGCATACTCGTCAATGGAGTTGTCAATTATCTCCTTGAGCAGCACATAGATACCGTCGCTCGGATTGCTGCCGTCGCCCAATCTTCCAATATACATTCCAGGGCGGCGGCGTATGTGCTGTACGCCTTCCAGGGTCTGTATGTTGTCGTCGTTGTAATTTATTGTCTGAGCCATTGTTGTTTATTTGCCGACTACGCCCTTGAGATGAAGGGCGACAGGTTTGTTGTAATTTGAGAAGTACACCTTGATGGTCTTGTCAAAAGGATAAGGCCCGTCCTGATTGTTGTAACTTGCCTTAATCGTTCCGCTTTCGCCCGGCTTGATCTCCGTCTGGGTCCACTCTATGCCCGTGCAGCTGCAAGTCGATACCACCGTGAGTATATACATGGGTTCTTCTCCTATGTTGGTTACGGTAAAACTGCACTCGAGCGCGCCGTCCTTCATCCTGACCTTGCCAAAATCGTGAACGGTCCTGTCTATGCGGACAACTTTCCCAAAATCGGCTCCATACACGGCTGAAAGACCTGCAAAGCACAACAGTAAAGTCAAAACATACCTTCTCATACTTGCAAAGTTACTACAATTTTTCGGAAATATTGAGATTCTTTATGAGGCAAAAACTTTGGATATTCAAATTATCGCACTAAATTTGTAGATGCAAAAAGCATATACATTTTAATTTTTAATAACTATGGCTTACAAAATTTCAGCTGACATCTGTGTCGCTTGCGGAACCTGCCAGGGAGAATGCCCTTCAGGCGCAATCAAGGAAGGAGACGTTTATACTATCGATCCTGAGGTTTGCATCGATTGCGGCGCCTGCGCAGACGCTTGCCCGATGGGAGCTATCTCTCCTGCAGAATAATCAATGGCACAACAATTGAGCCCGCTTCAAGCAGCGAATCATCAATTTACGATTCCCTTGTCTGAAGCGGGAATTGTTATCGTATGAACATATACAAGATATTGACAAAATGGATGGGCTGGACTCCCGATTCGGGAGCTGCACCCGAGCGCGTCTGTGTCATTCTAGGCGTGCCTCATACCAGCATTCTCGACTTCTTCATTGCGTACCTCTATTATCGCGGCACCGGCCATATAGCCCACATAATGGTCAAGAAAGAATTCTTCTTCTGGCCAATCAAGGGCCTTCTGCGCAAGCTCGGCTGCATTCCGGTTGACCGCTCCAACGGGGCTGCCGTCATCCGCAGCGTAATCGCCGAGGCGGAAAAGACGGAGGGCGAATTCCATATCTGCATCGCGCCGGAGGGCACTCGCAAGCCGGTCAAGAAGTGGAAGATGGGCTATCACGCCATAGCTAAGGCTCTCGACTGTCCCGTTTATCTGGGCTATTTCGACTGGGGGACAAAGCACGTCAGCATAGGGGAGAAGTTCCCGCTGACAGACGATGCCCGCGCCGATACCGATGCCATCCAGAAAAAGTACGAGGAAATGGGACTGGTCGGCCGCCATCCGGAGAATTATCGCACGCACTGATGCCGGCGTCTGCCGTTTCGGGCGCTTTTGTTTGACAATTCTTCGTTTCCGGTTGGAAATCAGAGAAATAATTCCTATATTTGCAGCCCCTTATGAAAAAGGGGCTTTATTTAACAATTACAAATTAAACACAAATGCTTAAACAGTACGAAACCGTTTTCATTGCAACTCCCGTTTTGTCTGAAGCTCAGATGAAGGAAGCGGTTGCCAAGTACGTTAATCTCATCAAGTCAAACGGCGGTGAGATTGTGTACGAAGAGGATTGGGGGCTCAAGCAGCTCGCGTACCCGATCCAGCACAAGACATCAGGATTTTACTACCTGATCGAGTTTAAGGCTGATCCTCAGTTCATCAACACACTTGAGGTACAGTATCATCGCGATGAGCGTATCATCCGCTACATCACCGTAGCTCTTGACAAGCACGCCGTTGCATATGCAGAGCATCGTCGTCAGATGCGCGCCGCAAAGGCAGCCGCACCTGCAGTTGAACCTAAAGCAGCAGAGGAGGAATAAAAAATGGCCAGCATCGAAAACAACGAAATCCGTTATCTGAACCCTCCTACCGTAGAGGTTCGCAAGAAGAAGTATTGCCGTTTCAAGAAGGCAGGCATCAAGTACGTTGATTACAAGGATCCTGTGTTCCTCAAGAAGTTCCTCAACGAGCAGGGCAAGATTCTCCCTCGCCGCATCACCGGAACCTCTCTCAAGTTCCAGCGCAAGGTCGCTCAGGCAATCAAGCGTGCGCGTTCACTCGCTCTCCTTCCATATGTTACTGACCTCCTTAAATAATTGAAGCGTTATGAAGATTATACTTAAGAAAGATGTAGCCAATCTCGGCGATGCAGGCGAGATTGTAGAAGTAAAGACCGGTTACGCTCTCAATTATCTCGTTCCTCAGGGCTTCGCCACAGTCGGAACCCCTTCTGCCATCAAGCAGCACGAGGAGACCATACGTCAGAGAGCACACAAGGAGGCAAAGATGGTTGCAGAGGCACAGGCCCGCGCAGCACAGCTTTCTGCTACTCCTGTTGAGGTTGTCGTTAAGGTTGGCGAAAACGGAAAGCTCTATGGTTCCGTTACCGCAGCCCAGGTTGCAGCATCACTCGTAGAGAAAGGATTCGAGCTCGACAAGAAAAACGTTACCGTTCCGGAAATCAAGGAAGTCGGTGAATACGAGGCTCAGATCAAGTGCTACAAGGGTGTATTTGCTACCGTAAAGGTAAATGTGGTTGCTGAGTAATCAGCCCGCCGCCAAACAGTTGAAAAACTGATAATCCGAACATTGCGACCAGTAAGAAATTGCTGGTCGCTTTTTTTTGTATGATGCTCTGAGTCTGGCGGCACTTAAGCACAAACCGGCCCAGACAATGCAACTGAAACTATCTCAAAACAAATTCGGCGCTTTTGCGACTTGAATCACCGGCATAGAACTCAATCCTGACCCTTCGACCGCTTACCTTCATCTTGTAGGAACCAGCCGCATCGGAAAGAATGTAACGCTTGACACCCGGACGATACTGCTCAAAAAGCTCAAATGCCGAAGGATCCTTCTTCGCCGAGTTATCCTTCAGAACATAATCGGCACGATAATTCTCAGACCCCTCAGCCTCTACCTCATAGACACCCCTCTCAGGCTTGCTCCACACGCTGCTCACCGTCATCTGCGTAATCCGACCGCCATCACCGTACCAGTCAATCATTTCCGTAACGTGAGTATGACCGCAGATCACAATCGTATTACGCTGCGCGAATTCTCTCCTGAAATGCAATCTCGCTTCGTTCTGCCCCGGCTTGTTCCTCCCGTGAAAGAACCACCTGTTCCCACCGTTTATCGGAAGCACCGGACCGTGACTCAGAATGAAGGTGTTACGAGCATCCCTGCTATCATCCAACAACCTGTCAATCAGCGCATCGTCAGGCTTGTTAAAGTCCATGACTATATAAACGTCATCGCCCACTTCAAAAGAAAAAGTACTGCCATCAATCACCTTGCCCAACTCCCGCGACAACAACTCAGGCATAAACTCCAGATACGCCTTTCGCGCTCCCGTACCCCTCATATCGTGATTACCAATAACGCTGACTAAAGGGACAGGAGACAATTCTTCCTTGATCCTCGCAACTGCATCGCTGAGCATTTTCTTGTGAATCAACGGATTGCCGCAATCGCCCTGAATCAGGTCCCCCGCCTGCAGCACCATCTTTGTCTGCTCGTCGACCAGACAGCCGGCACGCTTGAGCATACGCGGACAACGCTCCTTCCACATCTCCCCGTTCCGGACAAATTCTTTCCTATGCCTCTCCAGCTGAGCGAGGTCCTCCTCGGTATATTCGCTATGGTAAACGCTTTCCGGCGCGACGTCAAAATGCGTATCGCCCAGAAGTATCATATTGTAATCCCTGTCAGCCTTTTTGGCAAAGAGCGGGTTCGATGCACCCCCAAGTGCAAGTCCCGCCAAAGCTGCCGCCGATGAAGCAAGAAACTCTCGTCTATCCATAGTCACAATATTTTGATATACAAATATAACCAAAATATATGACTTCTTGATGCATTGCATTGTGACAAATTGTCGCGGCATATCTTTTGGATAT
>SAMEA3663299__coassemble_1057_pt1 | contig 10077 bp, 4 predicted proteins | sample SAMEA3663299__metabat2_low_PE_002 | metagenome-assembled genome bin SAMEA3663299 (sample SAMEA3663299) | pig gut metagenome | biome: pig gut; feature: pig-associated habitat; material: faeces | place: China | collected 2013
ATGAATAAGCTTAGCGAAACAACCAGGTACATCGGAACCGACGACCTGGACCTGGACCTTTTCGAGGGTCAGTACATAGTTCCTGAAGGAATCGCGTATAACTCATACCTGATACTTGACGAAAAAGTCGCCGTTCTGGACACCTGCGACGCACGCAAGGGCGAAGAATGGAAACGCAATCTGACCGAAGCCCTCGAAGGAAGGACACCGGATTATCTCATCGTACATCATATGGAGCCGGACCACTCGGCCCTGGTCCGCGACATGCTGGACATTTACCCGAACCTTCAGCTCGTCTGCAGCCAGAAGGCCGTCCAGATGCTAGGTCAATTCTGGCCTGACGCATCATTTGCGGGCAGAACCCTCGTAGTGAAGGAAGGAGACGTCCTTGAGCTCGGTTCACACAGCCTGCGTTTCTTCGATGCTCCTATGGTTCACTGGCCAGAGGTTATGGTAAGCTTTGACGAAAGCGAGGGAGTCCTCTACAGCGCAGATGCCTTCGGCAAGTTCGGAGCCCTATCCAAATGCGGATTCTACGGTCGCGATGACGATGACTGGAGCTGCGAGGCAAGGCGCTATTACTTCAACATAGTCGGCAAATACGGCGGCCCTGTCCAGAACCTGCTCAGAAAACTTGCACCGCTTGCAGAAAGCGGTGCCATAAAGAGCATCAGGCCTCTCCACGGGCCTATACTCGAGGATAATCTAGGAGGTTATTTGAAGCTTTACTCCACTTGGAGCAGTTACGAGCCTGAAACAGAGGGTGTTTTCATTGCCTGTGCATCAATTTACGGAGGAACATTGGAAGCGGCAGGGAAGCTTGCGGAGATACTGAGGGCCAAGGGTGCCGCAAAGGTTGTTGTAAGCGACCTGAGCCGCAGCGACATCGCGGAAAACGTCGAGGACGCTTTCCGATACAGCAAGGCGGTATTTGCGTCCTCATCATATGACGGAGGTTTGTTTACGCCTATGTATCAGTTCCTTCACAGGCTTCAGGCAAAGGGTTACTGCAAGCGCAGGGTTGCAATTGTCGAGAATGGTTCCTGGGCGCCTTGCGCTGCCAGGGTGATGAAGGAGCAACTCTCTCAGATGAAGGAAATAGAGATTGTAGAACCTGTCGTCACCATCAGGAGCCGAATGAAGGAGTCCGACATTCCGGCACTCGAGCAGCTCGCTGACGCCCTGCTGACATAAACGCCGGACGCTTTGAAGGCAGCCACAGTCAGCAAACACGCTGAAGTGCTGCTAAAAGCAAGGAACAAGATGTAATGGTTAGTTAAAGTAGCAATGAAGATAAAAGACATATTACGCGACAGCAAAAAGGCTTTCCCATCTCTGGAGATTGTACCTCCGCGCGGTGGAATCAGCAAGAAGGAACTGCTTGAGACCATCAGGCCGCTGATGGAGTTCCGCCCGCCTTACATCAATGTCACGAGCCACCGCGAGGAGTACGAATTTAGGCAGACTCCTGACGGAAGTTTCACCCGGCACGCCGTTATGCGCCGCGTGAGCGAGACAGCCGTCTGTTGCGCCATCCAGGCAGAATTTGGCGTTGAGCCTGTCCCGCACCTGATTTGCGGAGGGCGCTCGGCAGACAGGATCGAGAGCACGCTCCAGGACTTCAGGTTCCTGGGTTTCGAGAACGTTATGGCGCTGCGCGGAGACTCGCTCATAGGCGAAAAGAGGTTCACGCCCGAACCTGACGGATACCGTTACGCCAGCGAACTGGTGGCTGCGGTGAGGCGCTTCGAGAAGGACAAGGGCTGCTCATTCTGCATAGGCGTGGGGGCATATCCGGAGAAGCATTTCGAGGCAGCTAACCTCGACCAGGACATTGCCAACCTCAAGCGCAAGGTTGACGCCGGCGCGGACTACATCATCACCCAGATGTTCTTTGACAATTCAGTATTTTACCGTTTCCGCGACAAGTGCCGCGAAGCAGGGATCACCGTTCCTATCATTCCCGGCTTGAAACCGCTTTCGAACGCCAAGCAGATCGAACTCCTTCCGAGGTCGTTTTCTATCGACATCCCGCAGGAACTCGTCCATACCATTCACTCACACGCCGACGATGCGGCATACTGCTACGAGGCCGGCCGCGAGTGGTGCAGCGCTCAGTGCAAGGACCTTCTGAAGCATGGGGTTCCGGCAATTCATTTCTACACAATGGGCAGACAGGACAATGTCACCAGCATTCTCAGAGATAATTTCTAAGCGCATCCTGACGCTTGACGGCGCTATGGGCACGATGATCCAGCGCCTTGTCCCGGACAGGGAATCGTACCGGGGAGACAACGAATTGCTCAACCTGAGCGCTCCGGATGTCATTATGGACATACACCGCCGTTATATCGAGGCAGGTGCAGACATTATCGAAACCAACAGTTTCGGTGCAAACCCGCTAACACAGCTTGCTCACGGGCTTGCCGACAAGGCGGCTCAGATGGCACTCGAGGCGGCCCGCATCGCAAGGCGCGCGGCTGACGAAAGCCCGCGCAAGGTCTGGGTCGCTGGCAGCGTCGGACCTGGAGGATACAGTCTATCGATGGGCGGCGATGCCGACAATCCGGCAGCAAGGCGCTTCAGTTTCAATGAGATAAAGGACTCTTACAAAATACAGATAGACGGACTGCTCAAAGGCGGTGTTGACCTTATTCTCCTGGAAACCTGGTTCGATGCGCTCAACGCCAAGGCTGCGATAAAGGCATTTGAAGAACTCGGAGTTCCGGTGCCTATGATGATTTCGGCAACGGTCAGCGACCGCAGCGGCAGGATGCTGACAGGACAGACGCTCGAGGCCTTTGCGATTTCGGTTTCGCACGCTCCCGGGCTTGTCGCTCTGGGCATCAACTGTGCACTCGGTGCCGAACAGATGCTGCCGCTGGTGCGCGAAATCGACCGTTTCTCCCCTCTCCCGCTGCTGTTCTTCCCCAACGCCGGAATGCCGGACGAGATGGGCCGCTACAACGACAGCCCCGAAGAAATGGCGGCCTGCATAGGCAGGATGGCGGACGAGGGCCTGCTCAACATAGTCGGCGGCTGCTGCGGCACAACTCCGGAGCACATACGCGCGATTGCGGACGCCGTCCGGGACAAAAAAGCAAGGACTGCGGGTAAGGAACAATTCTCCTCCACCTCCCGTCCTCACCTGTGCGTGAGCGGACTCGAGGCGGTCAGGATAGACAGCAGCCGGAATTTCACCAATATCGGAGAGCGCAGCAATGTAGCGGGGTCCCGCAAGTTTGCCCGTCTGATTGCGTCCGGGGCATATAACGAGGCTCTCGAGGTGGCGGCTGCCCAGATCGAGGGCGGAGCGAGCATCATCGACGTCAACATGGACGACGCGATGCTGGATTCGCGCGAGCAGATGCAGACTTTCCTGAGGTACGTTTCTTCCGATCCGGCGGTCGCGAAGGCGGCGATAATGATAGACTCATCCGACTGGGATACCGTCTGCGCCGGGCTGGAAAACGTTCAGGGCAAGGCGATAGTCAATTCGATTTCGCTTAAAGAAGGAGAAGAGGTATTTGTACGCAAAGCGCTGCATATCAAGAGTATGGGTGCCGCGATGGTCGTAATGGCCTTTGACGAGAAGGGCCAGGCGACTTCGTACGAGCGCAAGATAGAGATAAGCCGCAGGTCGTACGAACTGCTGACGGCAGCGGGGATAGACCCGGGCGACATAATATTCGATGTCAACGTGCTTTCAATCGGCACGGGCATCGCCGAGCATGCCCGCTTCGGGGTCGATTTTATCGAGGCGGTGCGCTGGATCAAGCAGAACCTTCCCGGGGCTCTCTGCTCCGGGGGCATTTCCAACCTGTCGTTCGCATTCCGCGGCAACAATGCAGTACGCGAGGCAATGCATTCGGCATTCCTCTACCACGCGATAAAGGCCGGGCTGGATATGGCGATAGTCAACCCGCAGATGCTGCAGATTTACGACAGCATAGACCCGGGACTGCTGCAGGCCGTCGAGGACGTGTTATTCGATTCCGACGCCGAGGCGACCTCGAGGCTGGTGGAATATGCCGGCAGGCTCGCGGCCCAGGCAGCAGGCGAAGGAGGAGGTGGCGGTGCAAAAGAGAATTCGACCTTAACGACGGCTGAGAGTCCAGTTCAGGACTGCAGCGCCAGGCTCAGGGATGCGCTGGTCAAGGGCAGTGCGACGGGGCTGGAACACGACGTGCTGAAGAGCCTTTCGGAACTCGGCAGCGCGGTGGCTGTCATCGAGGGGCCGCTGATGCAGGGTATGGAGAAGGTCGGAGAATTGTTCGGCGAGGGCAGGATGTTCCTGCCGCAGGTAGTGAAGTCGGCAAAGGTGATGCGGCAGGCTGTCGATGTGCTTCAGCCTTATATGAAGGCGGAGGACAGCGGCGGCAGCAAGGCGAAGGTGGTGATAGCTACTGTGCAGGGAGACGTGCACGACATAGGCAAGAACATCACCGCCATCGTGTTGCAGTGCAGCGGGTTCGAGGTCATAGACCTGGGCGTGATGGTGCCGGCGGAAGAGATTCTGGCAAAGGCGCTGGAGTGCGGGGCGCAGATCATCGGGCTGAGCGGCCTGATTACACCTTCGCTTTATCGTATGGAACAATTCTGCTCCCTGATGGCGGAGCAGGGGCTGGACATTGCCGTTTTTGTTGGAGGCGCTGCGGCGTCGGCCAGTTTCACGGCAGTCAAGCTCGCACCGATCTACTCTAACGTGCACTACGGCGCGGACGCCTCGGCGACGGCTGTGAAATGCAAGAAGTACCTGAGCGCCAGGGAACAGTTCCTCAAGGAAGAAGGCGAGGAGCATACAAGGCTGCAGGAGCTCTTCAGAAAGAGAGGCGAAAAGAGTACAATCGAAAAAAGGAAGTTTACAGAACAGTTTGATTATAACAAACTGCAAGATATTAAAAGTCAGACTACAGGCATTGACGAGCTGAAGCAGCACTTTGACTGGAGGCTCTTCCGTGCCGTGTGCGGAATGGGCAATGCGGCGGAGGATGACGAAAGGGTTGCGGAGCTTAGGAAAGAGGCGGAAACGCTTATGGACAGCGGCTGCTTTACGCTTACTCTGCAGGCGAGGTTCCTGGATTGCAGAAGGACGGTGGAGCAGGGCTGCGACCTTATCATAAGCCGTGACGGAAGCCTGAAACTGCCTATGCTGAGGCAAAAGGGAGGAAATTGTCTGGCGGACCTGCTTCCGGTGGATGGCTGGCGGCAGATGGGAGTGTTTGCAGCGAAGGTCGAGGGCGGAGAAGCGCCTCACCACCAGGGCTGCAGATGCGGGGCGTGCGCGGTGCCGGATCTGGTGCGTCACGCTGTGTCGGTCTGCCTGGCGGAAGCTGCAAGCTGCAGGGCCGGAAAACTGTTTACGGAGCAGAGCGGCTGCAAGGTAATTATGCCTGGCATAGGATACAGCTGCTGCCCGGACCACAGCGTCAAGAGGGATTTGCTCGGACTGCTTGACACCGGGATAGGTCTGAGCGCAAGTTGCGCAATGATCCCCGATGCCAGCGTATGCACTCTGGTCATTATTCATCCAGAAGGATATTTCCCTGATATAAGGGAAGTTGACAATGTTGTTTTTGATTCTTACTGCAAGTTGAGAGCTTTCAGCGAACAGGATAGCGAACTGTTTCTGGGACAGATAAAGGTATTGTAATTTTCGCTATAAAAGCATATATTTGTGTGTTATGAAGGTTCTTAAATTCGGCGGTACATCAGTAGGCTCCCCAGAGGGGCTTGCGGGCATCAGGAAGATTGTCGGCTCCCTCGACGGGCCAGCCGTAGTTGTAGTTTCCGCACTTGGCGGAGTAACCGACCGTCTGATTCTCACTGCAAAGCTTGCAGAGTCCTCCGACTCAAGCTATACTGCTTATTACGATGCTCTCAGAAGCAGGCATCTCGAACTGATTGACAGCGTGATACGCGAGGAGGACCGAGAGGCTCTCAAGGCGGTGGTCACTCCCCTGCTGGACAAGCTCGGAGAACTTTTCAAAGGCGTTTTCCTGCTTGGAGACCTTTCGGAACACAGCTGCGATGAGATAGTAAGTTACGGCGAACGCATGTCAGCACCTATCATTTCCACTATGCTCGGCTGCGCGCTTGCCGACTCGCTGGATATGATACGCACCGTCAGGGAAGACGGCAAGGATTGCCTTGCAAGCGAAGAGAGCTACAGCCTAGTCAAGGAAAAGATTGGCGGGATCAAGGAAGTGACCGTAGTTCCGGGATTCATTGCCAGGGACCTTCACAGCGGCAGGATAAGCAATCTCGGAAGGGGCGGCTCAGACTACACGGCGAGCATAATCGCAGCGGCTCTGGAAGCCGAAACTCTCGAAATCTGGACCGATGTTGACGGCTTTATGACTGCCGACCCGAGGATGATAGACACCTCGTATGTAATCGATGAACTGAGCTATGAGGAGGCCATGGAACTCTGCAACTTCGGAGCCAAGGTGGTTTATCCGCCAACCCTCTACCCTGCCCTGTCAAGAAACATTCCAATCAGGGTGCGCAACACCTTCAATCCCGAGGGTGCGGGAACGGTCATCAAACACGACTGCAAGAGAAGCAAGGCATCGATTACCGGAATCTCTTCCATCGACGACACCTGTCTGATAAACATCGGAGGTCCGATAATGGTCGGCGTAGTCGGCGTAGACAAAAGGATATTCGGCTCTCTTGCCGACAACCATATCAGCGTATTCCTCGCCTGCCAGTCTTCTTCTGAGACTGGAATTTCGCTAGGTGTGAGACGCAGGGATGCCGAAAAGGCCTGCGAGGTGCTCAACAGGGAATTTGCCCGCGAAATCTGCGAAGGTGCAGTCAACAAGGCGACTTTCCGCGAGGGGCTCTCTACCGTGGCAGTGGTCGGGGACAACATGAACGGTCACCCGGGCATAGCCGGCAAACTCTTCTCCACCCTCGGACGCAACGGCATCAACATCATCGCGATCAGCCAGGGAGCGTCTCAGACCAACATTTCCTTTGTAGTTGAGAGCAAGTTCCTGCGCAAGAGCCTCAATGTCATTCACGACAGTTTCTTCCTGTCCGAATATCAGGAACTTAACCTCTTCGTATGCGGAGTCGGAACGGTGGGCGCCAAACTGCTCGAACAGATTGCGCAGCAGAGGGAAAGTCTCAAGAATGAACAGAATCTCAAGATAAACATAGTAGGCATAGCACGCAGCACCCGAGGCATATTCGACCGCAACGGCATCGAACTTTCCAACTACCGTGAGCTCCTTGCCGCCGGCGAGCCGCTCGATATCAAGCGCTTGCGCGACGAGGTCATTGGAATGAACATCTTCAACTCCGTGTTTGTCGATTGCACTGCCAGCGCTGAAGTTGCCGGACTTTATGAACAATTCTTCAGTCACGGCATTTCCGTGGTGACAGCCAACAAGATAGCGGCTTCTTCCGACTACGGCAACTACAGCGCACTCAAGGAGAGCGCCAAGCGCATGGGGGTCAAATTCCTGTACGAGACCAACGTCGGCGCGGGCCTGCCTATCATCGGAACCATCAACGACCTGCGCAACAGCGGGGACAAGATAGAAAAGATCGAGGCCGTGGTCAGCGGCACGCTGAACTACATCTTCAACACCATCTCAGCCGACATTCCTTTCAGCAAGACGGTCAAGATGGCCCAGGAGGAAGGTTATTCAGAACCGGACCCTCGCATCGACCTGAGCGGCAAGGACGTGATACGCAAACTCGTGATCCTTTCGCGCGAGGCGGGCTACAAGGTCAACCAGGAGGATGTGCGCGCGGAATTATTTGTCCCTCAGGAACTTTTCGAATGCAGCCTGGAAGAATTCTGGGAGAGGCTTCCGGAACTTGACGCCGCCTTCGAGGAGCAGAGACGGGAACTGGAAAGGGAGCACAAGAGATGGCGCTTCGTTGCCTGCATGGAGAACGGCCGTTGCAGCGTTTCGCTCAGGGCGGTTTCTTCGGACCATTCGTTCTACGTGCTTGACGGGTCCAACAATATAGTCCTGCTCACCACTTCAAGGTATCACAAGCACCCTATGCTTATCCAGGGTTACGGAGCCGGAGCGGACGTCACCGCCGCAGGTGTTTTTGCGGACATTATGAGAGTTGTAAACATTTAAAGTATATGAAAGTAGCGATTGTCGGCGCAAGCGGCGCCGTTGGACAGGAGTTTCTCCGCGTGCTTGCGGAGAGGAATTTCCCCATAGACGAATTGCTTCTCTTCGGTTCGGAGAGGAGTGCCGGAACAAAGTATGAGTTCAGGGGCAAGGAGTATGAGGTCAGGCTGCTACAGCACAATGATGACTTCAAGGGCGTTGACTATGCCTTTGTATCGGCGGGAGCCGGCACTTCGAAGGAATTTGCCGATACCATTACGAAGTACGGTGCTGTGATGATAGACAACTCCAGCGCGTTCAGGATGGACGAGGACGTGCCTCTCGTGGTGCCGGAGTGCAATGCCGAGGATGCTCTGATCAGGCCGCGAGGAATAATTGCAAACCCTAACTGTACGACCATTATGATGGTTGTGGCCCTGCAGCCTATCGAGAATCTCTCTCATATCAAGAGGATACACGTTGCGAGCTATCAGTCCGCTTCAGGTGCGGGTGCGCAGGCAATGGCCGAACTGCAGCAGCAATACAAGGATATTGTAGAGGCCAAGCCGGTGACGGTCAGCAAGTTCGCTTACCAGCTCGCTTACAATGTCATTCCTCAGATCGACGTTTTCCAGGACAACGACTATACCAAGGAGGAAATGAAGATGTACAACGAGACACGCAAAATCATGCATTCCGACGTGAAATGCTCCGCCACCTGCGTGCGCATCTCTTCTCTCCGTTCGCACAGCGAAGCGGTATGGATCGAGACCGAAAGGCCGCTTGAAGTGGAGGAGGTCCGCAAGGCCCTTGCCGCTGCACCTGGAGTGACACTTCAGGACGACCCTGCCAACAAGGTGTATCCTATGCCTTTGTTCACCGGAGGAAAGGATGACGTTTATGTCGGCCGCGTGCGTAAGGACATCACCGACCCTAACGGCATCACACTCTGGCTCTCTGCCGACCAGATCAGGAAAGGCGCAGCGCTCAACGCAGTGCAGATTGCCGAATTCCTCATCAGCCGGAGCTAGCCTAACCTGCCGGGCTGTTCCGGGGCTCGAGATTACGGGGCATTTTGCCCGGGGCGGGGCGGGAAAAATATAGAAACAACAGTAAACAATAGCTATATGCCACAGATTTCGAAAAAATCATCAGCGTTACCGGCATCGGCCATCAGGAAGCTGGCCCCGGTTTCGGAAGCCGCAGAAGCAGCGGGCGTCAAGGTTTACCACCTCAATGTCGGAGCTCCTGACATCAAGTCTCCTGAGTGTGCCCTGGAGGCGGTCAAGGCTGCCTGCGACAGGCTCGATCACATCTCCTACAGCAACTCCGCAGGCCTTATGCCTCTGCGCAAGGGCCTGGTAGAGAAGTACTACAAAAAATGCGGCATAGAACTCGACGTATCTGAAATTCTCATCGACGTAGCCGGAAGCGAGGCTTTTGCGCTCGCAATGCAGGTAGCCGCTGACCCGGGAGAGGAAATCATCGTTGTCGAGCCGTTCTACACGAACTACAACACCTACGCAATACTCAACGATATCAAGCTCGTAGCCGTACACACAAACATACGCAACAATTTCGACATACCGGGCATCGAAGAATTTGAAAAGGTCCTCACCCCAAAGACCAGGGCGGTGCTAATCAGCAACCCTTGCAACCCGTCCGGAAAACTCTTCAGCAAGGAAGAAATGATACAGCTGGGCCAGTTCTGCCTCAAGCACGACCTCTTCCTGATTTCCGACGAGGTCTATAGAGAATTCTGCTACACCGAGGAACCTCACTTCTCAGCGATGAACCTGAAGGGTCTGGAGCAGCATGTCATACTTGTTGACTCAGTATCAAAGCGTTACAACCTCTGCGGCGTGAGAATCGGCTGCATCGCCTCTCATAACAAGGACGTCATCGCAGCTGCCCTCAAATACGCTCAGTCAAGGCTCTGTCCACCTGTGCTCGGGCAGTATGCCACCATCGGCGCGCTTGACACTCCGGACAG
>SAMEA3663299__coassemble_1078_pt1 | contig 9878 bp, 8 predicted proteins | sample SAMEA3663299__metabat2_low_PE_002 | metagenome-assembled genome bin SAMEA3663299 (sample SAMEA3663299) | pig gut metagenome | biome: pig gut; feature: pig-associated habitat; material: faeces | place: China | collected 2013
TGTCCTGTCTGGGTTAAAGCCTGATTTATCGCAGCTTCAACCGTCGCATCCTCTGGCACCGTAACCATAGTTGGTTCCATAATATAACCCTTTGACAAAGAATCACATATCGCTGCAAAATGGTTGATGTACCAGATGTTCCCCCTGAACAGCTTGCACACCCCAATCATCAGATCCCTGTCCAGCACCTTGCCGCTTGCCATAAAGCCCCTGATGATCTGGTCTATGATTTCCTTGTTTTCAAAGCCGCTCAACTTCAGATGTTCCACTTGCCTGAAATAGAATTTGCGGTGCTCGAAAATCTCCTTCATCGCATTGACGCGCGAGCCGACGAAAATGAAACTGCACCACTTGCGAAGCTCGGGTTCCAGATTCTCAAACACCTTTTGCTGAATCCTGCAGACACGCTCGCCGTCCTCGGTAAGCATAATGTTCTGATACTCTTCGAGTACAACGTACATCTTCTGCGCCTTGGCGCCCGCAATGCGGTAAGGCAGCTCCAGCAGGCTCCTGATGTCGTTGTCGTCTATGTCCCAGTTCAGGGACAGGATCCTTCCGCTGTCGCTGAACTGCTGCACGTCGTGCACGAAATGAGTCTGAGGAAGCAGCCGCGACACCGTCTCTGCATAATCCGACACGCTCAGCTGCGCGGACTTGATGACAGCCGATCCCAGCCCCAGCAGGTAGTCGGCAATCGTCCTGACGTTGAGCAGGGAGAATTCTGCCGTGCAGAACTGCATCGAGCTTATGCGCATATTGTAGAAAGTCTGGCGTATGAGTGAGCTCTTGCCCGTCTTTTCCGGCTCGTAGATGGCGACGTTCTCGCTCTGGCTGAGCAGGTTGCCGAGTATGGATATGTCGCCGCGCCGGCCTATGTTGTTTTTGCCGGTTACCGGTTTGTTGTACACGAAATTGCCATCCATATGTAACACAATTGTTTCTCTGCAAAAATACTAAATAATTTGCTATGTCAAATATTTTTGCGTACATTTGCAACCCATTTTTGAGATGACCGTCAAGCTTGTGATTAAGAGCCGCCCCGATGGCGGACGCTTGCGGCCGGAACTTTTAAACAAGTTTTATTTATGTACGCAATCGTAGACATTGCAGGCCAGCAGTTTAAAGTAGAAGCTGGCAATGAGATCTTTGTGCAGAGGCTTGCCGATGCCAAGGGTGCTGATGTGGAGTTCAAGAAGGTGCTTCTCGTCGCAGATGACGCTGCCGTGAAGGTAGGTACTCCTTATGTAGAGGGTGCAGTAGTCAAGGCTACCGTACTCGATGATGAATGCAGGGCAGACAAGGTGATTGTCTTTAAGAAGATCCGCCGCAAGGGTTTCCAGAAACTCAACGGACACCGTCAGCTCCTTACCAAGATCAAAATCAACGAAATCGCTTAATTCTGAAAGACTATGGCACACAAGAAAGGTCAATCAAGTTCAAAGAACGGTCGTGAGTCGCAGAGCAAACGCTTGGGTCTCAAGAAGTTTGGTGGTGAAGTTGTAAAGGCAGGCAACATCATCGTACGTCAGAGAGGTACTGTTCACAATCCTGACAAGAATGTCGGAATGGGCAAGGACCACACTCTTTATGCTCTCATAGACGGAACAGTTAAGTTCACCCGCAAGAGGGAGAATAAATCCTATGTTTCGGTAATTCCTTTTGAGAACTGATCTCGGAGGAGACACAATAGATGGGCTTGCACTTCGAGACAGGTGTAGGCCCTTTTTTAATATTTTCAAGTTATGTTGACACTTAAAACCTTACGCGATAACCCGCAACTGGTTGTCGATAAACTAAAAATCAAGAATTTTGACGCATCCGCGATAGTGGACAAGGTGCTTGAACTCGACAGGAAGCGTCGTGCCCTGCAGACGGAAAGCGATTCCCTGATCGCCCAGCAGAGGCAGAAGGCTGCCGAAATAGGCTCCCTGATGAAACAGGGCCTGCGTGACGCTGCAGAAAAGGTCAAGGCCGATGTCGCTGCGCTCAAAGCAAGGTCAAACGAGCTCATCGCAGGAATGAACGAGGCCAGCGAGGAGATGGAGAAGCAGCTTGTCCTTATGCCTAACCTCCCGTGCGAACTCATAAAGCCTGGCAAAGGAGCTGAGGATAATGAGATAGTAAAGATGGGCGGCCCGGAAGTGAAACTTCCGGAAGGCGCCCTTCCTCACTGGGAACTGGCAAAGAAGTACGATATCATTGACTTTGATCTCGGAGTAAAGATAACGGGAGCTGGATTCCCTGTATATAAAGATAAGGGAGCCAAGCTCCAGAGAGCTCTCATCAACTTCTTCCTCGATTGCAATACCGCAGCCGGTTACAAGGAAGTTGAGCCGCCTGTAGTTGTCAACAAGGACTCAGGATTCGGAACCGGTCAGCTTCCTGACAAGGAAGGCCAGATGTATCACGCCGAGGTGGATGACTTCTATCTTGTTCCTACGGCCGAAGTGCCTGTAACCAACATTTTCCGTGACGTCATCCTCAATCAGGACCAGATTCCTCAGAAGCTCACCGCATATACGCCTTGCTTCCGCCGCGAAGCCGGTTCATACGGAAAGGATGTGAGAGGTCTCAACCGCCTGCATCAGTTCGACAAGGTGGAGATTGTGCGCGTGGAAAAGCCGGAAAACAGTTATGCCGCTCTTGATGAGATGGTTGCACACGTGGAGAGCATAGTGAACAAGCTCGGCCTCAAGTACAGGATACTTCGCCTTTGCGGAGGTGATATGAGTTTCACTTCAGCAATTACCTACGACTTTGAACTCTGGTCTGCAGCTCAGCAGCGCTGGCTTGAGATTTCTTCAGTCTCAAACTTCGAGAGCTATCAGTCAAACCGTCTGCATCTGCGCTACCGCGACGAGGAAGGCAAGATTCAGCTTGCCCACACTCTCAACGGCAGCTCACTGGCCCTTCCGAGGGTGGTTGCAGCGCTTCTTGAGGACAACCAGACTCCTGAAGGAATCGTAATTCCTGAAGTATTGCGTCCTTACACCGGATTTGACATTATTAAATAGGCGCGTGATACAGTCACGTACCATACTCGGAATCGACCCCGGAACCAACCTGCTTGGTTTCGGGATTGTCCGTGTAGATGCGGCAGGCAAAGCTCACTTTGTGGATATGGGCGTGGTGGACCTGCGCAAGATGCCTGACAACTACGAAAAGCTTAATATTATCTTCAATAAGGTCGGAGCACTTTGTGACCTGCATCACCCTGACGATCTTGCCATCGAGTCTCCTTTTTACGGACGAAACGCGCAGGTAATACTCAAGCTTGGCCGTGCCCAGGGTGCGGCTATGATTGCTGCCCTGAGCAGGGACATTCCCGTGTATGAATACGCCCCGCGAAAGGTCAAAATGGCAATCTGCGGCAATGGAGCGGCATCTAAGGAACAAGTGTCACTCATCGTGGAAAAAAGCCTTGGCATAAATATTGCTTCGCAGCACCTCGATGCAACGGACGCCCTTGGAATAGCGATGTGCCATTACTATCAGCTGAAAAGCCCACTCAGCGGGCAAGGCGCTTCAAGTTCCTGGGAAAAATTCATCAAGTTGAACCCCGACCGCATCAAGTGATTCAAAGGGAAAGATTTTCCCGTAACTGTTTTATTCTGAACTATAGATGAAAGTGCTGAAATCTACTCTGCTGGCGGTGGCGTTCTGTCTGCTTACCGCATTTTCTGCATCTGCCCAAAGAAACGTAAAGGCGTTGCTCGTTGACGAAACAAGCGGCGACCCAATCGGCTTTGCCACCGTCTCTCTTACCAAAAAGGGACAGGAAAAGGCTTACAAGTACATACTCAGCAACGAAGCCGGCAAGGTTGAACTGGAAAACGTCAGGAAAGGATCCTATGAGTTCAAGGCAGAGTTTCTCGGTTATGTTCCTCTCAAGCTGGAACTTACCGTGGAAGACAAGCCCGTGGACCTCGGCACTCTCAAGATGAAACTTGACCAGGAACAGCTGGACGCTGCAAAGGTAACTGCCCTCGGCAACCCGATAATCGTTAAGAAGGATACCATAGAGTACAACGCGTCCTCGTTCAAGACCACCGAGAACGACGTGCTTGAGGACCTGCTCAAAAAACTCCCCGGCGTTGAGGTGTCAGAGGACGGCTCTATTACTGTCAACGGGCAGAGTATCAACAAGATAACCATAGATGGAAAGACCTTCTTCCTTGATGACCCGCAGCTCGCATCCAAGAACATTCCGGCCAAGATAGTCAACAAGGTCAAGGTAATCGACAAGAAGTCAGAGCAGGCGGAATTTACAGGAATCGACGACGGACAGGAAGAAACCGTCATTGACCTGTCAATCAAGCCCGGAATGATGAACGGAACCTTTGGCAACGTGATGGCAGGCGCCGGACACGATGTGCCGTCAAGCTCCGGAATATCAAGCGATTACCGCTATCAGGGAGCTGCATTCGCAGGCAAGTTCACCGACAAGACCCAGATCTCCCTCGTGCTCAACGGCAACAACACCAACAACCGCGGATTCAACGACCTCGCCGGCTCGATGATGCAGGGAATGCGCGGCGGCGGAATGGGACGCGGCCAGGGCGGCTGGGGCAGCGGCAACGGCATCACCACCTCCTATATGGGCGGAATCAATGCCGCAAGCGAATTCTTCAACGGCCGTATGAACCTCGGCGGCAACTACCTCTACAACCACACCGACAAGGAGGTTGAGGAGTCCAGCCGCAAGACTACCTACCTTGACAACAGGGACCTCATCTACTCCAGCGATGGAACAAGTTCCAATGTCTCTGACGGTCACCGTTTCGGACTTAGGCTTGAACACAAGTTCAGCGACAATACCTCGTTGATATTCGAGCCGCAGGTGAATTTCGGCGGAGGCAATTATCTGGAAAACAGCACATACTCGACCATAACCGATTATCACACAGGCGAATCGGAAAACACCAACAGCGGTAAGAGTCTGAGCAGCGGCGCCAATAACAATATCAACACAAGCGGAATGGCCTTACTGCGCCAGCGCCTCGGCAAACCGGGCAGGACGCTTACTATTATGACCCGCTACAGTTTCTCCAACAACAAGCTGGGTGGTGACAACTACTCTCTCACTACTGCCGGAGGCCAGGAGTCGCTCATCAACCAGGCTTTCGAGTCGGTTGCCAATTCTTCATCGGTAACGGCAACGCTCACATACACCGAACCTCTTGCTGAGAGACTTTACCTCGAGGGAAACTACTCATACAGCTGGTCTGACAGCAAGTCCGAAAAAACTACTACCGACAATACCACCGGACTTATCGATTATACCTATTCCAACCGCATCAACAACTCCTACAAGCGCCACGACGCCGGATTCAACATCCTCTACCAGACGGAAAAGTTCCGCGCACAGGCTGGTCTTGCCATTCTGCCTACCCATACCTACAACAGCACGACCAAGTATGACGCTACTACCGGACAGTTCGAGCCGATGACCTATACTTCCGACGTGCTCAACTGGTCGCCAAGGGTGATGCTTTTCGGAGATTTTTCCGATAATCTGAGCGGACGTATGTTCTACAACGGAACGAGCTCACAGCCATCCACTTCACAGTTGATGCCGGTTCCGGATATCTCCAATCCGCTTGCCATATCATTTGGTAATCCTAATCTCATCCCATACTTCTCTCATCAGCTGAGGGGTGACCTCAGGTACTCGAACAGGGAGAATTTTTCTTCGTTCAACATCAGGTTCAACGGAGGCTTTGTGCAGGATCCTATAGTCAGCGCACTCTGGTACGGATCTAACGGAGCGCAGTACACTATGCCTTTCAATGGTCCGGCTTCTTACAACCTCGGAGCCAACTTTTTCTTCAACGTTCCTATTGCAAAGTCCGCATTCTCCATTTCCAATATGGCCAGGGGAAGCTGGAGTGAGAGTTCCTCCTATGTCGGTACCAACATTGACACCCAGAGCCTAGGAAACCCGACCGAGGACTACTACGGCTTTATGGAGAATTTCCTCGCAAAATACGGAGACATTGACAATTGCTCTGATTTTCAGAGAAATACAACCGACAATCTCAGCATTACCGAGCGCATCCGTCTGACCTACCGCGGCGATGCGGTCGAAGTAAACGTCGGAGCCCGCACAAGGATGAACCACAGCTGGTACTCCATTACCGAAATGGCAGCCAATACCACAACCTGGAACAACCGTGTCGATGCCAGCGTCAACTGGACCTGGGACCTTGCAGGACTTGGAGTCAAGAGCGAATGCGCTTACAACTGGTACAGAGGATACAGCACTCCTCAGGAGTCACAGGTCGTGCTCAATGCCGAGATTTCCAAACTGCTCTTCAAAAAGAAGTTTACGCTTGCCGTCAAGGGCTATGACCTGCTCGGACAGTCAAGGAACCTTACCGTTGCAGATGCTTCCAACTATCATATGGAGACAATCAACAACACTCTCGGACGCTATGTCATAGTATCGCTTACCTACCGTTTCGGCAATTTCAACGGCAACAGGGGCGGACACAGAGGTCCGGGCCCGGGTGGCCATGGCGGCCCTATGGGCCCTCCTCCGGGAAGGTAGCCGAGACCTTGAAATAATCTTTGATTCCCATAATCATTGCAGACAGTCGTATTTCAAGCAATTATTGACTATATTTGCAAGATTATGGGAATCGAAGTTCTAAAATTGATTGCAGTCGGAGCAATCGTAGCGATGCCTCCGGGACCTGTTCTTGTGTTGGTTCTGCAAAAAACCTTGCAGCACGGCCGTACAAGCGGATTCTGTACCGGTCTGGGGGCAATGTTTGCAGATGCCATCTATGCAACCGTAGGGCTCTTTACCCTCGGTCTCATCCAGGGCTTCATCAACGACAACGAGTCACTCATAATGCTTGCGGGGGGATTGATAATCGTTCTGGTTGGTTGCCTGATGGCTTTCCGGAACAAGCCGCCTCGGAATGCCCGGGAAAGACATACTAGCAAGCTTACCAAGGCCGGATTCGGTATGCAGGCATTTGTCTGCGCCCTTTCCAACCCCGGGGCCATAGCAATAATGATGGCTTTGCTCGCCGTATTCTCGCTGGATGCCAAAACACTTGCCTGTCCTATCTGGCTTGCAATAATGTGTGTCGCACTCGGTGAGGCCTGCTACTGGTTCATCTTTACCGGGATAGTCAGCCACTCGCTCAATTTCGGTGAAAAGGGACTGCGTCGCATTGCTCGCTTCGGGGGCTTGATACTGATGGTTATCGGTGCCGGCACAGCAATTGCCGGACTTATTAAAATGATATGAGTATGAAAAAGAATAGCGCGTCAAACTACAGCTGGATAATAAAGAACCTGCTTCTTGCTGCTCTTATGGTCCTTGCAATCGTCGGAGTGGCCTCCCTCGCACTCAGAATCGGCACACAGCACGGCAAGGAGGTGCAGGTACCGGACTTTACCAATATGATTTATTCCGAAGCAGTACAGGCCGCCGATGCCGCAGGAGTGCAGGTCAGGGTGACCGATTCGGTTTACATCAGGAAAATGCGCAAGGATGCCGTGAGCCACCAGAGCCCGGCTCCGGGGGCTATGGTAAAGAGGGGAAGGACAGTTGACCTGACCACCAACTCCCGTCTTGCCCGCCGCATTGCGATGCCTTCGCTCGTGGGTCTGTCAACCAGCCAGGCAGTCAGCGAATTGACATCCAAGGGATTGGAACTGGGCGAATTGAAATACGTACGCGACATAGCGACCAACAACGTGATGCGCCAGCAGTATCGTGGGGCGGATATCAAGCCGGGTACCCTCGTCAGGGCAGGCTCGCAGATCAACCTCGTAGTCGGCTTGAGCGCTCTTGACGACAAGACCTATGTGCCTGACCTCAAGGGCACAAAATACCGCAGGGCGGTTGAAAGGATTCACGACAGGTATCTCAATGTAGGAACCGTCAGCTATGACAGCAGCGTAAAGACCTATGCTGACAGCGTTGCGGCGGTTGTATATCACCAGAGCCCCGAGGCGGAGGGAAAACCTTATCTTATGGGCAGCCGCGTTTCAATCAAGCTTACCGTTGACCAGGACAAAATCAACCCGGAATCAAAATGAGCCGATACACTGACGACCTCGCACTCTCCGTCACCGAAGATATGATGGAGGAAGACCTTGTCACGGGAGACGTAGCCATCGAAGATGAGGAGCAGGGAATGTTTGAGCATTTCCGTTTCGAGGTTGACAAGGGACAGGCGCCTCTGCGCATCGACAAATATATGGCCTGCCATATGGAGGACACCTCCAGACACCGTGTGCAATGCGCCATAAAGGAGGGTTATGTCCAGGTCGGAGACAAGACCGTCAAGGCCAACTACATAGTGAGGCCGGGCGATGTCATCCGCTTCGTGATGCCGTACAGGCGCCGCGGAGTGGAGATTCTTCCGCAGAACATACCTCTCGATATAGTGTACGAAGATGACGACGTGCTTGTGGTCAACAAAAAGGCCGGTATGGTTGTGCACCCCGGCCACGGTCATTTCGAAGGCACGCTGGTAAATGCCCTGAGCTATCATCTCGGAATCTCGCAGGGGCCGGATGGCGCTGATGAAAGGATGGGAATTCTTGTGCACCGCATCGACAAGGACACCAGCGGCCTGCTTGCCGTCGCCAAAAACGACGAAGCCCAGCTGAAACTCGCCAAGCAGTTCTTCGACCATAGCATCGAGCGTTGCTATCAGGCGATTGTATGGGGCAATATCGTAGAGGATGAGGGCACGATAGAGGGAAATATCGCCCGGGACCCCAATGACAGGATGTGCTTCAAGGTGTTTGACGACCCTAATATAGGAAAACGTGCCGTGACCCACTATAAGGTGCTCGAACGCTTCGGATATGTCACTCTTGTAGAATGTCGCCTCGAAACGGGCCGTACCCACCAGATAAGGGTACATATGTCTCATATTGGGCATCCTATCTTCGCTGACGAAAGATACGGAGGCACGCGCATTCGCAAGGGGACAGTTTATGCCAAATACAAGCAGTTCATAAACAACTGCTTCCAGATATGCCCGCGTCAGGCCCTGCACGCCAAGACATTGGGATTCGTGCACCCCGCAACTGGAAAATGGCTGCGTTTCGACTCTCGACTTCCCGAAGATATGACGCGCCTGCTTGAAAAATGGAGGTCATACTGTACCAATATGCCTGAAGAAGATGAGGAATAGACTTTTGATATGGGGGCTGTCCCTGCTTTCGGGAGTTCTTCTAAGCATCCCGTGGCTGGTGCCGCACACCGGTTGGGTCGTACTGTTTGCATTCATCCCGCTGCTAATTGCCGAAGAAGCGGCAACCAGGCTTAAGCTGAAGGGATTCTGGTGGTGCCACTATTGCGCGTTCGTGCTGTGGAACGTGCTTACAACCTTCTGGGTCTGCAATGCAACCGTCGGAGGCGGAATTTTCGCGATACTGGCCAACTCACTTCAGATGTCGGTCGTATTTGGCCTGTTCCATTTCAGCCGCAGACATCTCAGGTCCGTCCTGCCGTATATACTTCTTGCAGCGGCGTGGATTGCCTGGGAAAGGCTCTATCTCAACGCGCAGATATCCTGGCCGTGGCTCGTGCTCGGAAACGCATTTGCCGACACCACACGACTTGTGCAGTGGTACGAGTGGACCGGAACCCTTGGCGGCTCGCTTTGGTGCTGGATAGTCAACCTCGGCCTTTTCGGGTCGCTGATGACGCTGCTTGAGGGAACTTGGCGTTCCTGGACCGCTGCAGCCCGCATTTCGGCAATCGCCTCGATGATACTCCTCCTGGTGCTCCCTGTCGGTGCCTCTTTTTATCTGTACAATCGCTACGAGCCTGAAGGACAGACAATTGACGTGCTGATTGCCCAACCGAACCTTGACCCGTACCACAAATTCGAGTCGATGAC
>SAMEA3663299__coassemble_1114_pt1 | contig 9593 bp, 5 predicted proteins | sample SAMEA3663299__metabat2_low_PE_002 | metagenome-assembled genome bin SAMEA3663299 (sample SAMEA3663299) | pig gut metagenome | biome: pig gut; feature: pig-associated habitat; material: faeces | place: China | collected 2013
TTGTTCCAGCCGAAGGTGAACCAAGGCTGGGCGTTGCCCAGGGCCTGGCGATAGCCCTCTGCCGCACCGGCGCTGTCGACGACACCGCCTGCCGGGGTAGAGTAGTACCAGGTTCCGTCCTTGATGGCGAGGAGCTTGTAACCGTAGAAAGTACCTACGGACTGTCCCTCGACAAGAATCTGGGTGTTGGTGTTCATTATACCGTTCTCACCCACGCCACCTGAAGTCGTCTCCTTGTAATTGAAGCCCTTGGAAGGGTCGGAGAGCTTTGTAATCTTGTTGTGGTTGTAGGAAAGGGTTGGGGTGGTGGTCCAGGTCCAGTTCTTGGTCTTGACCGGGACACCGCTTATCACGAGCTCGACACCGTAGCTCTGCATCTGACCTGCGTTGGCTAGCAGGGTAGGATACTGGTAAGGAGGGGTAGGAACCTCATAGTCCCAGAGCAGGTCCTTGGTCTGACGGAAGTATGTGTCGAAACTACCGTAGAGCCTGTTGTCGAGGAAGGCGAAGTCGAGACCGAGGTTGTACTCGAATTTCTTCTCCCAACGGAGGTCAGGGTTGACATTCTGGCTGATGGTGTAGGTATTGACATACTTGCCGTTGTACCAGAAAGTACCGCCATTGGAAAGGAGCGCCACTGACTTCAGGTCGGAACCGAGGTTGTTTCCCGTGACACCGAAGCCCAGACGGAGCTTGAGGTCGTCCACGCCCTCCTTGTCCTTCATGAAGTCCTCACCTGTGATTCTCCAGCCGAGGCTGACTGCGGGGAACCATCCCCACTTGTTGTTGATTCCGAAGCGGGAAGAACCCTCGCGCCTGATGGAAGCGGAAACGAGATACTTCTCCGCATAGTTGTAGTTGGCCCTCGCAAAGAAAGCAGCGAGCGTGTTGGAGTTGCGGGAAGAACTTGCCTTGAGATAAGTCTTCTCAGGGTCTCCGTTGCCGATCTGGTAGTACTTCATGCTCTCGGTAGGGAAGCCCTTGTTCTCCACTGACATCTCGTCATAGAGGAAGTTCTGGTAGGAGAAACCTGCAACGGCAGCGATGTTGTGCCTGCCGAAGCTGTGGGCATAGTCAACGGTAGCCTCGAAGAGCTTGTTGAAACTCCTGTCGGAGCCTCTGCCGGCCTTGCCGGAACCCTCGATGTCCGTGGTTATCTGCCTGTTGGCCCAGTAGTTCGCGTTGTCACCCTCTTCGATGGCACCGAATACGTTGACCTTGAGGCCCTCCACAGGCTTGATGTTTACGGTGGCCTTCACGGAACCCCTGAAATAGTTTCCGTCCTGGTATGACTCCTTCTGGTTCATGTTCTCCACCGGGTTGCTCAGACCTGTTCCCTGAGGCTTGTAGTAGCCCGAAACCGTAGTCTTGTCATAAATAGGGTAGGTCGGATTGAGGGTGGCCGCCATCTTGAAGTCACCGCAGAAATAGTCGTTGCGGTAGTGCATGTAGGATAAATCGTAGTTGAGGTTGAGCCAGCCGTCGAGAGCCTTCTGGGAAGCCGCGAGCTTCGCTATCGCCTCGTTCCTCTCGTTGTTCCGGGCAATACCCTCAGCCTGCTTGTAGTTGACGGAAGCACGGTAGCTGAACTTGCCGGAGGAGCCCACGATGGCGAGATTGTGGTTGTGGGTGATGGCACCTTTCCTTGTGATTTCGGACATCCAGTCGGTCTGGTATGGATTGCCGTCCTCATCCGTGATGAGGGTAGGGGTGATCGCGCCGCCTGAAATCTCATTGAGATTGACAAACTCCTCCGGAGTTGCCATACCGGTCTTGCCGTTCTTCATTGAAACGGAGACATAGCCGGAATACTCAACCCTGGTGTTTGCCTTGTCGGAGAAGTTGTCTCCCCTCTTGGTGGTGATGATGATAACACCGTTGGTGCCTCGGGTACCGTAGATGGCTGCCGCAGAACCGTCCTTGAGGACATCCATCGAAGCTATCTCATCAGGAGAGATATTGTCGATGTTGCTCACAGGAACGCCATCCACAATGTAGAGCGGAGATGTTCCCGCTCCCTTGTCGAGAGTGGAGAAACCGCGAATCTGTACATTGAAGCCCGTCGAAGTAGGGTCAGCCGTGGTTCTGCTGATGTTCAGACCTGCAACCTTACCCTGAAGGAGTCCTATCGGGCTGGTCTTCACACCGGCGTTGAAATCTTCGGCCTTGACGGATGCGACCGAACCGGTCACTTCCTTCTTCTTCTGTGAACCATAACCGATTGCAACGGCCTCCTCGAGGAACATGGAGTCCTCGGCAAGCATCACGGTAGCCGGAAGCTCGGATGCCTTGAATGTCCTGGATGCATATCCGAGGCACCCGATTTCGACCATAGCGTCAGGGCCGGATACCTTGAGGGTATATGCACCGTCGATGTCAGTGGAAGTACCCTTGGTTGTGCCGACCTCCATGATGATCGCTCCGATAACCGGACCCAACTTGTCTTCCACGACACCCTTGACCTCATATCCGCTCTGTGCGGAAAGCTGCAGAGACCCTGCCATTGCCAGAAGCGCTGCAGCAAAAAGTGTCAAGATTCTCTTCATATCGAAAGAATTGGTTTGTTGTTATTAATAGAAATATATATTGTCTTTTGCCTATTTGTCCATTTGAGCCGAAGACCTCTTCGCCTCGCTCACAAGGGAGACGGACAGGGCTCCGAGGAGGAGAAGGGCGCCGGCCACCATGAGCATTGTGGTCTGTGCACCGCCCAGAAGCCTGAGAATGACTCCGCCGAGAGCTGCGGCAACTATCTGCGGAAGGCAGATTGTGCAGTTGAAGAGTCCGAGGTATTCGCCCATGTGTTCTCCTGACAGCGCATTCGTAAGGATGGTGAATGGAAGTGCGAGCATTGCAGCCCAGGCAAAGCCGATGAGGAAGAATGAGCCGAAGAGAAGATACTGGTTGTGTATGAATGCAACGGAAATGAAACCGGCTGCTCCGAGCACGAGGCTGACGATATAGGCGAGCCTGTGGGACTTGAAGCGCGGAAGCAGGGCAGCCCAGAGTATGGAACCTACGGCCTGAACGGCGAAGAGCACACCGACCCAGTTACCTGCCGCCTGATAGCCCTCGGAAGTCACATCGGACGTATTCCATACGTTGAGAGAAACGGCCCCGTTGGTGTATGTCCACATATATAGGAAGGCCGCCCAGCAGAAGAACTGTACCAGACCCACTGTCCAGAACGCCTTGGGCGCATTGACCAGAAGCTTGACTATGCCCTCCTTTGGAGCGTCGTCCTTATTGAGGGAGATGCCGTGGAAGCCGGCATACTCCTGAGGAGTCATTTCCTTTACCGTCAGGAAGGTATAGAGCACGCAGAGTATGAGTATCGCGGCTCCCGAGTAGAAACTCCATTTCACCGAAGGAGGAATCACTCCCTCAGGGGCGGTGTTGCATATTCCTATCCAGGTGAAGAAGATAGGGAAGAGATATCCCACGAGGCTTCCCGCATTGCAGAGGAAGCTCTGTATCGAGTAGGCAGTACCCTTCTGCTCCTCGTTGACCATATCGCCGACCATCATCTTGAACGGCTGCATGGCCATGTTGATGGAAGTGTCGAGGAAGATGAGGGAGAAGAGTCCGAACCACATCGCACCGTTGATTCCGAGGAAGAGCCTGGTCGAGAAGTTCAGGCTGCCGGCATTCGGAAGAAAGGCCATCACAAGCACTGCCACGAGCGCGCCGGCCAGAAGATATGGCTTGCGGCGTCCCAGGCGGCACCAGGTGCGGTCCGAGAACTTGCCCACAAGAGGCTGCACTATCATTCCCATCAGTGGCGGGAGTATCCAGAAGAAGCTGAGCTGGTGCGGATCCGCACCGAGGGTTGCAAAAATGCGGCTTATGTTCGCGCTCTGGAGAGCATAGGCAATCTGCACTCCGAAAAATCCGAAGCTGATATTGAACATCTGCCAGAACGAAAGTGATCTTTTTGTCGACATTGGTTATCCTTAGTGTTGCGAACTGCTAATCTACATCAATTATATGGAAAGGAAAAACCGCCCGCGACGAATGGCGTCGTTTATGGGATGAAACGGCGATTTTTCTTGACGAACATTTGGGATGAAAAGGCTTTTTTGTAAATTTGAAGCTGATATGAACGATTTGAGAAATCACCTCATCATTTTGTCATTCGCAGCCCTGCACGGAGCGATGGCCCTGTTCTGCCGAGCCATAGGAGTACAGGACGAGCTCATCCTGACCCTGCTGACGATGCTGATGCTCGCCCTGCTGTGCTATCACAGGCGCATGGACATAGAATTCACTGCCGTCGCCATAGTGGTCGGCAACCTCGTGGGATATGCACTCGGACTGGGGTTCGTAAAGCTGACGGGTCGCTTTTCCGAGGTTGTGAGTTCGCCCTGGCCGGCAGCCATCTCCACTGCGGTGACCACCCTCATACTCGGATACCTCACAATCGCGACGACCTGTTTCCTGGCTCCGAGCGACAGGCAAAGGGAAAACAAATACGACATTATATGGATAGTCGGAGCCATCTCGCTGGTATTCCTCGCAAGGCTCACCGTCATACTCCTCCACAGGCGCAACATACTTGGCAACCCTCAGTTCGGCGAGGGCATACTATACTTCATGACGAGCTGCGTGGCCCTGATGTTCGTGCTCTTCGCCTTTCTGGCAAGCTACACCCTTTTAGCCAAGCGCAAGACGGAAAAGGAAATAGAAAAGAGGCATCTGGCGCAGTACCGATATATGAAACTCAGCCAGCAGGTCAACCCGCACTTTCTCTTCAACTCCCTCAACATACTCGACGGCCTTGTCACCGAAGGGGACAGCGAAGCCGCGAGCGTCTACATCCACAAGCTCGCCGCCCTGTACCGATATCTGCTCAAGAACGAGGACGAAACCCTGGTGAGGCTGCGCGACGAGATGGAGTTCGTCGACAAATACATTGACCTGCTCAAGGTCCGCTTCCAGGATGGGATGGAGGTCACCGAGGACATAGATCCGTCGTCCCTGGGACGTATGGTAGTCCCATGCTCGGTCCAGCTGCTCATAGAGAACGCCACCAAGCACAACGCCGCCCTCGCCGGGAATCCGCTTAAAATCAGAATAACCACAGACTCCGGAAAGATATGCGTCAGCAACACCCTGCGTCCGAAACTCAGCCCGCCCAATTCCACCGGACTGGGGCTCAAGTACATAAGCCAGCAGTACAAGGACCTTTCCGGCAAAGAAATAACCATCACCCAGACCGATGCTGAATTCACGGTCATATTGCCACTGTTATGAATGCACTGATAATCGAGGACGAGAAAGTCGCCCAGACGGCGCTTTCCCGCACTGTCAGGAATGAGTTTCCTGACATCAACATAGTCGGAATGACGTCCTCCGTACAGGAGAGTGTGACTTTTCTGAAGAACCTCACCGGACCACTCGACATCATCTTCATGGACGTAGAGCTCTCGGACGGTGACTGCTTCGAGATTTTCCGACAGACCGAAGTCGATGCCAAGGTCATAATGACCACTGCATATGACAGTTACGCCATCAAGGCCTTCGAGGCAGGGAGCGTGGATTATCTGCTCAAGCCAATAGACGTAAAGGACCTCCGCAGGGCGGTGGAGAGGTGTCGCAAGAACACGACAAACCCGGACATAGCCGCGCTTCTCGAAGCTTTCAGGCGGCCGGCCCGGGAGTTTAAGGAAAGATTCATAGTGAAATTCAACGACAGGATAGTGCCCGTCAAGACTTCGGAAATTGCATATTTCTATTCCGAAGACAAGTACAACTATCTCGTCACTACTGGAGGAGCGGTATACATAGCGGACAGGTCCCTCGACGAGATCGCCGAAGAACTCGATCCGCACTCCTTCTTCAAGATTTCGCGCAGCTGCATAGTCTCTCTCGGAGCCATCATCAGCATCACCAAGCTCGTCGGCGGACGCCTCCAGATCAGCGCGCGACCGAAACCATCCTTCGATATGGTAGTTTCACGCTCACGCTCCGACGACTTCCTTACCTGGCTCGAACGCTGATCCGGCGCTGCCGTCGCACATTATCCGCGATGCGAGTCGCGGATAAGGGCGGCGATATCTGCGTTGAAGGCATCAGCGGCGAGCAGATCCTCCAGACTTATATGCATCCTGTAACGCCAGTAGTACGGGCATATTGCCGGGACGTTGATGCGTTCATCGGCAGGATTGCCCTGATAGCGCAGCTCAGCCGACATCGAGAGCCAGTCCTGGAGAGGCAGTATGACCAGCATCGCAGGAGAATGGAGATGCTGTGAGATAATCCTCTTGCAAACCCAGTCCTCGCAGAAATATGGAGCCGCTCCGCTGAACCCGAGCATCTCGTTGAAGAACCTCTGGCTCAATGCCCTGTCTTCCTCCCACCATGCCCTGATAGGGGACATATCGTGTGTGGAAGTTGTGCAGACGCAGTTGTAAGGATACCAGGCAGGATTGGCAAAGGTCTCGTCCGGATTCTTCGGCATCCTCTGAACCTCGAGCGAAAGTATGTTCATCTTTGCCATAACGTCCGGAACGCAGGCCGGGATCATTCCGAGATCCTCGCCGCAGGTCAGCATATTGCTGCTGCCGAGCAGGGCTGCAAGCTTGGTGATGGCCGTGTTTTTCCAAAATTCGTTGTGCCTGTGATAGAAATAGTCATAGTACAGGCCGCCGAGCTCCCTCTGCGCATTGATGCGCGGGTGATACCAGCCGGGACGCCGCGGGTCCTCCACGAAACAGTGCATCCTGTCGCCGTAGCCCCAGTTGCGTAGCTCCTCGCCAGAATAAGGAAGCGCAGGCGAGAAATGACCCTCCAGGCCACTCTTCTGCGGAACAGGAATCTCCCAGATACGGAAGAATCCGAGTATGTGATCTATCCTCAGCGCATCGAAGTATTCGTTCATCTTGCGCAGACGGCTGGTCCACCAGGCATAGCCGTCCTTTGCCATCTCGTCCCAGTTGTAGGTAGGGAATCCCCAGTTCTGGCCGTCTGCGGAGAATGCATCAGGCGGTGCTCCGGCCTGTGAATCCATATTGAACAGCTGAGGGTACTGCCAGGCATCGACGCTGGTACGGCTGATGCCGATAGGCAGGTCTCCCTTGAGTATCACGCCCTTGGAGTGGGCATAATTCCTTACCTGACGCAGCTGAGCGTCGAGATGGTACTGAACGAAGCAGTAAAAATCGACTTCCTTCTTGTGCTTCTTGCAAAATGCCTCGACCTTGCCTTCGTCATAGACGGCCATATCCTCCCAGTTGGAAAACTCGGCCGTGCCGTATATGTCCCTGAGCACGCTGAATGCCGCATAAGGGAGCAGCCAGTATCTGTTCGCAGACAGGAACTTCCTGTAAGCCTTGCGCTTGCATACCTTTGACCAATCCGCTTCGAAAGCCTTGTGCAGATATGCATTCTTGGCCTCGTTGACCCTTACGTAGTCAATCTTTTCGAGACCGTTGAGCTCCTTCTGAAGCTTGACAAATTCCTCGTCCGGCACGACTCCGGCGGCCTGCAGGTTGATGAACTGCGGATGCAGCGCAAAAGTCGAGTTGGCGTTGTAAGGATAAGAATCCATCCACTCGCCGGTCATCGTCGTATCGTTTATCGGCAGAATCTGAATCACGCTCTGCCCCGTTGCTGCCGCCCAGTCAACCAACTTCGCGAGATCGAGGAATTCTCCCACGCCGAAGTCGTCCCCGGAGCGCAGTGCAAAGACCGGAACTGCAGTGCCGGCGCCCTTCCAGCCCGGAATGTCCGACCAGCTGTCGGCGATTTCCCCGGCAGCGCCGCGACTCAGGCTATGCGCACGCCACTCGTGACGGGTAGGGATGCCGTCCGTGCGTACTTCGTAATAATATTCGACGTTGTCTTCGTTTCCGAACAATTCGTTCTCATCGATTTCTGCAGACCACAGTTCGCCTGCTTCGTATTCCATTGCCCACGAGCGTTCTCCCGAGCGCAGAAACAGGTTCTCTCCCCAGCGGGTTTTGTATCCAACTTTGAATTTCAGCATAGTAATATTGGTTATTATGGTGCAAAAATAGCAAAAAGAATTGCAATACAATGTGTATATTTGCAGTCTATGGCAGTAATTGGGATATTTGACTCCGGTTCAGGGGGCCTGAGCGTGCTGCGGGAGGTCGTCGGACTTGCTCCCGGGGCGCGGTGTATCTATTATTCCGACAATGCCAACTGCCCTTACGGAGACAAGAGCGTGCAGTTCATACGAGAGCGCAGCCTGGCGGTATGCAGGGAGCTCGTCGGCAGGGGGGCCGACGTCATTGTGGTTGCCTGCAATACGGCGACGTCGGCTGCAATCGGGCAGCTCAGAAGCAGTCTTGACCTTCCTGTGGTGGGACTTGAACCTGCTGTAAAGCCTGCAGTGGCGATTACCCGGAGCGGAGTGGTTGGTGTCCTTGCCACAGCCGCCACGCTCAAGGGGGAGAAATACCTGGAAAACCGGCAGCGCTATGCTGACAGAGTACGCATAGTAGAGAGGGTAGGCCGCGGATTCGTGGAACTTGTCGAGTCCTGCCGTCTTGATGGAGATTATGCTCGCAAGGTGGTTTCGGACAGCCTCCAGCCCCTGCTGGACGAGGGCGCGGACGTGGTGGTGCTCGGATGTACTCATTATCCTTTCCTCATGCCCCTGATGGAAAGCATCGCGGAGGAGCAGGGGAGGAAGGTGCGTTTCCTGGACCCGGCTCCTGCAGTTGCACGCCACCTTATGGAAGTGCTCGGGCAACACGGAATCGATCCCGCAGACGCGCATCCGGGAGTGGAACTGCTATCCTCCGGTCCGGACGATAGCTTGCGCAGGCTGTACGAAAAATTTACTAAATTTGCAGATTAGAATTATTGTTTGATGGTCAGTCAGGAACAGACAAAAGAACTTCGCACACGATTCGAAACGCTCGGAAAGTGCCTGGACATACAATCGAAACGCTCTCAGGTCGCAGCGATGCAGGCGGAGAGCGAGGCTCCTTCGTTTTGGGACGACCCCAAGGCGGCGGAGAATTTCATGAAAAAGATGAACGGCGTAAAGTCGTGGCTGATATCGTATGACAAGATAGCTTCGGCTCTTGACGACGTTGACGTGCTTATGGAACTCGACCCTGAAGGAGAGGACATAGACCAGGCTTACGCCGACGCCCTCAAGGCAACCGAAGACCTCGAGCTCCGGAATATGCTCGGCGCCGAGGGCGACAATCTCGGAGCCGTGCTGACCATCAACTCCGGAGCGGGCGGCACCGAAGCAAATGACTGGAGCGCTATGCTCATGCGTATGTATCTGCGCTGGGGCGAGCGAAACGGATACAGGATGACTACAACCGAACTCATCGAAGGCGATGAAACCGGCATCAAGTCCTGCACCATAAGCTTCGAGGGTGACTACGCATACGGATATCTCAAGGCGGAGTCCGGAGTTCACCGGCTGGTGCGCATCTCGCCATTCAATGCCCAGGGAAAGCGCCAGACCACCTTCAGTTCCGTATTTGTATATCCGCTCGTGGACGACACAATCAATATCGAAATCAATCCCGGCGACATAGAATGGGATACCTTCCGTTCCGGCGGACACGGCGGCCAGAATGTCAACAAGGTCGAAACCGGAGTGA
>SAMEA3663299__coassemble_1134_pt1 | contig 9502 bp, 8 predicted proteins | sample SAMEA3663299__metabat2_low_PE_002 | metagenome-assembled genome bin SAMEA3663299 (sample SAMEA3663299) | pig gut metagenome | biome: pig gut; feature: pig-associated habitat; material: faeces | place: China | collected 2013
ATTCTGCCGCTATTCTGCCTGCTCGCTGTGCCCGCTGCCCTCTCTGCCGGCCCGAAAAGGCAGTCTGAACAATTCTCCCTTGCCCCGACTGCCGGCGTCAGTCAGTCTGAAGTTGGCTTCGCCCCCGATCCGGTTGCGGCCACGGACAGCGTCAAGACTGCTAGCGTGCAGGATTATGCGCGGCTGGACAGTCTCCTGCAGGGTTTTTACAAGGTTCTGGAATTTGCGCCGCTGGAGGACAAGTGCTCCGAAGTTGACTTCCTCATTTCGACCTGCACCGACTCGCTGACGAGGCAGCGGGTGGCACTTTCCATATTCGACCACTATCGCGACTCCAATCTCATGGGCGACGAGTCGGTGGCTATCTATTTGTATGACAATTGGTTTGAGCCGGGGAAGGTGAAGTTCCAGGGGCAGATGGACAAGATGGATGCGGAGATGTTCGTGCGCTTCAACCGCCAGTCGCTGATAGGCTGCGACGCGCCTCGACTGACCCTGCGCAAGCCTTGCGGAGGGAAGGAGACGGTTCCGAAGGAAGGCGAGGTTTCGGTGCTGTTTTTTTATGACACTTCCTGCGCAAAATGCAGGCTGACGGCAGAATTGTTGCCTGCAGCACTGTCAGACATTGATTTCCGGCTTCAGTTCTATGCCATCAACTGCGGTGCGGACCGGCGCGAGTGGAAGCGTTTCCGCAGGAGTTTCAGGCTGGACAACAAAAACGTGAAACTGCATCATCTGTGGGACCCGGAACTCGACTCGGACTATCCGCTCAAATATTCTGTCATAGGCACCCCGCGAATTTATTGCATTGAGCCGCAGGGCACGATAATCGGCAGGCGGCTCGAGATGGACTCGCTTATGGAAGTGCTTAAGATTGCCGGCGCGATAAAGTCGGTGTACGACCGCTACGGCGGGATTGAGGCTGGTGAGTAGTAGATAGTTAGTTGTAAGTATTTCATTTGCCGTACATATTTATTACTTTTGTGGTCGGTATCCGGAATTGGTCCGGAACTGGATAATTATGGCTAGATCAAAGAAAAAGGCAGCCGCCAAGGTTGACCCGGAGTATCTCAGGAAACAACGGGAGCAAATGTTGCGCAAGCATCCGCGAAAGGTGCTGTTCAACGCGATGGAACTTGCTGCCATAGACGAGTACTGTTCCCGCTTCAAGGTCAAGTCCCGCTCGGCACTCATCCGTCAGGCAACGATGGAACGGGTTATGGAAGGCCTCGAGGAGAGCCATCCGACTTTGTTCTAGCTTCATCAAAAGACTATTATGGGTTTATTGCTGACATATCTTTTCGGATCGCTTCTTGTTTCTTTTCTATGCTCCATTCTGGAAGCGACGCTGATGAGCACTCCGATTTCGTTTATCACAATGCGTGAAGAGGAAGGCTACAAGCCGGCCTCGCTGATGAAAAAATTCAAGCAGGATTCTTCCAGGCCTATCGCTGCAATCCTTTCGCTCAATACGATTGCCAACACCCTGGGCGCCGCCGGAGTGGGCCGCCAGACGGGAATCGTGTTTGGAGACGAATGGTTCGGAGTGATGAGCGCCGTGATGACCGTACTCATTCTCGTGGTATCCGAAATCATCCCCAAGACCATAGGAACGACTCACTGGCGCCATCTTATGGGCTTCGCTGCCGGAGCCATTAGGGTGCTGATATTCTGTCTCTATCCTCTTGTAATCTGCGTGGAGTGGCTGCAGAAGGTCATTACTCCTTCGTCCGCCGAGGCTGCTGTCTCACGCGAGGAAGTCAGCGCCATGGCTGAGGTGGCTGAGGAGTCGGGTGAGCTCGACGAAGGTGAAAACGATATCATACAGAATGTCCTCAGCATCGACGAGATTACGGTGGTGGACGCAATGACTCCGCGAGTCGTTTCCGCAACCGCCCCTGAGTCCATGAAAATCAAGAGCTTCTACAAGGACAGACGCTTTTTCCATCATAGCAGGATACCGGTCTATGCCGACAATGACGAATACATTACCGGCTATGTTCTCCGCATCGAAGCCCTGCAGCTGATGGCGGAAGACAAGTTTGACAAGACTCTGGGCGAAATCAAGCGCGACATAGAAAGTTTCCCTACCGATACGCCTATGGGCAAGGTTTGGGACGAGATGATTGACAAGAACGAGCAGATTGCAGTGGTCATTGACGAATACGGTTCCTTCCAGGGCATCATCACTATGGAGGATGTCATTGAGACCCTTCTCGGGGATGAAATTGTGGACGAGCGTGACGCCGTGGTCGATATGCAGCAGCTCGCAAAGGAAAGGTGGCGCCGTCGCCAGTCCAAGGAAGAGGCAGCCGCTGCTCGTGCTAATGCTGCCGGAAGTGTGGATGAATCTCCTGAAAGCAGATAATATGCCGTCGGAAAAGATACTCAGAACCCTCTCCTGGCTGGATGCACACGGGATTAGATACGAGGTCCATTATCATCCGCCACTTTTTACCATCGAGGAAGCCCTTGCATACTGGAAAGACATAGATTCGACGCATTGCAAGAATCTGTTTTTCCGCAACCACAAGGGCAATAGGCATTATCTCGTCAGTTTCGAGTGCCACAAGAACCTCGACATTCATTCCTTAGAGCATCTGCTCCATCAGGGCAAGCTCAGTTTTGCAAGTCCCGAAAGGATGGAAAGGTGCCTGGGCGTAAGTCCCGGCTCGGTGTGCGCATTCGGACTTATCAACGACATCGACATTGCATCCACTGCCGACCCTAAGGAACTCTTTGACAACGGACACAGGGTCAAATACTTCCTTGACTCCGACCTTCGCGACGCCGACCGCGTGAGCTTCCACCCCTGCGACAACTCGGCCAGCGTCGTCCTGAGCCACGATATGTTTATGCGCTTCCTCGAGCTCTGGGGCGGCGAATACGAGTGGCTGGAGATCTGATTTGCAGAAGATGGTCCGTGGAACTTGCTTGTAATTTTGTGAAGATTACTATATTTGCATAGTTGCAATATATATTGATATGGGAAACGATACACCAAAACTTACCAGATTTTCAAAAATAATCTTCACGCTCTGCGCAGTTATGTTCGTTGCCGGAGCAGTGTCACTGTTCTTTGTGGAAGATGATGCCGCTGTCAGCAGACTGCTTTTCCAGATGCTGGAACTCTTCGTGATGATGGTCGTGATCTTTATCCCCAGGATACTCAACCGTATGGTCCACATCAAGGTCCCTATGGCGATGGACATCATCTTCGTTGCGTTCTGTTTCGGCACGATGATAATGGGCGACGTGGCTGACCTTTATGGCAAAATCCCCTGGTGGGACAAGATGCAGCACGGCATCTCAGGGGTCCTTCTTGGCATTCTTGCATACGAGATAATCAATACCTTCAATAAGGTTGACGGCAAGGAAATACGCTTTCCTCCGCTTTTTGTCGCAATATGGATGGTCTGCTTCGCACTGGCCGTGGGAGCATTCTGGGAAATATGGGAATACGTCACCGACGACATGTTCGGATTTAACTCTCAGCAGTACCTCAGCACCAGGGGTACCTTTGACAACTCCGTTCCGCTTGTCGGACACGAAGCCCTCAAGGACACGATGCAGGACCTTATGCTCGACCTGCTCGGTTCGGGAGCAATAGCCATTGTTTCCTTCTTTCTGCTCAGAAAACAGCGCAAAAACCTTAATGAAAAATAGGTAGGAACATCAATGACAACGGGGCGATTAGAGACGCCCGCCAGCTGGGAAGAGGCAGGATGACTCTTCTCGGTCTGCAACATCTCTTTGCAATGTTCGGGGCAACCGTACTGGTCCCTATGATTACCGGACTGTCAATGTCTGCCACCTTGCTTTTCGCCGGTGTGGGGACATTGATTTTTCATTTGGTAACACGCTTCCGGGTACCGGCATTCCTCGGCTCGTCCTTCGCATTCATCGGAGGTTATGCCGCCGTGGTCGCAATGGGCGCCGAGTCCGGCCTGAGCGCTGCCGCTTCGCTGCCTTATGCCTGCATAGGAGTATTTTGCGCAGGAATCCTTTATTTCATCCTTGCCGCTCTTTTTGCCGCATTCGGATCCAAGAAGGTGATGCGCTTCTTCCCTCCTGTCGTGACCGGACCTATCATCATTGCCATTGGTCTGACCCTTTCCTCTTCAGCCCTGAACAGTTGCAGCTCCAACTGGTGGATAGCGCTCGCCGCGGTGGTCGCTATCATTGCCTGCAATATCTTCGGCAAGGGAATGATCAGAATCATCCCGATTATCATAGGTGTACTTGCATCGTATATGCTTGCGCTCATCTTCCAGGCCTGCGGCAGCAATGTCATTGATTTTGAGCCTGTCAGGCAAGCTGCCTGGATAGGTCTCCCTTTCAAGATGGAAAACACAGCCTTTGCCGTGTTCAAGGACCCGAACTGGGGACTCGTGCTGTCTGCAATACTCACAATAGTGCCGATTTCGCTCGCAACAATGGTCGAGCACATAGGCGATATGTGTGCAATTTCGTCAACGGTAGGTGAGGACTTTATCGAAAATCCGGGCTTGCAGCGCACCCTTGTCGGAGACGGTCTCGCAACCGCCATCGCCTCGCTTTTCGGGGCCCCGGCAAACACCACCTACGGCGAAAACACCGGCGTGCTCAACATCACCCGCGTCTTTGACCCTCGCGTCATAAGGATTGCGGCATATTTTGCAATAATTCTGTCATTCTGCCCTAAATTCGCCGCTCTCGTATCGACTATGCCGGCAGCAACTGTAGGTGGAGTCTCGCTCATTCTCTATGGTATGATAGCCGCAGTCGGTGTCCGCAACATTGTAGAGAACAAGGTTGATTTTTCCGACAACCGCAACGTGATAGTCGCCGCTCTCATCCTTGTTCTTGCTGTGGGAATCGCTTACGGGCCGGGAAGTCTGCAGATTGGCAGCGTCAAGCTTTCGGGAATAGCTGTTTCCGCAATAGTCGGAATCGCCCTCAATGCGCTGCTTTCGATAAGGCGGGCAAAGTGACAGTTTGACCTGAAACACTCTCGGGCACGGCATTTGATGCAAAGACTGTCCGGAAATAAGGGGCTACAACGGCCCCTGTTTTAAACTTTTTCAGTATGAAAGAAATAAAGACCATAGGCGTCCTGACTTCCGGGGGAGACTCTCCGGGAATGAACGCAAGCATAAGGGCCGTCACCAGAGCGGCCATTTACAAGGGTTGGAGTGTCAAGGGAATATGTCGCGGCTATGCCGGTCTTATCGAGAACGAAATCATCGACCTCACGACCGAAAGCGTGTCCAACACCATCCAGAGGGGCGGAACCCTGCTTAAGAGTGCAAGAAGCAAGGAGTTTATGACTCCCGAAGGCAGGGCAAAGGCCTACGAAAACATCTTGAAGCATTCCATTGATGCGCTTGTCGTGATAGGCGGAAACGGCTCACTTGCCGGCGCCCTGGCATTTGCAAAGGAGTATGACGTCACCTGCATTGGCCTGCCGGGCACCATTGACAACGACCTCTACGGTACGGATTATACCATTGGCTATGACACCGCTCTCAACACCATCGTTCAATGCGTTGATAAGATACGCGACACCGCTACGAGCCACGACCGCATCTTCTTTGTCGAGGTAATGGGCCGCGATGCGGGTTTCCTTGCGCAGAACAGCGCCATAGCCTGCGGCGCGGAAGCCGCCATCATCCCCGAGGATCAGTCCAACATCGACCAACTCGAAAATTTCATAGGCAGGGGAATCAGAAAGAGCAAGAACAGCTCCATCGTCCTCGTCTCCGAAAGCCCTGCAGCGGGCAAAGGAGCTCAGTATTACGCTGACAGGGTCAAGAAGGAGCATCCTGAATACGAGGTAAGGGTATCCATACTCGGGCATCTCCAGCGTGGAGGAAGCCCATCTGCCGCTGACCGTATCCTTGCAAGCCGTCTCGGCGTGGCATCCATAGTGGCGCTCGATGAGGGCCAGCGCAACGTGATGGTCGGAGTGCAGAATGACAAGATAGTCTATATCCCGTTCAGCCGCGCCATCAAAATGGACAAACCTATTGACAAGGAACTCATTGACACACTTGCAGTTTTATCAATCTAACGCGATATGAAGATACTGATTCTCTCCTGCAACACGGGCGAAGGCCACAACTCCAGCGCCAAGGCGATAAAGCTTGCGATGGATGCCCGAGGAGGCATAGAAAGCGAGGTCAAGGACACGCTCTCTCTTGTCAGCGCCGACGTTTCTAAGAACGTATCTGACATCTACATCTATTCCACCAGGAACTCACTGTTTGAAAAGGCATACAAGATAGGCAGGCGCGTCAGCGACTTTGACTCCAGTTTCAAGTCGCCTATCTATATGGCCAACAAGTTGTACGCCAAGCAGTTGTATGACTATGTGATTAGCGGCGGCTACGACGCAGTCGTCTGTACGCATCTCTTCCCGGCCGAGGCCCTGACCGCTCTCAAGCGCAACGCCGACCTGAAGGTCCCGGTGCTCTTCGTGATGACTGACTACACCTGCATCCCCTTCCTGCCCGAAACTGAACTCGACGCCTATGTCATTCCGCACCAGGATCTTATAGAAGAATTCGTCGAGAAAGGTCTCCCGCGCGAGAAACTGCTTCCGTTCGGCATCCCGGTGGACGAACGGCGTTTTCTGGACCGTACCGACCGCAGGCGGCTCGAACTGTTGTCGGGGCTGCTCGCAAACCGTCCGGAGACTCCCACAGACTCTGCGACCGAGGCAGGCCCCGCACCCGCGGTTGAACCTGACACAGAGGGCCGCTGGATGTTGATTATGGGCGGCTCAATGGGATTCGGCAATATGGGAGGGCTCATCAGTTGCATCCTGGAAAAGTGCTCGGAGCGCGACAGGGTAATCTGCGTTTGCGGCAGGAACGAGGAGCAGCGCTCATCGCTTGCGAGCCGTTTCGCCGACTGTCCGCAGTTCCGTGCGATTGGATATACTGACCAGATTCCTCTGCTTATGGATGCCTGCGATGTGCTTTTCAGCAAACCGGGAGGCATTACCAGCACCGAGGCCGCCATCAGGAACATTCCGCTCGTGCACACTGCGCCTATCCCGGGAGTCGAGGACCGCAACGCCCTCTTTTTCCACTACCATAATATGTCCTACAGCAGCAAAGACCCTCAGCAGCAGGCGCTTGTGGCATTTCGGCTTTGCGATGACAAGCAGTACAGGCAGCGTATGACGGATGCTCAGGCGCGCAATTCCAATACTCATTGTTGCGAGGACATCATCGATTATCTAGAAATAATGACGAACAAACAATAACCAATCCTACAGTACATGAAAGCATTTCTGACTTCCGCACTTTTCTTGCTTGCGAGCCTTTGCGCCTCAGCGGCAAGTTTTTCCGTAACTTCGCCCGACAATTCCCTTGTCCTGAACGTAGAAACCGGAGAATCAATCACTTACAGCGTAACCTGCAAAGGCGAAACCGTAGTCCTTCCTTCCGCCGTGTCAATGACACTTGCAGACGGAACGGTCTGGGGCAGAGACTCCAGGCTCAGGCACAGCCGCAAGGGAACGGTAAGCAATGTGGTGCCGGCAGAATTGTACCGTAAAACTAGGGTTAAAGACAACTACAATTCTCTCAAACTGCAGTTCAGAGGCGACTGGGCGCTGGAATTCAGGGTATATGACGATGGCGTCGCATATCGCTTTTCAAGCACTCGCAAGGATGCCTATAATGTTGCAGCAGAGCAATTTACCGTAAATTTCCCTTCTGACGGAAAGGTCTATGTCCCTTATGTCAAGGCTGAGGAGGGCGCACCATACGACAAGCAGTTCCACCACTCTTTCGAGAGGCCGTACACACAGCAGAATCTCTCTGCAATGGACAGGGGACATCTTGCATTCCTTCCTCTGATGGCATCTGCCGACAAGGACGCCAAGGTCTGCATCAGCGAGGCCAACCTCGAGGCCTACCCGGGAATGTACCTTGTCAGAAACAGCGACGGGAACGGAGGGCATTTTCCCGACCGTTCCGAGGACTGAGGTCAACGGCGGCCACCTCGGAATCGAGCGCATCGTGACCGAGCGTGAGGACTACATCGCCGCAGTTGAAGGACCACGCTCGTTTCCTTGGAGGATCCTCTTTATCGGCACTGAGCTTCAGATTGCTTCCTCCGACCTTACCTATCTGCTCGCAGAGCCGTCCCGCATCGATGACCTCTCCTGGATCAAGCCCGGAAAGGTTGCCTGGGATTGGTGGAACGACTGGAACATTGCCGGAGTAGATTTTGAGGCGGGAATCAATACCCCTACCTATTGCTATTACATTGATTTTGCCGCAGCCAACGGTATCGAATATGTGATTCTCGATGACGGCTGGGCAGACGGAAACGGAGGGGATCTGATGAAGATCAATCCGGATATTGACCTGCAGCATATCATATCCTATGCCGGTGAGCATGGAGTGGGCATCATACTCTGGGCCGGCTTTGACGCATTTGAAAAGGATATGGAAAATGTCTGCCGCCACTACTCCCGGATGGGCGTAAAGGGATTTAAGGTTGACTTTATGAACCGCGATGACCAGAAGATGACCGAGTTTAACTACAGGGCGGCCGAGACTGCTGCAAAATACCATCTCGTGCTCGACCTGCACGGTTCCCACAAGGGCGCTGGCATCAACCGCACCTGGCCTAACGTGCTCAACAACGAGGGCGTATTTGGGCTGGAAAACCTCAAATGGGGCGGCACAAAGACCAGTATGGTCCACTATGACGCCTGTCTGCCATTCCTGCGTGCCGTAGCTGGCCCTATGGATTATACCCAGGGAGCGATGCGCAATGCAACAAAGTCAAATTTCCGCCCGGTGAACTCCGAACCTATGAGCCAGGGAACACGCTGCCATCAGCTTGCGCTTTATCTGATATTCGATTCGCCTCTGAATATGCTCTGCGACTCTCCGACCAACTATATCGCCGAGCAGCAATGCACCGACTTCATCTGTGCGGTTCCGACCGTCTGGGATGATACAAGAATGCTTGACGGAAAGATAGGGGAGTATGTGATTACCGCCCGCAAGAGCTCTGAGGCCGGAGTCTGGTATGTCGGAGGAATCACCGACTGGACTCCACGCAGCGTCGATGTCCAGCTGGGAAGAGTTCTCGAACCGGGAAAATACATACTGCAGCTTTTCCGCGACGGAGCCAATTCTCACCGCCGTGCAAGCGACTACAAGTATGAGGAAGTTCCGTTTACCGTTTCAGGAAACAATTCTTCCTTTACCGTTAAAATGGCTCCTGGTGGAGGCTTTGCAATGAAGATAGTAAGGCTCTGACCTGACTGACGGGGTCTGGACTTTTCCAGACCGTACCGAGGACCGCCGCACCGCCGAATCCGAGACCCTTGAGAACATACAGATTTTCACTGGTCACGCCTCCGAGTGCGACGGTCTTTGCGTCTATGAGCCCGCTGCCCGCAAGCTCTTCCGCAGTGAATCCGCTGCCGTAGCCATGCTTCGAGATGCTGTTAAATATAGGGCTGAGAAACAGATAGTTACAGCGGCTCTTC
>SAMEA3663299__coassemble_1179_pt1 | contig 9264 bp, 10 predicted proteins | sample SAMEA3663299__metabat2_low_PE_002 | metagenome-assembled genome bin SAMEA3663299 (sample SAMEA3663299) | pig gut metagenome | biome: pig gut; feature: pig-associated habitat; material: faeces | place: China | collected 2013
ATATTCGCTGCCAACGAGGGTGCCGTTTCAGCCCCTGCAGCCGGCCTGCATTTCTCAAGGGAGTTACTCAACAGAATGATTCTCAATGATATAGACAAGACCTTCATTACCGTCCATATGGGAATTGGTCATTTTCGTGAAGTGGACGTGGAGGACCTGTCCAAGCACAGGATGGACTGCGAGAGGATGATCATCACCGAGCAGGCCGCCGAGGAGATCAATGCCACCAAGCGCGCCGGTCACAAGATCTGTGCCGTTGGCGTGACGGTGATAAGGGCGCTTGAGACCTATGTCACCACCCAGAACGAAGTAAGGGCAACGGACCAGTGGACAAACAAGTTCATTTTCCCTCCTTACAAGTTCTCAATCCCTGATGCCATCGTTTCCAACTTCCACCGCCCGGGCTCCACGATGCTTATGGCAATCGCGGCATTCGGAGGCTACGACAAGGTCATGAAGGCATATCAGGCAGCCCTGGACAATGATTACCGCTTCGGTCCTTACGGAGACGCGATGCTGATAATCTAAGCACGGCCTATACCTTAAAACTTATATACTATGGATGCTTCTTTCAATGAAAGGGCAGCGGCGTCAGCCCTGCTCAAGGTCTTCGGTTTTACTCCCAAGACCGCTAATGCCCTTTGTGATGCCCTGGGATGCGCCGAGGCGGTCTATTCGCTTGGCGAGGGGGAACTTGCCGGACTTGTCGGAGCCAAGATACGCTCAAAAATCAGGCGTCAGGACTTCGACGAGGCCAAGGATGAACTCAAAAGGCTCTATGCCAAAGGAATTAGTTTCGTAGCCCGCAGCGAAGCGGCTTACCCGGCCCTGCTGCGGGATTGCGAAGACGCTCCCGCCGGTCTTTATGTTCGCAGCGCGACGGCTCCCGATGAACTTTTCGCATCTGACAGGCGCTCTCTTGCCGTTGTCGGAACAAGGGATGCCGACCTCTACGGGCTCGAATGCTGCGAGCGCGTCGTCAGGACGGTTGCCGGATGCTCGCCACCCTGCGTCATAGTCAGCGGACTGGCGCTGGGGATTGACATCAGGGCACACCGCAGCGCACTTGACTCCGGGATCCCCACGATAGCCGTGCTGCCCACGGGCATAGATAGCGTTTATCCCTACAGGCACAGGGACATCGCCGAACGCATCGCCACAACCCCCGGCTGCGCGCTCATTACCGACTACCCGCCCTGCACCGCTCCTCTCGCGGTCAATTTTATCAGGAGAAACCGCATCATAGCCGGGCTATCTGCATCCACGGTGCTCGTCGAGTCGCGAAGAAGCGGCGGCGGCATACTGACCGCGAGGCTTGCTTCAGGCTACGGCAGGGGCGTCTTTTGCGTGCCCGGGCGCATAGGAGACGCGAGGTCGGAAGGCTGCAACCTCCTGATACGGGAGCAGTTGGCGGAAACCATATCGGACTTCGACAGCCTCTGCACCCAGCTCGGGATGGAGACCTCCCCGGGCAGCGGAAAGGGGCGCAGGTCGCTCGCGGAAGCAATCAGGGAGAAGTACGGACGGGAGAATTGTTCCTTACTCGAGGCGATCGCCGGTCTGGTGGCGGCGAGCAGGGGAATAACGCCTGAGGAGCTCTGCCGGGAGACCGGAGAACGCTACGAGACGGTGCTGTCGGCGGTGCTGACCTTGCAAAATGACGGGTTTCTGGAGATGGACCTGCTGCAAAGATGCTGCATTAATGTCAATTTTGTGTAAATTTGCACTCCGTATGGAGTACGTTGACACTCACACCCACATAATCGACGAGGCCTTCGAGGGCTGCGAGGAGGAAGTCATCTCGCGCGCGGTCGCAGCGGGGGTTACCCGTATGATTCAGGCCGACGTTGATTCGAAGGACAGGGAGAGGATGTTCTCGATTTGCGACAGCCATCCGGGGACGCTCTACCCCATGCTGGGGCTGTACCCCGGCTCGGTCGGCGCCAACTGGCGGGACGAACTGGACGCGCTCGTACCGTACTTCGGGCGCAAGCCGGTGGCAATCGGGGAGATAGGTCTCGACTTCCACTACGGGGCGCAGACCGCGGAGGAGCAGAAGGAGGTCTTCCGGCTTCAGCTTGAACTCGCGTCCCGGCTCGACCTGCCCGTCAACATACACCTGCGCGAAGCCACTGAAGAATTCTTCAGCATAATAGAAGACTGCCGGCATCTGCATCTCAGGGGCAACCTGCACGCATTCAGCGGCAGCGCGGAGATGTTCAGGCGGCTCTCGCGCAGCGGGGACTGGTATGTGGGCATAGGCGGGGTGCTGACCTTCAAGAAGGCCTCCATCGCCCGCGAAGTCAAGGACATACCGCTGGAGAGGATACTGCTGGAGACCGACGCGCCCTACCTGACTCCGGTGCCGCACCGGGGAGAGCGGAACGAAAGCTCATTCATTCCCATCATAGCCGCCTTCCTTGCGGAAGTCAAGGGAGTCAGCGCCGATGAAGTTGCAAGGACGACCACTGATAACGCAATAAAACTGTTCAATCTGAAATGAATGCACCAAAAAGTTCCATATTGCTGGTATATACCGGCGGAACAATAGGCATGAAGGAAGACCCCTGCGACGGCACTCTCAGGCCTTTCAATTTTGACAGCCTGCTCGAGGAGGTGCCAGAACTGGGCAAATTTGCCTGCAGGATAGACTCTTGCACATTTTCGCCGCTCATCGACTCTTCGGACGTAGAACCTTCGATGTGGCAGGATCTTGCACGTCTCATCAGGGACAGATACGAGGATTACGACGGATTTGTCATCCTGCACGGGACCGACACCATGGCTTACAGCGCATCCGCGCTCAGCTTTATGCTCGACAACCTTGACAAGCCCGTAATCTTTACAGGCAGCCAGCTTCCTATCGGAAGGCCGAGGACGGACGGCAAGGAGAATCTCATCTCGTCCGTGGAAATCGCAGCGGCGAAACGCGAGGACGGCTCGGCAATGGTCCCGGAGGTGTGCATATTCTTCAACTCCCAGTTGTTCAGGGGCAACCGCTGCACCAAGACAGACGCCGGCGGATTCGACGCATTCAGTTCGCCGAACTATCCGCCCCTTGCCAGTGCGGGCATAAACATAAGATACAACACCAGGCACATACACTACCCGGCAGAGCACTGGGGTACGCTTGTAATAAATACGGAACTGGACACTTCGGTAAACATACTCAAGCTGCATCCGGGTATCACGCCGCAGATCGCGCGCTACATACTCTGCGACAAAGGTACCAGGGCGACCATAATCGAGACTTACGGATCAGGCAATGCAATATCCCGCGAGTGGTTCACCGACATAGTGCGCGAGGCCTGCGAGATGGGGCGTATCCTATTGAATATCACGCAGTGTCAGGTAGGGGAAGTGAACATGGACCTGTACGCTACGGGGCGTTCCCTCAAGGAAGCGGGAGTCATTTCGGGCTACGATTCCACGACCGAAAGCGCGCTCGGAAAACTGTTCCATCTGCTTGGCACCTATGCCGACAACGGGAAGGTAAAAGCGTTGCTGGAACGCAACCTGAAGGGAGAAATCTCAAAATAATGCTTGTAGTATGAAATAATTTTGCTAAATTGCAGCGAATTAGGCAACAAGCATAATGACACTGGAGATTATAATATTTACAACTAATACATTATCAATCGCATTATGAAAAAGTTTTTCATGTTTCTGGCAGTAGCGGGCGTAATGGCCTTCTCTGCAAACGTTGCATCTGCACAGGAAGATCAGACCGCAGCTCCTGCGACTGAGGAGACGGCTGTTGCCGCTCCAGCCGAGTTGAGCGCAGCTGATATGCTCAAGGGCCAGGAGATTCCTCTCCACCAGGCACTCAAGACCAAGTTCATCGAGGGTGGTGCAGGATTCATGTCCCTTATCATCATCTGTCTTATCATCGGTCTCGCACTTTCAGTAGAGCGTATCCTTTATCTCACCTTCTCAAAGGTAAATGCAAAGAAACTCGTTGCCAAGATTGAGGAAGCCCTTGCAAAGGGTGGTATCGAGGAAGCAAAGAAGGTTTGCCGCGAAACCCGCGGACCTGTAGCCTCCATCTTCTATCAGGGACTTCTCCGTTACGACCAGGGTATCGACGTAGTTGAAAAGACCGTCGTTTCATACGGTTCAGTACAGATGAGCGAAATGGAAAACGGACTTTCCTGGATTTCACTCTTCATCGCACTTGCACCGTCTCTCGGATTCCTTGGAACCGTTATCGGTATGGTGAACGCGTTCGATGCCATCCAGGCTGCCGGAGACATCTCTCCTAACGTCGTTGCCGGAGGTATGAAGGTCGCCCTCATCACCACCATCGGCGGTTTGATCGTTGCGATGATTCTTCAGGTGTTCTACAACTACATCCTCGCCAAGATTGACTCAATCACCATCGATATGGAAGATTCTTCAATCTGCCTGATTGATGTCCTCACCAAGTACAACGCAAAATAGTTTGTCAATTAGAACACTGTTGAAATGAAACTCAATAAATTTTTCAAATGGTTTATGCTGGTGCTCATCCTCATCAGCGTCGGCCTGCTCGTATGGGGCTTCGTCGTAGGCTTCGAGAGCAATGACGGCCGCGCCGTAGAGGTATTGCTCTACTGGACATATGCCATTCTCGGCATTGCGCTCTTCTGCTGGATTGTTCTTGGACTCGTCATCAATACCAAGAATGACCCTAAGAGCCTCATCAGGTTGGGAATCATCCTCGTGGGTGCTGCAGCAATCGTCGGAGTAGCATATCTCCTCGCATCAGGCAGCCCTGCAGTCGGCCGCGAGAATCTCGGCGACCCTGCATCAACACTCAAACTCACTGACACGATCCTCATCCTTACGGCAATCGCCGGCGTGGCATCAATCCTTGCCATCGTTGTGGGCGAAATCCGTCTGGCTATTGTTAACAGGAAATAACTATGGGAAAAAAGAAAACTCCAGCAATCAATTCGAGCTCAACTGCCGACATTGCATTCCTGCTCTTGTGCTACTTCCTTATGACCACAACTATGGGATCACAGACAGGTTTGTCCCGTCGTCTTCCTCCTATGCCTGACAAGAATCAGAAGGTGGAGGATCAGAAGGTTAATCGCCGCAACATCATCGTTGTGAAGATTAACTCCGCTGATAGAATTTATGCCGGAAGTGAACCTATAGATGTCAGTCAGCTTAAAGATAAAATCAAGGAATTCCTTACCAACCCTACCGATGACCCTACACTCCCTGAAAAGGAAGAAAAGGAGATTGAAGGATACGGCAAATACAGAGTTTCTAAGGGTGTGATTTCACTCCAGAACGACCGCGGTACGAGCTACCAGGCCTACATTGCCGTTCAGAACGAACTTGCAAAGGCAATCAACGAGATTCGTGACGAGTTCTCGTTCCGCAACTACAGCAAGCCGTTCGCATCTCTTGACAAGGACAAACAGGAAATTGTCAAGAAGTGCATCCCTCAGCTCATTTCAGAGGCAGAACCTAAGGATGTCGGTGGCAAGAGATAACAGGAGGATACATTATGTCAAAATTTGGTGGAAACAACAACAAGAAGGAAGTCCCTGCAATGTCCAGCGGATCCCTGTCGGATATTGTGTTCATGCTCCTGTTCTTCTTTATGGTGACAACCCAGCTGCGTGAAACCGAAAACAAGGTTCAGGTCAAGGTGCCTGAAGCTTCAGAGGTCGTCAAGCTTGAAAGAAAGGATCTCAACTCCTACATACACATCGGTACCCCTATCAAGAGCCTTCAGGCTCAGTACGGTACCGAAGCACGTATCCAGTTGAACGACTCTTTCAAGACAACGGACGACATCCGCGACTTCATCGCCGCTGAGCGTGAATCCAAGAGCGAAGGTGACCGTCAGTTCATGACGGTTAGCATCAGAGCTGACCAGGATGTCAGAATGGGTATCGTAACCGACGTAAAGCAGGAATTGAGAAGGTGCTCCGCACTTAAGATCATGTACTCTGCAAGAAAGGCCGAATAAGTTCGGTCAAAGTGATACGAAGCAGCCCCCTTAAAACGAGGGCTGCTTTTTAAAAATCCAAAACCAAAATGGAAGTACTTCGTAAAAAGGTTAAAGAACTGCTTGAGACCAAGGCAGGCGAAGAAGTCCTGGCAAAAGGCTGGGTAAGAACAAAAAGAGGAAACAAGGAGATTGCATTCATCGCCCTTAACGATGGATCGACAATCAAGAACATACAGATAGTTGTTGACAAGAACGAGCAGACCGAGGGTATCCTTGCCAAAATCAGCACGGGTGCCTGCATAGGCGTACAAGGCCAGCTGGTCGAGTCCGTGGGAAGCGGACAGGCCGTTGAAATAAAAGCCGAAACCATAACGGTTTACGGCACTTGCGACCCTATGCGCTATCCTCTGCAGAAAAAGGATACAAGCTTCGAGTACCTCAGAAGCGTGGCTCATATGCGTCCTCGCACAAACACCTTCGGCGCAATCCTCAGGCTTCGCAGCCAGATGGCATATGCCATTCACGATTACTTCCATAAGAAGGGATTTGTTTACCTTCATACTCCGCTCATTACGGCTTCAGACTGCGAGGGTGCCGGACAGATGTTTGCAGTTACCACGCTTGACCTTGAAAATGTTCCAAAGAACAAGAAAGGGGAGGTTGATTACAGCAAGGATTTTTTCGGCAAGCAGACCAGCCTGACCGTAAGCGGACAGCTCGAGGGCGAACTCGGAGCCACCGCACTCGGCGAAATCTACACTTTCGGCCCTACTTTCAGGGCAGAAAATTCCAACACTCCGAGACACCTCGCTGAGTTCTGGATGATAGAGCCTGAAATGGCTTTCTATGACATCAAGGACAATATGGACCTCGCCGAGGACTTTATCAAGTACCTCGTAAAATATGCTCTGGACAACTGTCGGGACGACATTCAGTTCCTCAACGACCGCTACGACAACGAACTTGTTGCAAGACTTGAAGGCGTTGTCAATACGGAATTTGTTCGCCTGGAATATACCGAGGGCATCAGGATTCTTGAGGAAGCGGTCAAGAACGGTGTCAAGTTTGAGTACCCGGTATCCTGGGGCATCGATCTGCAGAGCGAACATGAACGCTACCTGGTGGAGAGTCATTTCAAGAAGCCTGTCATCCTTACCGGCTATCCTAAGGAAATCAAGGCCTTCTATATGAAGCAGAATGAGGATGGCAAGACCGTTAGGGCCATGGACGTACTGTTTCCTAAGATCGGAGAGATCATCGGCGGTTCAGAGCGAGAAGCAGACCTCGGCAAACTGGAGGCAAGGATAGACGAACTCAAGATGAGCAGAAAGAACCTGGAATGGTACATCGATACCAGAAGGTTCGGAAGCTGCCCTCACAGCGGATTCGGGCTCGGGTTCGAAAGGCTTCTGCTCTTCATTACCGGCATGTCCAACATCAGGGATGTCATTCCATTCCCAAGAACACCTAAGAACGCTGAATATTAATAGATTAAAACGATAGCAAAATGTTGGTGATAGGCATCGCCGGAGGTTCCGGTTCTGGCAAGACTACGGTTGTCAAGGCAATAACCGATAAACTTAGCGAAGACAAGGTTGTCGTCATTCCTCAGGATTCTTACTACAAGGACTCCAGCGACCTGAGCGACGAGGAGAAGCGCAACCATAATTTTGACCATCCGGACGCAATCGAGTGGGACCTCCTCTGCGAGCAGCTCAAGGCACTCAAAGAAGGTCGCAGCGTGGAGCAGCCGATCTATTCATTCATATCCTGTTCTCGTTCCAAAACCGAGACGGCAGAAGTCATCATCATCGAAGGAATCCTTATCTTTACCTGCCCTGAGCTCAGGGATCAGATGGACATCAAGATATTCGTAGATGCTGACGATGACGACAGGCTTATGCGCGTGATGGAGAGGGACATCAGCGAACGCGGAAAGGACGTGCACTGGGTCATCGAAAGATACAGCCGTACGGTGAAGCCTATGTACCTTCAGTTTATTGAGCCGAGCAAGCGTTACGCCGACATCATTTTCCCAGAAGGTGGACGCAATCTGGTTGCTATCGACGTAATTACAGCAATGGTTGAAAAATCCTTGAGAGAAAAACAGCAGTAACGGCGTGCCAAAGCGAATTTCCAAAGCTGACCGCGCAGGTCTTTATATCACCGTCATAATCCATTTGGCGGTGCTTATTGTCTTACTGCTCACGGGTTTGAACAGGTCATTGAGGTCTGAGCAGAGTTTCGTGATAGACTTTTCGCGTGAAGAAGAATTGGAACGTATGGCAGAGCAGGTCGAGAGGCTGCGTAAGGAAGCGGAGATGCAGGAGGCAATAAACCGCAGGCTGGAAGAGAAACTCGGCAATGCAGGCAGCGAGCCGTACAGAAACATAGCCGTTGACCGTTCAAAACTCAAGGATGACAGGGGTACTGACGCTGAAGAGCTGTACAAGGATGCCGAGCGTCTGGCCAGGGAACTCAAGTCAGGTTTCGATGCTCCTGAAGAGGATAACTATGCCGACCCGGGAACTGACAGGAAAAAGCCTGAGTCGAATGAAGAGGCTAATTACAGCGGACCTTCCGTAGTATCCTACGAACTTGCAGGCAGGAAAGCCAGCAGACTATCCGTGCCTGCCTACAGATGTATGGGAGACGGTCAGGTAAAAGTTATTATCGGCGTTGACCCGAGTGGAAAGGTCGTAAGCGCAAAAGTCGATGAATCTTGCTCATCCACAGACGGTTGTCTGCGTTCATTCGCAATACGGGCGGCGCGTCTTTCAAAGTTTTCCGCATCATCTTCCGCACCTGCCAGACAAGGAGGTTATATCATCTACGAGTTTATCAGGCAGTAAAAAAGGAGCCTGCCTGCTGAATTATCAGGCAACTATGACAGCTTTGACGATGTAAAAGGCCATCAGTCCGCAGGCAATCAGCTTCAGGCCCGTTCCCAGAAGAAAGCCGAGGAATGCTCCGAGTCCGGCCTTGAAAGCGGCCCAGACCCCCTTGTCAGTCACGAAGAGTTCTCCTATGAACGCGCCGAGCAGAGAGCCGAGTATCATTCCGACAGGAGGAACTATGAGTCCAATGATGAGCCCCAGGATAGCACCTGTCGAAGCCGCCTTGTGCCCGCCGGTAATGCGGGTTGACCATATAGGGGCCATATAATCCAACAAGGTGACTATCACCGTAATAACACCCCACCATATCATCAGGTTAAGGCCGACGTGTCCACCGATGTACATTAGGAGAATTCCTATCCAGCTGACAGGAGGGCCGGGGATGCCGGGAACTATGCTGCCGAGCAGCCCTACGAT
>SAMEA3663299__coassemble_1188_pt1 | contig 9203 bp, 5 predicted proteins | sample SAMEA3663299__metabat2_low_PE_002 | metagenome-assembled genome bin SAMEA3663299 (sample SAMEA3663299) | pig gut metagenome | biome: pig gut; feature: pig-associated habitat; material: faeces | place: China | collected 2013
GGAAAGGATTTCGGTCCTCTCGGATGCCTTGTGGTCCTTGATGTTAACGTTGCCCTCCCAGGCTCCTTTACGGCCAAGAGGGTCGTTGTAGTCCTCTACAAAGCCGTTTACAAAGTCTATCGTGCCCTCGAGCTCGCCGACCCACGCGACGTTGAACTGGTCCCACTTGCGCAGGTCGCCGCTGCGGTAATACTCGACCAGCAGACTGATGCACTCGCGCTGCTTGTCGTTCTCGGCAACTGCCGCCGCTTTTTCGAGTTCCTCGCAGATTCTGCTTATGTAGTCCGAGTACAGCCCGCCCACGCACCACGGGAGCTCGATGACCTTTCCGTCTTTCTTCGTGACCTTGGTGTTGAGGCCGTAGGCTACCGGATGCGGGTCGCTGCCGTCCTCGACGTTTCGGTAGAATTGTTCCACCTCCTGCCTGCTCACGCCTTCATAATAGTTTACTGCTGAGAGCTTTACGATGTCTCCTGTGCTGCTGGTGGACCTTCTCTGGAGACCGTTTTCGCGGTCGTAAACGAAGTTCAGTACCGCCTCGTTGCTTGTGCCTGTGGCGGCCATCAGGCTCGCGAAGTACTCCTTGCTGCAGGCAGGGAAGAATTTGTCCTCGGCATAGTGGTGGTGAACTCCGTTGGAGAAGAATACTCTTTTTGCGTACACCTCGAAATTCTTGTAGTCCTCGCATTCCCTGTCTCCGTCATACTCGGTAATGATGGTCTCGAGCACCTTCCTCAGGGCAAGGTTGCCGGCGCAGTTCTGGTCCCAGTAGATGTCCCTGCCCCATTTTGCCGCCTCAGCAAGGTGGTAAACGTATTCCTTCTGCTGGAGCGAAAGTTCCTCCCATCCGGGAACCGTGTACCGGATTACCTTCAAATCGGCAAATTCATCCAGAAGATAGCGGAAACCATCCGTGCTTTCTTCTTTGGGGGCGTTGCAGGAAACTGCTGCGAGTGAAGCGATTCCGATCATTGTTACAATTCTATTGATTGCTTTCATAATTTATTGATTGATAATTATTTGCCTTTATCGTCCATCGGGACGTCGAGTACGAATCTGGCTCCCGGGGACCAGTTGGGGTCGAGATAGACCCTGCCGCCGAGCTTTTCGGCAAGTGCGCGGCATATGCTCAGACCGAGTCCTGCTCCCTGCTTGAAGGTGTCAAGCTTGACGTAACGCTCAAAAATCGTATCAACCTTTTCGGGCGGTATGCCTATGCCGGAGTCTTCCACGTAGAATGATACAAATCCTGGGTTTTCTTCAGTTGTGCATCCTATGTTGATAAAGCCTTTTTCGGTGTTCTTTATCGCGTTGGTAAGGAAATTCGTGAGAATCTGCTGGATTCTCAAACTGTCGGATTTGACCACAAGATCTCCCGGTACGTTTATTTTTGTGTGGAGTTCAATGCCTGCAGGCACTCTCTCTTCAACCAGTTTTACTGCGTATCCTATGGCTGAAGCGGGATTGAAGCTGCTTATCTTGATCTTGTAGTTTCCGTTCTCTATGTCAGCAAGGTTTAGTATGTCGTCAATAAGTCCGATGAGCACGTCGCTGCTGTTTGAGACCACCTTTGCGTATTCGTCCTTCTCTTCGGGAGTGAGGGTCCCGTCTGGCAGGCTGAGCAGCTGGGCAAAACCGACGAGCGAGTTGAGAGGCGTGCGTATCTCGTGGCTCATATTCTGTACAAAGTTGGTTTTGAGCCTGTTGGCCTCGTCTGCTTCGTCTTTGGATTTTTTGAGTTTCTTTATCAGATTCTCTTTTTCAGCATCTTCCTTGCGCTTTTCGATGATGTACAGGACCATTATTATGATGAGCAGGACCAGAAACGAGGAAAGAGCAAGAATGGCAAGTTTGTTTGACCTGTCAAGTTTCTTTTCCGCTGCATTGAGGCTGTAGCTCAGCTCCTTGTTGCCCATCAACGCTGCAAGTTCCGACACGTCGCTGCTATGGCTGCTTGCCATTGTCGTGAAAAGTATGGAAATGATTCTGCTTTCCAGCTTTGCCACGTACTCTTCGTTTCCGTAACGGGCGGCCAGCTCGCACAGGTATTTGAGGTCGGTAAGGGAACTGATGTTATCAGTATTCCTGCCGAATGCTTCCCAGTCCCCGTCAATCGCAGCGTCTGTAGCCCGATACAGAAGATCGCCCTGAGGATAATAACGCTTGTAATATCTTCCGGAGGATTTGACCTTGTCCCGCAGCTCCCTGTATTGCCTGATGTCTCCAGTTCTGGCATAATATCTTGATTCGTGATAATTGCAGCGGAAAGTATCTACGGCCACGGCTGCGACCTTTCTGGCTTCATCAAGAAACAGTCTGGCGGAGTCGTTGTCGGCGGTGTAGGTTTCGGACAGTTCAAGCAGGCTCCTGATGATGACGGTTTCTTCCTGTATGACGGGATCTTTGGTTTGAGAGTATATTCTGTAGGCTTCTAGGGCATATTTGCGGGAATTGATGTAGTCACCCTTCTGCCAGTATATGAGGGCCATATACCTGTTTCCCTCGTAGAATCCGTATTCGCTTCCGTAATTCTGTGCATCGACGAGCATCTTTTCAATGAGGCTCATCACGGCCTTCTCGTCATTTTCAATGTCTGTCATATACATCGCCGCCCTTGTATATGCATTGAAATAATACTTGAGTTCTCCGTCCTTCAGGGCCTTGTCCTTGAGGTTTTCCATTGCTTCGAGGACCTGTCCCTTGGAACTGCCGCGGCACAGATGGCGCAGCTGGAGGAGATAGTATTGAAGTTCGGCGTTCTTGTCTCCGTGCTCTATGGCAAGCTGATGGAATCGGGTGTTGAGGGAGTCAAATGCACTTTTGCCCACTGCTTCGTCAACCAGTTCGTACATCTCCTGACACTCCGCACACAAGGACGTTCTGTCTTTTGCCGGAAGCGAAGCCGAAAAGAACAATGCTGATAATATGAATAATAGTGTCAGTTTCCTCATCTGGAGAGTATTATCTTGGTCAAAAATGAAGATCTATAGACGTGCAAACTATTGAAAAAAGGAGGAGGTCCCTGATTTGATGATAGTGTCGAACCTCCTCCATTATGTCAATAATCCCTGGCTTACTCGCCTCTTGAGTAGTTCGGAGTCTCCTTGGTGATGGTGACGTCGTGTGGATGGTTCTCAATGACGCCATTGGACGTGACGCGCACAAACTTGGCTGTCTGCAATTTGGCTATGTTGTTTGCGCCGCAGTATCCCATACCCGACCGGAGTCCGCCGATGAGCTGGTAAACGGTTTCCTCCAGAGTTCCCTTGTATGGAACCCTTCCGACTATGCCTTCCGGAACAAGTTTCTTGGTCTCGGTTTCACCTGACTGGAAATAGCGGTCCTTCGAACCGGCATTCATCGCGTCGATTGAACCCATTCCCCTGTAACTCTTGAACTTGCGTCCGTTGTAGATGATTGTCTCGCCCGGAGCTTCCTCGGTGCCTGCGAACATTGAACCACACATCACGCAGTCGCCTCCTGCCGCAAGCGCCTTTACGACGTCACCGCTGTATCTCAAGCCGCCATCGGCTATCACCGGAACTCCGCTGCCTTTGATTGCAGATGCGCAGTTAAAGATGGCGCTGAGCTGAGGAACGCCTACACCGGCAACGATGCGGGTCGTACAAATGCTTCCGGGACCTATGCCCACCTTTATTCCGTCTGCCCCGGATTCTACGAGAAGCTTTGCTGCCTCTCCAGTGGCGATGTTGCCGACCACCACGTCAAGTTCAGGATATTTCGCCTTGATGGTCTTGAGTGTATTGACAACGCTTGCGCTGTGTCCGTGCGCGCAGTCAAGAACAACGGCATCGACTCCTTCCGCTACCAGCGCGGACACCCTTTCGAGAGAGTCTCCGGTGATGCCGACTCCGGCAGCCACCCTGAGCCTTCCTCTTGCATCCTTGCATGACTTAGGATAAAGTCTTTCCTTGATGAGGTCCTTGTAGGTGATAAGTCCCACGATACGGCCTTCAGCATTAACCACCGGAAGTTTCTCCACTTTGTGGCGCTGGAGCACGTCCTTGACGTGTGAACGTTCGGTTTCAGTCTCAAGTATCGTAACCAGTCCCTCGGATGTCATCACGTCCCTGATAGGAAGCGTAACGTCATCCTGGAAGCGGACGTCCCTGTTGGTCACTATGCCGACAAGCCGTCCTTCCGCATCGGTAACCGGTATGCCTCCGATGTGATTTTCCTTCATGAGTGCAAGGGCATCAGCCACCGTCTGGTCCTTGTTGATGGTGATTGGATCCACGATCATACCGTTTTCGGCACGCTTTACCTTGCGAACCTCGGCAGCCTGAGCCTGTATGCTCATATTCTTGTGGATGACACCGATACCTCCTTCTCTTGCCAGAGCAATCGCCATAGGAGCTTCCGTAACGGTATCCATTGCGGCTGACACGATAGGAATGTTGAGAGAAATGTTGCGAGAAAATCTCGTGCTGAGATCTACCTCCCTCGGGAGGACTTCAGAATAGGCCGGGATGAGGAGAACGTCATCGAACGTAAGGCCTTCCAATGCGATTCTTTCTTCTGTGAACGACATATCTATGTATATTCCAATTCGCAAAGGTAGCAATAAATGCTTCAATCGCCAAGAAAAATCTATACAGACGATATCCTATTCTTTGATAAATTCGTAATACAAATAATTTTCATTTAATGTTTGCTCCTCGTTGAAGTCAAACGGAAGTGTACAATGAACACCAATCTTGAATTTATTGTCGTCGTACGAATCAACAACCAGACTTACATCTTGAATGCTGCTTAAGAAAGGATCATCAGGGTCATTGAATCCTGGGAAAATGTGGCAGCAGTTGACGTGTAGTCTGATTGAATTGTCCGTGGCACGAATCGTCGTCTTTAATGATTTTATCTCCAGACACTTCCATTTGCCGTCAACCATTGTGTAATGTGGATACGGAATGGTTACATTGAATGATGTTGAATAATTTGCGTAAGGTTCCGTGTGTGAATAAACAATTCCGGGTTGGACCACTGCGGTGTAATCCGGTTCATAGTATCCCAACTTGTTTTGAAATTCGTACAACAGATTCCAATAACCACTTCCATCGTTATTCAAATCCACAGAAGTTCCATGCCAATTAATATTTGACAATTCGTAGTTGCCATAAAGTTTTGTAATATCAGGATCATCTGCTTTAGGTTTTTCGCAACTGATTAGTGCAAATAATCCGATGAAAGGTATAAGGTATGAAGGTTTCATTATTTATAAATCAAACTTATCTATATTTGCTTCAAAGTATATGCCGGTTGTTTTTGCCTGCAAACAAAACTAATAATTGACAAAATGTATTGTCAGATTGTCAAGGGTATCAAGACGGCGCACAATCTCTTGACCAATCACGACCTCCACACGCCAGGCCTAGAACTGGAAATAAATGAATGCCTGCAGGTCGGCGGTGATGAACTGATATACAAGAAATACGGTTGCTACCGTTATCAGGAGCATTACCGGGAGAGGGAGCAGGGCGAAGCGGACGCGGTACCAGCGCTTCCACTTTACGGGCAGCAGATGGATAATCAGGCCTATTGCCACAAGTGCAAATACTTTCCAGTAATTGATGCAGATATCCGGTATCAGGTCCATTTGCCATCTCGATCCTATCTGATTGACCATATTGCGCGCGCAGGCCCAAGCCTCGGCATTTGCCGAAGCCGGATCAAGGTTGCTCCCGCTTCGGAAAAACAGGCGGGTAAAGGTGATAAATACAAAGGTCTGAAGTACACCCCAGGCATATCCGGCCCTGCTGACCCAAGGCTTGTCTCCGCCTTCCCGCCTTCCCGCGCCCAGCTTGGCATAAAGGTAACGGACAAGCGTGCCGAGGCTGATAGCCAAAGCCCAGACTGCCAGCAAGTTCCAGACGGGAGCGGGGAACAGGCGCGCAAGCGTTCCAAGCAGCGCGCTCACCGAAAGCATAAGCAGCAGACGATTTCCCGCAGACATAGCTTTCCAAACCTGATATACAACCATTCCCAGCCCGTTCAGACCTCCCCAGATGATGAAATTCCACGAAGCCCCGTGCCACAGACCGCCGAGCAGCATGGTGACAAAGCGGTTGGTATTTGCAACGATGCTCTTGCGGGTTTGCGGACGGATTCGCGACAGAACGAGCAGGGAAGCGGCAATGACGAGGAAAATGGTCGGAACCACCCACGAGCCGCTCAGTATCGCGGCAATCAGCGCAAACAGGACTATCCAGAACCAGGTGCCGAAACTCGCGTTTCTGTTGCCTCCCAGAGGAATGTACAGGTAGGATCTCAGCCAGCGGCTGAGCGACATATGCCAGCGTCTCCAGAAGTCCTGCGGATTGGATGCCTTGTACGGTGAATTGAAATTCTGAGGCAGGTGGAATCCCATAAGCATTGCGACTCCGATCGCGATGTCGGTATATCCCGAGAAGTCCGCATAAACCTGCAGCGAATAAGCAAATAGCGCCATCAGGTTTTCGAATCCCGTGAACAGCAACGGGTTGCCGAATACCCTGTCCACGAAATTCACTGCTATGTAATCGCTCAGGACAATCTTTTTTACCAGACCGTTGAGTATCCAGAACACCGCCAGCCCGAACACCCTGCGGCTCAGGCAGAATCGGCGCTGGAGCTGAGGGAGGAATTCGCTTGCGCGGACAATGGGACCGGCGACCAGCTGCGGGAAGAAGCTGACATAAAAGCCGAAGTCCAGGATATTGCGAAGCGGTTTGGCGTCGCCCCGGTAAACGTCTGCAGAATAGCTGATTACCTGGAAGATGAAGAATGATATGCCGACCGGCAGAACTATCTTGTCGACGCTGAACCGCTCGGTCCCTGCCAGGGCATTGCCTATTACTCCGAAAACGTTGACCACCTTCAATTCCGTGCCCAGCAGGCTGTTGATCAGGTCGGTGAAGAAATAGGCATATTTGAACCAGCACAGCAGCCCGAGGTCTATGCAGACGCTGAGTATCAGCCAGGCCTTGCGCTTCCATCCTTCATTTGCCGCTATCCTGTGCGCTATCAGGAAGTCGGAGCAGATGACAAACAGCAGTATGAGTATCGAAAGTCCGCTGGTCTTGTAGTAGAAGAAAAGGCTGACAAAAAACAGATATGCATTTCTCAGATGAGTCCTGTTGCCGATGAGGGCAAGTCCGGCATACACCAGCGCGAAGAACGCCCAGAAATAGAACTGGGTGAAAAGCAGCGGTGAAGAAGGATCAAACGAGAAGATGTGCTCAAACATTGCGGTAATTGTAATACATCATCAGTGACGAAAGGAACATCTTGCCTATATGTTCGGCTCCGCGCGGCGTGAAATGTATGTAATCAGGCCCGGCCAGCGCAGGTTTTGCCGACACCCAGCGCAGCATCGATCCGTTGCCTCCCATCGCTCCGTAGATGTCCCAGTATGCGGCACCGTTTTCCAGGGCGGCCTCACGGAGTTTCCCGATAAATGCCTCAAGATGAGGATAGGTGCATTTCTTGCCGCCTTCGGTAGTTGACATATCGGCAGGTCCGATGAGTACAATCGCCGCATCGGGCGCGAGGCTCTTCAGCAGCCTTATCTGCTTGCCCATGGACTCCTTGTATGCGTCCATAGCTTTTTCACTGCTGGTATATGGAACCCTGTTGCCGCCGTATTGCAGCAGTATCATAGCGGTTCCGGTCTCTTTGAAATAGCTCTGGAGCTGGCTCTGGTCCAGGCTGCGGAAGATTTCTCCGGAACATCCGCGCATGGCCACGTTGTCCAGGCTCACTCCGGCCTTGCCATCAACGAGAATGCCGTAAAGGTCTGCGCATCCGCTCACGCTGAGTGAAAAGCGCCGTGAACTGTCCCGCAGACTGAAAGTGCTGAATGTCATGTTCTTGCCGGCGGGAACCGTTTCCTTGCGCCCGCCGCAGGAAAGATAAAGGGCAGAAGTGCGGTTTCCGCTTAGAAGCCTGACCCGCGAAGCCCCTGCGGATTCCTTTTCCCTCGGGTCTATGCGGAAGCTGTAGGTGATGGCGGTATCTATGCGTGTAAACCTGCCCATAGGTCCGTACTGCCTGATGCCCGCCCTCTGGTCTGCAGTGCCGAATACGATGAAATTCCGTCCTTCAGCGCTCGCGCTTTCGCTTGCCGTCAGACTGTAATAAGTGCAAAGCGGCAGGTATCCCGGTCCGCTGCCACCGAATCTTTCCTGCAAGCCCTTGCGTATCACTGAAGAAATGCGGTCCTCCTCGATCTGGGAGTCTCCGTAATGGACGATGCGCACGGGTTTCTTTTCCGCATTGTCGAGGGCCGCGAAGAAACGGTCAAAGAAATGCAGGTCGTCTCCCGGAAGATAGAAGCGTGCCGGATCTTCCCTAAAATAGCGTTCGTACTCTTCCTTCTTCTCAGCCCTTGCGGCCTTATTCCGTTCAGCGACAATCTCTTCTGGCGATGGCCACTTGTCCTGCCCGTCCCCTTCCAGCACCTCCGTCAAACTCGGAAAATGCAGCGTGGCCCTTCCAAGCGCAAGTCCTTCCTCTGGAAAGACGGCGCAAATCACGGCAAGCAGGGCTATGGCCGAAATGATAAACAACAGTACCTGACTTCTTTTCATTGTTCCTTCCAGACTTTTAGATATTCCTGCAGCGCCCACATTTCATCGCGGAAATGCGCGGCCTGAGTAAAATCGAGTTCCGCCGCTGACTTTTTCATCCGCCTGCGGTCTTCCTCTATCATCTTTTCCACCTGCTCGCGGCTCAGCGACCTGATGACAGGATCCTGAAGCACCGCTGCGAGGTCTGCGCGTATGCGTCCCTGTTCGTATGCCGAACCCGGTTCCCTGAGCGAGTCGTGGCCCAGCCCGACGCTGACCGTGCCGGTTCCGAGGTCCGAAGGATTCGGGATGTAGTGCGGGTCGTCGTAGGAGTTTGCGGCCGAATCCCTTCCCGTCGTTCCTCCAGCCATTTTCGGGGCGAGTTTCTTGCCCTGATCTCCGTGCAGTTCGCCCGCGAGAATGTTGTGCCTGACCTCGAGCTGCTTCGGGGTAATCCCGTGCAACTTGTTGTATTCTATCTGCTTGGCTCTGCGCCTGTTCGTCTCCCTGATGGTCTGTTCCATGGACCCGGTAATGCTGTCGGCGTACATTATCACCAGCCCGTGCACGTTGCGCGCAGCGCTTCCGGCAGTCTGCGTCAGCGCCCTTCCGGTCCTGAGGAATCCTTCCTTGTCG
>SAMEA3663299__coassemble_1203_pt1 | contig 9099 bp, 11 predicted proteins | sample SAMEA3663299__metabat2_low_PE_002 | metagenome-assembled genome bin SAMEA3663299 (sample SAMEA3663299) | pig gut metagenome | biome: pig gut; feature: pig-associated habitat; material: faeces | place: China | collected 2013
GAGGGCATCGAAGGCAAGCGCAGGGACCTTGACAAGCTTGCCGACAACATCGCCATCCGCGAGGATGACCTTGCCGCCAAGAAGGAAGAACTCGGCAGGATCATCGAGTCCACCGCAAAGGAAGAGCAGGTGCTCAGGGCCCGCAAGGAGGCTCTCGTGGCCGGATTTGACGAGCGAACGATGAGCGCATACGAGCGTATCCGCAGCAGTGTGAGGAACCATCTCGCAGTCGTGCCGGTATATAACGGAGACTCCTGCGGAGGCTGCTTCAATACCATTACTCCTCAGAGACTTATCGATATCGCATCGGGCAACAAGCTCGTTATCTGCGAGCACTGCGGACGCATCATAGTCAGAAGCGAAGAATAAGCTGGACGGCTTGGCTTATGGAAAAGGGAGTCAACCGTAAACGCACAGCTGCAGACCTTGAGGCCATAGGTGTCGAAATGGGCAATCTGCCTCCTCAGGCGCTTGACGTTGAGGAGGCGGTTCTTGGTGCAATGCTACTTGAGTCGTCCTGCGTGGATGCCGCGATGGAGGAATTGACACCGGCCTGCTTCTACGACAAGAAATTCCGCATGATCTTCGAGGCGATGTCCTCGCTGGTCATAGAACACACTGCTGTAGATATACTTACCGTTTCGGACAAACTCAAGCAGCGCGGCCAGCTTGAAGAAGTGGGCGGCGTCATCGTGCTTGCCGACATGTCCTCCAAGGTGGGTACTGCAGCACATATCGAGTATTATATCAAGATACTCAAGCAGAAGGACATACAGCGCTCGCTCATAACTGCTTCGTATCAGATTCTGCACGATGCCTACGATGAGACCATCAAGGTTGACGACCTCACCGATACGGCCCAGACCAGAATCTACGATGCAATACAGAGCAACGCCCGCAAGGAGGTCAAGGAGATTGGCGCCATCATAAATGAGGCGATGAACGACATTTCCGAGGCCCAGACCGCGGTCGGGCTCAACGGAGTTCCTTCCGGATTCGAGACCCTCGACCGCATCACCCAGGGCTGGCAGAAGTCCGACCTCATCATACTCGCCGCGCGTCCTTCAGTCGGTAAGACAGCATTCTCCCTCAACCTCGCCAGAAACGCCTCGGTTGACCATCATATGCCGGTAGCATTCTTCTCGCTCGAAATGTCCAGCGTGCAGCTTGCAAAGCGTCTGATGACCTCCGAGTCCGGTCTGCCTGCGGAAAAGATCAAGGGAGGCTCGAAGCTGGAACCCTATGAGTGGAAGCAGCTTGAGTACAAGATCAGGGCTCTCGCCAACGCTCCGCTCTACATTGACGACACCCCGGGCATTCCTATAATGGAATTCCGCACCAAGGCAAAGAATCTTGTCAAGAACAAGGGTGTCCGCCTCATCATCGTGGACTACCTCCAGTTGATGCAGGGACCTGCCGAACTGCGCGGAATGCGTGAGCAGGAGGTCGCTGCCGTTTCGCGTACGCTCAAGGCAACGGCAAAGGAACTGAACGTGCCAATCATCGCGCTCTCGCAGCTTTCCCGCCAGGCGGTGAACCGTCAGGGCGGCAACGGCAAACCTGTGCTCTCGGACCTGAGGGAATCGGGTTCAATCGAGCAGGATGCGGATATGGTAATCTTCATTCACAGACCGGATTATGTCGGCATCAGCGAGGAACCGGGAGACAAGGAAAAGACCCAGGTCATCATTGCCAAGCACAGAAACGGCGAAACAGCTGAAATAGATATGGTATTTAAGAGCTCTATGGTACGCTTCGTCGAGACGAACGAAACTCTCGACTCGCAGGCCAAGATGAGCTATGCATCCGCGATGAATAATGACGGCAGGCCTTTCGATCCGAATGTCCCGGGAACGGGCGGCGGAATGCCCGTTTCAAACGAATTCTGATACTGAATGGAAATGGCTGCAAGGGAAAGCATAACACACGAGGGAAGGGTGGTGGAAGTCACGCCCGCCGTTACTTCCGTGGAAATCATTTCCGAGTCGGCCTGTTCCGCCTGTCACGCCAAGTCGCTCTGCTCCCTCGGTGAGTCGAAGAGCAAGATAATTGAAGTTCCTACACGTCTCAGGGACGGTCTCGTCCCCGGTGACAAGGTCGTGGTCGAACTGCGTGCATCCATGGGGCACAAGGCGGTGTGGCTCGGATACGGGGTGCCTCTCGTGCTGCTGCTTGTCGGCATCCTGCTGCCTTCTGCCCTCGGAATGGGGGAGGTGGGCTGTGGACTCTGCGCGCTTGGACTGATAGCCGTTTACTATCTGGTACTGTGGCTGTTGCGCAAGCCTTTGAGAAACGAATACATATTTAACATCAAGAAATAATGAACACTATTATCTGGACCATTGTGACTCTCACCGTCCTTGGACTTGTGCTCGCCCTTATCCTGTATTTCGTGGCGCAGAAGTTCAAGGTTGAGGAGGACCCGCGCATTGACCAGGTCGAGAAGGTGATGCCTGGCGCCAACTGCGGCGGCTGCGGTTTTGCCGGATGTCGCGCCTTTGCCGATGCTGCGGTCAAAGCCAGCGACCTGAGCACTTGTTTCTGCCCTGTCGGAGGCAATGAGGTTATGAATAAGGTGGCGGCCATTCTCGGCAAGGAAGCTGCGGTAAAGGCACCGCAGGTCGCCGTAGTGCGCTGCAACGGAAGCTGCGCAAACAGGGAACGCACCAATATCTATGACGGTGTGGCTTCCTGCCGTGTAAAGGCTGCTCTCTACAGCGGTGACACGGGCTGTTCCTTCGGCTGTCTGGGCTGCGGGGATTGCGTTGCCGCCTGCTCTTTCGGTGCCATTTCAATGGATGCCGAAACAGGACTCCCGGTGGTGGACGAGAGCAAGTGTACCGGCTGTGGTAGCTGTGTCAAGGCCTGTCCTAAGAATGTCATAGAACTGCGCAACAAGGGTCCTCGCGGAATGAGGGTATATGTGAGCTGCATCAATAAGGACAAGGGCGGAGTTGCCCGCAAGGCCTGCAAGGCTGCCTGCATAGGATGTGGCAAGTGCGCCAAGGTCTGTGCCCACGATGCGATTACGGTGGTTGACAACGTTGCATATATAGATTTTGCCAAGTGCAAGCTCTGCAAGAAATGTGTTGCGGAGTGCCCGACCGGCGCAATCCACGCCGTAGGTTTCCCGGTACTTCCGCCGAAGCCTGCAGCAGCCAAGCCTGCCGCAGAGCAGAAGACAGCCGCACCGCAGCCTGCCGCGACTGAAAAAGTAGCCGCGCCGAAGGTGGCGGAACCTGCAAACCAAGCAAAAAAGGAGGTGAGTGATGGCCAGTAAGATAACTTTTTCTATCGGAGGAATTCATCCTAACGACAGCAAGCTTGCCCGCGAGCGGGCGATAGAGGTGCTGCCGCTGCCGGAAGTCGTTTATGTCTCTATGGCTCAGCATCTCGGAGCCCCGGCAAAGCCTGTTGTTGCAGTCGGTGACAGTGTAAAGACCGGTCAGGTGATTGCCGAGCCGGGCGGATTCATTTCCGCGTTTGTCCACAGTCCTGTGACAGGTACCGTCAAGTCTATAGGACCGCGCAAGGACCTTGCCGGTAACAACGTGACTCACATCGAGATAGTCCGCACGGGCGAAGACGAGTGGGCAGAAGGAATTGACCTGAGCGAGGATCTCGTTACCGCCATTCCGGACGACCGCGAGGCTATGCTTGCTCGCATCAAGGCCTGCGGTGTAGTGGGTCTGGGCGGCGCGACCTTCCCGACCCACGTCAAGCTCAATCCGGGTCCCGCAGCCAAGCCGGAATGTCTCATTCTCAACGGCGCGGAATGCGAACCTTTCCTGACAAGTGACTACCGAATTCTCCTGGAACAGACGGACAAAATCGTAGTAGGCGCCGCGATAATGCAGAAGATTCTCGGCTGCCGCTGCGTTATTGGCATAGAGGAAAACAAACCGGAGGCAATCAAGGCCGTAAAGGCTTCAGTGGCCCGTCTCGGATATCAGAATATGGTTGTTCAGACCCTTAAGAAGCGTTATCCGCAGGGCGGTGAAAAGCAGCTCATAGACGCGGTGATGCGTCGCCAGGTAAAGTCGGGGGCGCTGCCTATCAGCGTAGGTGCGGTCGTGCAGAACGTTGCGACTTCGCTTGCGGTTTATGACGCGGTGCAGAAGAACCGTCCTCTGATTACCAATACGCTTACCGTTACCGGAAACTGCCTGCCGGTCGAGGCTCAGCACAACTATCTGTTCCGTATCGGAATGCCTCTTTCGTACATCGCAGCCTATGCGGGCGGAGTGCCGGAGGGCGCAGCCAAGATAGTCAGTGGCGGTCCTATGATGGGCAAGGCTATTGCCAATATGGATGCCTGCACCGTAAAGGGCTCGTCTTCACTGCTTTATCTTAGCGAGGAGTCAACACGCAGGGCGCCTGCCACCAACTGCATACGCTGCGGACGCTGCGCCAGCGCCTGTCCTATGGGTCTCGAGCCGTTCCTGCTTGCCCGTCTCTACAAGGCTGGTGACAATGACGGACTCGAAGCCAATGCGGTTCAGGACTGCATCGAATGTGGCTGCTGTCTGTACAGCTGTCCTGCTAACATCCCGCTTCTCGACAACATTCGCCAGGCCAAGGGCCAGGTTATGGGTATAATACGCGCCCGCGCCGCAGCTGCCAAGGCTGCCGCTGAGGCCGCAAAGAAATAAGGAATTATGGCTAAATTCATCGTTTCTCCTTCACCGCACCTGCATTCTGCGACGCATACCGACACCCTGATGAGGGATGTCATCATTGCGCTGATGCCGGCGGTAATCGTTTCCGTGCTGTTCTACGGATGGCACGAACTGCTCATTCTCGCCGTCAGCGTGCTTTCCTGCGTGCTGCTCGAGTGGGCCATAACCAAATGGATGCTTCGCAAGCCGGACACCATTGCTGACGGTTCGGCCGTCGTTACGGGCTTGCTGCTGGCAATGAACCTGCCTCCTACCACTCCGTGGTGGGTAGTCGTAATAGGTGCCGTGTTTGCCATCGGAGTCATCAAGATGACCTTCGGAGGTCTCGGTCAGAACCTCTTCAACCCTGCGCTTGCCGCCCGTGTATTTCTGCTTATATCCTTCCCGGCCATTATGACCGACTGGACCGTTCCTCAGGGATTCATAGGCAGCCCGGACGCATTCAGCGGAGCTACCCTGCTCGGAGCCGTTGCCGAAGGCGGAGTTGCTTCTGCCGTCGGCGGAGCTGACCTTCTTGGCAAGTTCCTGCTCAATATAGGTGGTTCTGCGGGCGAAATCTCCGCTCTTGCCCTTCTTGCGGGCTGGGTTTACCTGCTTGTCCGCAAGGTAATCAAGCCTTGGATTACGCTCAGCATCTTCGCCACCGTTGCGCTCATCGCCGGAATCTTCCACCTCTGCGATCCTGCCGCATTTACCGGACCTCTCTTCAACCTGCTTTCAGGCGGTCTCATCCTCGGTGCCTGCTTTATGGCTACCGACTATGTAACCTCTCCTATGAGCAACTGGGGCGGAGTGGTTTACGGAGTAGGTATCGGTCTGCTGGTGATGATGATACGTTATTTCGGCTCTTACCCTGAGGGAGTAAGTTTCGCCATTCTTCTGATGAACTGCGCCGTTCCTCTGATTGACAGGGCGTTCCACGGCAAAAAATACGGGAGGGCATAGTTATGGCTGCAAAATCAAGTCTTAAGAACATGCTTCTCTGCCTGTCGCTGGTCTGCCTCTGCTGCTCGGCCCTGCTTGCAGGTACCTACGCGCTGACGCTCGAGCCTATCAAGGCCGCCGCCCAGGCAAAGACCAATGCTGCAATTGCGGAGGTCCTGCCTCCATTCGAAGGCAATCCATCGCTTTCCGAGGTCCAATTCTCCGGAGCCAGCTACTCCTACTATCGTGCCGAGGGTGCCGGTTATGCCATTATCAGCAACACCACGGGCTTTGGCGGAACTCTCTCCATAATGGTCGGCATCACCGAGGACGGAACCGTCCACAACACCAAGGTCCTCTCTCATTCCGAGACCCCGGGACTTGGCGCAAAGTGTGAGACTGACACCAGGTTCATTCAACAATTCTCCGGTCTCGATCCTGCTGCGACGCGTCTTGTTGTCAGCAAGGACGGTGGAGACATAGATGCAATCACCGCTTCAACCATCACTTCACGCGCATATACCCTTGCCGTGGCAAATGCAGTTGAGGCTTATAAAGTCATAACGGGAGGAAAAGACAATGAGTAAGTGGTCTTTGATTACAAATGGACTTGTCAAGAACAATCCTACCTTCGTGCTCGTGCTCGGTATGTGTCCGACGCTTGCGACCACGACTTCCGCAATGAACGGACTTGAAATGGGTTTGGCGACAATGTTCGTGCTGATACTCAGCAATATATTCATTTCGCTCATAGCTCCGGCAGTTCCTGACAAGGTGCGCATCCCGGTTTATATCGTGGTTATCGCGACCTTCGTTACCCTGCTCCAGCTTCTGATGCAGGCCTTTGTTCCGGACGTTTACAACACCCTCGGACTCTTCATCCCGCTCATCGTTGTAAACTGTATCGTGCTCGGCCGCGCGGAGGCGTTTGCCAACAAGAACAGCGTTGCCGACTCGGCTCTTGACGGCATAGGAATAGGCATAGGATTCACCCTCTCGCTTACCGTTATCGGAATTGTCCGCGAGATTCTTGGCAGCGGTTCCATCTTTGGGTGGAAATTCATCCCGGGCGACGGCATACTTGCATTTGTTATGGCTCCGGGCGCATTCCTCGTTCTGGGCTATCTGATGGTACTTTTCAATAAATATCTGGCTAAAAAATAGTTATGGAGTATCTTCTTATCATCATATCAGCGATATTCGTAAACAATATCCTGCTTGCACAGTTCCTTGGCATCTGTCCTTTCCTCGGTGTCAGCAACAAGTTGTCCACGGCAACCGGAATGTCAGGAGCGGTCTGCTTCGTGATTACCCTCGCAACCGTAGTGACGTACTTGCTAAACACTTACGTCCTCGTTCCGCTCGGGCTCACGTTCCTCCAGACCATTTCGTTTATCCTCGTGATAGCCGCCCTCGTGCAGATGGTCGAAATTGTCCTCAAGAAGGTCAGTCCGGGACTCTACCAGGCCCTCGGAATCTTCCTGCCGCTCATCACCACCAACTGCGCGGTGCTCGGAGTAGCCCTCACTGTGGTAACTAAAGAATTCGCCTTTGGCGGGTCGGCTCATATGCTTAATCTCGCTGAGTCAACGGTTTACGCGCTTGCGACCTCTATCGGTTACGGTCTTGCGATGTTTCTTTTCGCCGGCCTTCGCGAGCAGTTGGCCGGAAACGACGTTCCGAAGCCTTTCAAGGGTCTGCCGATAGCCCTCATCACCGTAAGCGTGATGGCAATGGCCTTCCTCGGATTCAGCGGTATGGTTTAATCTTCTAGTTGAATGAAAGTATGAAAAAAATCTTTACTCTTGTCACTGCTGCCTTGCTTCTGGCAGTTGCAGCTTCAGCTCAGCCTAGAGCCGTTGGTTTACGTTTTGGCGGCAGTGCTTATTCACTCGCATTAGGCGGAGAACTTTCCTATCAGCACGATTTGGGTGCAAACAGTTTCATAGATGCAACTTTAGGCGGTTATCGTTACGGAGCAAACATAGCTGCGACCTGGAACTACATTTTTGCAAACGTTGATAATTTCAATATCTATGCAGGCCCCGGCGCAAACTTCAACACTTACAATAACGGAAATGGTGTGCTGCTGGATTTTGGACTCCTCGCACAGGTAGGAACCGAATACCGCTTCGGAAACGTTCCGCTCAACATCGCGCTCGAATGGCGTCCTGGAGTATATTTCTTCCACGGAATCAACTTCTCCCCATACGGAGTCTCGTTTGCGGTACGCTACAGGTTCTAGCCTGAAAATGAATAGTCTTCGAGGTCGACTAAAGGTCGGCCTCTTTTTTTGCTCGGAATTATTATTTTTGTATCCGTTCCTTTTTCAAACTATCTTTGTTTTCGAGATCGCGCCTGTGCCCTTCAGGCCACCGTTCATCAACCATTTTGCGGACATACAGCCTGTCCTCTTCAAACCCTGCACGAAGCGACTTGAAATTAGCTTTGGACTCTTCGATATCGGATTCTGACATCGGATGTGTCTTTATCATTTTCTTTAAATGCTTGACTTGCATACGCATATCTTTGAAGAAACTGATCGGTACTCCGAGTTTCTTAAAGTCTTTTTTGTCAACAAGTAAAACCTTTTCCCCTCGTTCATTTATCTCGATTCCGTATATACTCAGACTGTCAATCTTTATGCACATTTCCAATTCCTGCGCATCAAGCATTTCCATCGGAAGCGAATTGATCTGATATCCAATCCCGTCAACAAAACGGTATTCCGGTTTAGAACAGGAAGCAAGCAACACCACGAGGATTGAAGCAATGGTATTAAATATGTGTCTCATCGGTATGTGTTATTTATTTTGTTTTCATAGTATATTTTTAGTTTTGTCAAAGATTGTAATTTCTTTTCATTAATGCAAGTGATTATTTTAATAATCATTAATGCAAAGTTGCTTTATGTGGCATATTTCTATGGCGGACCGTGGTCAAGGATATTTGGGATTAGGTACCAAAGACTGTATGTTCTCAAGAGAGGGTTTTGTCTACAAAAAGGGAAGACTGTCCGATAAGTGCACTGCCAGCGAAGTTTTCCCCAATCTGAGTACCGCAGAAGGCCGATTGCAGTCCGGCAAAACAACTTCTCGGATAGGCTGGGGATGGCTTGTGGACAAAATGCCTGCGCATAGTCCCGGACCGGGTTTTAATAGCCACCCTGCCATTACTGCTAATCATCGCGCGACTCGAGGAATAGTAACTTTTTATGTGTTAGTGGTTTAAGAAAATGTAGGTCGCGCGATGGAACCAATTTGTTTCCATTGAGCGTCGGCACCCCCTCTGGGGATACCTCCAGGGCACATTGCCTCGCGCGATGATTTGCCGGAGACATAGCATCCTGCCTCCCGTGGCCTTCTGTGGCCTGTGCTGTGCTTTCGTGCAATTCATCTGACGTGCCAATCGCCATTCTATGGCACTCCAGGGCATATCGACTCGCGCGATGGAACCAATTTGTTTCCATTGAGCGTCGGCACCCCCTCTGGGGATA
>SAMEA3663299__coassemble_1233_pt1 | contig 8896 bp, 8 predicted proteins | sample SAMEA3663299__metabat2_low_PE_002 | metagenome-assembled genome bin SAMEA3663299 (sample SAMEA3663299) | pig gut metagenome | biome: pig gut; feature: pig-associated habitat; material: faeces | place: China | collected 2013
GGGCAGGATCAGAGGAATTGTCCTGCACAAAATCCTGTCCTTGGTTCAGACGCCGGACACTCTGGAGCCTGCGGTAAAGGCAGCGGTTTCGGACGGGATGCTGGACGATGAAATGGGAAAGGATGTGCTCGAAATGCTTTCTGCACGCATCAGTGCACATCCGCAGTGGTTCGTTCGGGGTCGCAACGAGGCCTCGGTCATTGACCTTGGAGGGCGTGAGAACCGGCCTGACCGAGTAGTGATGACCGGCGGTAAGACCATAGTAATCGACTACAAGTTCGGAGAAGAGGAGTCAGAAAAATACATCAGGCAGGTAGAGCGTTATATTCAGCTCTATCGCCTGATGGGTTATAAGAACGTGTCCGGTGTGGTTTGGTATGTACCTGCGGACAAGGTAGTCGAAGTGGAATAGGATTACTCCTCGTCAAGCTGCTTGAGAAGTTCCTCGGCCTTTGCATAGCCATTGGCCGGGGCTTTCCATATCAGGGCCCATACTATGGTTCCCACTATTCCGAAAATGATTCCCGCTTCAAAGACTGAGTCCCAGCCGTAGTGCTGTGCAAGGAAACCGAAGAGGGTACCTGACACTATAGGTGAAAGGTAGCCGAACATTCCTACAAAGCCGTTGGCACTGGCTGCGGCACGCTTGGTGGCCTGGTTGGAAGCTGCGATGCCCACAAGTCCCTGAGGTCCGTAGATAAAGAAGGAAATCAGGACTATATAAATGATATTGAGTATGGTATTGTCCTTAGGAGCCTTCCAGAACAGGAAGAGGAAAAGGGTTGCGATGGCCGTGAAAAGCAGTCCGGTATGATGTGCCTTGCCTTTGAACAGATGATCTGTCATCCATCCAGCGAGAAGCACGCCGAGTATGCCGCCCACGACCTCGGTGAGACCGACTACGGTGGCAGCAAGGCCAAGATCCATACCCTTGTACTGGGTAAGAATGCTGGAGCCCCAGTCAAGCACGGTGAATCGGACGACATATACGCAGAAGGTGCAGACTGCTATGCACCACATAGTCGGGCTTCCGAACACAAGGTGCTTTACACAGAGCTTGTAAGCCTTTTTCTTGAACTCAGGACTTTCTTTGGAGTCGTCCCTCGCATCCTTGGTAGCGGTGTCGAGGGTCACGACGCTTGGCAGTCCCACATCAGAAGGGTCATCCTTGAGTCCCAGCAGAAGGAGGGCAGCTCCCATAATGGCAAGAATTGCCGGAATCCAGAAGCACCACTGCCAAGCTGCATTGCCGAATGCATTGAGTATGCCTGCAATCATAAGTCCAAGAAGACCTGCTCCGAGAGAGTGAGAGGTATTCCAGATAGCCTGTTTTGTGGCGAGTTCGGAAGGTTTGACCCAGTTTACGAGCAGGGCAGAGCAAGGAGGGAAGCCCATTCCCTGGAACACTCCGTTGAAAAGAAGCAGTGTACCGATGAAATAAACAGCAAACAAAGTCACCTTGCCCTCGGCGTCAAGTATGCCCATCAGTCCGTTCATCTGAGGAAGGAATCCTATGACGAGGTTGACAACGGCCGAAAGAAACAGACCGGCAGCCATAAAGACTCTCTTGCGCTTGAGCCTGTCGGAGAGGAATCCGTTGAAGAAGCGTGATACGCCGTAAATCACTCCGTTAAGTGTGAGGAAGATACCCAGCTGGGTCTTGCTGAGGCCGAGTTCAGACTCGAGCGCAGGCATTACGATGCTGAAGTTCTTGCGTACAAAGTAGAAGAGGGCATATCCCAGCATCAGGATGATGAGGGTTCGCCACTGCCAGTAGTTGTACTTTCTGAGTGTTGCTTTGTCTTGTGCCATATCTATTCTTCATTTAAAAACATAGGATCCCAGGCCGGAAGCTGTACAGGAGTCTGTTCAAGCATCTTGAGCACGTCTTCCGGAACGTACTTGCGTTCCACTACGAGGCGGAACATATACTCGTTGAACCAGTCGTCAGTCATTATGATGTGACCTTTGTAACCGGTGTCACCCCAGCTGTTTTCCACGAGCCACCTGTCAGGCACACCGTCCTCAAGATTGACTCCCACAAGTGTCATGGCATGGGAAGATCCGCTGGCGTGAGTCAGGATGCGCTGTTTCTTGTCCATAGTGAACTTGACTCCGAGCAGAGACTCGTAATCATAATTTTCAAGGTCACACACTCCCTTCGGGCGGTTGAGCTGCTTTGCGACATCGCAGCTGAAGTACATTGCCACGTTGTCCTTGATGGAGGCAATGGCCATTTCCTTGATGCGCTCTATCGGGAGATTGACATAGAGCCAGTTCTGGCCGTCATATAGATGCCTGTCATACCGGATCTCGTAAACCTTTCCATATTCGCGCGAAGGATCGTTCATCAGCATCACATAGCCGTGCTCAAGGTCGTAACCGAGCAGCTCCTGATAGAACTGAAGCGGAGTCACGGTCTTGCCCTGCCACTCGAAGTATGCAGGCGGTTCGCCAAGGCACAGGGCGAGTATGCGGTAAATCTCTCCGAGCATCTCCTCCTTGAGCCCCTGGAGATAGGCCCCCATATCCTTTTTCTTCACGTCTGAAGGTGTCTCGCGCAGTTTAAGGCCGTCCTGTCTGAGCAAGGTACGAAGTTGGGCGCTCATCTGGCTGGTACTGTTGGCCATATAGCTTTCCGGCATCACGTCTGCAGGGACAAGTCCATACTTGGTGACAAGGTTTGCGACACCGGTGAATGTACCTCCGTCGCCTATAGGATTGCTGAAAAGCCAGTCAACCTCACGGTCAGACATAGGCTTTTCCCTGGTATCTATCACAGCCTGGAGGAAAAGATTGGCCTTTTCGAGCTGGTCATAGAAGAAGCAGTAGCTTTGAGAGAACTGGAAGTCTCCAAGGTCATATTTCTGGATTGCAGCAGCCCTGAGCACATTGAGTCCGGTGAACAGCCAGCACCTTCCGCTTTTCTTCTGATTGGTAATGCCCTTGGTTATGACGCGGTCGCTGAATGACGTTTCGGGCATAGCGATCTTGTCCGCATTTGTAGCAAGTACATTTATATCCGTGGTATTCAAGGCATTGCGTATTGCCTTGTCGTGCGCGTCTCCCGCATAGGCGCCGCTGATGCGGCCAAGCATTTCAGGAGTGATTCCCCCCGTCTGCTGCGCGGCCGCTGCGACGCTGATCAGCGACAACGCAAGTGTCAGAATTTTTTTCATATAGTTTCAGTGTTGTTTTGATTCACTTATCTGCGTACAATCACCCTTTCGATACGGTGCGGAACCGAAGTCAGGATTTCGTACGGTATGGTACCCAGAATATCAGCCAGCTCACCTATTTCCGGATCCTTTCCGAAAATCACAACGGTATCGCCCACCTTGCAGTCTATCCCGGTCACGTCGAGCATACACATATCCATACATATATTGCCGATGGTCGGCGCCCTATGCCCGTTAACGCTGAAGCTTGCTGCTCCCCTGCCCAGATGCCTGTCAATTCCGTCAGCATAGCCTGCAGGTATAGTCGCTATGGTCGCCCCCTGAGGCCCGACTTTTCCATAACGGCCGTAGCCAATGGTACCGTCTGAAGGCAGCAGATGCTTGATCTGCAGTATCTTGACCTTAAAGCTCGCAACCGGCTGAAGCTTCTTTCCCGGGAGCGCGCTTATACCGTAAATTCCAATCCCCAGACGCACCATATCGTGCTGATACTGAGGGAAACGCTCTATACCCGCGGAGTTGAGCACGTGAAGCATTGGCCTGTAAGGCAGTACGCTGCAAACGCTCTCTGCATTCCTTTCAAACAATTCTATCTGCCCAAGGGTAAATTCGTCCTGTTCCGGGTCCTCGGATGCCGCAAGATGCGAGTAGAGCGAAACGACCCTGACCTGGCGGCATCCTGCAAGAAAGGCTTTCAGCTCGTCCAGTTCGGAGCTCATAAAGCCCAGGCGGTGCATTCCGCTGTCAAGCTTGATATGTATTGGAAACCCTTCTATCCCCCTTTGTTTCAATTCATTGCACAACGCAACGAGAGTGTCCATATTCGGAATGCCGGGTTCGAGCCTGTTCTCGATGATCTGCGGAAAAAAGTCCGTTCCGGCAGTAAGTACGAGTATGGGCAGCGAGATACCCGACCTACGCAGCTCCACACCTTCCAGCGGCAGCGCAACGGCCAGATAGTCAGCACCTTCCGCCTGCATCATAGAAGCGAATTCTACCGCGCCGTGTCCGTATGCATTTGCCTTGACAAGCACCAGCAGCTTAGTCGAAGGCTTGAGCAGGGACCTGAAATAGCGGTAGTTGCTTCTGCACGCAGGGAGGCTGAGCTCCAATCTGGAAAAATCATTTTCTGCAGCCATACACTCAAACTATGCCTTATCCGAGGAACGAAATGAGCACGCCGGCAGCGACCGCAGAGCCGATTACGCCCGCGATATTGGATGCCATGCAATAGTTGAGCACGTGGTTCTTCGGATCATATTTGGTACTGATACCGTTGCAGACACGGCTTGCCATAGGCACTGCGGAAAGTCCGGTGGCGCCGACAAGAGGATTGATCTTCTTTTTTGCAAAGAGGTTCCATATCTTTACCATAAAGATACCGCTGGCAATGCTGAGCGCAAAAGCGCAGAATCCTCCAAATACGATTCCGAGCGTAGTCCAGTTGAGGAATGCCTCGGAAGTCATCGTAGCGCCCACACAGAGGCCGAGGAAAATCGTGGCAGCATTCATAAGTCCGTTGCTGGCGGTCTGGAAGAGCCTGTTGGTATCCGCACCGATTTCTTTGATGAGATTGCCGAACATAAGCATTCCCACGAGAGGCACTGCTGAAGGCACGAAGAGGGCTACGATGGTAGTGACGGCAATAGGGAACACTATCTTGACCACCCTCATATTCTTGAACTCCATCTTGTCAGGATAGAGCCTGTCCTGCTCCTTCATATTGATAAGCAATTCCTTTTCGCTGCAGGTAAGCTTGACGACAAGTGGAATGATTACCGGGACAAGGGCCATATAACTGTAGGCCGCGATAGCAATAGGTCCCAGCAGATGCGGGGCAAGTTTGATGGTGGTAAAGATGGCGGTAGGGCCGTCGGCGCCTCCGATGATGCCGAGAGAAGCAGCCTCCTGCGGGGTAAATCCGAGCAACAGACTGATAATGAGCACGGCAAAGATACCGAACTGGGCAGCCGCACCAAAAATAGCAAGCTTGAGATTGCGCAGCATAGGACCGAAGTCAGTCATCGCTCCCACACCCATAAAGATGATAGGCGGAAGGAGTCCTGACTTGATGAGCGCATAGTAGAGGTAGTTCATTATGCCAAATTCGTGCGCTATCTTGTGCAGCGGCATATCCCAGATTATTTCCCTGGTTCCGTCTGCAAGGGTCACATAACCGGCAGAGTCCGCCTGAACCACGCCCATCTCGCCACCGGGGAAGTTGGCGATGAGCACTCCGAACGCTATTGGCACCAGCAGCAGCGGTTCGTATTTCTTGACGATTCCGAGATACAGGAGCCCGAATGCTATCAGATACATTATCAGGATGGAAGGGTCATCGACAAGATTGCTGAATGCAGTCATGTCGAAGAGCTTCCGGAAGATGTCAGCAAAACCGTTCATACACTATTTCCTCGCCATTCTGATTATTACGTCATCCTCCTCGACGGTATCTCCGTTAGAGGCTACAATTTCAGTGATAACGCCGTCAAAATCAGCGCATACCGCATTGTTTATCTTCATTGCCTCTATATAGCAGAGCGTCTCTCCCCTCTTGACGGCATCGCCTACCTTGCGAGGCTGTTCACCGGGTTCCTTGGTAAGGTAGAATTTGCCCGAAAGCGGGGCGGCGACATCCTCGGATCCGGCTGCAGCAGCCTGAACCGCGGCAGCGCCCGTCTGGGCGGCAGCACCCTGTGCAGGGATAGCATCGCCGTAAGCGACGTCTAGACGGTAGAGCTGTCCGTTTACGTTGACAGTTATTACAGAAGGCATTGCAGTCCCCTGTTCCGAAGCAGATGCAGCCTTGCGCTTTGCAAGGTCAGCTTCAAAGTCAGCCTTGGCCTTTCCGGATTTATATGCTTCATACTGAGTAGGATGCATTGCATATTCGAAGAGTTCCTCTTCATCCGCGCCGGTATCCCAGCCTGCCTCCTTCATCTTGCTGCGGAACTGGTCCAGGCAGTCAGGATAATTCTCCTGCGGGTCATTGGTAAGGAACTGGCGTCCCTGCGCGGCTGCAAGAGCCTTGATTTCCGGATCGACTTCGCCCGGAAGCTTGCCCGCCTTTCCGAGTATCATATCCCAGATATTGTCGCCAATCATGCTCCAGCGCTCCTTGCCCTTTTCCATCTGGATGACATTCATCAGAGCAAGGTTCTTGACATACTGGGAGAAAGGAGTCACAAGAGTAGGATAACCCACTTTCGGCCATACATAAGCGACTTCGTCAAAGAGCTTTACGAGCAGCTGGTCGGTTGTGAGTGCAGGCTGTCCGTTCTTTGCCTTCCATTTATTGAGCTGGGCAAGGTTATCCTCGAGGTCAGTCATAAGAGAGCCCATCATACCACCCGGCAGACCCGGCTTGACAAGCAGGGAGTTGTTGACGCGGTTGAGGTCCGGACAGTAGTAGCCAAGAAAATCGTCAAGCATTGCCTGGATCTGCGTGCGCACTTCCATATAAGCTTCCATATTGATTTCCTTGACCTTGAATCCGGCATCCTTGAGCATTTCCTGTACGGCAATCACATCGGCGTGACCGGTTCCCCAGGAAAGAGGAGACATACCTACGTCAACATAATCGCAACCCGCCTGACATACTTCGAGTATGGAAGCCATACAGAATCCCGGACCGGCGTGAGAATGATACTGGATTACTATATCAGGCCTGTATGCCTTGATTCCGGCAACGATCTTGCCGAGCGACACCGGCCTTCCTATGCCGGCCATATCCTTGAGGCATATCTCGTCGGCTCCAGCTTCGATGAACTTCTTGGCGAGATTTACATAATAATCGACGGTATGTATAGGAGAATGGGTTATGCAAAGCGAAGCCTGGGCAATCATTCCGGCTTCCTTGGCATAGCCTATTGACGGAATGACGTTACGCTCGTCGTTAAGTCCGCAGAAGATACGGGTGATGTCCGTTCCCTGCGCTTTCTTAACCTTGTAGAACAGCTGCCTGAGGTCCTTAGAGCAAGGGCTCATCCTGAGCGCATTTAGCGCACGGTCAAGCATATGGGTCTGGATTCCGGCCTCACGGAACGGCTTGGTCCACTCCCTTACCGAACGGTTAGGGTTCTCGCCGTAAAGCAGGTTGACCTGCTCAAAACCACCTCCGTTGGTCTCGACCCTGTCGAAACAACCCATCCTGATTATCGCCGGGGCAACTTTTACCAGCTGGTCAACCCTCGGCTGATACTTTCCGGCACTCTGCCACATATCTCTAAATACGAGACTGAACTTGACTTCTCTCATATCTTTCCAACAATTCTTTATTCTACAATTTAGTTACCTTGACTATATGTCCCCTGCCGCCGGTAAGTGCAGCAACGGCTTCCCGCAGGACCGCATCGACGTCACTTCCTGCAGAAGCTCCTCCCGACGAGGCCTTGGCCGGGGCATGCTCTGCCGGTGCAATCCTGTTTATCACAGCAATAAGCAGCCTGCTGCCGAAGATGACAATCAGCAGAATGACAAAAACAGTCAGCATACCGATCAGCATAAGCTGCAATCCAAAACCCAGATTACTCATTTCCACATATTGTTTTAACTTACAAAATTAATAAAAACACGGAATAAAACCAACTGATTGAGTGATGAACACCAATCAAGCGCACACAAAAAAAACTGACCGTGAAGCCTGGAAACTTCTTGGTCAGTTCTTCAGTTTCCCGAAAGGGGGAATACTAATACCTGTCTTCTGAAGAGACGGTAAGTTTCTTGCGTCCGTGAGCACGACGTGCGGCAAGTACGCGACGTCCGTTAGGGGTGCTCATACGCTCGCGGAAGCCGTGCTTGTTGACACGCTTGCGATTGGATGGTTGATATGTTCTTTTCATTATCTTGTGTTTTTAATTAATCTGAATAAGGGCTGCAAAGTTAATCTTTTCCTATCTCAATTACAAATTTTTCTGAAAAATAATCATCATCAAGCCATTGTGACACCGGCCAAAGCTTTACTGAAGCCTCAGGAACGCGAAATTTACGGCACAAAGTCTCAATTTCGAACTGCACGTCCCCGCCCTTGAGATAGAGGATTCCCTTGCGGTATTTTCCTTTTACCCAGGGATAGAAATTATCCAGAGAAGTCACGGCACGCGAAACCACCCAGTCGAAACTGTCCGGCAGAGACTCGGCTCTCGCATTGACACACACTGCATTACGCAGACCAAGACCCTCAACGAGCGCGTTTGCGACTATGATTTTCTTACCCACCGAGTCGCAAAGGGTAAACCGTGCCTGAGGAAACTGCATCGCCAGAGGTATGCCGGGAAAGCCACCGCCAGTGCCCACGTCCAGGAAGCTCTCGCCCCTACCGGGCAGCCTGCCGGTCAGTTCAAGATACCGGGCAATCGCAAGCGAATGCAGCACGTGATGCTCGTACAGCATATCCGTATCCTTGCGGGACACTACATTTATTCGTGCATTCCACTCAGTCCAGAGCCTTATCGCTTCGGAGAATTGTTCCTTGGAGGGGCTCATTCCGCTGCCTGTTCGAGATACTGGCCAAATTCTTCTATGTCGCGGCAGATCAGCGTAGGGGTGTCGTCTGAAGCAAGCGCGGTTTCCAGACTGGTCTCGCCCGAAAGGACGAGTATGCCGCAGGAACCGGCATTGAGCGCCGTCTTGACATCGGTGTAGAGTCGGTCGCCTACCATTGCGAGCTGGTCCGGCTGCAATCCGAGCTTCTCGGCAACGCAGAGCAGGATGTCAGG
>SAMEA3663299__coassemble_1239_pt1 | contig 8859 bp, 4 predicted proteins | sample SAMEA3663299__metabat2_low_PE_002 | metagenome-assembled genome bin SAMEA3663299 (sample SAMEA3663299) | pig gut metagenome | biome: pig gut; feature: pig-associated habitat; material: faeces | place: China | collected 2013
CCGGGGTCGCGTTTGCCTGCTTCCCGCAGCATCCATCCGGTCGCCTTCTGCAGCAAATCGTGCATCTGCCCCTCCTTGTCCAGCATTATGTCCGCTATACGGAACAATTCATCCAGCTCCTCGTGCCTTATCTGTGCGAGCGTGCTTACAATCCCTATGCGCTGCTCCCAGATGGTTTTACCACTCTCCGCAAGCCTGTAAAGCAGAGACCTGTCCTTGTCCAGCAGCCAGGTGCCGAGAAGTTCGTAGCAGCTCAGGTCCACAAGGTCCCAGTTGTTGATGAATCGTGTATGCGACAGGTAAAAATCTATGCATTTCTTCTGAAGTTCCGCATCCTTCTTGGCAGACTTGAAGATACGCACGATACAGAGCAGCGCCGCCAGCCTGATTTCGTGATACTCGGAACTGATGCATTCATCCAGCTCCCCGAAACTCATCCCGGACCAGCATTCCTTTACAATTCCCCTGGTCACCGGTACCTTGATGCCGAGAAAGCGGTCGCCCTCGCCGTAATGCCCCTTGCCGGTCTTGAAAAACCGCGACAGGCCCGCCACCTGCGAAGGATCGGCCGCCTGCATCATCCTTATAGTAAGTATATTGCTCATATTATGGCGATGCATTCTTTTTCAGCGTAAAATCAATTTCCAGCCCGCTGCCGACTATGCTGCCCTCCAGCTCTTCAAAGACATCCTCAAGTATGTGCCTTATCCCGACGTGTTTACAACTATACTACGGTTCGTAGTCCCTTACGCAGCGGATCGAGCCTGTCGCGCCCCAATAAGCCATTGTCAAGTTTCCACCGTCTGTTTTCCAGGACATCTTGTACTTGTCCTTGTACTTGTCACCCCAGTTAGGGTCAACGCGATTTCCGAAATATCCAAGTGAGTAATAACTTGAAGTAATGTATCCATCTCCGATAAGGTCCGGATCGAGAAGGTACATTAAGGTAAATTCTCGGATGTTCGGTGCCCTGTATCCGGGTGGACAAGCTGACTTTCCTTCAGATAGGAAGGACTTGAACTGTATATATCCAGGTTCTCCAGGTTCCGATCCAGCATTGTAAGTTACCGATTCACCGGTCTCAAATCCATTGTACAGACGCGCCATTTCGGAGGTTTCGTCGTAAGGCTCAAGTTCAATGGATGTCTTGAAGCGCTTGGACTTGTCGTTCATGTTGCTTACATCGAAACGCTTTTTTTTGCCGTCTGTGCCAGTAGTAACGCTGACCATCTCAACAGGCACCTGCTCTTTCTCGTTCAAAACCGCTGCCTCTGTCGTGCCGTCAAATCCGAGGTTGCGCGCGCAGCGGGTAAGGTATCTTGCCTTGTAACCCCACCCTATGTCGGACCAGTAATTGGATGTTGAAACACTTTCCTCTGCCCAGATTATGTATGGGAGATTATTTTCCTTGTTACTGCTGCTTATGATGTGACATCTCCAAGGGGCGGCTCCCTCAAAAGGAGTGCCTGTAAAGTCAAGACTGTCTGCCCTGTATTTGTCCGGATAGATTCTCGCATCCTTGTGTATGCCAAGTTCTCCTAAGAAAAGGTACTCGAGCTGCTGCAGCGATGCGGTGTACCATCTGATTTCCTCAGGGTTGATGATACCGTCTCCGTTGTTGTCCCTGTTTCGGGTGATTGCCGCGTATCTGAGGGCGTTTTTGGAGTCCTTAAGCATATAGAGAGGGAATCTTCTGTTCGGGCCGATGTATCCCGGTTTCCAGTCAATGTCAATATAGTCGCTCCAGTTGAGATTAACCCAGGAACTGTCGCTGTCGCTTACGCTGCCCCACAGGCGTGCAGTATTGAACAATCCGTTATATTTGGAACTGTTGCCAAGTGACGGAGGATTAGTCACTTTATTGTTCATCGCCTCGCTTCCGCCAAAGAAGAACAGATAATTGTCCTCGTTTTCGTCGGTCATTTCGCATCCCCAGGCTGTTTTACAGTCTCCGGTCGTAGAGTAAGGGGTCTGGATGGAACGCTGCCTGATGGTCACCACGCTGCCTGTCGAGGTGCTCTCCTCGTCAAACGAAGACCGGGAGTCGCAGAGAATGTGCATAATGCGGTTCGGAACGTTGACAAAGTCCTTCCAGAGCGTCTGCGAGCTCTCGCCCGAGATAGGATGCTTGTCGTAGTAAAATTCGTCCACAAACGCTGTTACATAAATCCTGTCCCTGAACCAGACGCCGTTCGTATCGCTGCTCGGGTCGCTGACCTGATTGTCCGGGTTTTTTTTGTTATACCAGATAAGCCATTTTTCGTCAAATTCCTTGCGGAAGTCATTAGTCTCGCCGGCAGCCAACTTGCGCTTCTGTTCTTTTATGTACTTGGTAAATTCAAGGACATCCATAACGTCGTCTTCGCACAGGTCGTGCTCGACACCGTTGGTAATTACCTTGTAATCGTTCTTGTAGATTCCGTGGTCGCCCTCGCCGTCGTTCGGATCTCCCGGCCAAGGCATGCAGCTGGTCGAATACGGATTTTTATCATAGCTGTAGCTTTTTCCTCCGTAGCTATAGCTGCTGCTTGAAGATACTTTGTTCACAACGAAATGTACCCACTTGTAGTCAAGTGCGGAAGGGATTTCCACGTCGCCCACCTTTACAGGCACGCCTTCGCGTCCGAAAGGAGTCTTGACGTACCAGGTTGCGGTTTCCGGCTCGATGTAAGCCGCATCGAAGCAAAATACATCCTGTCCGTAGTGGGAGTCAAAGGTCTTGATCGACTCTTTTGCAAGGTAGATGTTTCCCGTCGCTCCGCTTTCCGGCTCAAGGAATCCTTCATCGGAAGGTCCTACTCCTTCCTTGTTGGATGTCTCGACCTCAATGTCGATGTTGAGCAGACCCTTGATGGTGATGGTGTAGTTGTACTCGGTATTCCTTTCGATGCTGTAGTTGTCCCTGTTGCTTGCAAAGTCGCCGAGATGCACGTAGTAGGTCACATCGGCATTGAGCTGCTGCTGCTTGGCCTCGGTAGAAACATCCACATCCATAACGACTTCGCCCTTGATTATCATATAGGTGCCGAAGCGAGGGGCGTTAACCCACTGCTTCATATCGTTGGAGTCGAGGATGTATTGTCCGGTGTTCGGGTCCTTCAGGCAGAGGTCGCGCTTGTGGTAGTCTCCGCCGACGGAGTTGACGGCATCTTCGCGGTTTTCCAGCATATAGAAGGAGAAACCGTGGTAATAGCTTGTGTCCCTTGTACTTCCTATGGTGAAAGTGACGCTATCCATAGTCTCGAACGGAACCGCATTGGTGTTGAAGTAGTCCTCCTCGCGGTTGTTTGCTGCGTTGTAGTCGGCTGTCGCCTTCACTACGCTGCAGCCCTTCGGCAGGTTGATGACCTGCCACGATTCAGGGCGGAATTCTTTCAGAACCTGTTCGGTAACGTTGCCTTTGTCATCAGTGAACGAGGTCTTGAAGCCGGTGGCGACCCTGACCTTGACGCTGACCTTGGCGTCGAGGCGCTCGAGCATGGCCTTGTTGGTCGAAGGGACGGTGATGCCGCTGCTGTCGATGGTGACTCCCTCGTTGTAGGACACCATAGGGAAGAGTCCGTTGCGGGAGGTGATTTCCTGGTTGAGCTTGGCGGTGAGGGCGAGAAGTTCGCTTTCCTGGGTTATCACGTTGAGCTTTTCCGGGGAGATATTGACCATATCGGCATCGATGTTGGCAACGATGTAGAGGTGTCCGTTGCTCAGGTTAGGTGCCTTGATGCGTATGGTTCCGTTGGTGCTGTCGTCAGTTTCGCTTATCTTCTGGTCCACGCACCAGCAGTTCTTGTCTTGAAAGTCGGATGCGCTGTCGTACTGTTCCCTTGAGTCGAAATAGTGCGCGTAGTAGCGCTTTCCGTTTACGAAGATATATACGAACATATTGAGCACGCGGGACTCCGGCACTATGTCAAGCGTCGATTTGGTCGTAACGTTGATTGTGGCAGGATTGCGGTACCCGAAGTTGAGGTCAACGGTGCATTCTCCGTTGCCTACGCTGCCCTCCCTGATGTTTTCCCTCTCGCAGGAGACGGATGTCAGACAGGCGCAGATGATTACGGCTATATGTATAAAAAACTTTTTCATCAGTTATATTCTATTTCTCCGTTTACAGGATCGTTCCAGTTCTTGACTTCAAACTTAAACTCACCGCTGTTCTCGTTGTATGAAACGGTAACCACGATATTGATAAAGTCGTTTCTTGCAATGGTATGCACATCGCTCACCACGGCGGTCTCAGGGTCGATGCGGGTGAGGTCGGCAGGGGCGCTGTACACTCTGGATCCCTCCTTGCGCTTTACAGGGAAGAGGTAGAAGGTAGTGGCGTTGGATTTGCTGTCTCCAAGCAGGGTTCCGTCGTTGTTTCTGAGGTATAGTGAGTTGCTTCCGTTGCTTTGGATGCGGTAATTTCTTTCTTTTGAACTGAATCTGCTGAATGTGAACGTGTTGATGTTGCTGTTGTTGGTGCTGGTTCCCAAGGTTACGTCATCATAGGAAGGATTGGCCATATAGTACTTGGTGTCTCCCGCCGTTCCTATGGTGTAGTTGGTTTTGCTGCGGTACAGCTCCCATACGAGACTTTCAGGTATGTAGTCTCCAAGCGATGCAAGATTGCCACCGGAATATTCCCACACTTTTGTTGCAGGCGCTCCTGCAAGGGCATCTTTCCACATCAGATAATATCCGCTGGCGTTGTTAGAGGTGGAGATAAGATAATAACCGTTTCCGGGGGCTGATGCTGTGGTTGATGACAGGGTATAGGCTGTTCCGACTACGCCTTCGTATTCCAGGTTGAGTTTATACTGGAGATTGCTGTCATCGTATCTGTTCTCAAGCACATAGCCGTCAAAAACAACCGCGCTGTTGTTGCCTGCAAGCCCTTCTACGGTGCATCCTGAGGCCGGGAAAGAGCAGAGGAGGTTGGAGTTAGTCGCTACAGGCGCGCCACGCTGTACTGCGGTTTTGCCCGTGGCAAAGTCCTTGGCTTCTATCTGGTCAAGGTCATATACTCTTTTGATGAAGCTCGGGTCGGCAGCTTCCTGAGCATCCTCTTTAGGATCGTTGAAAAGGAAGGTCTTGGTCTTGGTGAAGTTGTCGCTGAACGTGAGGCCGTTGATCTTGAGCTCCCTTTCAGAGTTGTTGACGACCGTCATTCTTACCCTGGCATAGCAGCGGTTAAGCGTAAGGATCTTCGAGTTGAGACCCGGAGCAAGATAGAGGTCCTGCACCATAACCAGAGGCATAGGCATAGGGTAGCAGCTAAAGTTGGTCTTGTCCGCATTGAGTATGAAGTATCTCAGGTCGTCGTGCTTTGCGTAAGTCCTAAAGTCCTTTGATACACCGGCTTCCACGCTTTCCATAAACTCCGACTTGATGCTCTTGACTATATCGGCAACAGGAGTAACGCCTGCCGTATTGCTTCCAAGACCGGTGAATTTGCTTATGCCGGCCGGATGTCCGTCAAACTCGATACCCTTGATTGCCGGTGAAACATCATTGTTACGCTCCGGAGCCCAGTTTGCAATGCTGACGAAGCGGTAGCGTCCTCGCTTGAGCTGCTCCAGCGAACTTGCCGCATCCGTGGACTTGTGATGGAGCGGATAGTTGTAGATGAAGCTGATCTTTGCAGCGTCAGCCTTGTCAGCGTCAGGCAGCATCACGTCGTTGCTCATATCATACCATCCGTTCTTGCTCGGGCCGACGCTTCTGTCGGTGTCTGACCAGTCCCCGAGTTCTTCAGCATCGACGCTTCCGTTCCCGTCGCTGTCTCCGTAATTGAAAATGTCACGGTATCCTACAAGATGATAGTTCGAAAGGTCTATCACAAACACCGTAAGCCTGTACATGAATCGGCCGTCAACCACCTGCTCCCAGGTTGACCAGGCGGCAGGATTGTACGGGTCGTTCACTATATTGCTTTCGGAAGAATTGTGCTCGAAGAGCGACTTGCTGAGCTGGATGTCGGTCTTGGGCAGGTCGAGGCTCAGAATCAGGTCAACCGCCTCTTCTGACTCACCCGGAGCATCCACCACCTTTGAGCATCCCCAAAGCGCGGCAGCTGCGGCCATTATGGTAAATATTTTGATAAGCGTCTGTTTCATAATTACATAACTATATCGTTGGATGAGTCGTACTTGTTCCAAGGAGCAATGTCCACCTTAAGCACCTCAAGGTCGCTCTTGGTAATGGAAATCGTGTAGGTGTAGCGGTATCCCGGAATCCATTCGCGTCCGTCAGGGTCGGGACCTTTGGCGGCATTTGACGTTCCGGTAATTTCCGGCAGGGGCACGGAATATACGTTGTCACTGCCACCGGTGCGGGTGGTGAAGCAGAATTGTACGTCTCCGTTCGATTCCTGAGGGATGATCATCAGCCAGCCGTTGCTTCCGGAGAAATTCTTCCCCGCCTGTCCTGCTCCCGGTGCAACCGAGTAGGCCATTGCCGGGTGGCACTCCGAATCAGGCTTGTACTGTGCGCTTGAACCTGTCTGCTCGTTCCAGAAATGCAGTCCGTCATTTTCCCAGCGGTAGAATTTGTCCCCCTTCGGGGTTGCATACTGCGGATACCAGACAATCTTGTCTGCATTGTAGATTCCTCCTTCCGTCACGCCGTATGCCATGATTCCGATGGTCTTGAATCCGTCCTTGTCGGTGTTGGTGAACCAGCAGGAGGTGAGGTAGTCGCTGTCGTAGTATTGGTCTTCGGAGTTATATTTGAACTGAATCTTGAATCGCAGTGCCGACATGGCGTGCTTCAGCTCCACTTTAAGCGGCTCGCTGAGGTCAGGCCATATCTTGGTGTCCACCTCGATGTAGTCCACAAGCAGGTCCTCCTGCATCTGGAGGGTGTTGTAGTTGACCATAAAGGTTTTGGCGCTGGAGTTTTCCATGATTCCGTCATTGCCCAGGGCTGCGAGGGCCTGTTGAGGATAGTATGCGCGGAACCTGTAAACGGCACCCATGTTCCAGTACTCCTCGTCCTTGCCGAAATTGTAGTTCCAGCCTTCGTCGTTGCCGCTGTTCTTGACATAGTATGCGAGCTGGACGTTTGGAAGCAGGTTTTCCTTTGTGACGCCAAGGTAGTCCATATCCGCCCAGATACCGACACTCTCCTTGTAAGTGATTGTACTTCCGCTGATTGTAGGGGTACAGGCGGCTTTGAGTCCGCTGATGTCCTCGATTATGCTCTTGCCTTGCAGTTGCTCCACTCCCGTGACGCTGAAGCGCATCCTGGTTTCAGGCGTGTCGCCTTCGACCGGATTCCTGCGGCAGGAAACGGTGCTTGCCAGGACTGTAAGCAAAATGACGGTCAGAATATCTTTGCGCATAACAATTCCCTTTTTAAATCTCTATCGCGTCATTGTCCTGATTGATCCAGGAGACGACGGTAGGGGTGAATAGAATCTTGTACCGGCCGAATGTGAGCGTGTAGGTGTAGCGCTTGCCAGGTTCCCAGCCGGTAATCCTGGTCGCTCCGTCATAGAAATAGTCATCGCCCACGCCGTCATCGTCTGTGTCGTTGCCGTTAACGAGGTCAATCGTGACGGTCTTGGTCTCACCGGAAACGCCCTGCTTGTAAGTAACCTCTATCATAACGTGTCCGGCACTGCCGTGGTCGAACTGCTGCGGAAGCAGGATGAGGTCAATGTCACCACTTTCCACATCGACAATAGAGCTTCCAATCTCCTGGTTGAGGGCTGACGGCGTTGCCTGGTAATTCTTCTGGCTGCTATGTCCGCTCCAGGCCGGATTGCTGCTGTAGCTTGTCTGAACGTCGGTCCTGACATTTTCCTTGAAGTTGCCACTCTCGTACACGTTGACAAGCCTTACGCCGGTAATGTAGGTTTTTGCTCCCTCTCCTCCGTAGTTGTAGTTTGCCCTCGCCTTGAACTTTATGGATGAAAGGGCGTGGTTGAACACTATGTCCACACCGTCATAAGTCGCATTGGTGCCGGTGCTTTCGGTCTTGTTGAATGACCTTTCGCTATACATAAGGTCAATCTGCTTCGTCGGGTCGGAGTCAACCGTAAATCCGTTTATGCTGAGACCGTCCTCGGCATAGTTTACAGTCGAAGCCGCTATCGTTGCAGGGGCGCAGGCGGCAAAGGTCAACTTGCCGTTCTTAGGCCACCAGTAAGAAGGATTGCTGTTCCAGGCGCCGCTGCCGGGAGTTCCGTCATCGATGCCGGGATTGTAGCTGACAGTCACGCCGTCCATATACAACTGCCCTGAGCCGGGAGCATCCCAGCGGCTGAATGCACCATCGCTGAAAAATGCCCAGACCTTGAAGTCCTGACTCTGAGGGAAGGTTCCTTCTATGCTGCCGCTAATCGCCTTTGACCTGCTGGCGGCGACGATAGGATGGTCAAAGACAATCTCCTGGGGAGCACCGTGTGCGGTCTCCTTCGGATTGTCCTTGACGCACGCCGTCAGGCTTGCGAGCGGCAACAGTATCAATAGCAGCTTTTTGTTGATCATATCCAATAATCGTAGTGATGCTCAATCAGTTCGGTCTGGACGCTTGCCCTGTCGAAACTGAGAGAAAGTGTGTACACATAATGCAGGCCCGGTTCGAGCGCCGTCTCTATATCGACGGTTTTGAGGGTCTGGTTGATTGAGGTCCCGTCGGCGTTGAAAAACTCTACCTCAACGCTGATGACCGTATCAAGTTCCTGTGGCAGAACGAGCAAACTTTTGCCGTAACTTACAGGCTGGCTTGTCACGTTCTTGTTGCCCTCAAAAAAGACAACTTCTTTCCGGTCCCCGGTGATATTCCATTGAGGCTTGGAAACGGAGCAGAACGAGCCGCAATGGCTGACCTGCTCTATGCTGATGCGCTTGAGCACTATCCTCTCCTCCGGCT
>SAMEA3663299__coassemble_1250_pt1 | contig 8816 bp, 4 predicted proteins | sample SAMEA3663299__metabat2_low_PE_002 | metagenome-assembled genome bin SAMEA3663299 (sample SAMEA3663299) | pig gut metagenome | biome: pig gut; feature: pig-associated habitat; material: faeces | place: China | collected 2013
GAAGCCAAGAATCAGAAAAATCACGGACGAACTTGCCCCGACGGCAGCCAGGGATCCGAGTCCAAGATAGTGGCCCACGATGGCAGCGTCAACCAGGCTGTAACCCTGCTGCAGTATGCTGCCCAGAATAAGGGGCCAGGCAAAATTGAGAATAAGCCCAAGAGGCTTACCCTGAGTCATTTCCTTTGTCATACACTACTACTATTCTGCTTTTCCATTCGTGCTTGATTCTGCGATAACGAACGAAAAGCGCTGCGAAGTTAGCAATAAAGTATCAATGATGTACAAAAGAATGGGATGAGTCTTGCTCGTGAAATTCACCTGGCACCTGCCTTTATTGATTATCAAGCACTTAACTTCTGATATGGGTGCAGGTGAGCACAATTTGGTGCCACCTGGACCCGGAATGTGCCTTGGAGGCCCGTAGAACGGCGATTCGGGTGCCAGGTGAATTTCACGAAACGTCATCGCAGCGGTCCATCAGCTGCCGTTCGTGCCCGTTGTGAAAACACTTAAGTCGGGACTTTAGCAGGTCCTGATCGAAACCATGCCGTTGATTACTCACCGGTATAGTCTGGAGGAAATTGAAATAACCCTTAAAAAAGGCAAAATCGGCGTAAGTATTTCAACTGCAAACAGACGGATTGAAGACTGGAAAGTGAGCGGTTAACGGAAATTATTCGTACCTTTGTTTGTTATGGCAAAGTCAAACGAAGATACACCGCTGCTCAAGCAGTATTTTTCCATAAAGGCGCAGCATCCGGAGGCCATCCTGCTTTACAGGGTGGGGGACTTTTATGAGACCTATTCCGATGATGCGGTGCTGACCAGCAAGCTGATAGGGCTTGTTCAGACCAGACGGTCCAACGGTGACAAGGGCGACGTTCCTATGGCGGGATTTCCGCATCATGCACTTGATACCTATCTTCCGAAACTTGTCAGCCTCGGTTACAAGGTTGCCATATGCGACCAACTCGAAGACCCGGCCACGGCCAAAACCAAGCTTGTACAACGCGGTGTCACCGAGATAGTTACGCCCGGGGTTGCTTTTGGTGAGGCTATGCTGACCCAAAAAGAACACAATTATCTTGCAGGACTTTGCTTCAACGGAGACTCCGTAGGCGTGGCTTTTCTCGACGTCAGTACCGGCACGTTCCAGCTTTCACAGGGACCGCAGGAATTTGTCCGTACGCTTATGTCCTCGCTTGCTCCCAAGGAAGTGGTGGTGCAGCGGGAATCGGTCCGTGAAGTGCGCGAGTGGCTTGGGGATGTCTATATCTCGACCCTCGACGAGTGGGCGTTTGTACCTGAAGCGACGGAGGAGAAGCTCTGTAACCAGCTGGGAGTCAGGAGTCTAAAGGGCTTTGCCGTGGACCGCTACCCGCTTGCCGTCTGCTCGGCAGGTGCGCTGATTTTCTATCTTGAGCAGACCCACCATACCGGGCTGAAGAACATTTGCAGCATTTCGCGCATCGATGCCGACCGCTTTGTCTGGATGGACGGATTTACTCTGAGGAACCTCGAGGTGTTCTCAAGTAATGCCGGGAAGGAGGGCGTATGCCTCGTCGATGTTCTGGACCGATGCTGTACTGCAATGGGTTCCAGACTGTTACGCCAATGGCTCAGTATGCCGTCGCTGGACCTCAAGGACCTCGAAGCAAGGCAAGACGTGGTCTCCACCTTCGTCGGAAACGAAGATGCGCTGGAGGACCTGCGCTCGCTGCTCTCCCAGGTCGGGGATATGGAACGCAGCCTTTCGAGAGCTGCTACGGGTCGAATTCTACCGCGTGAACTCCTCCAGCTCGGCCGTGGGCTTTCGCAGATGGAGCCGGTTTCGCAGCTTTGCGCATCGCAGGAATGCCCTTCCGGGGCGCTGGGCGCTCTCGTGGGCAGACTCGATGCCTGTAAGGAATTGATACAGAAAATTTTCAGCACACTTGCGGAGAGCCCTGCCGCACAGGTCGGAAAGGGGCCGGTGATTGCAGCGGGCGTGGATGAAGAACTGGACTACCTGCGCGGCATAGCGTCGGGAGGCAAGGACGAACTCCTGAAAATGCAGCAGCGGGAAGTTGAAAAGACGGGAATCAATTCGCTCAAGATAGGTTACAACAGCGTATTCGGCTACTATATCGAAGTCCGCAACACCTTCAGGGACAAGGTGCCGCCGGAGTGGGTGCGCAAGCAGACCCTGGTAAGCGCAGAACGCTATGTGACCGAAGAACTCAAACAATATGAGGCCCAGATAAGCAGTGCGGAGTCAACCATTCTTGCAAAGGAAACCGCCATTTATGCGGATCTGGTCGCAAAGGTGCAGGCCGCGATAAGGAAGATACAGACGAATTGCGCAATAATCGCCCGGCTTGACGTGTTGCAGGGTTTTGCTCGGCAGGCGCTGGACAGAAATTATTGCAGACCTGTTATCGACAAGAGTAACGTGCTGGATATCAAGGCGGGACGTCATCCTGTGCTGGAAACTCTGATGCGTCCGGGCGAGGAGTATGTGCCTAATGACCTGTTTCTTGACAGCTCCGGTGAGCAGGTGATGATACTTACGGGTCCGAATATGGCCGGCAAATCGGCGCTGCTCAGGCAGACTGCGCTCATCGTGCTGATGGCTCAGACCGGTTCCTTTGTCCCTGCCGACTCGGTAAGAATGGGCTATTTCGACAAGATATTCACCCGCGTTGGTGCAAGCGACAACATTTCGAGGGGAGAGTCCACCTTTATGGTCGAGATGCTCGAGACCTCGATGATAATGCACAATCTGTCACAACGTTCGCTGGTGCTGCTCGACGAGATAGGCAGGGGAACCTCGACCTATGACGGAATGTCCATCGCACGGGCTCTGGTCCAGTACATATGCGTTTACGGCAAAGGAGCCAAAACCCTGTTTGCTACCCATTACCACGAACTCAACGACCTCGAAACCCAATATTCAAAGGTCAGCAACTACCACATTGCCGTAAAGGAAGAGGGACACGACATCATTTTCCTGCGCAAGCTATGCAAGGGAGGCGTGGCTCACAGTTTCGGAATCCACGTCGCAAGGCTTGCCGGTATGCCGCGCGAGATTGTCGAGTCGGCTGAAAAAAACCTGCGCGATCTCGAAAGAAGGGAAAAGCAGGCCGTTGCCCTGGATCGTGGCTCGTCCGATGACGGGACCCTGCAACTGTCTCTTTTCCAATTGGATGACCCTACGCTCGCGTCTCTCAAATCGAGGCTGCAGGAAGCAGATTTGAACAATATGACACCGCTTCAGGCGTTTGACTTGCTGCGAGCGATGAAACAGGAACTTGGACTGAAATGAAAAGGATACTGATAATTAGTTATTATTGGCCGCCGACCGGAGGGTCGGGTGTGCAGCGATGGGTGAAGTTTGCCAAATACCTCCCGCAGGAGGGCTGGCAGCCGGTCATCTATACTCCGGAGAACCCTGAACGTCTTGCCGTGGACGAAAGCTTGCTTGCCGATGTTCCTGAATGTGCTGAAGTGATAAAGACCCGAATCAGCGAGCCTTACGATCTTTATAGAAAGTTTGTCGGCGGCGCGTCAAAGGCTGAGGGCGGGGTCAATCCCGTCAATGCCGGCAAGAAAAGTTTCAAGCAGAAGCTTGCGCTGCTCGTCAGGGGCAACTGCTTTATCCCGGATCCTCGCGTTTCGTGGGTAAAGCCTTCGGTACGATTCCTTGTTGACTACCTCAAGGAACATCCTGTAGATGCGGTAGTTACAACGGGACCTCCTCAGTCGGTGCACCTGATTGGACGCGGTCTCAAGCGGGCAACGGGCATCAGATGGATTGCAGACTTCCGCGATCCCTGGACCCGTATGTTCAGCTACAAGCATCTCGGACTGCTGCCTTACGCTGACCGCAAGCACCACGAGCTGGAACAGAGCGTGCTGGACGAAGCCGACTGCATAATTGCCGTCACCCCGAGGGTGCAGGAGGATTTTGCCCGCGCGACATCCACGCCTGTCAGGCTGATTACCAACGGCTTTGACCAGGACGACTTTGACGCCGAGCCTAAGCGCGAGCCGGGCCGTTTCACCATCGTGCACACCGGGCTGTTCGCTGCCGACGGCAACCCGCTCAAGCTCTGGGACGCCCTCGCAAGGAAGTGCACGAGCGATAGACAATTCCGCAGCGCGCTTCAAATCAAGCTGATAGGAAAGACGGACAAGGAGATAGTCGAAGCGATACGCAGCCGCGGCCTGGGGGCTAACCTGCAGGATCTCGGATATCTGCCGCACGCCGAAACCGTCAGCGCACAGAAGGGGGCGGACATTCTGATGCTGCCTCTGCGGCAGGAGCCCGAATACGCCAAGGTCTATCCCGGCAAGCTGTTCGAATACCTCGCTGCCCGTCGCCCTGTCCTTGGAATCGGGCAGGAGGACGGTGCCTGTGCCGCAGTGCTTGCGCAGACCGGTGCGGGTGTGATGTACGACTGGGACAAGCTGGAACCGGTGCAGAGTTTCATCGACGCCCAGTGGGAACGCTTCAAGATAGGGGACAACTGCCCTATTCACAGCGATATATCGAAGTATGAGCGTAAAGTATTGACACAAAAGCTGGTAGAATTGTTATGAAAAAGAAGATACTCCTTTATGCAGGCATAGTCATCGGCCTGCTCGTGCTTGCCTACGCGTTTACCCCACAGGTGCTCGGCGGCAAGATCGTAAACCAGTCGGACATCTCCGGATGGAAGGGCGCTGCCAATGAAACAATAGAGTGGAACAAGGCGCATCCTGACGACAAGACCGCCTGGTCAAACTCCATGTTTGGCGGAATGCCAAATGTGACCTTTGCGCCCCCGTCGGGAGGAGACTGGACGCGCAAGTTGTACAACCTGCTGCTGACCGGGCGCAGACCGGCTTCGTTTATGTTCCTGTCGCTGCTGGGAGCATTCCTGCTGATGCTCGCCCTCGGAATCAACCCTTTAATTGCGGCGGGAGGCGCAATTGCAGTTACCTTCTGCGCGTACAATCCTCAGATCATACAGGTCGGGCACAATACCAAGATGCAGGCAATAGCCTTTTTCCCGTGGGTTCTGGCGGCGCTGGTATTTACATACCGTCAGGTGCTTTCCTCGGCGAAATGGCTGCCTAAAGCACTTCTGGGGGCGGTTTTCTTTGGAGTGGCGCTCAGTTTCCAGGTAAAGGCAAACCATCCTCAGATAACTTATTATCTTGCCATAGTGGTGTTTGTATATGCCCTTTTTCAGCTTGTCTGGATGTGTGCAAACAAGGAGCGCAGGCAGGCGGGGATGAAACGCTTCCTCAGCGCTTCGGTCATGCTGCTCGTATTTGGCTGCGTTGGCATTGCGACCAATGCCAATGTCCTGCTGCCTACATTGGACTATACCCCTCACTCAATGCGTGGCGGTACCACGACAAATGCCGATGGTGAGAAGTCTCGCAGCGGATTGGACCTGGATTATGCAACCGCGTGGTCATACGGCTGGGAGGAACTGCCTAACCTTGTCATACCAAACTATAACGGCGGATCTTCTTCGGGAGCTGTAAAGCCGGGCAGCAGCGATACTTACAAGCTGTTCAAGAAGGCTGGCGCCGATGCTGACGCAATCTGCAGCAACCTGCCGCTCTACTGGGGTCCGCAGCCATTTACCGCAGGCCCGATGTATCTCGGAGCAATTTCGTTCCTGCTCTTTGTGCTGGGTCTGTTCTTTTACCGGGACAAGAATAAGTGGTGGATACTTGCGGCAAGCATATTCTGCGTGCTGCTCGCTTTGGGAAGCCATTTTATGTGGTTTACCAAGATATGTATGACCGCTTTGCCTCTTTATAACAAATTCAGGACCGTATCCATGTCTCTGGTTGCGCTCCAGGTGCTGGTGCCCGTGCTCGGTTTCCTGATGCTCAACTCTATGGCTGGCAGCTCCGAGTCGGCAAAAACCCTTCGCCGTCAGGTGCTTGTCGCAGGAGCCTCTTCGGTAGCGTTCTGCCTTGTTATGGCGTTGATACAGAGTATTTTCGGCTCATTTGTAAGCGCTTCTGACTCTGGTATGCAGGATGTGGTAGCCAAGGCTCTGCAGTCTGACCGCCGTCATCTTCTCTGGGCAGACACCTGGCGTTCGGTAATACTCATCGCCATCGCTAGCGCCTGCCTGTTCTGGGGCAATACCGTTCCGAAAAAAGCAAAGGAAACCTTCCGGACACGTCCGGAATTGGCCCGAAACCGCCGTATGACCGCTTCGCTTATGGTATGTCTGCTCGTTCTGGTGGATATGTTCGGTGTGGGCAAGCGTTATCTTAATGACAGCCACTTTGTCACGCCTCGCAATTTCGACAGCCAGTTCAACAAGCGCCCGGTGGATGATCTGATTCTTGCGGACAAGACTCCGTCTTACAGGGTTATGGACTTGACAGTCAATATTTTCAATGACTCCCATCCTTCTTACTGGCATAAAAATATTGGCGGTTATTCCCCTGCAAAGCTTCAAAGTTATCAGGAATTTATCGACAATACACTTTCTTCCGAAATCCAGACTCTCGTCCGTTCCATCAATGCGGGTGGTACCATTGGCGAGATAGAGGAAAGTCTGCCTTATCTGCCCGGTCTTGCTTCTATGAACTGCAAGTATTTCATAGTCAGCGACCAGCAGATGCTCCGCTATCCTTATGCAAGGGGTAACGCCTGGTTTGCGGGACAAGCTGCCGAAAGTGAGGTCAAATTGACCAACTATGCACCTAACTGTCTGGAATACAGCTACGACAGCCCGGAGGACGGAAGAATTGTCTTTAGCGAGGTTTATTATCCTGTCGGCTGGACGCTGATTGTAGACGGGGACGAGAGCAGGCAGTTGCCTGTAGAACTTTACGAGGGCGACGAGACTGTTCCGGGCAAGCTGCTGCGCTGCGCGGACGTGCCTGCGGGCAAGCATACGCTCACGATGCGCTTTACCCCGCCGGCATACAGCAGGGGCTACAGCATCTCGCTGATCTGCTCTATCATTCTGCTTGTCAGTCTGCTCGCTGCCCTTGGATTTGCAGTGTTAAAGAGACAAAGTCCTCAACGCTGAGCCTTTCGGCCCTGAGGTCAAATATGGCATCGCTTGTATCAAGCCCTTCAGGAATGAGGGGCTTGAGTGCGTTTCTGAGGGTCTTTCTGCGCTGGTTAAATGCTGCCTTGACTACTGTCTTGAACAGTTTCTCGTCGCAACCGAGCGAGGTCCTCGAGTTGCGGGTCAGTCTTATCACTGCCGAATGCACCTTTGGCGGCGGCACAAAGGCACCGGGCCCCACTGTCAGCACGTATTCTATGTCGTACCAGGCCTGAAGCAGCACCGAAAGTATGCCGTAGGTCTTGCTTCCCGGCTTTTCGGCTATGCGCTCGGCAACCTCCTTCTGTATCATACAGACCACTTCCGGGACCCTGTCCTTGTCTTCGAGAATCTTGAAGAAAATCTGCGAGGAAATATTGTATGGAAAGTTGCCTATGACGCGGTACGGGCCGTCAAACAGCTTTCCGACGTCAAGTTTCAGGTAATCGCCCTGAATGATGCGCCCTTCCGCCTTGTCGAAATGCGAAACGAGATAGTCCACCGATTCGACGTCTATCTCTATCATAACCAGGTCAATATCCTCACGCTCAAGCAGATACTGACTCAGTACGCCCATGCCCGGACCTATTTCCAGAACCTTGTCCCTGCCGCCTGCGCTGTCTGTTTTTTCGCCGGCGACTCCGCTTGCGATGCCGTTTCCGTTAGCCTCCGCCGTGCCGCAAACCTCCGCCGCGCTGCCCCCGAGCGCCCCGACTATTCGTCTCGCTACGCTCTGGTCGGTCAGAAAATGCTGTCCGAGCGCCTTCTTTGCCCTAACTTCCATACTATCTGTCTCAATTCCAATTCTTTCCTAATTCCTGCCGGCTGCTCGTCCGGCCGCCTCTCCGATGCGCCTTCTCGCCGCCATCCTTCCGCCTCGCCGCACACCGCGCAACTGCCTCACATTCCGCTCACTCCGGCCGCCCCGAACGCGCCCCGCTTATTCCACGGTGGCTGCCAGCTTGTCGGCAATCTGCGCAAATGCTACAGCATCCGGACCCGAACCGAGAGCCGCCGGCTCGCCGCTGTCTCCGCATTCTCTTATGCCCTGCACCAGAGGGACCTGTCCAAGCAGCTCAACGTCAAGCTCTTTAGCCATTTCGATACCGCCGTCCCTGCCGAAGATGTAGTATTTCTCATCCGGATGCTCCCTCGGCGTGAACCACGCCATATTCTCAACAATTCCGAATATCGGCCGGTTGATATTCGGGTTGCGGAACATATTGACGCCCTTTTCGACATCGGCGAGAGCCACTTTCTGCGGGGTCGTGACAATGACCGCCCCGTTGACAGGAATATCCTGAAGCAGTGAAATATGAATGTCACCCGTTCCCGGCGGCATATCTATGAGCAGGAAGTCAAGCTCTCCCCACTTTACTTGCAATATCATCTGTTTCAGCGCGTTGCAGGCCATTGGTCCTCGCCAGATGAGTGCCTGTCCCTTCTCTGCGAAATAGCCGACAGACATCCACTTCACGCCGAATTTTTCCAGAGGAACAATCAGTTCCCTCGGGCCTTCCTGCACTGCGCCCGGCGCCATATCCTCGGTGCCCGTCATTACCGGTACCGAAGGACCGTAAACGTCGGCATCGGCAAGTCCCACCTTATAACCGAGCCTCGCAAGAGCGCAAGCCAGGTTAACTGCAACGGTGCTTTTGCCAACGCCGCCCTTGCCTGACGCAATTCCTATGATATGCCTGACATTTTCAAGTTGCGAAAAGTCCAGGTCAGCTATATTGCCCTTGCCTTTTGAACGGC
>SAMEA3663299__coassemble_1256_pt1 | contig 8799 bp, 7 predicted proteins | sample SAMEA3663299__metabat2_low_PE_002 | metagenome-assembled genome bin SAMEA3663299 (sample SAMEA3663299) | pig gut metagenome | biome: pig gut; feature: pig-associated habitat; material: faeces | place: China | collected 2013
TTCCCTGATATGCTGCGCCGGTGTAAACCACTATGTCATTGCCCATTGCATCCATACCTTCCACTGATCCGCCAAAGGTCATCATCATCACGAAAGTCGAAATGACAAGCACACCGGGAATGATTGCCAGGCCTATTTCCACGCCGCTTTTGCCACCGTCAAGAAGTGCATTCAACACCCGTATGAATCCTGACTGGTGCGGCTTCGTTTCCAGTTCCTTTTCCTCTTCTTCGATGCTGGCCATTTCCTCATCGCTGAGAGCATTCTCGTATCGGAATTGAGGATAATCCTTGCAGGTAAAGTACTGCATCAGCCTGGTGGTTATGATACAACCGACGACAGCGCCCGCGAGACCGATGAAAGGAGCTGCGAAATAGCCCTGTCCCATCATAAAGATGATGACCAGAATTCCCATGCCGAATGTCGTTCCAAAGTTGACAAGCGAAATGTGCTGGTATTTCTTAAAACAGTATGAGAACTTTTTGTCCTGACAGAGGGAAATGATGGCGGGATTGTCACTAAGAAAAGTGAGCACGGCGCCAAGGGACGCCACGCCCGGAAGATTGAACAGCGGCTTCATCACCGGCCTGAGCAATTTTTGCAGAATGTCGACCACTCCGAAGTCCACCAGGAGCTTTCCGAGAGCGCCGGTGATTACGCACAGGCCCATAAGGTAGAAGACAGTGTTAAGAAGCAGGTCGTGGGCGGTTTTCATTATGGTATTCAGCATATTGGTAAATCCCATAACCCAACCCATATAACCGAAGATGACAACTATTGCAAGAATGCACACAACCCCGGAGGGAATGAATTTCTTTTTCTTTGCCATATGGATAATCGATTATTTTCTGTTGAACAGGTTAAACCGCCAGGTGATTCCCATTTCTAGCGAGTGCCGTCTGGCGACGGCAGAGTTGTGGCTGTAAAATGCGTGCAATCTGAGGTCCTTGCCGCCCAGAGGAAACCATTCGACTCCGCCGGCGAGCTGCAGTGCATCGTAGCCGGCAGGGACCACGACATCCCAGCTGCCGACACCGCCTTCGGACCAGTCACCGTTGGCTGCGTCGTTGTAGTCGTATGTCCCCTTGAAGCATAGGTTAAACTTGTTGATGCGGTATCTGCTGCTTAGCATAACGGCGTAGTCGGAGAAGAGAGGCCTTTGCTGTCCCGATAGGGCAGTCTTGTTGATAAAGTCTGCATCGACAAGCAAGTTTCCGAAGGTAAAACGGTTACCGAGAACGATGTAGTTCATCGTCGTTCCTATTTCGTTATCTACCAGGTTGACGCTCCAGATGGTTTTCCAGAACGGTGCAAAGCTGCCGTTCCAGTAAAGCGAATAGCTGAAGCAATTTGTAATACCGTGAGACAGAGGAGATTGGCTAAACTGGAAGGTGAGATTCTGTGAAGGAGCCAGTTCATAGGTGCCGCTTACTCCGAGAGTGAAATATTGATAGAGGTCAGCAATGGATTTGGACCAGAAGAATACGTCAATAGGGTCGTCGTCAAACTCGAAACTTCCGAACCATACCGGGTGCTTGCCAGCGGTGAGGGAGAATCTCGGTGTCGCCTGCCAGGTCATCCATGCAAAATCCGTGGCGTTGAGTGGATTGTTTGCAGCAAACGCCTCCTTGGTCAGGCGATGGCGAAATACATAACTGATATTGTCCGAGATGTGCCCCTTGAGGTGGATGTTCAGATAATCCACATGGAAACCGCCCTGATAGTCTCCATCCTGGACTGATTGGGCAAAACCGCTCCTTATATCAACATAGGCATCATCCACGAGATTCTGCGCAGAAGCGGTGACGCAGAACAGGGCCGACAAAATGACGGTAAGAACAGTGCGTTTCATGTGTTATTAAAAATGCTGACCGCAAAAATAGCAAATTGATTGAAACTGCAATGCAAGATCGTAAAGATTATCGCATAAAATATAACCCCGCCACAACATATGCTGAAGCGGGGTATTGATAGGTATTACCTACAGTTATTTTTTCTTCTGATTTTCAATCAATCTATCAAGCAGTCCAATAAAATCCCTGCGATATCCAAACGGGTCAAACTTAAGTGCGCGTCCAGCAAGTTCCTTTGCCATCTCTATGCTTGCAGCCCCCTTGAACTTCGAATCTCTCATTACTAGACCAAATGCCGTCACGCCTGCTGCAAAGTCGAGGTTGCTGCTGCTTTCCACCCATTCTGCCACGTCAATGCACATTTCCTTGCTGCTGTCCCCGAGCGTTTCCTTGTACCTTACGTCAAAAGAAGCCACCTTGTCGCCGTTATTGAACGAAGGCTGGGGGATGATCTCGTAAAGAGCGGTAATGGTCTGTCCGGCCCCTATTTCGCCCGCATCCTTGCTGTCGTCCTCAAAGTCCTCATTGGACATAACTCTGTTTTCATAACCGATAAGTCTGTAACTGTCAACCTTTTCCGGATCGAAGCGCAGCTGGATCTTGCAGTCGTTCACGGTGGAGACGAATTTGTTCTTTTCGTTGCAGAGCACCTTTATCATCTCCTCTTCGCTGTCGATAAAGAAATACGTTCCGTTTCCGCGGTTGGAAATCTGTTCCATCATAGAATCGTTGAGATTGCCCATACCGAATCCCAATGCTGTCAGATATATGCCTTTGTCGGCATTTGCAGAAACAAGTTCAAGAAGATCCTCCGTTGACACCTTACCTACGTTGAAGTCACCATCGGTTCCCAGGATGATACGGTTGTTACCACCAGGAATGAAGTTGGCGAGGGCCTCGTTGTAGGCCATGTTGATGGCGTCTCCGCCATTAGTGAATCCACTGGCCGACAGCTTGTCAATCGCCTTCACAATCTTGTCATTCTCCTTGGCCGGGGTTGACTCAAGCAACTTCTTAACATTGCCGGAATAGGTGATGATGGAGATCCTGTCTTCAGGCTCCAGATGCGAAGCCAGCTCTATCAGACCTTTTTTGAGCAGGGGAAGTTTGCTCGGATTATCCATCGAACCGGAAACGTCCACCAGAAATACGTAATTTGAAAGTGGCAACTCATCCTTTGCAAGAGGCTTGCCTTTGAGCCCGAGACGCACAAGCTTATGATTCGGGGCCCAAGGACATACGCCCACTTCGGCATTGATAGCAAGCGCCTCTCCTTCAGTCGGATCGGCATAGTCGAAGGTGAAGTAATTGAGAAGTTCTTCAATCCTGACGGCATTCTTCGGCACTTCGTATCCGGCATTGATATAATTGCGCACAATGGCATAGGCAGCCCCGTCGGCATCTACACTGAAGGTGGAAACTGGATTTTCGGCTGCTGAAACAAACTCATTGTCTGCAAATTCCTCGAATTTGTCTCCTGACTGATTTTCCTGCGGACACACGTCGCCGCCTACCATGGATTCAAAGCCTGAATTAAAATCTTTGCTGCAGGAAGCAAGGCAGAATGCCAGGCCAGCAATCGCTGCGAATGTTGTTAACTTCTTCATAATCAATATATCTTACAAGGTTTCACTTTCCTGACGTTCCCCGCCCTGAGAAGCGGTATGTTTGACTATCGTGACAGGATTGTCAACTTTGACTCCGTTAAGCAGCCAGTATCTCGTACAGTTTGGATACAGCCCTCCTGTATGTTCCGAACAATGGTAGTGTATGGTATTTGTGCTTCCGTCAGACCAGGTCAGCACAAGGTCTTCGTCCATATCCGCCGCCCCGTCAATCTCACCGAACATAAGAGCGTGCCGATGAAGGTTTCCGAACCGATCAAGGGCCTGATATTCTGCGATGTACAGTCCGTAAAACTGCGGAGCCATAAACATTGGCACCCTTTCTCCTTCCAGATCAGCCTTGGTGCGCACATTATAAATTTTCCCATTGAAACTGATGGAAACGCCTTCAAGTTCCGGTGTGACAAGCCCGTTTCCGTCCTCGTCGCAGACCAGCATGCACAATGTAACCGGAGCCCAGTCAGTCACATAATCTTTGCTGTCCATAATCATTTCAGCGCTGCACGAACCAGCAAACAGCGGCAAAGCAAGCAACAATATGCCTAATAATCGTTTCATACTTATAAATTGAATCTCAAACCCATACTCATTCCGAAACTCAGCGGTCCCGACGACCTTCTGGTCTCGAATGCCGACTTGCTCAGGTAGTAATCGAGTTGCGGCTCCAAAAAGATTCCCAGTACCCTCGTAAAGTCATACTGCAGACCCGCCCCTGCCGTCAGCGCATACTGCAAGCCATTCTCCCTGAGCCTCTCCGTCCCTCGGTGGGCATATATGCATTTCTCGACCAGCGCCCCGCCGGAAAGGTAGTAGGATAGCCCGAATGAGGTCCTGCCAACCAGATTCACTGCTACCGGCAGCCCCAGATAGCAGATATTCTGCTGCGCGAAACGCCTGTTCGGCAGCCCGCAATTGCTCGTCAGCAGACTGTACTGCACACCTCCCACCAGCGAAAGCCACTCCAGCGCGTCCCACTTGACCGTAACGGCAAACTCCAGCGGCATAGGGAAATGCGAATACGAAATCGGTTCTTCCTTTCCTTTTTCCGGCAGTTCGAAGCGCTTTATTGCGTTTTTCAATTCTACCACCTGCCCTGTCCCCGCAACCGGCTGATTCTGCCTCAGGGTATTGGAAAGACTTCCCGAAACCGCAACGGAGATCCGGCCCCTGTGCTTCTCTTCCTTTTCAAGCTCCAAACCGGCATCTGCCAGCAGATTGCCAACTTCTTCCAATCTGATGACTGCCTCCTCCGGTTCGAACTTATGACGTTCAGTCTCAGCAGCCTCGCCATCCTTATGAGTACTGAATTCCTGCTGAGTGCTGCCGGAGACTTTGCTCGCTGCAGAGTCCCTAACCGCCGCAGAGTCCCTAACCACTTCGGCGTCCGTAACCACTGCAGCATCCGTCGTCGATGCATCGCTCATTACTATATCAGTTTCCGTAACCTCAGCGCCACCTGCCGCCGTCTTGCTGCCACCTGCCACCGTTTCAAGCCGTTGCTCCTCAATGAATTCTCTCGCAGTCTCCTGCTTTTCGCACGCGTCTGAGGCAAGTTTCTGCGCCACCACCGGCTTCTGCGTCACTTCAATGCCCGGCCTCAGCAGCACAAGGGCAATTCCCAGACAGGCGGCAGCAAACGAGCCAAGGCACAATGCTCCCGTTCTCGCTCTGCGACGCCTGTGAGCTGCATACTTGGACTGTAGGATGTCGAAATCATCCTGAGGAAGCCGTACATCTTCGTCCAGTGCAGATTCTCTTATTATGTCCGTCCAGTCCTTATTCATTATTGCTTAAATATTGTTTTACAATCACTTCCATTCTAAGTCTCGCTTTTGACAGAATCGAAGTCGAGGTTTTTTCCTTTATCCCCAGCAGCCTCGCAATTTCCTTGTGCGGCAGCTTGTCTATGAAATACAGGTTGAATACCGTTCTCTGCGAAGGAGGCAACTGCATCAGCAGTTCTCTGACCTTTTCCGGTGCAATTCCGGTAACTTCCTCACTTTCAAGCTCACCCACCGGTTCCACTCCGTCGTCCATATCAATGAATTTCATCTTTTTCCTCTTCCGCAGATTGTCGATGCACAACCTGATTGTCAGGCTTGACATCCACGCTCCGAGCGATCCTTCTCCCCTGAAACTGAAGCGACCTATTTTGTCATAAGCCTTGATAAACGCATCGTGCATCAGGTCCCGAGCAAGGTCCTTTTCCTCAGCATAGCGGCTGCACAGAGAATACATCTTGGGTGAGTATATGACATAAAGCTGCCTGCGAGCTTCTCCATCGCCCCGCGCACACGCTTTTGCCAGTTCCTGTTCACTATTGTACATCCCCCGTCCGAAAACTCAATTAATAAACGCAAAAATATCAATAATGCGTACAAACTATTTAGCAAATCGCTATAACTTTGTAAAAATTTACGAATTATGACAAACCCGAAATTTTTTTTGATAGCTGTCTGCATCATCCTGCCCGGCCTTCTGAACCTGTCTTCCGCCCGCGCCGTTGACAATCCCGGTTCCCGTCGTGCGCGTCACGGTGTGGAAGCTATCTGGGTGGACACAAGAATGACCTTCCATCAGCAAACCGAAGCGGGTGAATATGATTCACATTTTCAGGGCGACTATTTCAATTTCCACGTCAAGGGTTCAATCGCCGACAATCTGTCATTCCGCATCAGGCAGCGTTTCAACAAGGGTATCGACCAGGCTAATCCCTTCAATGCCACCGACTTTCTGTATCTTCGCTGGCAAGCTACTCCGAAATGGTCCTTCACGGCCGGCAAGCAGGCTATTCTGATTGGCGGCTACGAGATAGATTCTGCCCCAATCGACGTATATTATTACGGAGCATTCAGCAACCGTCTCAATCAGTATTATGCTTTCGGCGCGTCCGTGGGCTATTCTCCGGTTCCCGGACAGGAGATAAGTTTTCAGTTTGTCCCTTCTCCTATTTCGCCCAGTACACAGAACCGCTACTCTTACAATATTTACTGGAACGGAGGATTCGCTTCCTGGTGGCGGACAATATGGAGCACAAACCTTGTAGAAGACATATACGGCCGCAAAATGAATTGGCTCGTTCTCGGCAACAAGTTCACCGCCAACAACTTCTTCGTCGATATAGACCTTATCAACCGGGCATCCGCGAACCAGAAACAACTCCTCTTCTCTGACTTCAGCTTTATCTGCAAAGCAATATGGACCGTAGGCAAATGGAATCTCTGCACCAAGGTAGGGTACGAGTCGAACAGTGCCGAAAATGTTGATTCTCAAGGACTTTCTTATGACCTTGTGCTCCCGGCGGGTCACGACTACCTGTACGGAGGAGCCGGGGTCGAATTCTTCCCTTTCGGTGACGAGCGTCTGCGTCTGCACGCCGTGCTCTTCCGCGACAACCACGACAGGGTCAACAATTTCGATATCGGAATGACATGGCGGTTCACTATCTACGAAAAGCGATTTTAAAATCAAAGACGGTCCGCGCTTCACAGCGAGGACCGTCACAATTCTAACCTAAAATTTAACCTATGAAAAAACTATTCGATATGATTTATTGCAAATTCTGTGCCCCTCACGGCTTGATCTATTTGCGATTTTCTTCAAATTGTTTACGGTTCTGTTGGTACATACTTGATGCTCACTATCCTTACAGGCTTTAAAGGGCGGTCGCGCTCATCGACACTCACTGAAGCGATTTTGTCAATGATGTTCAGCCCCTCCAAGGTCTCTCCAAATACCGTATAGGCTCCGTCCAGATGCGAGCACGCTACCGGGTCCTGAACGATATAGAACTGCGAACCGCTCGACTCGCGCAGCGGATTGGCGGTATCTCCGCGCCTCGCCGCCGCAAGAGCACCCTTCTTGTGCGTCAGCTGAGGGACGAATTCTGCCGGAATCTCATATCCCGGACCGCCCTGTCCCCACTTGTCCCGTAGGGTGTCGATCTTGCTGTACGGGTCACCGCCCTGGATCATAAATCCGCGGATTATCCTGTGGAACTGAGTGCCGTTGTAAAAGCCGCTCAGTGCGAGCTTGCAGAAGTTGTCCCTGTGTTTCGGAGTTTCGGCATAAAGTCTTATGCGTATGGTTCCTTCTGACGTAATGACATCAAATACAGGGGTTTCCGACAACTCACCCAGTTTTGCTTCAGCCTTTTTGTTGGCTTCCTCGGTTGCTTTTGCTATGGAATCGGCTGCTGCCTTTTCCATCTGTGCTATCCTTTCTGCCTCTTCCTGAGCCTTCTTTTCCGCACTCTTGCAGGACGGAAGTATGGCAGCGAGCGCAAGCGCGCACAGTACAATTCCAATTTTGTTCCTTTTCATATTCCTTAGTTATTTGGTTTTCGTCTAATCAGTTTCAGATATGCGTAGCCGGCGTATGCGACCAGTGCGAGGGTCCCCGCAAGGACAGTCCCGACAGGGGAGAATTGTTCCATAAACCTGGACGGAAGCATTACAGCGGCGTAGAGCAGCGCGGCGAGCAGGACGAAGCGCAGGATGAGCGGGGCGTCGTAGCGGACCGGATAGCGCTTGCGGCCGATAAGATAGCTCATAAGCATCGCGGTGCCGTAGCCGGCAAAACCGCCCCAGGCGCAGGCCGTGTAGCCGTAGCGTGGTACAAATGCGATATTGATTGCGATCATCACGATTGCTCCGCTAAGGCTCATCAGGGCGCCCCACCAGGTCTGGTCGGAGAGCTTGTACCAGAAGGACAGGTTGAAGTAAATGCCCATAAAGATTTCGGCAAGCATCACGATAGGGATGACTGACAGGCCTTCCCAGTAACCCGGCTGGACCAGGTGCCGCAGCAGCGGCAGGTAAAACATTACAGCGAGGAAGGCAAGCAGGGCAAATACGATGAAGTACTTCATTCCGTCCGCGAGGGTTTCGGGGCTGTTGCGTTCACGGCTGCTGCTGAACACTATAGGCTCGTAGGCGTACCTGAATGCCTGTGTGAGCAGGGACATTATCATTGCAATCTTTACGCAGGCTCCGTAGATTCCCAGCTGTACCTTGCCTTCTTCTCCCGGCATAAGGTAAGGGAAGAGAATCTTGTCGGCAACCTGATTGAGTATGCCTACCAGGCTAAGAAGCAGCAGAGGCATCGTGTAGCGGAACATCCTTGCTGCTACCGCCTTGTCAAATCCGTACGAGAGTCCCTTGAGTTCTTTTCCGAATCCTGCAAATACGGCTGTGGTGCAGAGCAGGTTGGTAAAGAATATCAGCCCGACTCCGTAGTCGAAGTGAACGTAGGCTTGCTCAAGGGCAGGGAAGCTTCCGAAAAGACGGGGCATTACCAGGAATATGAACAGGTTCAGCAGA